>Ga0209164_1000388_pt1 | contig 111274 bp, 115 predicted proteins | sample MTBNYHSulfiMetaG_FD_187458 | JGI IMG/M metagenome (GOLD analysis project Ga0209164, IMG submission 187458) | Enrichment culture microbial communities from rom New York Harbor, USA that are MTBE-degrading - MTBE-NYH (New York Harbor Sulfidogenic)... | ecosystem: Environmental > Aquatic > Marine...
TTTTCGAGTATGTGGAAATGTTTTATAATCGACAGAGGCGGCATTCGGCATTAGGGTATCGGAGCCCAGAGCAATATGAAAGGCTCCTCAATGAAACTTAACCATGTGTCCACTTTTTCGGGGGAAGGTCAGGTAGAAATGTTGCATTGATACACAGATGTTAATCGGATATCGGCCCATAAATCTTTTCGTCTGCCTCTTCCCTTAGGGGCTGGAATACGATCCCGAGATGAGTGGCAAATGCAATTTTAAAAAACTCTAGTGCCCGTCGTCTGAGTTTCCAAAAATCATCAGGTTCAATCCCATATTTTTTTCTGATTTCTTCAAGTTCTTTTTCGCGGTCTGTTTCTCCCAGATCCTTGGTGACGTTTGGTCGAGCAGTAGCCAGGACAAAGGCAAAGAGTTCCTTAACCCCTTCAAAATAGTTCTCTTTCCGGTCTGCATAGTGCATAAGGCTATCACCCCACAATTCGGGATTTTCGATCTGCTTTTCCGCACCTTCGCGGAAACTGTCGGACAGGACTAGAGTATCGAGCATTCCGTATATTTTCTGGAGAATCGGTTCCGTAAGAGCCTTATTTCCCGCCATAGGAAACACCAACTCGGATATGACCTCTTGGAACTCGATGTGGAGTTGACGACATTCGTATTCCAGAACCATACCAAGCTTTTCCATACGACTTTCGTCCGCTTTTTCTTCCTCGGGATAGATCACAGGAAGCTTGGCCTGTTCTTTGACGGAACGGTAGATCAAAAAGCCAGCCATTATCGACACGGTATGCAAAAGCCCGCGAGACTCATCAATCGTCAAGCCTCGCTTCTCGATGAATTCCCGGATTTCCCTCCACATAGGGTGTCTTCTAATTTCCTCCTTAAATTCCATGATAAATCGTCTCCTTTTTCGCCTATAAATTCCTAAAAATTCCGGCTAAACCTCTATTCCAAGTCCGACGGCGTTATCGCAATGCTCCATAGCTAAGTCGTAACCACAAAAGACTTAACGCGGTGCTTGGCTCTATAACACCTTGCACACTTTTAAGGCAACGGGGAGGCAGTAGGGAAGATTGTCACTCTTTTATCCGTATCGTGTATATCATCCCAAGATACTCTTCCTCTTCATACACCGGAACCATAAAGAAAGTACCTGTTTCCCCCTCTATCAGAGGGCAGTCGAAGGTACTCTCTTTTTTTTCCGAAAGCGCCTGGAGCATAGGCTTTGCCGAAGCCGTCTTTAAGGTCTTCGTATCGAAATTAATCAGGCTGTTTTCTTCCGGATATCCATAGCGGTTCGTGCCCTGGCTATCGACCCACTGTACAGAATAAAGCCCGTCATGTTCCGAATAAAATTCCCTGAATATTTCCCGAATCCTTGCATCGTCGTTTCCGGCCAGGGCCTTCTTTATTTCGGCATTTTTCGCCAGAGTTCTAAGCGCAGCATCATACGAGGATATTCTGTGCTTTGCAGCGTCTTCACCGGAAGAAAGAGCATGTCCTGCCCTGACGTGCATCACTACAAACCGCCACTCGGTACCGTGAAGACCGACGGTGGTCCAGTGCACATCCTTCTTGACCAGCTTCTCCGAACCCTCTTGCCTGAACTCATAGCCGCCGGCACCGGTTTTTTCTCTGCTCGCCATAGTTCCGACCGCAAGAAGCTGAGGAAACGGTTTGTATATCGGATCTTCGAACAGCATCCGGCCCACTTCTTCCTTGTCCTCGTCGTAGAGAATCCTCCCGTCTGTCTGCATCAAGAATGCTTCCACAGGCATCCCCTGCAGAACAGGGGTAAGCACATACGAGAACAGGGATTCGGGCCTGATAAGCATGCTGACCGAGCCCGCAAGTTCGCCCCGGGGAAAGAGTACGGGATGTTCCAGATCAACTGCATCAATTCCTTCGACTGTCTTAATAACGTTGCTCAGGACCGGCTTCTTCGACTCCCGAAGACGTATTACCTGTTCCTGTGCGCTTATATCCCTGCCCTCGAATTCAGCATATTCCTCAGGCTCGACCAGCACCATCCTCCCATTTCGGTCCACAACCGCGCAGTCCACCGCATAGGGGTATGACCGGCAGAGGTCGCCGAGCATTTTTCTCGTCTCGGCAGTTTTCAAATCTTTCATCGAGAGTCTCCTTGCGAGCCCGGCAACATCCAAATCCATTTTGTTGAGCTCCGCCATGATCTCCTTCTCGAGATCGGACAGGATTGGAGGAAGTTCCGCGATGGGTTGACCCGGTCTTCCGGTAACGATGCCGATGGCAAAGACCCAGCCGGTCAGATGGAATTTCTTGAAGACAACCGACCTCTCACCATAAAAATCATATGTCACCACGCCCTCAGGCTTCGATAGCATCTCTCCAACTGTTTTCGCCAGGCTCTTGCTGCCCATGTCGGAAGGATAGGCGAAGAGCAGCGCCGTCAACCTGTGAAGGGCAGTCTTTCCCTTTTGATCGATGGCGTAAAAAAACATGTTGTCCGGCAAGCCCATTTTTTCATCTAGCATTCTGCTTATGTCCTCGACCGCAAGAGATGTCCCGAGTGCTCCGATTACTTTTCCATTCTTTTTTATCGGGACTGCAATAATAACAGTCCGCTTTCCTGTGGATGTGCTTAGGACGAGATCGCCGATTATCTCCTCGCCCGCCATGAGCCGCGGGAAATACTCGCGGTACCGGAGGTTAAGGCCGGTTAGACCCTTTTCTACCGAATAATACGAGCCGTTTGGTTGCATAAACCATACAACGGCGACTTTTATGCCGCTCCTGTTGAATTCGGCCAGCATCCCTCTCATTTTTTCCCATTCCCCGCTTTGAGCCTCTTCCGTGACCGACATGATTTTAAGGCCGCGCAGAACGTTTTCGATATGCCCCTCCCCAAGCGCCGCAAAGGAATTGAGGAGAAGACGCAAATTAGCCATACTTATCTCACCCTGGTCTTGAACAGGAGCCATTTCCCCTGCCGCCATGACAGACAGTGAAAGCACTAATAAAACCAATAAAATCATCCTTGCTGTTTTCATGGCACACCTCTTTCTTCGACTCATGATGCTATTCTCAGTTCCTTTTGCAACTTAGACTATCACATCGATCTCACTGTTCAAGAAGAACTAAGTTTACCTATTAAAGCCACCCTGTCAAGAGCCCCCAACCAGTCGTCGGAATTGAACGGGGCCACTTTTGGATGAATTACTGCGAACTATTGCTACGGTTCTAAGAGCTCAAGAACTTTATTTACTGCATCAGCCGCATTTTCAACGTTAATAATACCTTTAATGTCCCAGGTACGAATGCCTGCTACAGGCTTGCCCATCTGAAGTGCAAAAGCAATTTCCGAAAGCGTGCCGTATTCGCCGCCGACCGCTATCAGGGCATCTGCCGAACGGGCGATAATCACGTTTCTTCCGATCCCCATCCCTGTTGCAATCGGGATATCGATATACCGGTTCGCTGACCTTGAATCGTTCCGTGGAAGAATACCGACGGTCAGTCCGCCTGCCGACTGCGCTCCTTTTGATGCAGCCTCCATGACACCCCCCAGACCTCCGCACAAGAGTACCGCACCTTTGCCGGCGATCAGTCTGCCCGCTTCCTCAGCTTCAACGAGTAATGATTTTTCGGTTCTTCTTCCTCCTATAACAGCAATGACCGGCCTCATGAAAGAATACCTATACTGATCTTATTATTTGCCTGCACAGACCCTCATCCTTTTCCCCTGCCATGATTCCCTCGCCTCAAGCCTGTTTTCAATATCTCTCAAAATCTCCTGCCTGCTTTTCCCCCAATGAGGCGCAATAAGAATATCATCGGGTGCGGTAGCAAAGAGCCTCTGCAAAACGATTTTGGGGGAAAGCCTTTCTATGAACTCAGAAACAAAATCGAGATACTCTTCATATCCGAAAACATGGAACGGCTTCTCACGATACATCGCTTCGAGCGGGGTGTCTTTCACTACCTGCAACTGGTGAATCTTCAGAAACTCAAGCGGAAGATGCGACAGCTCATCCGCGGTTGAGAGCATCTCCTCTCTTGTCTCGGTCGGAAACCCGACAATGATATGGGCGCCTACAAATACCCCTTTCCCCTTTGTCAGTTCAAGCGCCTTGAGAAAGGCGCCGTAATTATGGCCGCGGTTTATATACTCAAGAGTCCTGTCAAACATTGACTGCATACCGTACTCCACGAGGATAAAACTTCTCTCTGCAAGGTATTGGAGAAGCCTCACCTTATCTGCGTCTACCGCATCAGGTCTCGTGCCGATGGCAAGCCCGACAACGGAAGGTTCCGAGAGGGCTTCTTCGTAAAGCCGCTCAAGCGCATCGACAGGAGCATAGGTGTTTGTATACGGCTGAAAATAGACGAGAAACTTCCCGGCGTTATACCTCTTCTTAATATAGGCGGTCCCGTTGTTGATCTGGTCATGCACGGAGAGAGTCGGCCTGCACGAATTCGGCCTGAAACTGTCGTTGTTACAATAGATACATCCCGACTCGCCGACTGTTCCATCCCTGTTGGGGCATGTAAAACCGGCATCCACGTTTACTTTATAAACAGCGGCGCCGAAGCGGTTTTTCATATATGCGCCGAAGGAATTATATCGTCTGCTCATATTTTAATTATACCCCCCTAGCTTACATCCATGGCAAGGGAGAGAGATGCAGGGTTTTCATTATTGATTTATTTTCTTCCGGATATCGTCCCATTCTTTCACCTCTTCCGCGTCCCCTCCGGCCTCAAAGCTGAATGCTCTGGCATTATATGGCTTTGCGGACTCAATAACTGACCTGCTTCCGATGACGGCTTTTATCTTCAGTCCAATCTCTTTTATTTCGTCGAATATCATCCCCTGTCTCCATGGAATTACAGGGGCCTCCTGAAATCCATTTTCTCTCAGCCAGGTCTTAAGGGCTTTTACCCCGAGGAGTCCTGTCTGGAGGAAAACGACCGGGAATCTGCCGGAGAGTTTTTTTATCGTCTCCCGGCTTCCTTTTCTCGTTTTCTCTGAAAAAGCTTCTTTTAGCAAGACGCCTTCAGCGTCAATGAAAATAATCTTTTCGCCTTTGGTCAAAGAAAGGAGTAAGCCCCTGCCCTCTTCTTTGCCGGATTTTGCGGTTATCCGGTAAATGCCGGTTCCCGCTGCCGTAAACTGCCTGAACGCAAAACCGTCTCCTCCTGAAAGAGCCCTTCCTATCTGTTTTCCATTAACGGAAATATCGACGAGTTCGCCGCCTTTGCTGAGAAGCTTGCCCCTGGTTTCGACCTTGAGCATCGTCTGCTGCCCTTTGACCGTGATGAGGTCATGGACGATTATCCCGGACGATGCAGTGGACGGATGGAACAGGAGAAGGCCAAAAAAGATTACCGTGCTTAAGATAATCATAATCCGGGAGCCGGCTTTTTCCTAAACTGCCCCCTCCCCCCCTGAAGCATAATAGCCTTTTAATTTCTCTGCAAAATCCCGGAGACGCCGGTCTGTCAAAAAATTCACAGTGGACTCCGGGTAACTGCCGTCGGCTTTTCTTTCACCGGCAGGTACGCCGGTCACGACCTCAATCCCTTCGTCAATCGTGCTGACCGCATAAATATGAAATTCCCCGTCCTGCACCGCCTTCACCACATCTTCGCGCAGCATTAGGTTCCTTGCGTTTTTATGCGGGATCATGACACCCTGCTCTCCCGTCAGTCCCTTTGCCTTGCAAACGTCAAAAAACCCCTCTATTTTATGGTTAACGCCGCCGATAGGCTGGATTTCCCCTTTCTGGTTTACAGAACCTGTAACCGCGATGTTCTGCCTGACCGGAAGCTCAGCAAGGCTGGATAAAATCGCATAAAGCTCTGTTGAAGATGCGCTGTCTCCTTCAACCCCTGAATATGATTGTTCAAAGCATATGCTTGCCGACAGGGATAAAGGCTTATCCTGCGCAAATTTCCACCCTAAATATCCGGATAGAATGAGCACCCCTTTATCATGAATCCTTCCGCTCATCTGGGACTCTCTCTCGATATTAATGACCCCGCGCTTTCCCATAAAGGTCTTTGCCGTAATCCGGTTCGGCCGGCCGAAGCTGAATATCCCGAGGTCGTAAACCGCCAGTCCGTTGACCTGGCCGACAACGGCGCCTGCGATATCGACCATTATTGTGCCTTCTTCGATCATCTGCCGGATCCTTTCGGCAATCAGGTCCAGCCGGTGAATCTTTTCCATCACCGCTTTCTCTACGTGCTCCCCTGTTATCATCTGACTCCGGGATTCCTTTGCCCAGTGGTCGGATTCGATGAGAAGGTCTTTCAGGGGTCCAAACCGGGCGGACAGTTTTTCCTGATCTCCTGCAGCCCTGGCTGCATATTCAATGACTCTGGCGACGCCGGATCTGTCAAAGGGCAGAAGCTTTTCAGCATCGCAGCAACTGCGGATGTAGCACGCATACGACATTACATTTTCATCGGAGCGTTTCATCTGATTATCAAAGTCCGCCTTCACCTTGAACATCTCCCAGAAATCCTCGTCATAGAAGGTAAGGAGCTGGTAGAGAGAATCGTCTCCCATCACGATGATTTTGAATTCTACGGGCATCGGCTGGGTCTTCATGCCCTGGGGGGCGATAAACCCAAACTGTTCCCAGGGATCCTCGACCCTGACCTCCTTTGTCTTAATCACCCTTTTCAGTCCTTCCCACACATTCTGATTAAGCAGGACGTCACGGATGTTCAGCATCAGATACCCTCCGTTGGCCAATTGGACGGCCCCTGCCTTGATCATGGTATGATCGCTGAAATATGTGCCCATTAAGGCCCTTCTTTCGATCTTCCCGAACATATTGAACCAGTTGGGATTGGGCTCAAAGATAATCGGCGGACCGCTTATCGAACTGTTATCGACAAAGATATTGACCTTATACGCCATAAAGGGATCTCCCTGCGGGAGAGGGACCATGCCTGGAATCTGTTGGGGCAGCGGACCCTGAATGAATAAATCCAGTCTTGTCACTGTATATTCTTTCGCTTCTTTGAGAAAATCCAGGATTTCAGCATAATCAGCATAGCGATTGGACATCTCGGAAAAAGGGAGTGTTATTGCATACTCGGCGGCCTTGAGGTCGATCTCCTTCATCTTCTCACCGATATCCTTCTCCAGGTCCCTGATGCGTGAATAGGTATCATCGACTTTCTTCATCATGTCCAAGCGTTTTGCCTCAATCTCTTCCCTTTCCGCTTCAGAACGTTTCAGGAATTCCTCCCTAGATATCGGTTTGCCCTCCTCCAGAGGCACTACAACAGCACCCATCGGAGAAACCTGTACCATAAGATTATTTGCAGCCGCTTCCCTTTCCAGTTCATCCATAGCCTCCTGATACCGTTTCTGGTGCGCCTCCATGACCTCCTGCTTTCTCTTGTTGTATTCCTCGCTGCCGAAGGTTTTCGGTATCTCCTCTTTCAATCTCTTAAGAAGTTCTTCCATGTCATTACTGAAAGACTTTCCGATACCTTGGAGCAATTTCAGTATGCGGGGCTGGTCGGGATTCGAAAAGTTGTGCACATAACACCAGTCATGAATTTGATACTTCATGCCTTTGGCTTGCCGCTCTTCGATTATTTTTTTTAGACGGGCCTCAATCGTTGCGGATTTACCTGTTCCGGTAAGGCCGGTCAGAAAGAGGTTATATCCTGCTCTTTCCACAGCCAAACCGAAATTTATGGAATCTATGGCCCTGGCCTGTCCGATAAATTCCTTCAGGGGCTCGATATCCGAGGTGCATTCGAACTGAAAAATATTATCGGGACATGTCCACCGGAGTTTTTCAAAGGGGACGGCATACTTTTTGAGATCAACGGACTTTTCCATCAGTTCCTCCCTGTGAGGGTATTTACGGCTAATTATATCACTAATATGCAGATTGTATACCACCATAATGCAGTCTGTGAGGCATATGCCCTCTATACTGCATTATTTGATATCGATGTTCTTCATGACTTTTATCAGACTGTCTGATATACTTTTTCGTAATATTTTTTTTCACAAGCGCTATAGTTATATGTAAGAAAGTGAGTATGGCAAATATCTCAGATAAAGATCTGACAAATATCGCCCGGAAAATCAAGCTCCTCATCCTCGACGTCGACGGTGTGCTGACAGACGGAGGCATCATCCTCGACGGCCGCGGCAATGAGTTCAAGTCATTCCATGTGCGTGACGGGCACGGGATCAAGATGCTCCTGAAGCAGGGAATCGTTGTTGCGCTGATTACCGGAAGGCAGTCGAAGGTCGTGGAGCGGAGGGCGCGTGAGCTCGGGATAACGGACGTTTTCCAGAAATGCTTCAAAAAAAGCATCGCATACGGCCGGCTTGCCGAAAAGTATTCCCTCACAGACGAAGAGATAGCATATGCCGGCGACGACATTGTTGACATATCTGTCCTGAAGAAATGCGGGTTGCCGATTGCAGTTGCCGATGCCGACGAGTCTGTTAAACCGTTTGTGAAGCTGATAACGGAAAAAAAAGGCGGCAGGGGGGCTGTGCGGGAAGTATGCGATTTCATTTTGAAGGCAAAGGGGATGTGGGGAAAAATAATCGATGAGTACACTGAAAATTAATCTTCCGACTATCCTCACGTTAAGCAGGATCGTCCTTATCCCTTTCTTTGTTTTTACCGTCTACCTGCATCCTCTCCTGGGGGCTCTTATATTCGGCATCGCTTCCCTGACCGATTTTTTGGATGGTTATCTCGCAAGGCGCTCCGGCGACGTAACAAAATTCGGCATCATCCTCGATCCGATTGCCGATAAATTCCTCGTAGTCTCGGCGCTCATCGTACTTGTTGATATGGGAAGACTCCCCGCATGGATAGCGATTACCGTCATCGTAAGGGAATTCCTTGTAACAGGTCTGAGGGCGGTAGCCCTTTCAAAGGATATCGTCATTGCAGCGGAAATCGGCGGGAAAATAAAGACGACCCTGCAGATAACCGCTGTCATTTGTCTTATCCTCAAGAACAGCCTTTTTGATATCGACCTTTACGATATCGGGATAGTACTGATCTGGGCTGCGTTGATACTGTCTATTATCTCGGGAGTCAGATATACGGTTTCTTTCGGGAGAAAGATATAGAGTGGGAACGGTCGGGATCATTCTGCTCCTGATAGCGTCCTTCGTTCTCGGTTCAATTCCCTTTGGTATAATAGTAGCAAAGGCGAAAGGGGTGGACCTCAAGAAGGTCGGAAGCCGCAATATCGGCGCAACAAACGTATTGCGGTCTCTCGGAAAATGGCCGGCAGCCCTGACCCTCGTGGGTGACATATTGAAAGGAACGTTGGCCGTGGCAGCAGGCAGGTATTTCGGAGCAGGATTGCTCCTTGAGGGTCTTATAGGGTTCTCGGCAATCCTCGGCCATAATTTTTCGCTTTTTCTGGGCTTCAGAGGAGGAAAGGGTGTCGCAACAAGCCTCGGTGTCCTGATGTTTTACACTCCACGAGTAGCTCTCCTGACACTTGTCATATGGTTGGGAGTCGCCGTCTTTAGTAAATATTCATCTCTGGCTGCGCTGATATCGTTCGGACTCTTGCCGGTAAACGTATTTCTCCTCGATTCAGGCGATACCGGAAAAATGCTGACGGCAATTTTGATTACGGCTCTCATATTTGTGCGCCATAGCGATAACATCAACCGTCTTATAAAGGGCACCGAAAGGAAAATAGGGCAGAGGGAATGAAAAGGGTCATCGCGCTGCTTCTTTTTTGCGTTGTTATTATTCCTTGCCCGTCCTCGGGCAGGTCTTTGCACGATGAACAGCTCAACAGCGGCATTAAGAACACGGACCCTTATGCTTATCTGCTCATCAGGGAAGCAGAGCCGGGCAGATCCGACAGGAAAACCCTACTGCGGGAGGCGCTGATGTATTCACCTGATCTGCCGGCTGTCTATTTTGAACTGTCAAAGGCGAGTTTCAACCTTAACCCGGAAGGGGTATTTGAATCGGTGGATTTTCTCCTGCAGGGGATAGCGGCATACAAGCGCAATTTCTGGTGGTCTTTCATGATGGCCGCCTCATTGCTGGCCAGCCTGATACTGGCCTTCTTTTTTTCCGTTCTTATCCTCCTCTTCCTGAGACTCCCGAGAGATCTGCCGCTGCTCTCCCATGACATCAAAGAAGTCAAGGCAAAGATGTTCCTCCTGCTCATATTAATATTCGCTCTCGCAGGGCCGCTTTACTTTATAGGCGCATTGCTGATCATCACGGGTTTCTATGTGAAAAAATGGGACAAGATCGTCGTTTATCTGTACCTTCTATTTCTTCTCATATCGCCGTTGGTCTTAAAAACATTTTCATTGATTTTCGACGCGCCTACCTCCGGAGAATTGAAAGCAATTGTTCAGGTAAATGAAGGGAAGGGAAACAGATATGCCCTTTCTGTACTGAGGGGCAGTGACAATCCTGTTGAACTCTTTGCATATGCGCTTGCCCTGAAGCGTGAAGGGAGACACGGCGAAGCCATTGACGTATACAATAAAATAACGGAAGTGGGGAAAAAGCCGTTGCTATACAACAATCTTGCAAACTGTTATATGGCAGTGAATGATATCGAAAAGGCAAAGGAGCTTTATCAGGCATCGGCTCAACTCCGGCCCCGTCCCTCCGTATTTTACAATCTAAGTCAGGCATACAGGGAGACACTGAATTTCGACAGGGGCGAAGAATATTTTCTGAAGGCCCAGAAACTCGACAATGATGCTGTTCTGAGCTTCAGAAGGACAGCAGGCAGAAACCCCAACAGGTTTGTTGTCGATGAAAGTTTGCCGGTTTCCGATTTACTGAAATATGCCATGGGGAAAACAAAAAACATTTCCACTATGGGGCTGTCCTCAGTTCCTCCCATCGCCATGCCTGTCATAGCTCTGCTTATGGCCATCCTGTTTGTATCTCTGGACAGACGCTTTAAAAACAGGGCTTACAGATGCAACAGGTGCGGGAAAATCCTATGCAGCATTTGTGAAAAACATATACTCTGGAGAAAAATGTGTTCACAGTGTTACAGGTCTCTTGTCAAGCTCGATGAACTCGATGCAAAGGAAAGGATTGCAAGGCTGCTTACCGTCTATGAGCATCGGCAGGGAAGAAGAAATATCATAAAAGTCCTCTCGTTTATACTGCCCGGGACAGGCCAGATATATGCGGGCAGCATACTGCCGGGTCTTTTAACCCTTTGGCTTTTTTTATTTTTCCTTTTTATCCCTTTAACCAATAAGATATTCGTAGTGGAAATGTCGGGTTTTTCGCATCTTTGGCTGAATCTGTGTTCATTTCTTTTCCTGGGCCTGGTATATGTTCTCTCTAACATCGTGACGAGAAGGAGGCTTGCAAAAGGATGGCTTTAGAGGGATCTCTCAAAGATTTCGGGCTTGCCGATATCCTGCAACTGATATTTTTCCAGCGAAAGACAGGCGTCCTGACCCTTGAAGGCAAGCTGGACAGGATAAGACTTCTGGTTATCGAGGGGAACATTATCGCTGCCGAATCAAAGAGGCGGATGGAAGCAAACAGGCTGGGAAAGGTTCTTGTAAAAAAAGGGCTTCTCGACGAAAAGACTCTGCAATCTCTGCTCGATGAACAGAAGAGCACGAATGTGCGGCTCGGTAATATCCTCGTCAGAAAAGGGATTGTAGGGAAAGATGATATAGAAGAAATCCTCGTCGGCCAAATCAAGGAGACCGTAATACAGATATTCGGCTGGAAAGAGGGAAGCTATGAATTCACTCCCCAGGCAATACCTCTTGATAAGGATATCCCGATGTCGATCGACACCCAGCATCTGCTTATGGAGGGGTTGAGGATAGTCGATGAATGGTCTCTGATCGAGGGGAAGATAACGCTCGATACGGTCTTTACCAGAAAGTCCGAAGATATTTTTGAACTTACCGGTGAGGAGAGAGATATTTTCTCTCTTGTCGACGGCGAAAACGATGCAAGCACCATCATAGACCTGTCGGGTAAGGACGATTTTACCGTTTCAAAAACTCTTGTGTCTCTTATTGAAAAAGGAAATATAGAGCAAAAAGAGACGCTGCCTGTTTTTACAGAAGCTCCCGTAACCGAGACGAAAACCTCCCTGTTCTCTTTCCGTTTTCTCCCTGTCCTTGCCATTACGGCTGCTTTAGTGTTTTCGCTGTTCCCGGTATTTTTTGATACGGGGTATACATTGAAGAGATTCCTTGCATCAGAGGCTATCGACAATCTCAGGTTTAAAGTAGAGACGTACAAGTTCGAGCGCGGCTCATATCCCGACTCACTCGATGTCGTATCCGGGGAAAAGGATCCCTGGGGGAATGCATACCGCTACGGGCATAACAACTATACATTCATGATTCTGAGCAGCGGAGCCGACGGCAAAGAGGGGACAGAGGACGATATTTATTAGGCGGTTATCCCCGTAATCATTTCAACATGATTAAAAAAAAAGCTATTGTCCTCCTGAGCGGAGGGATTGATTCGTCGACATCTCTCGCAATCGCAAAAGCAGATGGTTGTGAACTCTGCGCCATGACTTTTGATTATGGCCAGCGGCACAAACGAGAGCTTGAGTCTGCACGTATGGTCGCGTCCGCGCTCGGTGTTCGGAAGCATCTTATCACAAGCTTCGATCTGAGGGAAATCGGGGGGTCCGCCCTGACATCTGATATGGAAGTTCCGAAAACTTCGTCCTTTACCCCGCATCCTTCATCCTTCATCCCTGTCACCTACGTTCCTGCCCGCAATACAATATTTTTATCCTTTGCCCTTGCATGGGCCGAAGTCATGGAGACGGAGCATATCTTCATAGGCGCAAATGCCGTGGACTATAGCGGATATCCCGATTGCAGACCGGGGTATCTGAGGGCCTTCGAAGAGATGGCGAACCTGGCCACAAAGGCCTCGGTCGGGGGAAGGATACGGTTCAGGATTCAGGCGCCCCTCATTTCCATGACAAAGGCGGAGATCATAAAAAAAGGTTTGGAACTCGGCCTCGATTATTCTTTGACATGGAGTTGCTACGACCCACAGCCTGCGGCATCCCTCTTACCGCCCCAGCCCCCCTCTGGTAAAGGGGCGACAGGAGAGGGTGTTGAAGCCGGACTCGTACCCTGCGGGAGGTGCGACAGCTGCATTTTCAGAGCAAAGGGATTTAAAGAAGCGGGAGCGGACGACCCTTTGCTCATTCGATTTAAAGAGTTGAGATCATAACAACCTTTTCATGTCCGGGTTTTTGAAGGCAGAGATCTACGGGAACGACTCTTAGTCTAAACGATTGTCTGTCTCTTTCCCCTTTCCTGTCCGGACAAAACGCTTCTGACATGATGCCACAATTCGTCCCTGCCTTCTCCGGTCTCACTGGAATAGATGAGCGATGTAATATCAGCGGGAAGCATTAATCCCTTGCGAATCGCGGCAATATGGCCCGCACGCTTGCCGCGGCTGATTTTATCCGCCTTCATTCCGACAATCACATACGGGATATTGAGCCCCAACAGCCATTCTGAAGCATTCTTGTCATTTTCCATGGGCTCATGCCGCAGGTCAATCAGATGCACAATGAGAGCAAGCCTCTTCCCCTCCCGAAGATAGTTGGTGATGAACTCTCCCCACTCCCTGCGCTTTCCCTTTGATGTCTCCGCAGACCCATATCCGGGCAGATCGACCAGATACATCTGATCATTGACGGCAAAATAATTAATCGTCTCTGTTTTACCTGGTTGGACGCTGGTCCGCGCCAGAGCATGTCGCGCGCATAATGAATTGATCAGGGATGATTTACCAACATTGGAGCGTCCGACCATTACAATCTCCGGATAACCGGTATCAGGGTATTGATTTGGCCCAACTGCACTGATAGTGCAGTTAGCTGATATTATTTTCATCATTCTTCCTTGTCAGGTATCTGAAAAAAGATAACAAATATTTTACCACGACGTGCAGGCGACCAGAAGCCAACTACCAGGTACGGTAATCCGGGGTTCTTAATAAGTACGTTTGACGGATACGATTTCTCACATCCCTATCTCAGGGCACCGAAATAGATAAACTGAACAACCAAGAAGCACTTCATCAGGGGAGGATAGTATTAAATTAAATAAGTTTCTCACAGGAATTATTATTCTCGCTTCTGGGTAATAATGCAAGTGTCGGATCGCTGTCAAGAATATCTATTTCTTTTGGGGTAAATCTACCCAAGCGCCAGTATATTTTCCCCCGTGCAATTTCTTCTTTGGTCAAGGCAGCCTTCAAACCCACAGCACCATGCCCCTCACGGACGATGACCACAGCTTTTTCTTCCCGTCTTCTTGAGAAAGCAGGATGCACTGTAATTGTTTTAGGCTCATCATAACTCTCAATATGTACCTTATAAAGAATGGACAAAGCCTGGTGATACACAAATGCACGGGTCACTACTGTCATTATTTCCTCGTGGGTATATTTTCTTCCCCGTGTAAGAACATCACAACCATGCAAAATATAATCAGAGTGAACTATTGCGTTTCTTAGGTTTTTATCCCAAATTTCTTTTAAGGGGGTAACCACTTGGGATACACCCGCTCTTACCGCAGTTCTCTCTATTCGCACTATTTTGGTGCCAGGAGACTCAGGTTGACTTTTCCCGACCTTATATGGATAGAATTGACCACTGAACCGTTTACCTAAGGAAACATTTACTAAATTCGATAAAATCTCATAGGGTTCAGATGCTTCAACTATATGTACATAAATCCACAACTGAAGATGACGCGCGGCTTCATAATTTTCCGTTTTATTATGAACCTCATACAATAATGGCATTGCACGCAAGGTAGTTTCGTATGCGTCGCCAATGGCCCTATTATCAGCTCCTCTGATACGAAATAGCGTCAGTAAAAACTCAAATTCGCATTTTTCTCTTGCTTTTACAAAGGCCCTATCAAGAGCTGTGCAATAACGCGGCAGCGCATCTTTAAATGTAGGATGAAATTTGTCCAACGCAACATGTTCATCATCCTCGATCTTGAGTTCCCAATATCCATCCTCATTGTGAACTAATGGCATTGAAAATATCCTTAAATAATTATAGAGGAAATGCCCCGAAACATAATAGATATTAAATCAAAGGATGGCTTAATAAAGAAATATTGCGGAATTGGTCGTTAATGCTGTTCATACATTTGGCCTCACTTCAGGCATCGACTGAACTATAATAGTCTGTAGAGAAGATAAACAAATTCATCAGGAGTTAACAATGACTAATAATTATATATTGCGACAATTACGTCACGCTCTGAATAAAATAACTTCATGTCATCTTGCGTAAAACACATAAAGCTCAGGGGACATCATCTTATCTGCCTCCATTTCTTCAGGGGAGAAGGGTATAACCCGGAATTTGTGGACAATCTGCGTACGGCACTGAAAAGAATCGAAGCCGGCGAAGGAGCAAAGGTTGTCGAGGGGCCTGACGACGTCTGCAGGATGTGTCCGTATCTGAAAGAATCTCTTTGCGCTTATGGTGAAGGGGCTGAGAAGGAGATCGGGGAGATGGACATAGCAGCTCTGAAGCTGCTGGGAATGCGGTCCGGGGATAAGGTTGATTGGCGGGATATCAGGGAAAAAATCCCGGGCATATTCGGAGAGTGGTCCGGGAAATATTGTGCTGTATGCGACTGGATGCAAGTTTGTAAAACGGATATTGCATTCAGGGACTTGACGAATGAGGCAACTGAAAATTAATTTTGATGAGATCCAGAAGGCTATGGAGGATGTTTCAAGGGATTCCTTTGACTACTACCTCGATCTGGAGACAGGCGAAGTAATGACATTTTCGGAGGAAATCCTGAATGAGGTCCAGTCGCGCTTATATCCCGATGATTCGGATGAGATTGAGGACAACATAGAATATATGGAATTCGATGACGAACCCGACCTGCCCGAATGGATGGAAGATGAAATCGAACTTGTACTGGAAATTCTCCTCGACGAAAACGGGCAGTATGTCCGCATCCCCGAACGGAAAAGGTCCCTTGCTTTTACGTCTATGGCTGCATTTGCCGAGACTGTGGAAGACCCGGCGCTCAGGGAAAAACTTCTGCTCTCCCTCGACGGGAAGGGCGCATTCAGGAAATTCAAGGACGCTCTTCTGCATCGTCCCGGGGCGAGAAAAAAGTGGCATGGCTATAATGCAAAGGCGATGCGGAAAGAAATCATCGAATGGCTGACGCTATTGGGAGTAGAACCCGTCTCACGACTGTCCGGCCATGATGACCGGTTAATCGATTAACGTTTCATAGTTCTTTTATGTCTTCAAAGGTCTTTGATTCACTCAAGCCCCATCTTTTTCAACGCCTCAGTTGCTGTGTCTCTGGTAGCAGGAGCTTCCTCGGGAAGATATAACATCACTCCCCCCTTCACCGGCCTGACAATTATCTTCCCTTCCATAGCAAGTCTATTGGTAACATCGACGGGATTTTCTCCCTCGAAGTATTTCTTGAAAGCATTGTTGAACCCCGAATATACGGAGTGAATCCCCTTGTATCCCTCTTTCCTCAGACTCACAATCGCCTTCTTCACAAACTCTTCGTAACTCATTTTTTCCGGCATAGCTCCTCCTCTTTTTTGCCTGATTCTATTTATCTATTTCTTCCAGCGTTTAAAACTGCAATATACTACAGAAAATTATCAAAGTAAAGAGGCTTCGTCAAGTCTTATTTTTTCACCAACATCAATGGCTTTCTGCGTTCTCAGGTCTTCGATCTTCCTGAGCGGTCTCTCGAGCATACTGCTCCTCGTTGTTACAAGGGCGTCATACTCCCTTTTGGCCGCATCCAGTCTCTCCCCCATAACTCTGAATTTCTCTTTATAGGCATTCCATTGTTTGGTAAAATCGCCGAGCAGCCTGAGTATCTCGCCCGCGGTCTTTTCGAGGCTGAAGTTTTCGACAGCCTGCCTTATGACTGCCAGCACAGCATATAAGGTAAACGGGGAGCAAAGGACAACCTTCTGCTTTAACGCCTCATCCATGATTGTGTTGTCGGCTTCGTTTATGAAACTGTAAACCTGTTCGTTCGGGATAAAAATAATCACATAATCAACGGTATTTTCCGATGGGTTTATATAATCACGGGTCGTAACCTGTTTGATCATAACTTTAGTATTCTTCAGAAGCTCATCCCGGTATCGTCTTTTATCATGATCGGATTCCGCATTCAGATAATGAATATAGTTGTCGATGGGGAACTTCACGTCCATATTGATCTTCAGGCTGTTCGGCATAAAAAATGTAAAATCAGGCCTGCCAGAGGAGTTTTCGAGTGTTTTCTGCTTAATGTAATTCACTCCCTCCATCATTCCCACCAGCTTGATGATGTCCTCTGCCATTCTTTCACCCCATTCGCCTCTCTTCTTCGGGCTCGCAAGGGCATGGCTCAGGTGCTCGGTTGTATCTTTCAGTTTGGAAGTAACCTCTTCATGTTTCCTGATAAGCGCAGCCACCTCTGTAATTTTTTCTCCGCTTGTCTTACCGACCTCCTCGATTTTCCTCTGGACCTCCGACAATGTCTTGCCGATTGTTTCGATATTCTGGTCTATAAGCGCTTTTTTGCCCTCAAGTTCCTTCTTGCCTTCCACTGTCTGGGATTTGAGCTTCTCTTCTGCCAGTTTGATAAATTCATCCGCATACTTCTTGAATTCGCTGGAATTACTGGCAAGCGCATCCAGAGAAAGTGCCTTGAAGGTCTCTCTGAGTTTGCTCTCCATCTCCTCAAAACGCTTTATCTCTTCACTGAGATACTTCTGCGATTCCTTAAGCCTCGCGTTCACAGACCTTTCCGAATCAAGCTCATTTCTTATCTGGTTCAGCTCGGCGTCCCTTTGCTGGCCTTGTTGCCTCAGTTCGTCAACCCGCGCTTCGGCCCCGCTTGCCCCCTTTTCAATCTCTCTCATCTGATTTGCATACGACGATTGAATGACAGCAATCTGTTGCTGTTTATTCGAAGATGCAATCAGCCAGCCGGCCAGCCCTCCGACGATTATGCCGGCAATTACATATGCTGCATATTCCATGATGATTTCCTTTCAAAGTTATATCCCTTCATATATCCAGACCCGCCCTCCGTTCCTTATTTTATCAATCCTTTTAACAAGACGTTTCTTGTGAAGATTCAGGAGCCTTGTGCCGCTCGTGTTCATTTCAAGCTTCATGGCTTCAGACAATCCTTTTGCGGTTATTTCATTCTTACAGAGTATAAAATCCAGCGTCTCTTTCAGATAGTTATTAAGATTTCCGAGAAGAGCCTTTTTCCCGTCCCTCATCTTAACCATAACTGCAAGGTCTTTCCTTTCAAGCGCTACCTGTATGTTCTCCCTCTGGTTATCATTAAGCCCGATGAGAATGATATATTTATCTCCATATTCTCCGCTGAGAAGCCGGGAAATAAGTTTTGCAACAATTTCATCAGCACATGAATAATCTATAGCCCCGATCTTCGAGAAATCAAAAGCGACAACCTCCCCCTCTTTTACCCCTTCTATCTCTTTCTCTATCCTGTTTCTGATTGCCTGCCCCGACTGCCGGGTCACGAGATCCGCCGGGCCGTTCTTCAGTTCCTCTTTGAGGAGTTTATACAGGTTATAAACCCGCATATTCACCTTTCCAGCATCCTTTGTTTATCCGGATCGTTATCGGCGGTTGTGCGAACCGGATGCCTCTGATAAAGCTGTTTTGCAGGCGACCTGTTATGTTCTTTCTCTTTTGCATCATTCCGGATGGAATCGAAAAACCTTTGAACATCGTCAAGATTATTGCTCATATTCATATCAGGAAGTGAAGAAATAATAATCCTTCCGTATGAACTTGTTAGGAGTCTTGAATCCAGTATAGCCACCACGCCGTAATCTTCGGCGCTTCTGATCAGTCTTCCGAAGCCCTGCCTCAGCATGAGGATAGCCTGCGGCAGCGCAAGGTCGCCGAACCACCTGTCTCCAAGCCTCCTGCACCTTTCGTCATAGACAGGGTCTCCCGGAGACCCGAAAGGCATCTTAACGACAATCACCAGACTTAAATCTTCGCCTTTAATATCAATCCCCTGCCAGAATGTTGCAGTTGCCAGGAGTACTGAGCGGGGTTTTCTTTTGAACCACTGAATAAGCCGTGCAGGAGGCGTTTTGCCCTGAGATTTGTAAGGATAATCGATCGAAATATGTTCCGCCGCATAATTAAGATGTTTATAGGATGTGAACAATACAAGCGCCCTCCCTCCGGACGCCTGTATGAGCTTTTCGATGACCCTGAGGCTCTCGTTCATGAAAGATGCATTATTTTCTTTGTCCGGCGCAGGCAAATCCTTTCCAATATAAAGGAGCGCCTGTTTCCGGTAATCAAAAGGCGAGCCGATCGCCATCTCTTCAAAATCCATAATCCCGAGCCTCTTCCTTAAATAGTGAAATGAACCGCCTGCTGTTAAGGTAGCAGAAGTCATGACTGTGCTCTTGTGGCCGTTTGTCAAATCGCAAAAAGAACTGCCGGATTCAACGAGGCTGCTTTTGAGTTCGATATACCCCTTATTGCCGGTCATATAATAAACCCTGTCGTTATCCTCCTGAGCGATGAAATCATCGATAACCCGGCTGAGTGAAAAGACGCACTTTTTCGTCGTAAGGATTTTGTCGGCACGTTCATCGTCAGAAACCTCAAGGCTGAATGCATCCAGTCTCTCAGCCACACCGCCGAGAGAAAGCAGCGCTTTAAGGTTCATTAATCCCTCTCTGATATCGTCAGGTATAGGGTAAGTGGCTTTAGCAGATATTTCACGCCTTTTGAAAAAGGATTCAACGGGTTCGAAGATATGATCGACAGCTATCTTCATCCCCCGGAGGCGGTAGAGAAGCCAGACAACCCGTGAATGGCTGAGAACGCTGCCCATAGCGTGAGAGATGACGTCCTCGATCTGATGCGCCTCATCAATGACAAGTTGATCATGGAACGGGAGGAGGTTAAATTCTGAGAGAAGGTCGAAGATCAGGAGGTGGTGGTTCACCACCAGGATATCCTCCTTGTAGAGGCTCCTGTAATGCCGGTAATAAAAACAGTCTTTGTAATAGGGGCAATGGAGTGCGTTACAGTCGTCGGAATCCCCGCATACCCTGGACCAGAAATCCGGTACTGAAGGCAATTCATCCTTATCGCCGGTTGTTGTCTCAGAGACCCATTCCCTGAATTCCATAAACGCTCCGCTCAGTTCGGAGAACTCCCTTTCACGTTTCAGGCAGACGTAGTTGTTCTTGCCCTTAAGGATCGCATAGGAGAATTTCTGAGGCAGGGTCTGCTGAAGGAAGACAAGGTCTTTGTTCACGAGCTGGTCCTGAAGGGCGATAGAAGCGGTCGAGACGATAGTCTTCTGTTTTGACAGTATTGCAGGTATCAGATAGGCAAAGGATTTCCCTACACCTGTACCTGCTTCGACAAGGAGCCGTTTCTTATTTCGCAGGCAGTCCCAAACCGCAGCCGCCATCCTCACCTGCTCTTCCCGCTTCTCATATCCGGGGAGGGTCTGCATAAGTATTTTAAAAGCCGGTTCAAGTGCTTTATCTTCCTCAACAATTTTTTTGCAAATCTTTACCTTGTTATTCAATATGTCCATCCGGCTATTCTCTTTATTTTCAATTGATTCAATTGAATCATTTCTTGTCGCATTTGTCAAGCGAAACATCATGACAGCCGGCATTTTATATTTTCCCAAAAAAAGGAACGCGTGAAGGAGCTGAGGATGATTTAATTTTCCACTTCCGAATCGGTTATCTCCACCCTCACAAGGGCGAGGATGGAGGAGTGGGGTACGATCAGATACTTTTTCTCTTCGAATTCGATCTCGACCGCAGCTTCTTTCAGAAAGATCGCGTAATCGCCTGCGACTGCCTGGAGCGGGACGTATTTCACCTCTTTTTTTCTGCCCGCTGCCCAGGGTTCTTCTGAAATAGTCGGATCAGGTACCGGATAACCGGGTCCTGTCTTCACAACATATCCCCCGGCTACCTTTTCCTTTTCTCTTACAGTGGGTGGGAGATATAACCCCGAACTCGTTTTATCTATCCCCTCGGCAGGATCGATCAATACCCTGTCGCCGACGATGATAAGATTTTTCTCCGCCTTCATATCACTATTTTAAAATATTCTCATGGAAGTTTATACCTTCCCTTGCAGAAGGCATAAGTTTTCCTAAAGCTCAAAGACCTCCCCCTTCTCAGGCACATGAGTCTTAAAGCCGAACTTTTCTTCAACAAGTCTGCCAAAAGAGAGAGCCACATCTTCTTCACCATGCACGATAAAGACCTCCGGCGAATCCTTGAAGTATGAAAGCCACCCGACAAGCTCCGCCTGATCCGCGTGGGCGGAGAAGCCGTTGATTGTGTATATCGACGCCCTTGCCGCGATCTCCTCGCCCAGGATACGCACAAACCTTTTCCTCTCGACGATTTCCCTACCGAGTGTGCCTTTCCCCTGGAACCCGACGAATACAACACTGCACTCCGGCCTCCAGAGATTATGTTTCAGGTGATGCATTATCCTGCCGCCTTCGCACATGCCGCTGCCTGCAATCACGATAATTCCCGATTTTATCCTGTTCAAAGCCATCGATTCCTGAACGCCCCGGACAAAATGCAGCTTCAAAGACCCTTCAAAATCACGCGTACTAAATCGTTTCATTGCCTCTTCATCGTAGACCTCAGGGTGTGAGAGATAAACTTTCGTAACTTCTTCCGCAAGCGGACTGTCCAGGTAGACATGAATGTTGTAAAGTCTTTTTTCCCTGACAAGGTCATTCAGCATGTAGAGCAGATCCTGAGCCCTTCCAACGGCAAATGACGGTATATAAACATTCCCTCCTTTTTTGAATGTTATCCTGATCGCCTGCACCAGTTCATCCGTGCTGTCTTTCAGGGGCTTGTGCAGCCTGTTGCCGTATGTTGATTCCATGATAACAAAGTTCGCCTCAGCAGGCACTGACGGGTCCCTGATGATGGGGTTTCCTTTTTTTCCTATATCGCCGGAAAATACGATCTTCTTTTCCTTTTCACTGTCCTGGAACCATACTTCAAGGGTACCGGAACCGAGTATGTGGCCGGCGTCCAGGAACCTGTATCTGATGCCGCTGCCGAGATTGAAAACCGTACCATAGGGCTTTTCGTCAAAAAGAGGGAATACCGATCTGACATCCTCTACCGTATAAAGAGGCAGGACAGGAGGTTTCCCCGCCCTCATGGCCTTCCGGGTCTTCCACTCTGCATCACTCTCCTGAATGCTTGCAGCATCATACAGCATCAGTTCGAGAAGGTCCCGCGTAGCCGGTGTTGTAATGATTTTTCCGCTGAACCCCTCCTTTACAACCTTCGGAAGCATGCCGGAATGGTCGAGGTGTGCATGGGTGACGAAAATATAATCGATCTCCTCAGGCTGAAAATCAAAGGCGGCCCTGTTGATCTCGTCCGCATTTTCTCCCTGATATAGACCGCATTCGACTAATATCTTCAGGTTATTGCATTCGATATAGAAACATGACCCGGTGACGGTTCTCGCTCCTCCAAGGAAATTAAGTTTCATAATCCAAGCTCCTTTTACAGCCCGTCACAGGTATACGATGTCCCTGTTTCTCCCGCAACCACATCCGGGGTAAGCATCCATTGCAGATACCATGCTCCTGCATCGTCCCGCTTAAGACAGACGATTCCGGCAGTCCTGAATAAAAAAATGTTTTTCCCCGCATTACCGCACAGGAGAACAGAAGCCAGTTTCGCAAGATGCGGCAGGTGCCCTACAAGGAAAATGCCGTCCGGCATATCCTTCAGTCTTTCCACCCAGAGGAGAGGATCATCTAGGGGAGCCAGTCCGTCCGCTTCCGATATGCCTTTAGCAGGCCTGAGGTTTTCGAAAAGGACATCTGCAGTCTGCTTCGACCTTAATTTCCCGCTATGAAATATTTTTCCGGCCTTAATATTTAATCGCGACAAATATAAGACTATCTGTTTAATGTCCTGCAGACCCTTTTCCGAAAGCGGCCTTGAAGGGTCCTCTTCTTCTTTTTTTGCATCTGCATGCCGGACAAGATAGATGTTCATTTTTACCCTCCTTTACCTGTTCTCCACAGAATCTGGAGAGGTTCTCTCCTTTTTATATTTGATATATTCAATCAGTCCTATGAGACTCGCTACTGTCACGGCAAGAAACCATAACAGGGAAAGAGCCGTAGCCACTTCCGGCTTCATTCCGATAAGTCCGAAGAACAGTACAAAAGCGCTTTCCCTTACTCCCAGGCCGGAAATCGAAACGGGTATCATTGTGAACAGGATGATGAGAGGAAGGAATATGAGAAAAGCCAGGAAGGGGAACTGCTGCTCCATGCCGAGGGCAAGAACATATACGGCAAAGATAATCACCAGCTGCAGCAGAACAGACAGTGCGAAAGCCTGCCATATAATCCTGGCCTGATTCCTGTATGCATGGAAATAGACATAGAATTCCGAGAGCAATCTCATCTGCCGGCCGAGGCGAAGCCCGAAAATCAAAAAACTCGCAATGATAAATGAGAAGACAACAATAGGCAGCAACCATTCCAGATGCGATCCGGCGAGATATTTATAACCGAAAGGGAAAGCAAAGGCACATAAGGTAATCAAAGCTATGAAGCCGATGTACCTGTCCATGAAAACAGAGGCCAGGCTCATGCTTCCTTTTCCGGTGAGCTGATAAAGATAAAACCCCTTGACCGCATCCCCTCCGATCACCCCCGGCAGAAGGGTATTGAAAAATGCCCCGATCATATAAAGGGAGAATACCTTCCTTATCCCGATCGCCTCGGGAAGGAGGAGCTTCCATCGCACGGTGGAGATCACCTGGCTGACAAAATAAAGCGCTACAGCAGCTATGAAGGAAAAAAGACTCATGCTTCTCAGGGTTAAAAATACCTGTTCGATTCCAGTTTTTCTCAGAACAAAATAGAGGAGAGCTGAGCTTATGGCCAGCTTAGCCGCAATAAAGAGTACTTTATTTGCTTTCAGGGCCAAGGATCTTCTTAATCACGTAGATGGGTTTTCTCTGGCTTTCATGGTATACCCTGACCAGCATCTCTCCGATAAGCCCCATACCGATAAGCTGGATGCCGACGATCACCAGGAGGGCTCCAAGCAGAAGAAGGGGTCTTGCTCCTATGGACGTGCCGAAGAAGAGCTTATCTATACTAAGGTAAAGCAGTATGAGGAACCCGATAAAACCGCTCATAATCCCGACAGGCCCGAAAAATTGAATCGGTTTGGTTGAAAAACTCTGGAGAAACTTTACTGTGATTAAATCCAAAACAACCTTTACCGTACGCGATATGCCGTACTTTGATTTGCCGCGTATTCTCGGGTGATGGACGGTCTCAACTTCTGCAACCCTTACTCCGTACCAACTGGCAACCGCCGGAATAAACCGGTGCATCTCGCCATAGAGCTTCAGGTTTTTGATGACATCCCTCCTGTATGCCTTGAGGGAGCAGCCGTAGTCGTGCAGTTTAACGCCGGTGACATTGCTGATCAGCCAGTTCGCCATAATGGAAGGAAGTCTCCGTGTAAAGAACGGGTCCTTTCTCTTTTTCCTCCAGCCGCTCACAAGATCGTTGTCTTTGATAAGTTCAAGGAGTTTTGGTATGTCGGCCGGATCGTTCTGCAAGTCGCCGTCCATTGTAACCACCACATCCCCCCTCGCAAAATCGAACCCGGCAGCAAAGGCCGCAGTCTGTCCGAAGTTGCGCCTCAGACTCAATACGATCATCCTGTTGTCTTTTGCCTGTATCTCCTCGAGTACCGCGAGCGTCTTATCAATGCTGCCGTCATCGACAAAAAGGATTTCGTACTCCTTCCCGATGGGATCGAGCGCCCCTTTCAGCCTTTCATAGAGCAACCGGACATTTTCCTCTTCATTGTAAACCGGTATGACAACAGAGAGTGTCATCAGAATCTCTCCTGCTTTCTTTCTTTCATTCCTTTAAAATCATAACACATAAAAATCGTATAGTCCCTGATCTTCACATGCCGTTTAGTATAAGCCGTAAAGACCTTTTTCTCAACCTGCCGAAAAGCCGAAGCTATGTCTTCCGGCAGCCGGCTGTTCCCGCTTCTTACAAAGATCGCGTCGTAATGGAGCAGGTCATTAAATCCCGGCCACAGATCGTACTGGTTCATCCTCCTAGTGATATTTATGCAATAGGTAACCGGATGGCCTTTCACATAGAATGCGAGTTCGCTGGAAACCTGGTACCTGTCGGAAAAGATGAAAACCGGCCTCTTCAGAGACATCTGCCCGTATATTACACTGACTTCTTCCCCGAGTTCCCTCCATCCGTCAAGCCTTGCCGACGGGTCGAGGTTAACAGGAAGACCGAGAGTCGACGGATAGTGGGCAACTGAAGTTACGACAAGGGAAAGAAGAACAGACGCTGCAATGAGTATTTTTTTTACGTTGCCGGCGGAGGGAAATCCTTTTATATAAAGGGCTGCAAAGGCGACAACTCCGGCTATATATCCCGGTAAAGCCCAGTTTGCCTGCACCCTCGCCTGGATGCTCTTAAGAAGAAAAAAAACAAATATCGGGACCAAAAAACAGAAAAGGAGTCTACCTTCCCTGTTTTTTCTCAGTCTCCAGACCGATATCGCCATAAGCACAAACAATAACGGCGTTATAACACCGGCCTGTGAAGCCAGAAATTCGAGAAAACTCCCGGGAATGAGTTGAAGGCCTTCAGCAATATGCGCCTGGCCGGCGGTATGCCTGAATGTCACCCAGTCATGGCCCGCATTCCAGATTATTACCGGACTGAAGACGACAAAGCTTATGAATAAAGCGATATAGGGCCCTTTTGTCATCAACAACCTTCTCGATTCTTTTGAGGACAATAAATAGAAAAATGAGCAGACATAAAAAAGAGCCATGGTGTATTTAGTCAACAAACCCAGACCTATGGACACGCCCAGGAGTAGCCAGGCTCCGATTGATAATTCGTTACTCCAAATATTCCCTGCAAATCCTCTTTTTGCCCCCTTTTCCGATGCGGGGGCAGTGGTATCATTTATGGATTCAAAATTGACTGCTTTATAAAACAGAAACATCGAAAGTATCCAGAAAAAGATAAAAGGGGAATCTATGGTAAAGACCACTCCGAATACCGAGAAAAGAGGGATTATCTGTATAAGAATCGCCGAATATAGTCCGGTCTGTTCATCATAGAGCCTTCTCCCGAGGAAGTAGAGAAAAATACTGCTGAGCGCTGAAAAGACGGCCGCCATGATCCTGATGCCGAAAACATTGTCCCCGAAAAGTGAAGTGCCGAGATAAATCAGGTAGGCGATCATGGGGCCTTTTGAGTAGTAGCTGAGGTCAGGCCTTCGGGACCACTCCCAGTAATGCGCCTCATCAGGACTCAGGTCCAGAGGTCCGTTCAGGATGTAGTATATACGGAAAAGGCCGACTGCGGCGAGAAAGACGTACAGGACGGTCGGGAAAGGGTTCTCTTTGTAATGCACAGATGCCCTCCCATGTACTTTAACCGCCGATATTGCGAGAAGAACGCCGAGGAGAGCGCCGGCAACGACGTCGGAAGGATAATGAACACCCACATAAACCCTCGAAAAACACACCAGCGCTGCAATAGCCAAAACGATATACCGGACCTTCTCCTTATTCAACATTAAAAAAAACGGCGTTGCAAAAGCAAAAGCATTTACAGCATGGTTTGACGGCATCGAAAAGGCTTTCCCGCAGCCTACTAGGAGTCTGACCCCTTCAAGTTCTTTGCAGGGTCTGATCCGCTGAAAATAGAGTTTGAAGGTATTCGCAATCCAGTCGGCGAGCAGGAGCGAGGCAAATGATATCGCGAGGATAGTCAGGGTTTTTTTCCAGTCTTTTATGAACAGCCAAGCAAGGAACGGGAGAAAAACAAAATACGCCCTTCTGGTCAGAAAGGGCATTACGGTATCGAAGAAGCTGTTCCGGAGGTCCTGATTAACGAAAAAAAAGAGGAGCTTGTCTAATTCAGGAAGGCTCATTAAATAGACCGCTCATTTTTTATCCTTTTTATTCTCCCTTACCCACTGTATGATCTCCTGTACCATTGCCTCGATAGTCGATTCCCCGGGCATAATGTCCACATGAAGGCCTGCTCTTTTGACCGCATTTGCGGTAACCGGGCCGATGACTGCAATAGTAACATTCCTGAGAAGTTCTTCGGCATCCCTGCCCACAATTTCCCTGAAATTGTCGAATGTAGCAGCGCTTGTGAATGTGGCGATGGTAATCCTTCCCTCTTTGAGAAATCTTCTTAAGCGTTTTCCGTGGGATTCAGGCTTTATCGTCCTGTATGCAACCGGCACATCCATCTCTCCGCCGAGCGCCCTAACCTTCTCGGGGAATATCTCTCTGGCCTTTTCAGCCCTCGGGAACAGAAACTTTAAGCCTCCAAGCGGCGCGGCGGGACGCAATCGGCTTTCTATGTTGCCCTCTGTAACACGCTTTATTCCTAATTTTTCGAACGTATCTATCAGACCTTCGGCATGGAATTCACCAGGGACGATATCCACTTTCAATCCATATTTTTTAACCTCTCCGGCCGTCTTCGTCCCTATGGCGCAAATTCTTATCCCCTTCAAATCCCTTATGTCCCTGTCTTTCTCAAAGAACCTCCGGAAGAAATACTTTACGCCGTTCCTGCTGGTGAATACCAGCCAGTCATATGTCTCTATATTGCCGATAGTCCGGTCGAGTTCATTGTAGCTTTCAGGCGGTACGATCTCGATGGTAGGGAATTCTATTATCTCTGCACCCATATCTTCCAAGAGCTCAAACCCCTCGACATGTTCTCTGGTGACGAGTATTCTATGGCCGAACAGGGGTTTCTTCTCGTACCACTTAAGGGATTGTCTGAGCTTTACCACGTCTCCGACCACCATCACAGCAGGCGGTTTGATATCCCGCTCTTTTACCATATCCGCGATATTCCCCAGCGTCCCGATAATGGTCTTTTGGTCGGGCCTTGTACCCCATCGTATTACGGCGACAGGGGTTTCGGCAGACCGGCCGTTTTCGATAAGTTTTCTGGAAATCAGGTCTATATTTTTTACTCCCATGAGAAATACCAGCGTGCCGATACCTGTTGCAATCTTTGCCCAGTCGATAGAGCTCTCTTTTTTTGCAGCATCCTCATATCCCGGAATGACGGCGAATGAGGACGATAAAAGTCTGTGCGTCAAAGGAATACCTGCATACGCAGGAGCTGCAATAGATGAACTTATCCCCGGGACGATCTCAAATTCTATGTCCTCTCCCGCGAGTTCCTCTGCTTCTTCTCCGCCGCGGCCGAAGACAAAAGGGTCGCCGCCTTTAAGCCTGCAGATAACCTTACCCTCTTTCGCCTTCCGGATAAGTACGGCATTTATTTCATCCTGGGTCAGGGTGTGATGCCCGCCGCGTTTTCCGGCATAGATAAACTCGGCATCGTGATTGATATAATTCAGCACCTGCGCGTTCAGATGGAAGTCATATACAACCACGTCCGCCTTTTTAAGGCACTTAAGACCTTTTACTGTGAGAAGACCGATGTCACCCGGACCTGCCCCGACTAAATATACTTTGCCTTTCATATATATAACCTTATGGATTCAATTATTTTATCATACACCATGAAACATTTATCTCGTGCGCGGGCGTCTTGCAGGGTGCAGCACATCAAGGAAATCTCAGGCTATTTCAATGCTGAGGTCCCATCTTCAGATTAGTGCTGATACAGCTCTTCGACTTGCCCGGTTTTCCGGAACGTCCTCGGAATTCCGAATCAGCCTGGAGTCTCAATACAAATCAAATGTGACAAATGGGGTCAAGTCTTTATACTTGCATTTTGTAATAACCTCTGCTAAACTTTCTGCATGGCGAGACCATTGCGTATAGAATATGACGGCGCTCTTTATCATATCACTGCGCGAGGCAATGAGCGCAAACCCATCTATAAGGATGATGAAGATCGTACTGTCTTTCTTGATGTCCTGAAACTGGTAAACAGCCGATTCAACTGGATATTTCACGCCTATTGTCTCATGAATAACCACTATCACCTGGTCGTTGAGACCCCTGACAGCAATCTCTCGAAGGGCATGAGACAGCTAAACGGAGTTTATACGCAGACATTTAATCGCCGGCATCACCGTGCCGGACATGTCTTCCAGGGCAGGTATAAGGCTATTGTAATAGAAAAAGAGAGCTACCTGCTGGAAGTGAGCAGATATGTAGTGCTCAATCCGGTGAGGGCCAAGACAGTCAGGAAACCTGAGGAGTGGAAATGGAGCAGCTACCGTGGCACCGCTGGAATTGAGAAACCCCATCCCTGCCTTGAGCCTGATTGGATATTGGGGCAATTCGGCAGCAAAGGACGGCAGGCGGAAGCAAGATACCGCGAGTTTGTGGAAGGCGGGATTGGTGGGAAGGATATATGGAAAAAGGTAAAAGGGCAGAGCATCCTCGGTGAGGATGATTTTGCAGAGGGACTCCTTGGGTACGTAAAAGGTTATGAAGACGTGAAGGAAATCCCAAAGAATCAGCGATATGCGGGAAGACCTGCACTTTCGGAGCTATTTAAGGGAGTTAAAAGAGACAAAGGACGAAGGACGACAACCATAAGGAGCGCGGTTTACGAGCACGGATACAGCCAGAAGGAGATTGCAGATTTTCTGCGAATTCACTACTCTACAATCAGCAGAGCGGTTAACAGGAGGAGTAATGCACAGAACAAGACTTGACCCCATTACGTTCCCTCACATAACGTTTCTCAGGCGGCAATTGCATCAAATACATTTTTGCCGGGCCGGAATATTAATCGCTGATTAAAGAATGATCCCTCAGGACTTTTACCATCAGGTCAAATTCGTCACGATGGTGAAGGCCGAGCAGAACAAGCGCATCGTAAGTGTCGCTTTTCCCGTCTTTGTCGACCTTGGGCAGGTATCTGTCAAAAAGTTCTTCGAAGATTTTGCACTTGCTTTTTTCAAGATAGCAATCCTCAAAGGAATTAAATATCTTCATCGCCAAATTTTTAATTTCAGTCATTATTTATCCTCGCCAGGTTTCTATGATATATCATTAGTATAACTAATCCCGCCTCTCCAATGCCAGAAACAAACCGGCATCGGGTATTTCCATTTGACAGGAAACAGCCCTTTAAGGTTTAATACTGAGTGAGTGCTCACTCAGTATTAAACGGAACCCGGGGTAGATGTGTTCGGTAACTCTGATAAGAAAACACCAGACAAGCGCACTGTTATCCTGGATGCTGCGCTGAAGACTTTTGTCAAAAGAGGCTATTCAGAGACGAAAGTTGCCGAGATAGCCTCTGAAGCCGGGGTCGCCGAGGGAACTCTCTATAATTATTTTCAGAATAAAGAGGGTCTGCTCCTCGCCCTCTTTGACGAAAAATGGGGCGGTATTATCGGAGGGATCAGGGGAAAGATAAGCCGTCTCGATGACCCGAGCAAGAAATTAAAGGCCATCTTTTCCCAGGTCGTTATTATGTTCAAGAAGAACCGCCAGCTTGCGGAACTCTTTATGGTCGATGTAAAACAGAGCAGCATATTCCTGAATAATTACACGATAAACCGCATAGTGGAATTTCTTGACCTCATCGAGGAAGTTCTTGTGGAAGGCAAACAGAAAGGGGTCTATCGCCGGGATTTGGATACCCGCGTTGCAAAGATGATCATTTTCGGCGCAGCGCAGGGTATTTTACTCAGCTGGGTTTTGAGCGAGTCGGCAGCAGTCAGGAATAAGACATTCAAGTTTTCGATCTATCAGGCGGCAAAGACGTTAAAAGATGTTTTTAAATCCGGATTGGTTGGAGAGAAAAAATGATTTTCGATGACCTGAGGGAGTTTATCGATTTTCTGGAAGATAAGAGGGAACTTGTTCGCATAAAAGCGGAAGTGAATCCGGACCTCGAAGTAACCGAAATAACCGACAGGATATCGAAAAAAGGCGGACCAGCGCTCTTATTCGAGAAAGTGAAAGGGTCTGAAATGCCCATTGTTATCAATTTATTTGGTTCATACAGACGGATGGGCTGGGCGCTCGGCGCAGATGATTTCACTTCGATCAGCCAACGGTTCGCTCCGCTCGTGAAGGGCGACCTCAATCTTAATCTGCGGCAGAAGCTGGAAGCGCTCTATGGCCTCTATAAACTCAGCGCTTCCAAACCCAAAGAAGTGAAAAAAGCTGTCTGCCAGGAAATAGTTAAAGAGAAGGATTTTTCCCTTTCTGATTACCCGGTTCTCAAATGCTGGCCGGGTGATGGCGGCCGGTTTATTACTCTTCCCCTCGTTATGACAAAAGACCCTGAAAGCGGCAAGCAGAATATGGGCATGTACCGCATGCAGGTTTTTGATAACCGGACGACCGGTATGCATTGGCATACCCACCACGACGGCGCAGTTAATTACCGCAAGGCGGTTAAGCTCGGAAAAAGACTGGAAGTCGCTGTAGCCCTTGGCGGTGATCCGGTCACGATATTTGCGGCAACGGCTCCTCTTCCCTACGGGGTTGAAGAGCTTTTTTTTGCGGGTTTCCTCAGGGGAAAGCCTGTTGAGGTCGTTAAAGCAAAAACAGTGGATCTGATGGTTCCTGCAAGGGCTGAAATCGTTCTTGAGGGCTATGTCGAGATAGAAGAAAAAAGAAGAGAAGGCCCTTTTGGCGATCATACAGGTTATTATTCGATAGCCGATGATTATCCGGTTTTCCGTGTGACCTGCATTACCCATAGGAAAAACCCCCTCTACCCTGCAACGATTGTCGGCAAACCTCCCATGGAAGACTGTTATATGGGGAAAGCCACTGAAAGGCTATTCCTGCCGTTTATCAAAATGCAGATGCCGGAGATTGTCGATATGAATCTGCCTGTCGAGGGAGTTTTCCACAATTGTGCATTGATTTCGATAAAGAAATCGTTTCCCATGCATGCAAGAAAAGTTATTAACGCCGTATGGGGACTGGGGCAGATGATGTTTACCAAGTTTATCTTCATCTTTGATGAAGAGGTTGATGTACAGAATATTTCCGATGCAGCCTGGAAGGCATTCAACAATGTCGATCCTGCAAGGGATATTGTCATCTCCGAAGGTCCGCTCGATGTCCTCGACCACTCATCGCCCAGGCCGATCTACGGAGCAAAGATGGGGGTTGATGCGACAAGGAAATGGCCTGAAGAGGGATATCAAAGGGAATGGCCGGCCGAAATAGAGATGTCTGAGGAAATCAGAAAGCAGGTGGATGACCGCTGGAAGGAATACGGCCTTGAATAAATCTCCATATTGTATTAGAGATAAGATAAAAACATACCTTGAGATGATAAAATTCCAGCACAGCGTCTTTGCGCTTCCCTTTGCCTATCTAGGCGCCTTCCTGTCCCAGATGAAGGTCCCGGAAGCCATGACTCTTTTATGGATTACCGCGGCAATGGTCGGCGCGAGAAGCTTTGCCATGGCGGTAAATCGCCTGATCGATCTGGAAATAGACCGTCGCAACCCGAGAACGGCTGAAAGGGCCTTGCCGAAGGGCCTTTTGTCCATACCGAATGTCTTATTTTTTTCCCTGATCAGTTTAGGGCTCTTTTTGTTTGCCGTCTATAACCTGGCTCCGATATGCCGTTATTTGTGGCCTTTCGTTGTAATCCCGTTCGTGGTTTACCCGTATACCAAAAGATTTACGTGGTTTTCCCACTTTGTCCTTGGATTCTGTCTCGGCCTGGCCCCGGTTGGCGCATGGGTAGCTGTAACTAACACTTTCAGCCTGGAACCCTTTCTCATAGGATCGGCAGTTCTTCTGTGGGTAGGGGGCTTCGACATCTTTTATGCAATTCAGGATGTCGATTTTGACCTCAAAGACAGGCTTTATTCAATTCCCGCCAGGTTCGGCGTTAAAGTGTCTCTGGCAGTGACGAAGCTGCTTCACGGAGCATCGATCGCCATTTTAGTCTGGCTCGGTATTCGTCTCGATTCAGGTCTGTTCTATTATACCGGCGTGACTGTCGCGGCAGCCCTGCTTGCATATGAGAATAGTCTGGTGAAACCTCATGATTTATCGAGGCTGAATGTCGCTTTTTTTACAATGAACGGTATTATCAGCATAGTCATGTTCTGTTTTGTTGCCGTCGATGTGATTTTTTGGAGGACGGGAAGTGTCTAATTATGTGATCGGAATAACAGGAGCAAGTGGAAGCATTTACGGAGTGAGGCTTATTCAGGAGCTTGCCGTAAGGAAACATTTTGTTGATGTCGTTGTAACTTCTGCCGGAAAAAAGGTCATGAAGGAAGAGTTGGGAGTATCCGGCTTTGGGAATATGGCGAAACTTGGGTTGTCAGAAACCAGAGGCACCATAAAGGTCTGGGAGAACGATAATTTTGAAGCGCCGTTTATGAGCGGCTCGAATGTGCCCGAGGCAGTAGTCGTTGTTCCATGCAGTGTCGGGAAGTTGGCGGCGATGGCAAACGGAATATCAACCAATCTGCTTGAAAGGGCGGCCGATGTCGCTCTTAAAGAGAAGGGACAATTGGTCCTGGTTGTCCGTGAGACTCCTCTCAATCTGATCCATCTTGAGAATATGGTGAAGGTTGCGCGGGCAGGCGCTCAGATCCTGCCGGCCATGCCTGCCTTTTATCATCATCCGAGGAGTATTGATGATATGGTGGATTTTGTTGTCGGCAAGGTTTTGAATCTTCTAGGGATTAAGCATACCCTGTTCAAGGGCTGGAAGAGGTAAGGAATGCCATGCAGAAGAATAATCTAAGTGAAATTGCAGAGAAAGTTGGCAGATGCGAGAGACTTTCAAAGGAAGACGCCATTGTCCTCATGAACTCAAATGACCTTATTTCTGTAGGTCAGCTTGCAAGAAAAGTGAAAGAAAGAAAGTCAGAGGATCGCGCATATTTTAACGTCAACCGCCATATTAATCTGACCAATATATGCATTTCCCGCTGCAAATTCTGCGCTTTTAGCCGGGATATTGGAGATCCTGACGCATATACGATGACAATAGACAATGTCATGGACGTAGTCCGCTCGGTGGGAAACACCGGAATAACCGAGTTTCATATCGTCAGCGGGCTTCATCCCGAACTTCCCTTTGATTATTATCTCGAAGTCATATCGCGTCTTAAAAACGCGATGCCGGAGGTGCACATTCAGGCATTCACTGCTGTCGAAATACATTATTTCTCGAAGATTTCCGCCCTACCGGTCAGGGAAGTGCTGACAAGATTAAAAGAGGTCGGCCTGGGGTCTCTTCCAGGCGGTGGCGCGGAGATTCTTAATTCCAGGGTAAGGGAGGCTGTTTGCGCTAAAAAGGCTTCTTCAGAAGAATGGCTTGAGGTTATGAGGACAGCCCATCACCTGGGACTCAAATCGAATGCCACCATGTTATTCGGCCATATCGAAACTGATCAGGAGCGGATTGAACACCTTTTGCGACTGAGAGATCTTCAGGATGAGACAGGCGGATTCCAGTCCTTTATCCCGCTGCCGTTTCATCCATGGAATACGCAGTTGCCGGACTTCAAAAAACCTTCTGCCTTCGAAAATCTGAAGATGCTTGCGGTTTCCAGACTGGTGCTTGATAATTTCCCTCATATAAAGGCCTTCTGGATCATGCTCGGGCTGAAGACAGCCCAGCTTTCGCTTCTCTTCGGCGTTGATGACCTTGACGGCACGGTCGTCGAAGAAAAGATAACCCATGCAGCGGGCGCCGAGACCGGGCAGTCCATTTCCCGGGAAGAATTGCTGGACTTAATCTTTGCAACAGGCAGTACTCCTGTTGAAAGAGACACACTGTATAACGTGATCAGAACATACAGCCGCAAAGGTAAAGGTGCAGTTCATTGAGACCCAAGGTCGGACATATCCAATTTTTAAATTGTCTCCCTCTTTATTACGGATTGGTGAAGAGCCATGCCCTGCTGGAAATCGAGCTAATCAAGGGGACACCCACAGAACTGAACAGCATGCTGATCAAAGGAAGTCTCGATATCTCACCTGTCTCATCTATCGAGTATGCCCATAACCATGAATGTCTTATGCTCTTTCCTGATTTTACGGTAAGCTCCGACGGTGAAGTAAAAAGCATTCTCCTCATCAGTCGGTTCCCTCTGGAAAAATTATCAGGGAAAAGGATCGCCCTAACCAGTACTTCCGCAACCTCGCATGTGCTTCTGAAGCTCATCCTCGGTCGTGGATACAGGGTCGAACCGGAATATATAATAAGGCCGCCGGATTTCAATGCGATGTTTGCAGATGCCGACGCGGCTTTGCTGATAGGAGATATCGCGCTGAATCACTACGTCCGGGAGAAAGATTTATACGTATTCGATCTGGGCATTGAATGGAAGAAGTTGACCGGAAAAAAGATGGTGTATGCCGTATGGGCGGTTGGCCGTAATTTTGCGCTGGTAAAAAAAGACTTGTGCGAAGATGTATTTGAAGCTTTCAGAAAGTCCAAGGAGTATTCAATGGAGCATATGCCCGAAATTGTTGAATATGCGGCCAAATGGGAACCCTTCAGCCCCTCTTTTCTCATGGACTATTTCAGCTCTCTTTATTTTAATTTTGCCGAGGACTATCAGGAAGGTCTTCTTCATTTCTATAAGCTTGCATCGGAGATAGGCGAGATTCAGACGGTGCCGGAACTGAAATTTTTAGAGTTCCGTTCCAATATGAAGACATTAAAAAGAGCAGGGTAATCAGGATGCTCCGGCCGGCAATAATCGGTTTTTTTAACCCCCTGAAGGTGTTTTGAAATGCGGATTCATAAAATCCTTGATAGAGCTCCGGGAAAAAGATTGAGTTCCAAAGATGCGGTCCTTCTTTTTAAAGAAGCCGATTTCTTGGAACTTGCGAAAGCAGCGGATACCGCATGCCGGGAAAGGCACCCCGGCAATATTGCAACTTTTCAGATAGACCGGAATATCAACTATACAAACATCTGCAGGAACCGGTGTGCTTTCTGTGCTTTTTACCGGACCAGGGGAGATCCCGACGCCTATGTCTTGACCCAGGAAGAAGTAGAAAAAAAGGTAGCTGAGACCCTTGAACTGTCCGGCACGCAGGTGATGCTTCAGGGCGGGATCAACCCCGACCTGGAGATCGATTATTATACAGATATGTTTACCCGGATAAAAAAGAAGTTTGATATCCGGATCCACAGCCTTTCACCTCCTGAAATTGTCCATCTGGCGGAATCCTCCGGCATGGCTGTTGAAAAGGTGCTGAAAGAGCTTATGGCAGCAGGTCTTGATTCCTTACCCGGCGGCGGTGCAGAGATATTGGTCGACCGTGTCAGGAAAGTGGTAAGCCCGCGAAAGATATCGTCCGCAAGGTGGCTTGAAGTTATGAAAGAAGCCCATAAACTCGGCCTTAAGACGACTGCAACAATGATGATCGGTACGGTTGAGACGATTGAGGATAGAATGTCTCATCTTTGGAAGATAAGAGATCTTCAGGATAAAACCCGGGGTTTTATGTCGTTTATTTCATGGACATTCCAGCCGGGCAATACCGCCCTGGGCGGGAAAACAGTTTCATCCATAGAATACCTGAGAACCCTTTCTGTCAGCAGGCTCTTTCTTGATAATTTCCCGAATATTCAGGGATCATGGGTAACGCAGGGGAAGGAGGTCGGTCAGATCTGTCTGTCGTTCGGAGCAAATGACCTTGGCAGTATAATGATAGAGGAGAATGTGGTACGTGCGGCAGGGATTTCCCACCGGATCACTGTTGGTGAGATGGTTGATATGATAAGAAAAGCCGGGAAGGTACCGGCCCAGAGGGATACGGAATTCAATATTTTAAAGTTGTACTCGTAATAGAAATGTTTCATAAGCCTTAATGGGAGAGGAGGCAGACGCGCTGGGAAAAAACCTGCAAATCGTATGAGGCAGATATGCTGAAAAACCTTTTAATTTGCCGTAATAATATCCATATTCACGTAAACGTACTTTTTACGTTTGGTGAATTCCATTAAAGGATAGATGGCCTGACTGAAGGGCTGTAAGGAGTCTCAGGAAAAGCTTTTTCATCATATCTGCCTCACAATTGGTGTCATGGTGACGATTATAAAAAGAAAAAATGAAATCCCAAAAGCCAAACTGGCGTTTATAGGCGGCTCCAGTACTTTTTCGATCAATTTCCCCGGGGATCTGCACTTGCCGGGAATTAAGACAATAGATAAGAAAAGCTTTTCCACCCCCTTCGGTGAAAGTCCCGAGGTTACTGTATTTGAGATGAATGGAGAGGCGGTTCTAACAATCAGGATGCACGGGTGGCGGGCGGGGGTTAAGCGGGCCGATGCCTCCCGTCAGATTTTCTGGGTCTTCGATCAGGCCGGGGTACGAAATATTCTTGTTGAAGGAGGAGTCGGGGCAATCAGCAGAGACCTGGCGCTGCGTGATCTTATAATACCGGATGACTATATAGATCTTTCTTTGAGAAAAGATGTATATCTTTCAGATAACTATTTACTCATTATGCGGGATCCCTTATGCCCGGAGCTTGCAGATATCCTTATTAAGACCTGCAGGGAAACATTGCCGGACAGAAAAGTAAGCCGGGCGGTCTATACGGTCACTGACGGCAGGCATTTCGAAAGCCGAGCCGAGGTGAGGATGATACAGCGTCTCGGAGGAGATGTGGTCGGCCAGAGCCTCTGCCCCGAGGTATATCTTGCAAGGGAAATAGGAGCCTGTTATGCCGGAATTTATCTCATTGTCAATAGGGCGGAGGGCATCGGGCCCGACTGGAGCCACAGGGAATTAAAGGATATTTTTTCCCAGGAAGCGGTCACTATAGGAAAGGTCATCATAGAGAGCCTGAAACAGATAAAAAAGAAAAAGAGATGCCGGTGTTCAAGATTAAGGAAAAAGACTCTTCTGAAATAAACGTCAGACGATTCAGGTTGAATCATGAATCTTGTTGATCATAAAGAGCGTGACGCAAAAAAAGTTGAACGGATGTTTTCAAGGATCGCCCCAAGGTATGATCTCCTGAACCACGTTCTCAGCCTCGGTCTCGACATTAAGTGGCGTAAAGAAGTAGCGAGAGAAACTGGAAGAATTAATTGCAGGAAAATCCTTGACGTATGCACCGGCACAGGCGATATGGCAATGGAACTCTGCAGGTTCTGGAAAGGCAACGTTTCCATTGAGGGCATAGATTTTTCACGTGAGCTGATCGGGATCGGTAAGAAAAAGGTCAAAAAGGCAAACCTGAGCAACAGGATAACCTTCAGGGAAGGCGATGCGGTGAGGCTTCCATATAAAGATGAGCAGTTTGACGCAATAACAATCACCTTTGGGTTGAGAAACATTCATAACAGACTGAGGGCGTTAAAAGAATTTCACCGGGTGACAAAACCTGAAGGCTGCTTTGTCTGTCTCGAGTTCAGCCGGCCGACAAATACATTTTTTGCTAAGACTTATCCGTTTTATCTCACGAAACTCGTGCCGTTGGTTTCGAAAATGCTCGGCTCGGACCCCGCTGCCTACCAATATTTAGGCAATACGATACAGGATTTCCCGCTTCCTGAAAACCTTGCCGGATTGATAGAATCTGCCGGATGGAAAGATGTTTCATATAAGAAGCTGGCAAACGGCATTGTAGCTATCCATCGCGCCAGGAAATAGCGGACTAAGGTTCGGGACTGTGCCTTGACAAACAATTCTTTTAGTACCTATACTTTTTAGAACAATGGACAAAAGCACACATGAGCTTCACGAAATCGGCTCACAGCTTTTCGAAGAAGGCAAATATGCCGAAGCTGAGCCTATCCTGAAAAATGTGATCAGCGCAAATCCCAGATATGCCGATGTCCATAATAAACTCGGGATAATCTCCCATCTTAAGGGCAGCCTTAAACAGGCAACCGAATATTTTAAGAAGGCGCTCGAATTAAACCCGAATTATACGGAAGCATCGCTGAACCTTGCCATAACCTATAATGATATGGGTGAGTTTAAAAAGGCTCAGGAAGTATTTGCGCTGGCTGCACAAATAGCCCATCCCACCCCAAGAGCAATTGATCCTTTTATTGCAGGTAAGATTGCCAATGAGCACTATAAACTCGGCAACATTTATCTTGAATTCGGTATTAACGACGAGGCAATAGAACAATATGAAAAAGCTGTTAAAATCTATCCAAAGCTCCCGGATGTGCACACAAAGCTCGGTATAGCTCTGAGGAACAACGGACTCATAGAAGAGGCAATCGTCCATTTTTCAAAAGCAAAAGAGATCAATCCTCATTACGGTCCGGCATGGATTCAGCTTGGTCTGTGTTATTACATCAAGGGTCTGAGCGGTCTTGCTTTTGAGGAATGGGAGAACGCACTTAAACAGAACCCGGATCTTAAAGAAGCGGAAACATACCTCGGTCTTCTCAAAAAAGAGGCAAAGTAACCTGCAGTGTCCCTCCTTGAACTAAGGGACCTCAACATATATTTCAGGACGACAATCAAACCGGTTCAGGTCGTTACCTCTCTTGATTTGAAGGTTCATGAAGCCGGGGTTTTCGGTCTGGTCGGCGAGAGTGGTTGCGGGAAAAGCCTGACGGCGTTATCTATCATGGGAATACTTCCCCACAACGCCTATGCAGAAGGCGAGATTATTTTCAAGGGAAGGAACCTCTTGACGCTTGATAACGAGTCTTTAAGAAACCTGAGGGGAAAAGAAATCTCCATGATCTTTCAGGAGCCGATGACATCTTTGAATCCCGTGCTCACTATAGGCTACCAGGTGGCGGAGGCGCTTATAACCCATCTCGGCCTTTCAAAAAAACAGGCGTTGAATCAAACTACAGATCTTTTGAGAGCGGTCAGGATCCCTTCGCCTGAAGTCAGAACCAAGGAATATCCGCACCAGATGTCAGGCGGGATGAGGCAGCGCGTAATGATTGCCATGGCTATAGCCTGCAATCCGTCTCTGCTGATTGCAGATGAGCCTACCACAGCGCTTGATGTTACTATCCAGGCACAGATACTGGATCTTCTCAGGAGTCTGAAACAGCAAAGGAAAATGGCCCTTCTCCTCATAACTCACGATATCGGGGTTATAGCCGAGACTGCTGATACCGCTGCTGTCATGTATGCCGGAAGGATTGTCGAGCTCTCGCGGGTTTCGGATATACTCGAGGACCCGAGGCATCCATATACCATGGGACTCCTGGATTCGCTTCCCAGAAAAAAGGGGATACCGTTGAAACCCATTCCCGGTTCGGTTCCGCAACCCGGGAAACTGCCGGACGGATGCAAGTTTTCCGACAGGTGTTCGTATATGATTCCCGATTGCCGGAAAGAGGAGCCTGCATTAAGAGAAATTATTCCGGGGCATTTTGCCAGGTGCATAAGGTCAGAGGAGATTACATGGGTATCATCGATGTAGTCGACCTCAGGAAATATTTTCCCGTGAGGAGGAAAGCATTCGGAAAACAGGAATGGCTGAAGGCTGTCGACGGCATAAGTCTTTCCATAAAGGACGGGGCAGTTTTTGCCCTCGTCGGAGAGAGTGGCTCAGGGAAATCAACAGTGGCGAAGCTTGTTCTCAGATTGATTTCTCCTACCTCGGGCCGGATTTTATTTCAGGACAGGGACATTCAGGCCCTTAGAGGCGGTTCTCTGCAGGTCTTCAGAAGATCGGTTCAGATAATTTTCCAGGACCCTTTTGCGTCGTTAAACCCCCGGATGACCGTGTTTGATACACTTTCGGAACCGTTAAAGATTCATAAGATCACAAAAAAACCGGAACTGAAGGATAAGGTGGTCAGCCTTTTGAATGACGTTGGGATGCAGGCAGACGTCTTGAACCGGTACCCCCATGAATTCAGCGGCGGTCAGAGGCAGAGGATATGTATCGCAAGGGCTCTTGCAGTCTCCCCGAAGTCGATAGTGGCTGATGAGCCGCTATCGGCGCTGGATGTCTCAATACAGGCGCAGATATTAAATATCCTCCAGGGACTTCAGAAGCAGTTAAAAATCTCGTTTCTTTTCATAAGCCATGACCTTAGGGTCGTGCAATATTTCAGCGATGAAGTTGCAGTAATGTATCTCGGAAAGATCGTGGAGCACGCAATGACGGACGAGCTCTTTAAAAATCCGTGCCACCCCTATACGATAGAACTGCTTTCTTCAGTCCCAAAGATAAGACCTGACGGGAAGAATAAGGAAATTCTGAAAGGGGATGTCCCCAGCCCAATAGACGTTCCTCCGGGCTGTCCTTTTCATCCAAGATGCCCCAGAAGATTTGGCCCGTGCGATAAGATAGTGCCCGAATTAAAGGCGACAAATGACAGAATAGTATCCTGCCATCTGTTCAACTGATTTTTTCAGGTCAAATTTATTATGTATTCGCCGGCGTTATAATATGAATAAGATGAAGAGGATATTGATATTCCTGATGATACTAAGCTTCCTGAGTGGTTGTGCCCATGTCATTTCACCGGAAGTCAGGAAACAGGCTGACAGGGAATTAACTCTGGATATCCTATTCATCAACCCCGAAGCTTACATGGACCAAACGGTCATTATCGGCGGGGTCATCGTGAGTTCGAGGAATACCGATGAGGGAACTTATCTTGAGGTACTCCAGAAGCCGCTGGATTACCGCGGACGGCCGAAGTATACGGATATTTCTCATGGCAGGTTCATTGTCTTTTATGACGGTTTTCTCGATTCGGCAGTCTATTCAATGGGCAAGGAGATAACCGTAGCCGGAGAGGTGCTGGGAAAAATAGTGCGTCCTCTCGGAGAGATGCTGTATCCGTATCCCCTTATAAGAGGCAGGGAGATCCATCTTTTTGAACCCCGTTCTCCCTCGCCGGTAATATTTTCCATAGGGGTATTGACGACCTTCTGAGGGGGATATGGGACTTTACGTTCTCTCCCCTGTATTCATCGCTTCTCTCAGAGCTTTGCCTACCTTGAAATGCAAAACCCTCTTCTGCGGTACGTCGACCTTTTCGCCGGTCTTGGGGTTTCTTGCTTTTCTCGGTTTCCTGTTCTTGGGCTTGAAATTTCCAAATCCCCTTATTTCGATCTTCTCGCCCCTGACAAGCGCTTCTTTTATGCTTTCAAAAACAGTATCAACAACGATCTCAGTCTGTTTTCTTGTCAGGCTGCCGACCCTTTCCGAAATTTTTTCTATGAGGACGGATTTTGTCATAATACCTCCTGCATTAAGGCGCGAATAAATATTTTACTTTTACTGACGGAATGATATCCGCCAATTCTTTTGGCACGGTACCCCTGAGAAGATTAATGAGAGACAGCTTCTCTTTTTTACTGACGACTACGGGCTCCCCCTTAATTCCTGCAAGCTTTCCAGCCACTTTAATCGCATCTTCAAGGTTGCCCGTCTCATCGACAAGGCCCGCCCTTAGCGCCTGTTCACCGGTAAAGATGCGGCCGTCCGCAATCCTCGTGACATCCTCAACGAGCATCTTTCGGCCGTCTGCCACTGCTTTTATAAATTGCTCATGTACGTTGTCAAGCACATTCTGGAGTATCTCCCGCTCTTCCTTTCTAATACCCCGAAACACCGATGCAATGTCTTTATGCCTGCCGCTCTTTATCACTTCTGTTTTTACGCCTATCTTATTCATGAGGCCTTCAAAATTCGGAATCTCCATTATCACCCCTATAGAACCGGTCAGAGTCCCGGGATTGGCAATGATCCTTGTAGCGGGAGAAGCGATATAATAACCTCCTGAGGCCGCAACGGAACCCATCGAAACAACAATTTTCTTTTTTGCGACAGCCTTTCTGACTTCTTCATAGATCTCCTGTGACGGAGCCACCGCGCCTCCCGGACTGTCGATGCGCAGGACGATACCCTTGACAGACGGGTCTTTCAAATGCTCCTTGATTTCGTCAATGGTGCCCTTTGAATCAAGGATCGGACCCTCTATGCTCACCAACGCGACACGTTCGCCAATAGGGATGTTTTTCTGAAATATGACGAGTACAAGACTTATTACGACGATACAAAAGAATAAAACGAGCAGGATTAAAAAGAATTTCTTCATTCTTCGGTCCTCTTCAGGTTTTTCATGCTCAATCCTATTTTTCTCTCTTCACAGTCAACCTTTATAATCCTCACATCGATGGTGTCGCCTGCTTTGAAGGAGTCCTCGATTTTTCCGGAAGCGGATTTTAAAACTTCCGAAGAATATATAAGTCCCTCAACACTGCCCTCAAGTTCCACGAATATCCCAAAATCGGTGATCGTAAGTACTTTGCCTTTAACCTCGGAGCCGAGCTTGAACCTTTCTGGAATATCCTGAAGCCAGGGATCCGGCTCGGTCTGCTTTAATCCAAGAGCCATTTTTTCCGCTTCCGGCTCTATGCTGAGAATAGTGGCATCAACTTTTTGCCCCTTCCTGAGCACCTCTGAAGGATGTTTGATATGCTTTGTCCAGGACAGGTCCGAGATATGGATGAGGGCGTCAATTCCCTCGGGAAGACCTATAAAGGCCCCGAAATCGGTCAGGGTTTTCACCTTGCCCGATATCTTCTGCCCGACCTCATATCTTTGCGAAACAAGTTCCCAGGGACTCGGCCTTGTCTGTTTTACACTCAAAGATAGTCTTCTTTCATCTTTATCCACTTTCAGAACAACAGCTTCGACACTCTCTCCGATGGAAAGGTATTTCGAAGGATGTTTTGGCCTTGATCCCCAGTCTATCTCGGAGATATGCACAAGTCCTTCAAGGCCTTCTTCGAGTTCGATAAATGCTCCATAATCGGTAATGCTAACTACTTTGCCCTTCAACCTTTTACCAACAGGATATTTTTCATCAACGACAGACCACGGGTCCGATTTTTTCTGCTTATACCCTAAAGTGACTTTCTCGTTTTCTTCGTCATATTTAAGCACGAGGACTTCGATCTCGTCTCCCACGGCAAAAAACTCGGCAGGATGGTTGATCCTACCCCAGGAAATATCCGATATATGCAGCAGCCCGTCAACGCCGCCAAGATCGACAAAAACGCCATAATCGGTAATGTTCTTCACTACCCCTTTCAGGAGCACGCCCTCTTTGAGCTTTTCGATGGTTTCGGCCTTCTTTTTCTGAATCTCTTCTTCGCGGATAGCCCTTCTCGATACAATGACATTCGAGAGCTTATTGTTCAGTTTCAACACCTTGAAAGAGAGAGATTTTCTAAAGAGGTTTTCGATATCCCGCGCAGGCTTTATATCTACCTGTGAACCCGGGAGGAATGCGCTGACCCCCGATATATCCACGGAAAAACCGCCTTTTGTTTTTCCGACTATACTTCCTTCCACGGGCGTTCCGTCTCTTAATGCGGCTTCAAGGGTTTCCCACACCTTGATTTTGGCGGCTCGCTCCTTGGACAGGATTATCATCCCCTCAGCGTCTTCAATATTTTCAACATAGACTTCAATGACAGAGCCCGGTTTCAGTGAAGCAATGTCATCATTCGAAAATTCTTCGATCGGTATAAAACCTTCGGATTTATATCCGATGTCAACGATCATTCCGTCTTGCCGCAGAGCTACCACTTTCCCTTTCAGGATTGTTCCTTCTTTTATGCTGTGAAAGGTTTCAGCATAAAGTTTTTCCATTTCATCGTTTTTAAGTTCCACTAAAACGTTCCCCTCCTATATCTGTAATTCTTTTTTCCACTTCTTTTATAATCCACTTGGGTGTTGATGCACCGGCTGTTATACCAATAGATTGCGTTCCCTTAACCCAGTCTTCTTTAATTTCGGTAGCGGTTTCTATGTGAAACGTAGGCACGGAAAAGGAACTGCAAAGCTTGGTAAGCTGAGTTGTATTTGCGCTGTTCTTCCCTCCAACGACAAACATCACATCAACACTGCCGGCCATCTTTCCAGTCTCCTTTAATCGAAGGGCAGTTGAATTACATATTGTATTATATACCTTTAATTCTTTTGTATGTTCTGCCGCTTCTGCCAGTATTTTTTTCAGTGATTCGAGGGGTTGGGTAGTCTGGACCACTATGCCGACTTTGTTCTTCAGTTTTGGAAGCGGCCTATTGCCGTCAACCACTATTGCGTCGTTATCAGCATAGCTCATCAGGCTTATTACCTCAGGATGGTTTTTTTCCCCCAGAATTACCACCTGATAACCTTCTTCACTAAGGAGTTTAGCATAATACTGGGCCTTTTTTACAAACGGGCATGTGGCGTCTATGATTTCGCATCCCCTGGCGGCGATCTCCTGAGAAAGAGAGAGCGGTATCCCATGGGTCCTGATAATAAGTGCGGAAATCTTTTCCCGGGTTTTAATATTATCTATGGGGATAATACCTTTTTCTTTAAGCTTTTCAACAACTTGCGGATTATGGATGATCGGTCCCAGCGTAAATATCCCTTTGCGCTTCTCTTTGGCGATCTTAAAGGCTATATCAATCGCCCTCTTGACCCCGAAACAGAACCCGGCAGTCTTTGCTACGATGATTTTCATAGTCTCAATAGATTCGGGACTAAACTATAAAGCAAATAAGCTATCTCAGGGATCAGTTTTTATGAATTTGATTATCCTGTCTTCAACCTTCTCTATTGGAAGATCCGATGAATCTATGACAAGGGCGCCGGGGGCTTTTTTCAACGGTGCAATATCACGGTCTGAATCCCTTTTATCCCTTTCTATTATACCTTTTCGTGCCTCATCCATGTTGATGTCGAAACCCTTTATTTTAAACTGGATATACCGTCTTCTCGCCCTTTCCTCAACAGAGGCATCAAGGAAAATCTTTTTTACGGCATCCGGAAAAATAACTGTCGTTGTGTCTCTCCCTTCTACAACAAGATCGGTCTCTAAAGCGGCGTTCCGCTGAGCCCCAAGCAGAAAGTCCCGCACTATTTTCCTCGCTGAAAAGACCGAAGAATAGTGGTCGATCTCCTTCGACCGTATTTCTTCCGAGACATCCCGGCCGTCAAGAAATACTTTTCCATCACCAAATCTCACGTTAATTTTATCAAGAACATTTTTTAAAATATCATCACTGTCTTCCGGCTCTATTTTCCGGAACCTTAGTGCAAGGGCGACCGCTCTGTATAACGCGCCCGTATCAAGATAATCGAATCCCAGTTTCAGTGCAATAAGCCTGGCTATAGTGGTCTTTCCCGAGCCCGATGGGCCGTCAATGGCAACAACCTTTTTCATGAGGAAAGTTTGCTTATTATCTGGAAAAAACCGGGGAACGATATGTTTACGGAGGATACTCCATTAACCGTCGTCGTACCGTCAGCGACGAGTCCTGCTATTGTCATTGCCATTGCAATTCTGTGGTCGCCATAACTTTCTACGAGAGCGCCTTTCAGGGAGCTCTTCCCTTTGATGCTCAGACCGTCTTTGAATTCCTCGATTTCAGCGCCCATCTTCCTTAACCCGGCAACCATACTGCTGATCCTGTCGGACTCCTTTACCCGCAGTTCTTCGGCGCCCCTGATAGTAGTTACACCGGAAGCCTGAGCGGCCGCCACACATAGAATTGGAAACTCGTCAATCAGGGCAGGGACTTGTTCTTTTGTTATGTCTATCGCCTTCAATTCTTCTACGCCCCTGCAATGTATATATGCAACAGGTTCGCCTGACAGGTTTCTGATGTTGGATAGCTCGATCCCGGCGCCCATCCTGCTCAAGGCATCGAGGAGGCCGGTTCTCGTGGGATTGATCCCCACTTCCTTAATGGTTATGTCGGAATGCCGGATCAACAGAGCTGCCACAATAAAAAAAGCCGCAGATGAAAAGTCTCCCGGGACGCATACCTCCCTGCCCTCCAATTCCGTCCCGCCTTTAATTCTGACACGAAGCCCCTTAATGTCTATTACAGCGCCGAATGCAGGTAACATACGTTCGGTATGATCCCTTGATTTTGCAGGTTCCACGATTTCAGTCTCCCCGTCTGCATACAGACCTGCGAGCAGGACAGCAGATTTCACCTGTGCGCTTGCAACAGGCATATGATATTCTATCGGTTTCAGTTTTTTGCCGGTTATTGCAATTGGCGGATATCTGTTCCCTGACCGCGCCATTATATCTGCGCCCATACCGCTTAAAGGAGTGATGACCCTTGCCATAGGTCTTCTCCGCAATGATTCGTCACCGGTAAGTACCGAAAAGAACGGGTTGCCGGCCAGAACCCCTGACAGCATTCGCATTGTCGTCCCGGAATTCCCGCAGTCGATGACATTGTCGGGTTCCGTAAGACCGTAAATCCCCTTCCCGTGCACAACAACATCGTCCTCTTTGTCGTCTATTTCTATTCCTAACGCCCTGAAGGAACTGATGGTGCTGACAGGATCTTCAGCCCGGAGGAAGTTTTTGATTACGCTTTTACCCTTCGAAAGGGAAGCGAGGATTACAGCCCGGTGGGATATAGATTTATCGGGTGTGGGAGAAAACTCGCCATTAAAACGTTTTGCCTTATTGATGTCAACTCTGTCCAATACCTTCCCTCAGCGTCCGGGCCTTTTTGAACTCCTTTTCGAGGGATTCGTGATCGGAATCCCTGAGATACCGGCTCACCCTGTCAAGATTTTTTTTAAAAATATCGATATATTCAAGGAGATTATCCCTATTCAGAAGGCATATGTCCCGCCAGAGTTCCGGATGGCTCGATGCTATCCTTGTGGTGTCCCTGAAGCCCTGTCCCGAAAATGCAAGATACGAAGAGTCGACATCAGCGACAGTATTGACGATTTCATAAGCGATCAGATGGGGCAGATGGCTGACTGCGGCATATATTCTGTCGTGTTCATCCGGGTCTATGATTTTTATGACAGACCCGAATGCTTCCCATATGGCTTTAACTTTTTCGAAGGCATTTATGTCCGTCTTTCCGGTTGGCGTAATAATACATTTAGCATCCTGAAAGATGCCGGCTGATGCGCTGTCAATCCCGGAGCGGTCGCTTCCGGCTATGGGATGCCCGCCCACAAAAAATACCCCTTCAGGCATTAACGCCTCCATATCATGGACGAGTCTCCCCTTTACACTTCCGACATCGGTAACTATCGTTTGCTGTTTTAATGAATTGCGTATTTTTTTTGCGAGACCGGTAAAAATGCCGACCGGCGCAGCAAATACTACAAGGTCTGATCCGTCACATGCCTTTGCCGGGTCAAGTTCAAAAGAGTCGATGATATTTTTTTCTTTTGCCTTCCTGAGAATCTCCTCTCTTCTCCCGAAACCGACGACCTCGCGGCAGATACCATGTTGTTTCATAGCAAGTGCAAACGATGCTCCGATGAGCCCGACCCCGAGTATGGTTACCCTGTTGAAAAAAGGAGGATTTTCTTTATCGCTATCTCTATATGTACTCATATCTCCCTTCCGACTGCGGCGGCTATCGGTTTTAACTCTCTCATCAGTTTCATGAAATCATCCGGCCGCAGAGACTGCTCTCCGTCCGACAGAGCTTCGGCAGGATTTGTATGTACTTCGATGACCAGGCCGTCCGCTCCAGCGGCTACGGCTGCTTTTGCCATCGGTGCAACGAGATCCCATTTGCCTACCCCATGACTCGGATCGACTACAACCGGGAGGTGGGTCAGTTTCTTGAGGACCGGCACTGCACTGAGGTCAAGGGTATTCCTGGTTGCCGTTTCGAATGTCCTGATACCGCGCTCACAGAGGATAACATTCTGATTTCCCTTTGACATCACATATTCTGCTGCCATAAGCCACTCTTTTATAGTTGCCGATAACCCTCTCTTTAACAATATCGGTTTTCCGGATGTGCCGACTTCGAGGAGCAATCTGAAGTTCTGCATATTCCTTGCTCCTATCTGAATGATGTCCGCGTACTTGGATATGACCTTCATGTCCCTCGGGTCCATAAGCTCTGTTACAACCGGAAGCCCTGTTTTTTTTCTTGCCGCAGCAAGGTATTTCAGTCCTTCCTCGCCAAGCCCCTGAAAAGAGTATGGAGAGGTGCGCGGCTTGAATGCACCGCCCCTGATGAATGTAGCGCCGGCTTCTTTTACTTTCTCCGCAATGTTCATCAGTATGGTCTTGTTTTCTACTGCGCACGGCCCTGCTATCACTTGTATCTTCCTGCCTCCGATGCGGTTCCCTCTTATATTTATGATCGTACTTTCAGCCCTGAACTCCCTGCTTGCGAGCTTGTAGGGCTTCAGTATTCTCATGACATCTTCAACACCGGGCATCACCCTTATCGCATTTTCCTCTTCCTCTGTAATCTTTGAGGTGTCGCCGATTACGCCGATGATAGTTCTTTCTGTACCTTTTGAAATATTGGCCTGCAGCCCTCGGCTTTCGAGCTTTTTTAGAATGTGCCTGAATTCTTTTTCAGTTGCGCCTGGATTTAATACAATAATGTCCATTTACTCCTCCTCATGCACTGCCGACCAGCCAGTGGCTTTTGGGGCGGATCAGAATTACATCCGATGACTAAGGGAGCATGACGCTCTTCAGAGCCTCGATTAATCTCTTGTTTTCTTCCGGCAAGCCGATGGTAACCCTGATTTCCTCAGGGCCCACAGGTCTGACAATTATACCCTGCCTTAACAATTTATTGTAAAGGGTGTTTGCGTCCCTTTCTACCGGTAAATAGACGAAGTTCGCTTCCGAAGGCACATATTTAATGCCAATGGATTCAAACTCCCTATAAAGATATTTTTTGCCCTGTTCATTTATGCGCCTGGTGGATTTTATATGGTCTTCGTCCTTCAGAGCCCATAAAGCTGCTTTCTGGGCAAGTGAACTCGTATTGAAGGGAGGCCGGAGTTTGTTCATTTCAGAAATAATGTCTTTCCCTGCAATTCCATATCCTATTCTGAGGCCCGCGAGGCCGTATATCTTCGAAAAGGTTCTGAGAATGAGCAGGTCTCTTCCCGCTGTGAAATGTTTTATGCTGTCGGCATAAGCGGGATCAGTAACGTATTCGGAGTAGGCCTCATCAACTACCACAAGGATTCCATCCGGTATACGGCTCATGAAACGGTCGAATTCATCCCGGGTGTTGATTGTACCTGTCGGATTATTCGGGTTGGCAATGAATACCATTTTTGTCCCGGAAGTGACCGCATCTGCCATCGCATTGAGGTCATGAGAATAGTTTCTCAAAGGTATCCGGACGGGTTTGCCGCCAATTGCCTGTGTTGACATTGGATAGACAACAAATGACGGATGGGCCATAACAGCCTCATCGCCGGCCTGGAGGAAAGTTCTTGCAGCAATATCAATCAGCTCATTCGAACCGTTACCCAGGATTATTTCATCTTCAGCAACAGAGAATTTTTCGGACAAAGCCTTCTTCAAATAATACCCGCTTCCATCAGGATATCTGTTAAGGCTGTTCTGATTATTCGGAATTGTCAGTTCATCTAATATCGCCTTAACAGCAAGGGGGGCTGACCCGAGAGGGTTCTCATTCGATGCCAGTTTTATGGAACCCTTAATCCCGAGTTCACGCTCGAGCTCCTCGACCGGTTTGCCGGGAACATAAGGTCTTATGTCCGACACATAGGTAGGAGGTTTGATCATTAAAACCCGCCATGAGGATACGAGCCGAGGATTTTCAGATAAAGGCAGTTCTCTTTCACAGCCTCGATCGCGTTTTTCAATTTTTTGTCCTCCACATGTCCTTCCATATCAACGAAGAAGATATATTCCCAGGCCTTTCTTTTTGACGGCCTCGACTCGATTTTTGTGAGGTTAATCCTGGCTTTCTTGAAAGGTTCAAGGCCGCTGTAAAGACTCCCGGGCTTGTCTTTCAGCGAGAACATGATGGATGTTTTGTCCCTGCCTGTCTTTTTAGGAAATTCTTTCGAGATGACCAGGAACCTGGTAAAGTTATGTCTGCTGTCCTCGATATGTTTTTCTATAAACTTGAGGTTATAGATCTTTGCAGCCAGATCGCTTGCAATAGCCGCCGCTTCCTCGTCATGTGATGCAAGCTCCGCGGCATTTGCAGTGCTTGTGGATTCGATTATAGGCATGCCGGCAAAGTTTGCCTGAAGCCATCGCCTGCACTGCGCTGTTGCAGGCGAAAAAGTGTAAATCTTTTTGATTTTTGTCCTGTCTCCGCTCTTTGAAAGTAGGTTGTGGGTTATCTCGAGCATCACTTCCGCTGAGACCTTGAGATCGTAATCCATAAACATATCGAGCGTATAACTGATCACGCCTTCGTTTGAATTTTCTATGGGGACTACTCCGAAATCCGTTTTATCGGTTTCCACTGCATCGAATACCTCTTTTATGGTTATGACCGGCACAAAAAGCGCGGATGAACCAAAGTGCCTTAATGCAGCAAGATGGGTGAACGTCGCCAAAGGTCCGAGGCAGGCGACTTTCAGAGGTTCTTCGAGCGAGAGAGATGCAGAGAGAATTTCTCTGTAGATTACCTTGAGAGTCTCATTGGGGAACGGCCCTTTGTTCAGGGCTGTCAGACGTTCCAATATCTGCCTTTCACGCTCAGGAGAATAAAATTTTGCATTCTCGTTGCGTTTAATATGGGCGATGTCAAGAACAATTTTAGACCTTTTGTTCAGGAGTCCGAGAATCTCGTTATCGATCTCATCGATCTCTTTTCTTAATTTCTCAAGTTCTTTCATATGACACTTTTAGAAATACCGAAATAATCGGACAATTAAGTAATTTCTCCCCAACCCTTCATGGTAGGATTTAATATTACCCATTTTTGTTTTTTTTTTCAATTGGTTGGGGTTACTGCCGAATCATTTTTTTTAATTCATATATAATTTACTTTAAAGGAACTTTGATCTTTGACTAAGTTGTTAATAAAGGAGGTAACGGTATGGGATACAAGAAGCTCTCGATGGGTGAAAAGAAGAAGATTGCCGTTGTAGCGCATGACAATAAAAAAATCGATCTGCTGGAATGGGCTGAATATAATAAGGATCTCCTGGCGCAGCATGAGCTGTATGCAACAGGCACCACGGGCAGTCTGCTGGAGCAGAAACTTGGGATTGAAGTAAATAAACTCCAGAGCGGTCCATTGGGAGGTGATCAGCAGATAGGAGCAAAGATAGCAGAGGGAGAAATCGACTTCATCATCTTTTTCTGGGATCCGCTGGAGCCCCAGCCTCATGATCCCGATGTTAAGGCTCTGCTGAGGATTGCCGTCGTCTGGAACATCCCAGTGGCCTGCAACAGGGCTTCCGCCGATTTTATGATATCTTCTCCGTTGATGAGCGGAGAGTATGAGCGTTTTGTCCCTGATTACAGAGATTACAGAGACAGGATGAAAAAAGGGACTTCCGCCTGATGTAATATCGGAATCCCACAGGGGCCTCACCGACCGGCGAGAAAAGATATTATTGTCAGCATCCAGGCTCCCCGCGGTTTCCACAGCAATTCTTCATCCGCATGATTTTCAGGGCCGTGTTTTTTATGATAATACCGATCTTCCTGACAAAAGGCATCGGCTTTTTCATGTTAGCAAATACAGCTTTTGCACTTGGACGATTATTGGCGCACATCCAGGTCTCCAAGGTCGGCAAAGGGAGCGTGTCCGTCCCTGACAGATTGCTTACCTTCAATAGAAAACAACGGCATGCCGTTCTTGCAACTGATGCTCAGGGACAGCCGTATGCCTCTCTTGTTGCCTGTATCCACGTGACACAATTTCAGACAGTCTCGGAATGGCATAAAATTAACGTAGTTCGTTAAACCTTACCTTGTGCTTTTCTTTCTCATCTCCTTAGCAAGTCTCTGCAGCACATCCTGAACAGGAACGGGGTCTCTTCCCGCAACTTCCCTGAAACGATTTATTTCCGGAATGGTATTGCTTTTCAACCCCTCGGCAAGAGCAACACCAACGCTGTTCGGAACACCGGTAATCAACTGTATCCAGAGGGCGGACAGGTGCACTGCGAACATGGGAACCGGAATGATAAAATTCCTTATCCCTCTGATTGATTTTCCGCAAAGGGATAGAAGGTCGCGATACCGAACAACATCCGAGCCGATTTCGAAAACCTCATGTCCTGCAATATCTCTTGAGACCAGCGCTGCAATGCAAGCCGCTGCATCATCGAGTGCGATCGGAGCACAGAGGGAATTAAGCCATTGCGGGGTTATCATTACCGGAAGGCGCTTTGCAAGGTAATATACGATGAGATATGACGCACTGCAGGTCTCTAAAAGAATGCTGGCCCGAACCTCTGCCACAGGAATGCCAAAAGAAGAGAGTGCTTCGCCGGTCTTCATCCTGCTGGCAAGATGAGGTGACACCTGCCGATCTTTCGGAATGATCCCGCCAAGGTAAACGATTTTCTTGATGAAGGCATTTTGCGCCGCGTTTCCGGCAGCATTTGCCAGTTTTACATCAAGCTCCTCAAAATTCTTTGCTCCGAGGGAATGGATGAGGTAGATTAAGACATCTGCGCCAAAGAGAAAATTCTTGGCGCTCGACATATCGAGTAGGTTTACCTGTTTCCAGGTCAGGCGATCGGAATTCATATCCTTTGGAATCTCGTTTTCCGTGCGGTATGAAGCGATTACCTTATGTTCATGGGTATCGAGGAATTTCCTTATAAGGTTCTGGCCGACACACCCCGGTGCGCCTAATATTGCGATATTCATATTTACCCCCGCAGAGTTTAATTAACTCCCAATGCATTTTAGCGGAATCATGCAGGCACATGCGCGTCAAAACCTCTCCAACGCAGGATTTATGTATCGATAACAGTCAATCGGACAGAATGAAAACATACAGGGATGCCGGATATAACCGCCTTCAAAGGAGCTGCAGGAGAGCTTTTGCCGCACACATGCCTGCATGAGAAAGATTGAAATGCATTTTTCGTGTTAAATGACATTTGATGTAACTATATCAAGATAAGAGAGAACTTTCTATAGATAAGATGCTGAAACGCGTTCAGTATGACAAAACAATGGCGGCGCTCTGTCAATAAAGCAGATCGTTCCGAAAAAGCTTTTCGATAAGACCCCTGTGATAGGAATATGTAAATATACCTTTCCTTTTCATAAGTGCATAATAGGCATCGACTGATATCCCCTTCTCGAATTCCCTGAGCGTTGCATTATATGTCTCATGAGTCATGCTCATAATTTCATCGATGAGAAAGAGGAAGACCGTCTTTTCGGATTTCATATTCGCCGTGCCTTCCATGTCCAGTCTTTTTAAAAAGGCATAAAGATCAGGATAGTCGTGTTCATGAACTGAAATAAACGCATGGTTCAATTTCGGCCTGTCTGCCTGATGGAGGCCCTTTATCGTCTGCGGACTCCGCTTTGCTTTCGCCTTTTTGATACAGAATTTTATAAGATCTTCAATAAAAGGTATTTCTGAGAATATATTTTTATCCTCTTTCACTTCATGCTTTATATGATCGAGCAACTCGCAATGATCAAGAGATGCAAAGATGTTTCCGGGTCTGTCGCAGTACTTATCGGTGATGATTTTTTCCATTAGACCGATAAACAGTCTATCCAGGCATTTCATCATGACCTGGAAGATTTCGTGAAAATCTCGTTCGAGAATCTTGAGTATGAAAACAAGCAGCTCACACCTGAAAATGTCTGATTCCGACAAGGTATGGGGGATGTAGATGCAGAGATTATCGAAATGAAAGCTGTATTGTTCCTGTGCCTTGAGTTTCCTTATTGCCGATACGAGGGTATCAAAATCATGCGGCTGATGAACATATTTCTCCCAGTAAAAGCCGGCGACATCGGTAGACAGATGATCGAAAAAAATCTTTGTGTTAGTGATATTTTCACAGAACAGGTCGTGCTTCAACCGAAAGATGCCGGCAATCTCCTGCTTCATATCGCCATATGTTTTTGCAGTATCATGATAACGGCTGAAGAAGACCGATACATTTACGCTGTTATTGAAACGGCTGTTGACAAGCCGAAGGTTTTCTTTTAAGTCTTCAATCGAATAACTCACAGCAGGATGTTTTATCTTTTCCCGCGCCTTATCATCAAAAACCTCCGGAGACAGCTCGATCACGGACCTGTTTTCCGCAGGAAAAATAAACAGTTTTTTGTACAGATCCAGGAATTCGCTGTCGGGCAGTTTCCATGCGCCGTAATGAAGCTGAAAGTATTTAATGAGGTCTTGTTCCCTTTTCATCGCCTGAAACAGTGACTTCATATAATCCCTGTCTTTCTCGTAGCAGAGATATATTTTTTGTGTAAACTCCCTGAGTTTCTTCAGGTCTGCAATAACCGAACCGATTGATCTGGCAACAGGCTTTGTTCTTTTGCTGTGAGACCGGAATGAGCTTCTGCTGCCTCCGCAGTAGCGGCAACTGAAGGCGCACCCTCTGCCGATGAAAACCGGGAAGCCGAGTTTTTTATTGATCGCCTGAAGATAGAGTTCGTGGTCAAATAGATAAGCGAGATTGCAGAAAGAAATGCCCGATAGTGTTTCCTGCTCTATTTCCCAGGAGGCCGTATTTGCAATACTGCCCGAAGGGGTGCGGTAAATCAGATTGGGGATTTCCGGAAATTCGACACTGTTCAGGAGAAGTTCAACGGGTTTTTCCGGATCACCCTTAATGACGTAGTCAAGGAAACCGCACCGTTCCATGAGGTTTTTACCGAAATATCCCGCAGTAAACCCTCCGGCAAGAATCTCCAGGTTTTTATTATGAGACCGAATCCGTTCTCCGGCCCACAGGAACCCTTCCGTTGTTTCCTGCCAGTGAAAGATGAGGGCAACATGCGTCGGCTGGAATACATTCAGATAATGAGTTAATACTTCGTCTATTCCGGACTCTTCATAAACAGCCAGATTCAGCAGCTTTGTATCGGTATTCCGCCTGCTCAGATAATCGCAGAGCCCGAAGCTTCCCATGGGGATATATTTAAAATACTCACTCGGGCAGTTGATGATAAGAAGTCTCGGTTGCATATGTTTCATCGGTCTCCCTGACGCATATATAATAACCGACTCCATGCATTTTCATCCGGTAAATCATCAAGTTACAGCGAAATAGTGATCGAAATTGAAAAATACCTTTATTATTCACTAATCATCAATCCATGGCGGACGCCGTCATCCAAAATTTTATTTTAATCTGGTTAAAGCTGTGGCATTGATATCCTCTTCAGCCGTGAATGTCTTGATATCGGGGAACCTGTCCGGTATATAATTTCATCAGGTGATAATGTAATATTTAACACATTTATTTTTTTCGGTTAACACAAAGTGGATGATATCTTCGGAAATAACTGTTTTGAAAAAGAGACGTCTGTTATTACTGCGTCTCTGCTTAAACTTGCATCTGACGCTTCTGTCCGGGCGGAATTGTCGGATATCGATCATTATGCAGGAAATCTCAGGAGTGTCCTGAAAGAGGGAGAACTTCCCTCAATTGAAAATGCTCTGCTCGGCTTGTATGTTCGGCTGCATGGGGCAGGGTCCGGGTATTCTGCATACGAGAGGAAAATACTTGTGAAAAGGAAAGGATATTCATGCCACCCGGGGGGGCTTTCAGCGCTTGTCAGGGCAGTGCAGTTTATCAGGCCCGATTCAATAGTCGCCGACCTTGGCGCAGGAAACGGGCTGCAGGGATTGTTATTGCAATGCATTTGTCCGCACCGGAAAACAATCCAGATTGAGATATCCTCCGAAATGATCCGTGTCGGCCGAATCTTTCAACAAGCGCTCGGGATCAGCGCAGATCGTGTAGAGTGGGTTCACGATGACATCGTTAATGCATCGATTGAAGAAGCTGATTTTATTTACCTCTATCTGCCGGCGAAGCCTCTCGACGGCGGGAAAAAGGTTTACGAGGCCGTCGCCCGAAAAATCAATGCGATAAAAAGACCAGTGGTCATCTTCAGCATAGCCGATTGCCTTGCGGGATTTTTAGCCGGACATCTGGACATTTGTTATACTGACGGTCATCTCACATGTTTCGTTAATAAATAGCAGTCGGGCGCCCTTCAGATATCTATCGATGAATAATTCCCGGACACTATACTTAATTCAGCGCCTCTTTCTTATTCAAACCGGGTCTTTGCCGACTTAGAGAACTACCGTTTTAATTTATGAACAACGAACAGCTATGCCTGTTCTTTCCTCTCCGAGACCGTCAACCATCCGTCCCAGTTCGGGGGTGGTAAGAGGTCTATTTTTACAGATAATTTTCCCTCTTTATCCATGAGTATTCCGACTTTCTGACAGAAGACTTTTCCTGTTTTTTCACCAACATTCTTTTTCCAGAGCAAATCGTAAATCTTCATGCTTCCTCCCTGCGTAAAGAAGTTTTTAATACATTCCCCTGTCCAGTGTTCTGTACTGGATCGATTCTGAAACGTGGTGGGATAGGGTTTCTTCCGAGGCATCGAGGTCGGCTATGGTGCGTGACAGTTTCAATATCCTCGTATAGGCCCGGGCCGAAAGACCGAGTTTCTGCATAGCTGTATCTAAAAGTGACTGGGCATCCGGCCTGAGTTTGCAGTACTTTTTAATGTGCCTTGTCTTCATCTGCCCGTTCGCATAGACCTTACGGTCATGCCTGAACCGTCCAAGTTGAATCTGCCTTGCGCCGACAACCCTCTTTCTTATTTCTTCCGACTTCTCGCCCGAGTACTCGTTCGACAGCTCCTTGTAGGGCACGGCCGGCACCTCGATATGGATGTCTATCCTGTCCAGGAGGGGTCCTGATACCTTGTGCCTGTAACGGTGTATCTGGCCCGGCGTGCATGTGCATTGATGCCGGGTATCTCCGAAGTAACCGCACGGGCATGGGTTCATGGCGGATACAAGCATAAAGGATGCCGGATATGTTATCGATGCCACTGCCCTTGATACGGTCACCTCGCCGTTTTCGAGCGGTTGCCGGAGCACCTCGAGTACATTCCTCTTGAACTCGGGCAATTCGTCCAGGAAGAGGACGCCGTTATGCGAGATGCTGACTTCGCCGGGTTTAGGGACCTGGCCTCCTCCTATTAATGCCACATCCGAAATCGTATGGTGGGGCGAGCGGAAGGGTCTGACGGCAAGCAGAGACTGGTTGTTTTTGAGAAGCCCTGCAACGCTATGGATCTTCGTCGCCTCCAATGCCTCGTCGAAAGTCATGCCCGGAAGTATTGTAGGCAGCCTTTTTGCGAGCATGGTCTTTCCCGAACCGGGCGGACCGATCATGAGAATATTGTGGCCTCCTGCGGCGGCGACTTCAAAAGCCCTCTTTGCATGCTCCTGTCCTTTAACGTCCACAAAATCGTCTTCATACAGTGCATTTTCTTTCATGATCTTGTCGATATCAGTCTGGAAAGGGGCCTTAAGTATGCCGTCTCTGAGGAAATCGATCACCTCGGGAAGGCTCTTCACACCGTATACCGAAACCCCTTTTACAACTGCCGCCTCAGGCGCATTCTCCTCGGGAAGAATGATCCCCTTCAGCTCAAGTTCCTTTGTCCTCATCGCCATCGATAAAGCTCCCCGTACCGGTTTTATTTCGCCGTTCAGCGAAAGCTCGCCGGTAAAGAGATACCCGCTGACCGATTCCGGTTCAAGCACACCCTCTGCTGCTATAATTCCGATGGCTATGGGAAGATCAAAAGCAGAACCTTCTTTCTTCAGGTCAGCCGGCGCAAGGTTGACGGTAATCTGCTTGAGCGGGAAATGAAACCCGACATTCTTGAGGGCTGCCCTGACCCTGTCTCTTGACTCTTTAACCGCTGCATCAGGCAGGCCTACCATCGAAAAATGAGGGAGACCCCTGGAGGTGATATCTACCTCGACGGCAACAGCATGGGCATCAATTCCTATTAAGCTTGCGCTCAGAACTTTTGATAGCATTTGCTTAATTATATTTTTAACCGGTGAGAAATGCAATATGTTAAAATAACTTTTGTTTCTTTTCGGCAAGGAGATACTATGGCTAAAGTACCGGTAAGCATCGAAGAGGAAATGAAGGGCTCATACCTTGATTACGCCATGAGCGTAATCATCGGGCGGGCTCTGCCCGAGGTGAGAGACGGCCTGAAACCCGTACAGAGAAGGATTCTTTATGCGATGTTCAGAGAAGGACTCCTCCCCGGCAGGAAATACTCCAAATGCGCCGGAGTCGTGGGAGAAGTCTTAAAGAAATATCACCCGCACGGCGATACAGCGGTCTATGATGCGCTTGTCAGGCTTGCCCAGGACTTTAACATGCGATATACGCTTGTTGACGGCCAGGGCAATTTCGGCTCTGTGGACGGAGATCCTGCTGCCGCATACAGGTACACCGAAGCGCGGCTTGCCGCAATAGCGGAAGAACTACTTGCCGATATTGACAAGAATACCGTCGACTTTATTCCGAATTTCGACGAGACGACCGAAGAACCGGTTGTCCTTCCATCAAGAGTGCCGAATCTGATCGTAAACGGCTCGTCAGGCATCGCAGTGGGGATGGCTACAAATATACCTCCGCACAATCTCGGAGAGATAATAGACGGATTAATTCTCTTAATCGAGAATCGGGAAACTACATTAAAAGACCTGTTGTCCAGGATTAAAGGCCCTGATTTCCCGACGGGGGGCATCATCCACGGCACTGACGGAATCGTGCAGGCATACAATGAGGGTAAGGGGCTGATTAAGGTTAGAGCAAAGGCGAGGATCGAGCGGGAGCACAGGGGCGGTGAGAATATCATTGTTACCGAACTCCCGTATCAGGTAAATAAAGCGAGGTTAATCGAGAAGATTGCAGAACTTGTGAGGGAAAAAAGGATAGAAGGTATATCCGAGCTGAGAGATGAATCCGACCGGGACGGAATCAGGATCGTGATGGAACTCAAGAGGGGCGAGATTGCGCAGGTCATGCTGAATAACCTCTATAAGCACACCCAGATGGAGACTACCTTCGGGATTATCATGCTTGCCCTGGTGAACGGTCAGCCGCGTGTACTGAACTTAAAGAGGCTCCTCGATCTTTTTCTGCAGCACAGGCGTGACGTAGTCCTGAGAAGAACCCGTTTCGAACTTAGAAAGGCCGAGGAGCGGGCGCATATCCTGGAAGGTCTGAAAATAGCCCTCGACCATCTCGACGAGATAATAGCCCTCATCAGAAGGTCAAAGAATCCTGAAGAGGCAAGGGCCGGATTAATAAGGGATTATCCTCTTTCAGAGATACAGGCACAGGCTATCCTAGACATGAAACTCCAGAGACTGACCGGCCTTGAAAGGGAAAAGATCATACGGGAATATACAGAGACGTTAAAGGAAATAGAAAGGCTTAAAGCAATACTCGAAAACGAGGCCCTCGTCTCACAGATCATAAAGGATGAACTCCTTGAGATCAGGAGCAAGTACGCGGATGAGAGAAAAACCGAAATCTCCGCGGAGACTAAGGAGATAACCATAGAGGATCTTATCACGGACGAAGAGATGGTCATAACCTTTTCCCATCAGGGATACATAAAAAGAAACCCTTTGAGTGCCTACAGGAGCCAGCGCCGGGGCGGTAAAGGACTTATCGGGATGGAGACAAAGGAAGAGGATTTTGTGAGAGAACTGTTTATTGGTACGACACATGATTATATGCTCTTCTTTTCGAACCTCGGCCGGCTCTACTGGCTGAAGATATATCAGATACCGGAGGCAGGCAGGGCTGCAAAGGGCAAGGCCCTTGTTAATGTGCTCGCTCTTACAGAGGGTGAAAGGATTACAACGGCCCTTCCGGTCCGTGATTTCAAAGAAGGCTTTCTCGTTATGTTTACAAAAAACGGCACTGTTAAAAAGACTGCGTTGGAGAAATACAGCAACCCCCGGGGCAAGGGAATCATCGCCATAACACTTGAAGAAAGCGATGAACTTATCGCAGTGAAAAAGACGGACGGGAAAAGCGATCTTATTATCGGCACAAGAAACGGCCTTTCCATAAGATTCAATGAGGAGGAAGTGCGTGATACCGGGCGGACTGCAATGGGAGTCAGAGGCATCAGACTTATGAAAGAAGACGAAGTAGTCTCTGCCGAGGTGGCGGAGGAAAGGACAGTCCTCCTTACCGTTACAGAGAAAGGACTCGGAAAACGTTCGAACATAGCGGATTATCCTGTTCAGGGCCGCGGAGGTAAAGGCGTCATTTCGATTAAGATTACAGAGAAGGGCGGAAAAGCAGTCGGACTCATGCAGGTGAGGGACGAAGACGAAGTCGTCATGATAACAAGCTCCGGAAAACTGATAAGGACCCTTGCAGGCAACATCTCTCTTCATGGAAGAAACACCCAGGGGGTAAAGCTCATGGATGTTGAGGGAGATGACAAGATTGTGAGTATCGGAAAGGTTGCGGAGAAAGATTAATCCCTGCCGTTTTTTCAGATATGGAATTCGACGATGTCCCTGTCTTTGAGAACGTAGGCTTTTTCTACTCTCTGGCCATCGAATTTCGAGGAACCCCATATCCTTGCATACTTCAGATTGAAGATGAAATCTTTATGAATAAACCTGGCAAGGTCAAGAACCGAGGAACCCGCAGGTACCGAAAACGGCGTTGAGAGATCGGGTTCTTTGCCCGGCGGTTTGGAATAAACTCTTATAATGCCTGAAATCCCGAATATCGCGTTCTTTAGCTCTTCCAGGCCTTCTTTTTTCAATGCAGATACGGCAATGCATCGACAGATATTTTCATATTTCTCATTAAGTATTTTTAGAGAGTTATCTGTTTCTGCAAGGTCTTTTTTATTTGCAACGAGAAGCGCCCTCTTGAATATTTTCGCGGATATTTCTCTGTCTGCGTCATGACTTCCGCCTTCAGGAATTATATGTATGTTCCAGCGACCGAACTGATTGATAAGAAGCTCAGCCTGTATATCCGGATCATCGGTCATATCCAAGATGAGCATGAGCGCATCGGCATATCTTAGAATTCCCGACACCCACCTGTCAGTCGACTCATTTCCTATTGGCGGAAGGTCTACAAGCTGGATCTGGATATCCTCAAAAGGCATCATCCCCGGTAATGGCGAATGAGTTGATATAGGATATTCAGCAATCACAGGAGCGGCGTTTGTCAGACACGCAAGAAGAGAGGATTTCCCGGCGTTTGGAAAGCCTGCAAGAGCTATCTGCGCTGCCCCTTCTTTCTGCACGACATAGAGGTCGCTCCTGCCGCTTTTCTTTTTGCTAACCGCTTCTTTTCTTAACTGAGAAAGCTTTCTCCTGAGATCGGCCCTCAGCTTATCAGTCCCCTTGTGTTTCGGGACTGTCGCAATCAGGTCTTCAAGCGCTGAAATCTTTTCAATAACCGCCGAAGCCTGTTTGAATCTTTTTTCTGCTTCAAAATATTCAGGTGGAAGATTGGCGGGCATTCAGTTCATCCGGGGAAAATTTACAATAAATATACTGCATCGGTTTCTCAGATGAGAGAGGTATAAGTTTAAATTAAAATTTCCTGAGACACTGGCTGACTCTGTAAAACTTGGTGCTTTCGTGCAAATTTTCCCTCGAAAAAACAGCGGGTTCCTTTTTTTCATCAAGGAGGATTGTCGTAGTGTCCTGAATGACGATTTTCTTTATAGAGATGCCTTCCGGAGAACATACCAGTACCGTATCGCCGCTTCCTATGTGTTTGTTCGGCTCGACCAGTATCAGATCGCAGGAATCCAGCCCGCAGCAAGACAAAAGACCCTTCGGGGTAACATAAAACGCATTCGGGTCGTCCGTTGTGGCATATTCGTAACTATTAGCAGCAAAAGCAGGGTAATCCAGATCGATCGCATCCGCCCATTCCTGTATTTTTGTTTCGTCCAAAACAGGTATCCTCCGTGAAATAAGGATAGTATCGGCGGGGTCTGCCTCCATCATCAAGAGAGTTTCTACAGGTACTTCCAGTGCTCTGGAGAGTTTCAAAAGTGTTTCACGTCCCGGCCTTCTGATTCCGGTAATGAGCTGGCTTATATACGCGCAGCTCACTCCCATCTTCTGAGCGAGTTTTATGGCTTTAATGCCCCTCGCTTTCATAAGTTTCCTGAGTTTTTCGCCAAAGGTCGCAGACATGAGCTTATTATAATATATTCAATAAAACAATTAAGTGGCTGGTATCAATTATATCGAATAGTCGAACGGCATGCAATTGCACGGATTTCAAAGGACGGTCCACTGCTGCGGCAGAAAGAGCTTCTCATATGTCAGAAGCGCAAATCTGTCCGTCATGCCGGCAATGAAATCGCATACTATCTGGTGTCTGTTAATTTTCTCTCCAGCCTTGATATTGCCGAAGACTTCTTCCGTATGTTCGAGGTAGTAAGAATACAGGTCCCCCATTATTTTTTTTGCCTTCTTGAATTCCTTAAGCAGCTTGTTGCTCTCATACACATATTCAAAAAGAAAATCCCTGAGCATATAAATGGCGGATGATATCTCTTCACTTAATTGCAGTTCCTGAAGGTCTGTCTCCCTGGACCGGTATATGAGGTCCCTGACCATTGTGTCTATCCTTTTTGAATGGGAATCCCCGAGAGTCCTCAGAATTCTTTTGGGTATATCTGTTTTTTTGATCACACCCGCCCTTTGGGCGTCGTCAAGGTCGTGGTTTACATATGCGATGATGTCGGATACGCGAACAACCTGCCCCTCAAGTGTAAAAGCCCGGTCTGCTTTCGTTACAGGTATAATAAGCCCCTTTCCCTTCGAATGTTTTACTATTCCGTTTCGCACTTCACGGGTGAGATTTAATCCTTCCCCGCCCTTCTCGATGAAATCGACTACTCTCAGGCTTTGTTTGTAGTGGTCGAACCCGCCGGGGTGCAGCTCTCTCAGGATGGCTTCGCCTGCGTGCCCGAATGGCGTATGGCCGAGGTCATGACCGAGCGCAACTGCCTCTGTCAGGTCCTCATTCAGTCTCAGTGCCCGCGAAACGGTCCTTGCAATCTGAGATACTTCAAGGACGTGTGTCAGACGGGTTCGATAGTGGTCGCCCTGAGGCGCGAGGAATACCTGTGTTTTGTGCTTCAGTCTCCTGAAGGCTTTTGAGTGAATGATCCTGTCCCGGTCCCTCTGAAAACATGTCCTTATTTCACCCTCTTTTTCGGGCTTCAGTCTTCCTTTGCTTTCCGAGCTCAGACATGCTTTGGGGTGGAAAATGTTCTTCTCGATCTCTTCTGTCTGCACGCGGATGGTCATATTCTTTGCAGGGGCTCAGGGAATCGGGGGGTCAAGGTTCCAGCTAAAAAAATATATACAGGACTCATTTTATCACCTCTGTCCCCATATAAGGCCTCAATACCTCCGGCACAGTTACGCTTCCGTCTTTCTGCTGATAGTTTTCGAGAATCGCCACAACAGTTCTACCTATGGCAAGGGCGGACCCGTTCAATGTATGCAGAAATTCGGTGCCTTTTTTCCCCTCACGCTTGAACCTTATATTTGCCCTTCGTGCCTGAAAATCAGTGAAATTCGAGCAGGAAGATATCTCCCGGTATTTCTGCTGACCGGGAAGCCAGACCTCAAGATCGTATGTCTTTGAAGCGGAGAACCCCAAATCTCCCGTGCAGAGGGCAACAACCCTGTAAGGAAGTTCGAGTTTACGGAGTATATCTTCCGCATCTTTTGCCAATGATTCGAGTTCATCGAAGGAGTCTTCGGGTTTCACAAATTTTACAAGCTCCACTTTATTGAACTGGTGCTGCCTGATGAGACCTCTGACGTCCCTTCCATATGAACCTGCCTCCCGCCTGAAACACGGCGTATATGCAGTGTAGTAGATGGGAAGGTCTTTTTCATTCAGTATCTCGTTCCTGTGAATATTGGTAACCGGAACCTCAGCAGTCGGAATAAGATAGAATTCAGGATCACGTATTATAAAAAGCTCACTCTCGAACTTGGGGAGCTGGCCGGTTCCCGTCATACTCTCTCTATTGACCAGAATCGGCGGGAATACCTCTTTATATCCCTTTGATGTATTGAGATCAAGCATGAAGTTCATTAAAGAACGTTCGAGCTTTGCCCCCAGTCCCTTTGTCAGAGAGAAACGCGCACCCGCAATCTTCGCCGCCCTCTCGAATTCGAGAATGCCGAGCATCTCGCCGATATCCCAATGATTCAAAGGCTCAAAATCAAATTGTCTCGGCTCACCCCATTTTCGCACCTCGACATTCCCTGTCTCATCCTTCCCCACAGGCACGGATTTATCCGGGATATTCGGGATGTTCAGCAAAAACTCACTCATAGCCTCTTCAAGTGACCTGAGTTTATCATCGAACTCCCTGATCCTGTCCGAAACCACTTTCATCTCTTCGATAAGATTTGAAGCATCCTGTTTCTGCTTTCTGAGTTTCCCGACTTCTTCGGATACCACATTCCGCCTGTTCCTCAGTTCCTCAGCTTCCCTGAGGATCGCCCGTCTCTGCTCTTCAAACCGCAGAAATTCATCAAACTGAATCGAATAGTTCCTGTGCGTCAGAGACTTTTCTACGACCTCGATATTCTCTCTCACAAACCTTGCATCAAGCACGGACGCCCACCCCTTTCAAATAAACTGCCGGTCGGCTTCTCCTTCAGGGAACCGAATTTATGCCTTCTATTTCAACGACCTTGTCTTTCGAGGATCGGCCCCTGATAATCTTTATGGAGGATTTCTTCACGCCAAACTCCCCGGAAAGTATTTCTATCAGTTCTTCGTTTGCAGCCCCGCCGACCGGCGGTGAATTCACCTTAACCTTGAGTGAATCGCCGAAAACTCCTGAAACACCTTTTTTTGACGACCTCGGCTGTACTTTTACTTTTATGACAATGCCCCTTTTCGACCCGGTGAAAGGTATCATAATCAGTTTAATGTTAACATAACAATATGATGCGGGAACAGGTATTCTCTGCATACGCAGAAAGGAGAAACTATGAAAAAAATCGTTGCAGTGTTATTGGCAGTTTCCCTGTCCGTCGCTCTGCAGGGATAACACCTGCGGAGCGACGCATCTCCGCCCCAAAACTCCTGATTAACCCCGGCAACTTTTTCATAAAACTCTTTAGGGCATATTGCCCCATGCATGGACAAATTGTCTTATGGGCTTTTAAGATTCATGCAAAATTATACAATTAAAACAATAGGTTATATTCTGGCACTCCTTTTGCACTTTACTTAAGTGAAATAAAATTATCGTCAAGGAGGTAGCCCTGCAGGAGATAATTATAATTTCCTGCGCGTCGGTTTATAAACACCATATATACAATAAGGAGGATGAGAAAATGGTAAGTTATGCAAAAGAAACAGAATATCTGGTGAAGGTTCTTAACGAATGGAAGTCCCTGGAGGATGAAACTATCCGACTCGCTGATCAACTGAACTCTAAGTCGGACAATTCTTTCATTAAGGTGAACATGGAGATGATCCGGCGGGATTCGGAAAAACACAAAGCCATGCTGCAGTTTGCGATTGATGCATTGACGAGAGAAAGCGGTCATTTATCGCCGCAGGATCTTATTCCGCTGAGCGAGGTTCTGGAGAGACATCTCCAGGCGGAAGCAAAATCAATGGGACTTGCAAATACCGCTTTGACAAAGAACAAGGACATGTTCGTTGGTTTCATCATCTCTTATCTTCTGGCTGACGAAGTGAAGCATCACGAAATGCTAACCAGGCTCGATCAGATGAAGGGAAAGGTGTATCCGTACGGAACATCAAAGGAGGAGCGCATCGGCGCTTCAAAGTAAACTTTTTTTGTGACGTTCGACAGAAAGGCAGGATTTTTCTGCCTTTCTGTGAATCTGCAATTTTGGGCTTAATTACCGCCGGGGATTTCTCAGAAACTCTGTTACGGCCTCAGGAGTGTCAATTGGCGAAAAGCATTTATCCCTGAAACACGGGATAACACGATTCCTGTCTTCTCCGTAGAACATACCTGTATAAGGGTAAAAGGATGAAAGAGTCGTCTCTGCGAGTCTGCTCAGAGGTGATGCCTGTACCGTAAACTTCAGCATATGAAAATATGCATCCAGTGCGCAGAAATAATATCCTGAGTGAATGCCCATATCTTTTGTCTTTAATGAGAAGAGTTTCAGCGCTGTCTCCGCACAATCATGATATCTTTTCTCGCCGGTCATGGAATAAAGTTTCAGCAGAAGTATGATACCGAGCGAGTTGGCCGCGGGATGAGGAATGTCTTCAATACCCTTGAGCCTTATCCCGAGGACCTCCGTATCAGTATCAAAGAAGCCGCCGCTGTCGTTATCCCAGAAGTTCTCCAGGCATAAGACCATCAAAGTCTCTGCCTGTTTATGATAAGATGAATCGCCCGTTACCTCATAGGCGTTGATCAAAGCCTCTAATAAGTAAATATAATCATCCAGTACGGCTTCTATTCCGTCTGTGTGAAAAAGCCTGTTATCGATATAATGCTTCGTCAATATCTTTCCGAGAGTGGTCAGTGCAAATTTCTTCAGATGCGCATCCTTCAATATCCTGAAAGACTTCAGAAAAGAGGTGATAAGCATCCCGTTCACGGACGTATATAATGTTTGATCAATAAAAGGTGATATGCGTCTGTTCCTTTCCTTTAACAGTTTTCCCTTGCCTGAATTTATTATTTCCGAGACCTTTTGCTCATCGATTCCGGTCTTTTTGGCGATGTCGCCTGCTTCCATTGCGACAAACAGGACCTTCTTTGATTTATCATGATGCATGGAACCGCGTTCATGGAATAAGTGAAGATTCAGTATCCGGTACTCTTCTTCACTCAGGACACTCCTGAGTTCTTTTTCCGTCCAGGTAAAATATCCCCCCTCGTCCCCGGGTGAAATGTCGGCGTCCTGGCTTGCGTAAAATCCTCCGCCGGGGTCGGAGAGGGTATTTTTCAGAAAGCGTATGATTCCCCGGGCGACTTCCATGAAATACTCATTGCCGAATACGACATATGCGTCGAGATAATTCCTGAGAAGCCAGGCGTTGTCGTCCGCCAACTTCTCGAAATGAGGCATAATCCACGCCTCATCGACCGAATACCGGTGAAAGCCGCCTCCGAGCTGGTCATGAAACCCGCCCTTTGCCATTGATTCAAGGGTCTTTTCGATCGCATAGCCATAAGATGCCATCCGGGTAAAAAAAAATCTGTTAATCAGAAATTCGACGGCACCCGGAGCAGGGAACTTCGGGGATGAGCCGAATCCGCCGTTCGTAGCGTCGTACTGCGAGAGTATATTTATAACTGCGTTATCGATATAAGATTCTTTTATTTCCCCGGCTTCAAGGGGGTTTTGTTTGAGCGAATCTATCAGTCTCCCGCTGTATTCATCAACCGCCCACCTTTTGGAAGTATAAAAATCTGCAACTGACTTCAGCACCTTCCTGAACCCCGGCCTCCCGGGACTGTCCTCGGGCGGGAAATATGTACCGCCGAAAAAAGGTTTTCTGTCGGGTGTTAAAAAAACACTGAGAGGCCAGCCGCCTCCGAACCCCATGGCAGACACTGCGTTCTGATATCTCCTGTCGATGTCGGGCCTTTCATCCCTGTCGAGCTTTACGCTTATAAAATTATCGTTGAGGAGCGTTGCGATCTCTTCGTCCTCGAAGCACTCCCTTGCCATGACGTGACACCAGTGGCACCATATGGCGCCGGAGCTGAGGAAGACGGGTTTATCTTCCTTTTTTGCTCTCTCAAAGGCTTCGTCGGACCACGGATACCAATCGATCTTCTGATGGGCGGAATGGCTGAGGTATGGCGACTTTTCTGACGCCAATCTGTTCATTTAGCTCTGATAATTTTCAGTGTTTCACGCATGAATGCAGGGAGGTCCGAAGGCTGCCGCGAAGTGACAAGGTTTCCGTCGACGACCACTTCTTTATCCTCATACACTGCACCGGCATCCTTCATCTCCTGCGCGACAGACTTGTAGCAGGTTGCATGTCTGCCCTTAAGCAAGCCCGCAGTGATAAGGGTCTGCGGGCCGTGGCATATCGCAGAAACGGGTTTGTTCCTCAGAAAAAAATGCTTCGCAATCTTGACGGCATTTTTGTCCTTTCGTATCGTTTCAGGCGCCTTTCCACCGGGCAGGAGCAAGATATCGTACTGATCAGGAACAATATCTCCAAGAGCTTTATTCGCTTCAACTTCATATCCGTGTTTCCCTTTTATCGGGCCTTTTTTGACAGAAGCGATATCGATGTCAAATCCCTCTTCTTTTAATTGGTAATAAGGTACGAGAAGTTCCGTATCCTCAAAATTGTCCGCACTGATGATCAACGCTTTCAATGGTTCCGCCATTCCTTTCAGGTCAGGCACTTTCCGCTACTCGGTGCGGACATGTTTCTGCCAGCTTTTGATATAATCCTTTGTAACTTTTTTTATACCGTGGTTTCTTCTCGCATGCTCGGCAGCCTTCTTCAGGACTTCTTCCTCGGTTTTTCCGCCGGCCACGAAATCACAGTCAACCCCGATGTCTTTACACCGAAGCAATTTACCCATTTTATGGCCTCCTTTTGAAATAATACAATGCTTTTTTTATGATACTCCGCCTAATCCCTTGAGCTGTGCAACGACGTGCCTCGAAGGCTGTGGAAGTCCGGCAATCTTCCAGGCTATGCTTGGATCCGGGAACTCCTCGTATGTGCAGTTTCTCGGCTGATGGATATTGACGCATATCCCACGCGGAATCGGAAATGCCTCGAAATTCTTATAGTACTCCCTCATGAATTTCAAAATCCCGACCTTTTCTTTTGTCATGGGGCATTTTTTGATAATTCCTTCCCTTTCCGCCAGTATACAAGCTATTTTTTCATTCCAATCCTCGGGATGGACAAGATATCCCTCGTCATCCAGTTCGACCTTTGATCCTTCAACTTCAATTGTAGGCATATGGCACCTCCCTTTTTAAGATTTGAAAAACCCGAGACGTTCCATTTCATCGAACGCCCAATTGTCGGCGAGACGTTCATCCTGAATATCAGGAAACTTTGAAGCCAGTTCGCTCAAAAACAGATATGCAAGCTTTTTTTTGTCGGTATTCAGAAGATCAGCCCTGTCCAGGGAGACGTTATTCAACTGGCCGCGTATACTCAGCCCCCTGATCCTCTCCTCCATTGCAGTAAAGGATACATCTTCTTTAATAATCATCATAAAATTACCGCTGCTCCGGGAGATGAGTTTGAAAGGCTTTTCCGTATCTGTTTCGGATATACCGTTTGCTTCACACCATTTGGCGATATTGTCGACAAACTGTATTTCATCGGGAAGCAGGCAGCACGCTCCCATGAGATATCTGAACAGTTCATGATATTTCCTCGTGTTCATTTCTCCTGTTGAATGCCTTTCTGAACGAGCCTCATCCGCCTTGCCAGCTCCCTTAATGCATCGGCAAGGGTCATGCCATGGTCCATTAAATCTCTCACTACCTCAGCCTTCGAGAGTTCATTGACGGTCTTCTCACTGGTCTCATCTGTGAGACATATGTTTTTACCGGTCTCCATCTGCCGGGAGATGCACCCCTCTATTTGTTCAGGTGAAAATTTCCGCGCAATCTCCCTTATCTGCCTGATATCCATCTGATTTGAACAGCAAGAGCGATGCCATGATATAACCTGTTGAATAAATTGTATTTTTATCTGTGAGGTGGTAATCCCATCAGACAATTTGCCTGAATGACAGGGCAATATGCCTCACAGGAAAAGCTTTTTCATCAGAGCCGCTCACAGTATTGAATAAAAGTTATGCAACTGATGGGATAACCTGAGAACATTTGATATAATCCTTTGATATAATCCTTAGTACATATAATCAGAACTGCTTCAACATATAAGCCGATAAATATATGCAAAAAGAAAACGTTTACGATTGTATCATCATAGGAGCGGGTCCCGGGGGGTTGCAGGCCGCGATTTATCTCGGCAGATACAACAGGAATGTCCTTCTCATAGACAGAGGAGGCGGCAGAACCTTTCACGCGAAGCATATTGCGAATTTTCTCACCCATGAGACGATATCAGGAAAGAAGATTGTGGAAACCGGTCTGGGACAGGCAAGAAATTTCAATGTTCGAATCGAGAAAGGACGTGTTGAAAGGGTTCTGAAAAAAGAGAACTTTGAAGTATATATGCGGGATGACAGACATTATGCAAGATTTGTGATAGTATCCTCGGGCGGGTACGATGATCTGCCGGCCATTGAAAACATGCAAAAATTTCTCGGCGCCGGGTTCTTTACATGTGTTGACTGTGACGGCTATGAGACTACCGGGAAAAAATTAGCGGTATTGGGCAATTCGATACATACTGTCCGGCTAGCCTTTGCCATGAAGGAGGTGTTCACAAAGGATGTAAGGCTGATACTCCTTTCTTATGAACCTCCGGAGGATTTCAAAAGAGAACTGGAAAATGCAGGGATATCTTTGCTCAAGGGCATTCCCCTGAGGATTATCGGCGTAGAATTGATAGAGGCTTTAGAGTTGGAAGGCGGAAGCCGGGTTGAATGCGAGGTTATAATGGCTGATTTTGATCTTAAACTGAATGACGATTTTCTATCTGAGGTCCCATTGAAAAGAGACAGTCGTAACTATAAATATGAAACGAACCGCAACTATGAGTCTTCAGTTGGCGGGCTTTATATCGTCGGTCCTCTGAATACAGGGAATGATCAGGCAATTATAGCTGCCGGCGAGGGAGCAGTCGCGGCTATAGATATAAAAAACAGGCTCTTAGAAATTTAGAAAATAAACACTGAGAGGACGATTCCATGGAAGAAACCAAACTCAAGGTACTGGAACCCCGGGGGAAAGTCGGTCTCGTTGTTGTGATAACCGGGCATGGAAAAGGGAAAACAACATCAGCTTTGGGAATAGTGCTCAGGGCAGTCGGCCATGATATGAAGGTCTGCATCATAGAGTTCTTGAAAGGGGATATGTATTCAGGCGAAATAGACGGGATAAAAAGACTGTCTCCGAATGTCGAACTCCATCTTACAGGCAAAGGCTTCTGCGGGATCATGGGCAATCCTTACCCTTTCGAGGAGCACAGAGCCAATGCCCAGGATGCAGTAAGACTTGCAAAGGAAAAAATGCTGTCGGGGGAGTTCGATATTGTGATCCTCGATGAGATCAATAACGCCCTCAACCTGAAACTCGTAGACCTTCCCCAGGTGCTCGATCTTATCGACAGCAAGCCGCCTCTCATGCACCTTGTTCTAACTGGCAGGGATGCACCAATAGAGCTTATTACAAGGGCGCATACCGTCACCGAAATGAAAGAGATCAAGCACGCCTACCGTCAGGGAATAGAGCCGCAGAAGGGCATCGATTACTGAAGCGGGATCAAATTCATGGGAAAAGTCATTCCTGAATTATTATTTAAATCTGCCGAACAATTTAAAGACAGGACCGCTTTCAACTATTTTGACCGGGAATGGAGGAAGATTACCTATGGAGAACTTCTCGGCAGAACAAAATGCATTGCATCTCACCTTATGAAGAGCGGAATACAAAAAGGCGACAGGCTTGCGATTATCTCCGAGAACAGGCCGGAATGGTGCAAGGCATACCTTGCAATTTCCATGTCGGCAGGTATTGCTGTTCCCATAGACGCCCAACTCGGTCCTGATGAAATAAGAAACCTTCTTGCCGACTCAGAGACAAAGTTGGTATTCCACAGTTTAAAGACGGAAGAGAATGTAAGGAAAGCCGTTGAAGAAGCAGGCCTGCAATCCATCGCTCTGATAAACTTCGATTCGCCTGTTTTTGGGGACATCTGCAGGACTGACGAAGTGAGGAATTACCCGGAGATTTCCGGAGAGGACATAGCTTCCATCATATATACCTCCGGCACAACAGGAGTGCCGAAGGGCGTAATGCTCACCCATGATAATTTTTGTTCCGATGCGGAGGCGCTCGTCAAAGCGGGTATACTCCTGCATGATGACAGCGTGATCGGGGTGCTCCCCCTGCATCACACCTATCCGTTTATGGGGAACCTCCTTATACCCGTATTCCTCGGGATACCCGTCACCTTTCCACAGAGCCTGAAGGGGCCTGACATTATGAGTGCAATGAGAGAGCACGGCGTAACCATTCTTGTCAGTGTGCCTCAACTTCTTGAATTGATACGCAACGGGATATTCAACAAGATCAAACAATTGCCGGGATCATTGCCGAAAATTATGTTCGCTATTTTGGCTGCCTGCGGGAGTCTCAGACGGACCTTCCGTATCAACCCCGGCAAAGTTGTCTTCAGATCGGTCCACATGGCATTCGGCGAGAAGTTCAGGTTCTCTGCCTGCGGGGGGGCCAAGCTCGATCCCCAGGTCATGAAGGACCTTGAGGCGCTCGGTTTGACAATCCTTGAAGGATACGGCCTGACCGAAACTTCGCCTGTAGTGGCTTTTAACCCGATAGAAAAGAGGAAGCCCGGCTCCGCAGGCAAGCCCCTCCCCTCAGCCGAGATAAAAATAGTGGATCCTGAAAAACAGAGGGAACCGGCTGTCATGGAAGAGGGCGAAATTACGATAAGAGGGCCTATGGTGATGAAGGGATACTATAAAAACCCTCAGGCGACAGAGCAGGTTTTAAAAAACGGCTGGTTTTGCAGCGGAGACCTCGGATATTTCGATCATGACGGATACCTCTTCATAACAGGGAGATTAAAGGAAGTTATCGTCCTGAGCTCCGGGAAGAACATCTATCCCGACGAGGTCGAAAAACGGTTTATGACTATCCCGTTGATAAAAGAGATATGTTTAATGGGTTTTGAAGAGAAGGGGAGAGCGGAATCCCTTCAGGCTGTTGTCGTTCCGGATTTTGAATACGCAAAAAAGGAAAAGATCGGCAATCTGCACGAGGCTTTGAAATGGGAGATCAATAATGTCTCGGCGCGTCTTCCGCAGTATATGAGGCTGAAAGGCTATACCCTGTATCCCGATCCTCTGCCGCGGACCCCTCTCGGGAAACTCAGGAGGTTCATGATCAAAGACCTGATAAAAGTGAGAAGTGAAAAGTTAAAAGACAAAACCGGAGACAAAGACCTTGTTCAGGATGAATTCGGCAGGAAGACGGTTGAATGCATTAAACCGTTACTGAAGGAAAAGATTCCCATTCAGGCAGCAGACAACCTTGAACTGGATCTCGGGCTTGATTCATTGGCAAAGATTGAACTGGTTGTTGCACTTGAAAAAGCTTTCTCGGTGAAACTGCCCGAAACCTTTATTTCAGAAGTGCAGACAGTTGAGGAATTAATTGCAAGGATCAAAGAATTTGGCGGCGGCGGCATTGGCGCCATTGAAAAGATGCCGGCCTGGAAAGATTTTTTGACAACTGATCCGTCTGTTGATGACAGGAAGAAAGTCGGTTTTCGTCACAATTATCTTGCGCGGCTGATCATATTTATGGGTTTGTACCTGGTAAAGATTGTCTCGAAAATCTTTTTCAGGCTAAAAACCGTAGGACTTGAGAATATCCCTGAAAAAGGGCCTTACATCATCGCACCAAACCATGCCAGCTACCTTGATGCTTTTGTTGTGGTTTCCGGAATGCCGATAACTTCATTCAGGGATCTATATATCCTGGGTATCCGGAAATACTTTGCCGGAAGACTCGGAGAGTCCTTTGCCGCACTTGCCAACGTTATACCTATTGACCAGGAAATATATCTCAATAAAGCTCTCCAGATGTCATCTTATATCCTGAGAAACGGCAAATCACTTCTTGTTTTTCCCGAAGGCGGCAGGTCTTTTGATGATGCACTGATGGAATTCAAAAAAGGCGTGGGGATACTGGCTGTCGAACTCGATGTTCCCGTTATCCCGGCCTACATTGCGGGTTCATACAAAGCGCTTCCCCGGAGGGCAAAATGGCCTAAATTTACGGCAATAAAAGTTAAATTCGGGGAACCTGTTTATCCGCATGAGATAGATATGTCGAAAAAACCCGATGGCATGGATACGTATCAATTTTTTATGAATGAAGTTAGAGAAAAGGTCAGAAAACTCAGAGGCTAAGAGCTGTAAGCCGGGGAGAAAGTATTCTCGTTCATTCTCGGCCCCGAAAGCGTTGGGGACCTCTCTATGAGTCGTAGACCGAGGCTTTTGCCTCTTTATTTTCATGACAATTTATTTGACTATCGGCAAAAGAATCCGCTCAAATACTTTCTCCCCGGCTTACATTGCCTGCGGCTTCTTGCTCTGTGCCCTCTGTGTTAATTGCTCATTTTTATGTTTACAGATCGAATAAAAATCGGACGGCCTGATGATCGGACAAATCCTCCAGAATATAGTCGGCGCCTGCATCGTATAACGCCTCTGCAGTATAGGGGCCTGTTGCCACACCGATGCACATTGCGCCATAGATATGGGCACATTCGACATCGCGGGGAGTATCACCGACTACAATACAATTGTCCGGTGTAATCTTTTTATGCAGCAATTCCTCAAATCTCCTTATTGCAATCGGCAGGAGATTATTCCTGTCTTCGTCATCGCTCCCGAATGCACCGGCGGAAAAATATTTATTCAGGCCGAAAGGGTCGAGTTTTATCTGTGCTCCGGCCTCAAGATTCCCTGTCAGAAGTCCCAATCCTGTCTCTTTTCTGAGGCTTAACCCATCCAATATTCCATAAATGCCGGGTTTAACATGTTTGCCGTCATTGTTTATCTCCTGCTGAAGATATTTCAGGTAAGCCCTGACAACGCTTTTAACATTCCCGTCAGCCGATATTCCATGAATCCTCAACCCTTCCTTGATTATCTGCGTATCTGTTTTACCGGCCATGCTTATCCCATGGAAGGCATCCTCAAGCAAAAATAATTCTTTCATCGCCAGATTAAGGGAACGTACACCGGCTCCGCCTGAATCAATTAATGTGCCGTCAATGTCAAAAAGTACAAGACGCATACTCTATTTTAACTTTGTTCAGTAAAATATTCTATGAATTGAGCCCCTTTTTTATCCGGCACGGTCAATTTCGTTTCCTCCAGTCTTGCCTCATGCGCCCTGACCTCCTCCTCAACCTCTTTCTTCCCTTCCACAAGGAGAAACCTCAGCACTCCTTCGTCTAAGTGCGGTCTGATATTTCGAAAGCGTTCCAGGAGGGTCGAATAATAGCAGAAATGAAACAGGTCTTCAGAAACCTGATAGCCCTTCAGCAGAATGGCCTCTTTCGCCTTCTTCAGAAAAAAGAGCCTCTCCGACGGGTTCAGATCACGCAGGAATTTTCCCTTCAGTTCTTTTCTGAGAGGAAGGTCAGCAAACATGTACTTTTGTCAGCCTGAGTTGCTTGTCTATTTCAGAGAAAATTTTATTTACCTCTTCCTCTGTGTATTCATAAGAACTCTTGTTCGAACAGTTTCCGAGTATTCGTATCTTCTCAAGAATCTCTTTCGTCTGTTTTGCTGCTATTCTTTTGAATCGCTCGTGCCTTGTTTCTTCCATACAAATGCTCTTAATTGAATAAGTTCTTAAATGTCCTTTTTCTTCCTGCCCCTGATTTTCCTGATCTCAGATAGAATTTTCAAATCTTCCAGATTCGCAGAATCTATTACAGTTTATTATACAAATCATTCCCGCACGTTGCAGTCACAAATATTCTTTGCTAAAGGATATGGCTCAATTTCCGAACCAAAATAAACTACCTCTGAGGCATTTGAATTTCCCGTTGCTTAAGTCGTTCATCTCTGTTACATTATCCCGTATCGAAAATGATAACCATCTCTCTTCAGTCGGGCAGCAGCGGCAACTGCATTTATGTTGAGGCGGACGGCATAAGGCTGCTATTTGATGCGGGCATCTGCGGCATTCGTGCAGAGAGCAGACTCGCCGAACACGGACGGGACATCAGACGCATTGATGCTCTTATACTCTCACATGATCACTCAGACCATATCCGTTTTGCGGGAGTATACCAGCGAAAGTATGGACTTCCGATCTATGTGACTCCGGCAACCCTGCAAGCCGGCCATGCACGGCACAAGCTCGGCCATTTAAGCGACATCCGTTATTTCCGTGCGGGAGACAAGCTCCGTTTCGGGAATGTTTTTGTGCAAACAATTCGCACGATGCATGACGGCGCTGATGGTTCGGCATTTTCAGTATCCTATGATGGCAAGAGGCTGGGAATACTGACAGACCTCGGGCATGTATTTGGAGAACTGAGGAAGGTAGTCTCTTCACTCGACGCTGTTTTCCTCGAAAGCAATTATGATCCTGAGATGCTCGCAAGGGGGCCATACCCTGCCTTTCTTAAACGCAGGATTCACGGCCCGGGCGGGCATTTGTCGAATGTAGAAGCCGCCGAATTGTTAGGTGCGCATGGCGGACATCTGAAATGGGCCTGTCTCGCGCATCTTTCGGAGCAGAACAATCGCCCTGATATAGCCATAAAAACTCACCGTAAAATCGCCAGGCCGTCCTATCCCCTCCACGTCGCCGGCCGATATTCTGCGACAGCGCCGTTCGTCGTCTGACGGCTCATCTCCCTTTCCCACAGGTGTGCTCAAAAGTATCAATTTTCGATATCTGCTCATTTCTCATTCTGCTTAACGGAAATCAGAAGATTAGTGATTCCTGCATAACTCGGTATGAGTCGATTCCGATCTGGCAGCCGGGATGACGCTTATTCGAAATACAGACAGTTAAAGAGCTTCAATTATCGCTGGAATCAGCTTAATAGTTTAAACTAAGCGTTTTGCCTGTTCCTTTTCTGCTTATACATTGATTTGTCAGCCCGGTACAAAAGTTCATCAATAGTGCAGGGAGACCGAGGATCAAAGTACACTGCACCTGCACTTATTGACAGCTCATAATCACGCTTGGATGTAGCATTATCCATTTCCACTGCTTTGTGCAAACGACTAATTATTATCTGTACATTATCACCTGTGGTTCCTATGGGCAAGACCACAAACTCATCCCCGCCAATCCGTGCAATAATATCAGAGTTTCGGAAATTTTCTTTCAGTATGTTAGCAGTATCGATTAATGCCCAATCCCCTTTCTGATGACCTAATGTATCATTAATCCCTTTTAAATCATCCAAGTCAGCGTAAAGCATAAATAAACCCTCCTGTTGACGCTTCGCCATTTTGAGCAGATGTTCGGCCAAAGTAAAGAATCCCCGGCGGTTGTAGAGACCGGTAAGGTCATCACGGAGTGATATCGTATGTAATTTTTCATGCATCGTGGCGTGTTCAATCCTTGCAATAAGCTCTTTCAAGCTAAAGGGCTTTTTTATAAAGTCGGAGGCTCCGGCTTCCATCGCATCTTTATAGGAAAACTCGTCAATAAACCCGGTCATAATGATGACTACCATATCAGGTTCAAGTTTTTTAACTTTTTCTGTAAGTTCAAAGCCCATCATATCAGGAAGGATAATATCAGTGACCATGCCATGGAACGTTTTTTTACTAATGAGCTCAAGAGCTGTCATAGCATTCACAGCAGTTTCACACTGATAACCTCTTAATGAAAGTCCGTTCCTCAGCGTATCAAGTAAAAATACGTCATCATCAACAAGGAGAATACGCCCTTGACCGGTTATCGTATCTGCTAATTTATCCATATTCCATTATATTTTGAAACATTTCAGAGTTAATAGCAATCCTACGTGGGTAGGGGAAAAAACCAACAAAAAGATTAGAAGATATAAGTTGAAGACATTGATTATAAAATCCCTGCTTATGAACTCCGTAGTAAGTTATGCAACGGTGGGTGAATTTGAATCGGATTGAAAGAATCTTTTATAGTAAAACTATGCTTAAAGACCGTGATTATGATATTATCGTCGTCGGCGCCGGGCATGCAGGTTGCGAAGCTGCACTCGCATCCAGCCGGATGGGTTTCTCGACCTGTTTTTTCACAATGAACCTCGATACGATCGGCCAGATGTCCTGCAATCCTGCTATAGGCGGGCTTGCAAAAGGCCATCTCGTCAGGGAGATCGATGCCCTTGGCGGTGAGATGGCGAGGGTGACGGACAGGGCGGGAATACAGTTCAGGATGCTCAATATGAGCAAGGGCCCTGCAGTCTGGTCCCTCCGGGCCCAGGCAGACAGGGTTTTATACAGACTTGAAATGAGAAAAGTCATCGAATCTCAGGCGAAGCTTGATGTCAAACAGGCCCTCATAGAAAAGATTATTGCAGAAGACGGAGAAGTTAAAGGGGTCATGACGTCCCTTGGCATCTTTTACGGAGCAAGGGCGGTTATAATAACGACAGGCACGTTTCTGAAGGGATTGATCCATATCGGCCTCGATAATTATCAGGCAGGGAGAGCCGGTGAGTTCCCGTCTGTCGGCCTTTCCGATTCCCTGAGGGAACTCGGCCTGAACATGGGCCGCCTGAAAACCGGTACTCCGCCGCGGCTCGATGCAAAAACAATAGATTTTTTAAAAACAGAAGCCCAGTTCGGTGACGACCCTCCACTTCCTTTTTCACACAGCACAGAGAAGATTACCAATCCTCAGCTTCCCTGTTTTATAACCCATACCAGAAAAGAAACTCACTCAATAATCTTAGCTAATCTTGACCGGTCTCCTCTTTACAGCGGCAGAATAAAAGGCATAGGCGCAAGATATTGTCCGTCGATTGAAGACAAGGTTGTGCGGTTTGCAGAGCGTGAGCGGCACCAGGTCTTCCTCGAACCTGAAGGACTCGAGACGAAAGAATATTATGCCAACGGGATACCGACAAGCCTTCCCTATGATGTCCAGGTGAAGTTTGTGAGGACCATCCCGGGGCTTGAAGAGGCGGAGATTATGAGGCCGGGTTATGCGATTGAATATGATTATGTTTTCCCGACTCAGCTCAAGCACAGCCTTGAGACGAAACTCATTGGAGGGCTTTTTCTCGCAGGCCAGATTAACGGCACTTCCGGATATGAAGAGGCCGCCGCCCAGGGGCTTATGGCCGGGATAAACGCTTCCTTGAAGCTTCAGGGGAGGGAAGCCCTGGTACTCGGAAGGCACGAGTCGTATATCGGCGTTCTCATCGATGACCTCATCACGAAAGGCACGAACGAACCTTACAGGATGTTCACCTCAAGGGCTGAATACAGACTGCTTCTGAGACATGATAATGCCGACCTGCGCCTGATGGACAAAGGACACGGTATAGGCCTTCTTGAGCATGGCATGTATGAAAAGTTTCTTGAAAAGAGGAGACTTATCGGCGAGGAGATTCAGCGCCTGAAAAAGAAGCGAATCAGGCTGAACGAAACGGATAAGAGCGAGTCCCTGGAGCAACTTTTAAAGAGGCCTGAGATTACATATGCATTTATCGACCGGAATGCACCTTCTGATCAGCCATTGAATGAAGAGGTCAGGAAAGAAGTTGAGATACAGGTCAAATACGAAGGGTATATCGTCCGGCAGATGGAGATGGCCGAGAAGCTTAAGAGAATCGAGGGGAAGAGGATACCCGGAGACTTTAATTACAGCACTGTAAACGGACTTTCCAGGGAGGTCGTCAGCAAGTTGCAGGAGGTAAGACCGGCGAACCTTGGGCAGGCAGGCAGAATTCCCGGCATCACCCCTGCTGCTGTTTCCCTGCTGATGGTGGCGATCGAAAGACTGAAGAGAGAGCGTGGAGATAAGAGAATTACTGAAAAGCGGACTTGAAGAATCAGGGCTCATACCGTCAAATGATCAGGTCAGCGCCTTCATGACCTATCTTTCCGAGCTGAAGAAATGGAATAAGGCATACAACCTCACCGGCCTCAAAAAAGATGAAGATATCATCATCAAGCACTTCCTCGATTCTTTACTCTATCTCAGGGGAATACCGGGGGGGGAAGCGAAAGTTGCCGACGCAGGCAGCGGCGCCGGGTTCCCGGGGATACCTGTGAAAATCATGCGGCCTGAAACAGAGATGTATCTTATAGAGCCGTCACAGAAAAAGACTGCTTTTCTCAGACATATCATACGACAGATCTCCCTGGAAAAGATCGAGGTGCTGGAAAGGAGAATCGAGGAGATAAAGATTAACCGGGAACTTCCTTCACCTGTGGATATAGCTGTTACGAGGGCGTTATTCGATATTAAGGAATTTATAAAAAAGGCGGCGCATATCGTAAAACGGGACGGAACCCTCATCCTCAGTAAAGGACCGAAAGTAAAAGAAGAGTTGAAGGGACTGAGGGGAGTTTATTATGACCTGCAGACTGTTACCCTGCCGTTAACGGAGATAACGCGATACCTTGTTATAGTTAAATTGAACGGAAAGTTCCCTGGATGAAAAGGCTGCGGAAAAGGGTATCACCTGTCTGTTTTGTCATACGACATGAGGACTTTTTTGCCTTCGCCTTTATTGCACAGTAAATTGAATATATGTGTCTGCTCCTTCGAACTTTTCAACTCCGCAAACCCCAATTTTTTAAAGTAATCCACCCAATCCGTCATCACATATACCTTGTCTACAGGCGTAAACTCCAGTAAATGGTCGAGTATCATGCGGCCGATCCCCTTGCCCCTCCTGTTTTCCATCACAACAATACAGCCTACTTCGTAAATATCACTTGTTTTTTTCAACCTGCCGAACCCTATAATGTCGCCGTTTTCCGTTGCCACCGCAAAATCGCCGTAACTCAGGTTATTTGTATCGAAGCGATATTTTTTCATCTGCTCTTCGATAAATGCCATGTCGGCCTCTGCAGCATGCCTTACTCTTATGACCTTCCCGGTAAGATCAGAGATGCCCGTGACTTTTGCCGATTCTTTATTCTCCATGATTTCTCCTTTCTGATCCACTTAATTCATGAATTTTCCCGGATACCGGCGGACATAGTGTTTGAGCGGATTTATTTTGCCGATAGTCGGACAGTTTATACCAATAATAAAGAGGCAAAATCCCTCGCAGGTCGAAGACCGAGAATGAGCGAGAATACTATGTCCTGCCGTGTTAAACATAGTTTGTGAATAATCCCGGCTAATCCTGCCGCAGGAGTTTGGCATAGCCTTCGGCAATCAGGGTGTTGTCGTATTTTTTCATAGTCCCCGTTGTCTCGATAATCCTTTTGTTCGATTTAATTATAGCAGCTTCGACAATTACCGCCTCGCCGGCCGCAAGCGGGTTCCTGAACCTTACCGTTATCTCTGCAGTGACAGCAGGCATTCCTTGCAGCAAGGCAGCTTTGACCATTGTCTCGTCAAGAAGGGCGGAGATGATGCCGCCGTGCACGATATCTTTATAGCCCTGATGGATTTTCCCGGGAATGAACTCAGTCCGGACCATACCGTCAAGAAGTAAAAATTTCAGATGAAGACCGGAGGGATTATCTTCGCCGCACACAAAGCAATAATGATCGTCTTCCAGATCTTTTTTCATGTAAGAGGCTGACAATTTGTGAGGCAGATATGATGAAAAAGCTTTTCCTGAGACACCTTACAGCCCTTCAGGCGGGCAGGAAAGCCCTTTCGAAATTGAATTACGTTTACGTGAATATGGATAATATCTTGTCGAATTAAAAGGTTTTTCAGCATATCTGCCTTGCATCTTATGCAACGTGCAAGGTCTACTTATTCATCATTTCAAGGAAATCTTTGTTGCCCTTTGTACCCGTAAGTTTCCCGAGAAGGAATTCCATACTTTCAACCGTGCTCAGAGGAGTCAGCACCTTTCTCAGAATCCACATCTTGTTCAGGACATCTCTTTCGACGAGGAGTTCCTCTTTCCTCGTACCCGAGCCATTGATGTCGATGCTCGGGAATATCCTCTTGTCAACGAGCTTCCTGTCGAGGTGAAGTTCCATGTTTCCGGTGCCCTTGAACTCTTCAAAAATCACATCGTCCATCCTGCTGCCTGTATCAACGAGTGCGGTTGCCAGGATAGTGAGACTGCCGCCGGTCTCTATGTTTCTTGCAGTGCCGAAGAATCGTTTCGGCCTCTGGAGGGCATTTGAGTCCAGACCGCCCGACAGTACCTTACCGCTGGCGGGGATTACGGCATTATAAGCCCTCGCAAGCCTCGTGATACTATCAAGAAGAATTACCACGTTCCTCTTGCACTCAACAAGCCGCTTGGCTCTTTCGATAACCATCTCCGAGACCTGACAGTGTCTCTGAGGCGGTTCATCGAATGTCGAGCTTATTATCTCCGCACCCGGAACCTGCCGTTTCCAGTCGGTCACTTCCTCAGGTCTTTCATCGATCAGAAGGATCATGAGATGAATATCGCGGTGATTTTTCTTTATCGCCTTGGCTATCGACTGCAGGAGCATGGTTTTCCCGGTCCTGGGTGCCGCGACAATCATACCCCTCTGTCCCATGCCGATGGGGGTGATAAGGTCCATGACCCTCGTCGAGTAATCAGCCGGATCGTATTCCAGTTTGATTTTTTCGGTCGGATAGTAGGGGATCAGGTTATCAAATAAAGGTCTGTTGATATTTTCTTCAGGAGATTCGTGGTTTATGGCCTCGACCTTCAGGAGGGCAAAATAGCGCTCGCTCTCCTTCGGAGGCCTTATCTGTCCCGATACGAGATCGCCTGTCCTCAGATTAAACCTGCGAATTTGCGACGGCGATACATATATATCATCGGGACCGGGCAGATAACTGTAGTCGGGAGACCTCAGGAAACCGAATCCGTCCGGGAGAATTTCGAGCACCCCCGCTGAAAATACATACCCTGTTTTTTCAGTCTGTGCCTGGAGTATGGCGAAGATCAGATCCTGCTTCCGCATACTGCTGGCCCCTTCAACATTGAGCTCCCCCGCGACCTTTGTGAGTTCATCGATCGTTTTTTCCTTGAGTTCTGAAATAGAGATATTATCCGTCATCACATTTTTTTTGGTGCTTTCCATCATTAAACTCCTAATCAGGATTTTACTTATATTGGCGGTTTTTAAATACCCGGAGGACGCAGCCATCCAGGGAGGTCTATTATGGTTTATAAAAGAAGAAATTCTATATGTTGATACCATACAAAAAGCCAAATAATTTTGTCAATACCTCGTCAGAGGCGCGTCATGCAAGCAGTGGAAGCAAGAAAAAACTTGTTTACTTTCCCTGGATGATTATTATTAACATAGTAAAGAGGATTTGAAAGGAGGAATTTTGCGGTGGATGAAATGTTGAAAGTGGAGGACCTCTGGGTTTCCGTCGGTGACATGAAGGTATTGAAGGGCGTCAGCTTCTCCATGAATTACGGAGAGATCAATATGTTGTTCGGGCCGAACGGCGCCGGTAAAACAACCTTTATGATGACACTGATGGGATTCCCGAGGTATAAAATAGAGCAGGGCAGGATATATTTTAAGGGAGAGGACGTCACCGGAAAGGATATCTACGAACGGGCGCGCCTTGGGCTTGGCGTTTCTTTTCAGAGGCCCCCTACTGTCAGAGGTGTTACCTTAAGGAAGATCATAGAGATCATCTCCGGCGGGTCAGGCAGAGAAAGCGTCAGCGGGGATATTGAAAAGCTGAACCTTGCGGGACACCTGGGAAGAGGTTTGAATGACGGTTTTTCCGGGGGTGAAATGAAGCGTTCGGAACTTCTGCAGCTTATGGTACAAAGACCTGATCTGGTACTGATAGACGAGCCGGAGTCCGGCGTTGACATCGAGAATATTGCACTGGTTGGTGAAGCGATAAATTCATTATTAGGGAAAGATAAAGTGAAAGACCCGAAGAGAAGTGCCATTATCATTACTCATACGGGCTATATCCTTGATTTCGTGAACGCTGATAAGGGCTATATCATTTTCGACGGCAATCTGGTCTGCAGAGGGAATCCGAGGGATATCCTTTCGGAGATAAAAAAGTATGGTTACAGGAGGTGCGCGGAATGCCGATAAGCAATGCATACCTGTCCGGCATTCGGGCAAAGGCGGAGAAGGCAAAAGACAGGAAGGCTGCCATGGGTCCCGACATAGACCTTGCGCGTTATACGCAGCATATCGAGAGGGGCAGGATCGAGAGTCTCGAAAGTCTGTCCCGCCAGGCACGGGAAGCCGCCATTCTCACAGGCATCAGTATTCGGGAAGAGCAAAGGGCAGGGTCCTATATGCAGGTCGACCAGTCCGTTGTATATGAAAGCCTGAACAAGGCGTATGAGGGACAGCTCGAAATCATGAGCACAACAGCCGCCCTGGATAAGTACGACTGGATGGAGGATTATTTCTGGAAGTCTGTCCCTGTCGACCAGGACAAATATACTGCGCAGGCGGCAATCAATATGACCCACGGGTATTTTATCAGAGTATTCCCCGATCAGAAACCGCAGTATCCCGTACAGTCGTGCCTGCTTGTGGCTGAAAACTATGTCAGTCAGAACGTCCACAATATCATCATCGTTGAAGAAGGAGCGGAACTCCAGGTGATAACCGGCTGCACTTTATCAAAGACCGATGCGGAAGGAATACATCTGGGGATTTCAGAGTTTTACGTCAAAAAAGGCGGGAAATTGTTTTTCACGATGATTCACAACTGGGCTGACAACTTCCATGTAAGACCGAGAACGTGGGCTGTTGTCGAAGAAGACGGGGCGTTTGTCAGCAACTATGTCCTGCTGAAGCCCGTAAAATCGATCCAGGCTTTTCCGGTGGCATATCTGAAAGGCGACAGGGCTTCTGCAAAATTCAACACCGTTGTTTACGGCCTGAAGGACTCATACATAGATCTCGGCTCGCGGATCATCCTCGAGGGAAGCAACACAAGGGGTGAATCTGTTGCCAGGACGATAGCTGCCGATGAGAGCATCATTTATTCAAGGGGTGATTTGATCGCAAAGACGAAGGATTACTGTCTGGCACACCTTGACTGCCGCGGGATACTGTTTTCCGACAAGTCGAAGATCTACGCTATCCCTCAACTCGTTTCCGAAGGGTCGATAAAAGCGGAATTATCTCATGAAGCCTCAATCGGCCCGATAGCCGAAGAACAGGTAGAGTATCTGATGTCGAGGGGCATATCGAGAGAGGATGCTGTTTCCGTGATAACATCCGGCTTCCTGAACCTGGATATCCCCTATATACCCGAGTTTCTCGACCAGAATATAAAAGAGGTCATCAAGGCAACGGCTAAAGAGGCTATGTAGAGTCTGTCCATAAACTATAACACCCCTATCCCTGCCCGCCAGGAGAGAGAGGGAGACGCACCCCTTCACCCCTCTCAACAGGGGGGAATTCCCCGTGCCTTGCTGGGAGGGGTTGGAGGTGTTAAAATCTCGACTTTTTAAACGGACTCTGGTCCCTTCTTGATAGGAGGGAAAGGGGCGGACTCCGGGAACAGTCGGCGTTTGAATTTCGTATTATACCCGTGCTAAGATATGCGGGTCTTCTTCCAGGATTCTACGGTAAATAAAACAATGGCAAAGATAATCCCTTTCAGGGGGATCCTCTATAACGTGTCCAAAGTCTCCATGGAGGATGTGCTTGCTCCTCCATATGACGTCATTACGCCCGAATACCGGGAAGCATTATATATGCAGAGCCCCTACAATATCGTAAGAATAGACTTCGGGAAAGAAAAACCGGGAGATGACGAAACCGACAACAAGTATACGAGAGCCCGAAAGTACCTGGACGGATGGGTGGAAGAAGGAATATTCATCAGAAGCGACAAGCCTTCATTCTATGTCTATGAGATGTCCTACACGGTCAACGGCCTGAGGAAGCGTCTTCTCGGGTTCCTTTGTCTTGTGAAGCTCGAAGAATTGGGGAAAGGCAGCGTATATCCTCATGAATGCACACATTCCAAGCCGAAAGAGGACAGGTTGAACCTTATGAGATCGTGCGAAGCGAACACGAGTCCGATCTTTTCGCTCTACAAGAGCCCGGGAGGAAAGATATCGGGCATCCTCTCGAAAATATCCGCCACCCGGCCGTATAGAGAGGCTTCGGATATCGGCGGTGATATACACCGGCTCTGGCAGATCAGTGATGCGGAAGAGATAAAGATCATCGCAAAGGAACTGGAAGACAGGCCTGTTTTTATTGCCGACGGACATCACAGATATGAGACTGCTTTTGAATTTTTCAGGGAAACTTCCTCAAAAAAGATTCCGACGAGCGCAGGGCCTGTCGATCATGTCCTCATGTTCCTTGCCAACATGCTGGATGAGGGGATCACTATTCTTCCGGCGCACAGGTTGATAAAAGAGATCCCGGAGAACATGGAAACGATCCTCTCGGAGTATTTTGAGACCGAACAGGTGACTGGCGATTTTGATATCAAAAAGAAACTTGCCGGAAAGAGCCGTGTATTCGGATTTTACCGGAACGGAAGCGAATCATGGCATCTTCTTGCTTTCAAAGGGGGCGATTTACCGGATATCCCGCACCATCTCAGAGAAATAGACGTGTTCATACTGCATGAACTGATACTGAAGAGGACATCGATTAGAACAACCGACATAGGATATGAAATGGATGTGGATAAAGCTCTCGATAAAGTAATGAGCGGTGAGTTCCGTGCAGCCTTTTTTCTGAATCCGACAAGGGTCGGGGATGTTGAAAAAGCTGCCCTTTCATCAGTCAGGATGCCTCCCAAATCGACTTACTTTTATCCAAAACTCCTGACAGGGCTGGTTATCAATAAGTTTAGTTAGTGTCTGTTTATAAATTATGAAACCCGACAAGTCTATTTAATCGTTTCCGTTGTCCGTGTCAGTTGCGGAAACGACAAACGGACACGTTTTAAGTCTTTTACAGACAAACCTATGATTTTCTGGAAAATTCGATATACTTAACTAAGGAATCGTTATTGAAAAAATCTCCCCTTGCCCCTGGTTGCCGAAGAGGGGTGCATTTCCTCCCTTTAGTAAAGGGAGGTCAGGAGGGATTTTATAATCAATCTCTTCAAACTTATGTCCATATTAGTAATTGAGAAAAGAAAAGGAGGAATGTATGGGATTACGGGTTGCAATTAACGGCTTCGGAAGAATCGGGAGAAATTTTTTAAGGACAAGCCTGGGTTATAAAGAAATCGAGGTTGTTGCCATCAATGACCTTACTGATGCAAAGACCCTCGCCCACCTTTTGAAATACGATTCTGTTCACGGCATCTTCCGGGCGGATGTAGAGTCCGGAACCGGCAGCATAACAGTCGACGGCAGGGAAATCAAGGGTTTTGCCGTAACAGAGCCGGAGAAACTCCCGTGGAAGGACCTGGGCATCGATGCGGTCGTCGAATCTACGGGGAGGTTTGTGGACAAGCCTTCTGCGACAAAACACCTCGATGCAGGCGCAAAGTGGGTGATCATTTCTGCGCCTGCAAAAGAGCCTGACGCAACGATATGCATGGGTGTGAACGAGGAGATACTGGACCCGGCAAAACACAAGATTATTTCGAATGCCTCGTGCACGACAAATTGCCTTGCCCCTGTTGCAAAGGTTATTCATAACGAATTCGGCATAACAAGAGGTTTAATGACCACCATACACTCTTACACCAATGATCAGAGGATACTTGACCTGCCCCACAAGGACCTCAGGAGGGCAAGGGCGGCAGCCCTGAACATGATACCGACAACGACCGGCGCAGCGAAAGCTGTCGGGATAGTGTTGCCCGAGCTGAAAGGAAAACTCAACGGCATGGCCATGAGGGTTCCTACTCCGAATGTGTCCGTAGTGGACCTCGTTGCAGAACTCGGGAAGGAAGTAACGGCGGAAGAGGTAAATACTGCGCTGAAGAAAGCCGCAGAAGGGCCTATGAAGGGAATTCTCCAGTATTCGGAAGAGCCCCTTGTCTCGAGCGATTTCAACGGAAATCCGCATTCTTCAATTGTCGATGCGAGCTTAACGATGGTCCTCGATGGTAAAATGGCAAAGATCCTTGCGTGGTATGACAACGAATGGGGTTACAGTACCCGGCTGAGAGACCTTATCCTGTATATAGGCAAGAGGGTTTAGCAATGAAAAAAAAGGACGTCGCAGAGCCGATTCCCAATAAAGATTTGTTCAATAAGCTTACCATCGAAGACCTTGATATTAAAGGGAAAAAGGTATTCATCAGGGCGGATTTCAACGTTCCACTCGATGAAAACCTTATGATTACCGATGACAGGAGGATCCGTTCGACACTGCCTACTATCAATTATGCAATCGACGAGGGAGCAAAAGTCATACTGTCATCTCATCTCGGCAGACCCAGGGGGAAAATTGATCCGAAGTACAGCCTCGCTCCTGTTGCAAAGCGTCTGCAGAGGCTTCTTAATAAAGAGGTCGTCTTTGCTCCTGACTGCGTCGGCAGCCAGGCTGAAAATCTTGTATCGAGGATGAAAAACGGCGATGTGCTTTTACTCGAAAACCTCAGATACCACCCCGGTGAAGAGAAGAACGATGAGGAGTTCGCCCGTTCTCTGGCGAAACTGGCGGATGTCTTTGTAAACGACGCCTTCGGGGCTGCGCACAGGGCCCATGCTTCCATTGTCGGAATAACAAAATTTCTTCCTTCGGCAGCAGGGTTTCTCCTCAAGCAGGAGATAGAATACCTGAAGGGAGCCATCGACAATCCTGTAAAGCCTTTCATCGCCATCCTCGGCGGTGCAAAGGTTTCCGGTAAAATAGGGGTTCTTGAACATCTCGTGGACAATGTCGACAAAGTGCTGGTAGGAGGCGGTATGGCATTCACCTTTATAAAAGCAATGGGTAATGAGATCGGCAATTCCCTTGTTGAAGATGATATGCTTGAGACCGCGGAGAGGATAAGAAAGAAACTGATAGAAAACGGGGTGAAGTTTTACCTGCCCGTGGATTGTGTAATTGCCCAGAATACCGAGCCCGGCACGGTAGTCAAGATAGTCCCGACTCTCGAGATACCAAAAGGTTGGAAGGCCCTCGATATCGGCCCGGCATCCGTCAAACTTTTTACCGTTGCAATACAGGATGCCAAGACTGTTTTATGGAACGGGCCGATGGGCGTGTTCGAGATGGATATATTCTCGAGAGGTACATTCGATATCGCCCGTGCGGTTGCCGATGCATATGCCCTCACCATAGTCGGCGGCGGAGACACCGACCTCGCCGTGCACAAAGCGGGTGTCTCCGATGCAATATCATTTATATCAACGGGCGGAGGAGCGTCCCTTCAACTGCTTGAGGGCAAGGAACTGCCGGGAATAGCAGCCTTAACAGGCAAAGAGGATCGGTAGGCTTTTCCCTGCTATTTCAATATCGTGTCATTATCCGGCACAACTCGGCGTCGGAATCTTCTGATATCTTATGGGGCAACTTCTCGTTTTCATGAGAAAGGATGCCCCTCTTCATTTCTACGATCGAAGGGGTTTTACATTCGAATTGCCTGACGAGGAATGAGGCCGCCATTTCAGGTTTGATGATATCGCCGCAGGTAAAGATATCGACCGCAGCATAGCCGTATTCAGGCCATGTATGGATCGTTAGATGCGATTCTGCTATGACTACGACGCCGCTGATACCAAAGGGATTGAATTCATGGAAGGAAACATCAATTATTGTCGCCTTGGCCTCTCTCGCAGCTGAGACCAACGCATTTCTCACCTTCTCGAGGCTCTTGAGAATCCCGGGATTGCAGTCCCGCAATTCCACCAATAAATGGGTACCTAAAGCATACAATTCTCTACCCCCCTTCAAGCTACTTTATTTACTTATTAGAAATAAAAAGATAACGAAAAAGTTATTCGGATGTCAAGAAAAAATTTTATGGAGCAGGCAAGCCCATAAGTCTTATATTTCAGACCATCAGCAAACAAGAATGTATGTATACACAACTCCATTCCTTTCCATGACTATCTGAAACCTGCAAGAATCGCCTGAAGAATCTATCTAATACCAGATAACCGAGCCATCCTTCATTTTAACGGGCACGTGCCGTAGAGGCATCTGTTTCTCCCACAACAGCCTGTGTTCTTTATACCATTGAATGGTTTGATTGAGCCCCACTTCAAATTCAACTTTTGGTACAAATCCCAGTAACTCTTCTGCCTTTTTACATGAGGCAATATGCATCTGAACTTGCCCATAACGATCCGGCATAAAGGACAGATTCCCGTCTGCAAGACCGAACGCCTTATTGACTTTGCCGGCAATTTCGAGGATGGTCAGACTTTTACCCGTCCCCACATTAAAGACCTCGCCTTTGACTTTTTCGAGCGGTGCATGGATTGCCAGGTCAACCGCTCTCGCGGTATCCTCCGCATAAACCCAGTCCCTTGCCGCAGACCCGTCACCATGCACAGTGAGAGGCTCGCCCAGGATGCAGCTTGTGATGAACCGGGGTATTAATTTTTCAAGGTGCTGTCTCGGACCGTAGTTATTGAAAGGCCTTATGATGACTCCGGGTATGTCATGTGCAACAATGTATGAGTAAACAAGCCGGTCGGCACCCGCCTTTGCTGCCGCATAAGGGCTTGTCGGGTTGAGAGGGTGTTTCTCATCCATAGGTTCATACGCTGCGGTTCCATAGACTTCGGATGTTGAGATATGGATAAATCTTTCTATTTTTTCCGAATGTTTTAATACCGCGTTCGCAACTGACTGTGTTCCAAGAACGTCAGTAACAAAAAATACCCTGTGAGAATAGAGAGAACGCGCTACATGGGTTTCAGCGGCGAAGTGTACGATAACATCAGATCTCCCGACAAGGTCGCTCATAAGGTCGAGATTATTCATATCGCCATACCAGAACTCAAATCTCTTTGAATTCCGGATATTCGCAGGGATATTTTCGATATCACCTGCATAAGTGAGGAGGTCAAGAACTATGATTTTGTAGTCGGGATATTTCGTGGAGATATACTCAATAAAATTGCTTCCGACAAACCCTGCCCCTCCAGTCACGAGAATCGTCTTCATTCTGCCCTCCGAAAAACTTTATTCATTTAAGAGTTCTTTCAAACACCTTACTATGTATCGCACATCTGACTTTTTCAATGATGGATAGAGAGGAAGAGAAACCGCGCGATTGCCTATGCTTTCTGCCACAGGGAAGCTGCCTTCACTGTATCCGAAAGTTTTCCTGTAATAACCGAGCAAGTGAATCGGCCGGTAATTCACTGCTACTCCGACTCCGCGCTCCTGAAGTTGCCAAAGCAGAGAATCCCTTCTGTCGGGGGGAACGAGAACGGTCAAGAGATGTCGGGCATGTTTCACTCCCGGAAGAGTCTTCAAGAGCTTGATCTCTTTGATCTGTTTCAGACCTTCTTCATAGCATTGCCAAAGTTCTTCCCGCTTTTGCCGGAGGGCTTCGATCCTCCTGAGCTGTCCGATAAGGAGCGCTGCCTGAATATTATCCATGTTGTATTTCCAGCCGAGAAGGGGCATATCCCAATGCGTATACCGTCCCGTATACCGTTCTGCAGCTCCCTTGTCAATACCGTGCTGCCGCAACATCATGAGGGCGTCTGCCAGGAAATCAGAATCCGTACTTATCGCGCCCCCTTCGCCGGAGGTAATATTTTTCGTAGCATAAAAACTGAAGCATGCCGTATCGGAAAGCTGTCCCACTCTTATCCCGTCCCGTGAAGCTTCAATCGCATGTGCGGCATCTTCAACCAGTTTAAGCTTATAGTGATCTGCAAGAGACCGTATTTTTTCCATGTCGCACATCTGTCCATACAGATGTACAGGGATTATGGCTTTTGTTTTCCCGGTTATAGCCGTTTCGAGCAATTCGGCATTGATGTTCCCGGTTTCTTCCTCCACATCCGCAAATACCGGCAGGGCTCCTGCATGGAGTATGGCATTGGCCGTTGCGCAAAAACTCATCGGGGTGGTAATGACCTCGTCGCCAGGCCCGATACCGAGCGCCAAGATGCTCAGATGGAGGGCGGCAGTGCAACTTGTAAGTCCGATTGTATGGTTCAGGTTAATATACCGAGAAAAGTTATTTTCGAATTCCTTAACTTCTTTGCCGGTGGTGAGAAAAATTGACCTGAGGACATCGTTTACCCTTCTTCTATCTCTGTCGTTAATGTTATGTTGGAAAAACTCTATTTTTTTCATGGGAATTATTATAAAATAAAACAAAATTTCAAACCTAATGATATCTGAGACGAAGAAAGAAACAGATCATCCTGCTCCCGATTTTTCAGTCGTGATCCCCATCTATAATGAAGAAGAAAATATCATGGAACTTTACAAGAGGCTTACTACTGTCATGGAAAAACTCGGCACATACGAAATCATCATAGTTGATGACGGGAGCAAAGACAATGGCTGGAATATAATAAAAAATTTACACGGGAAGGATGCGAGGATTAAAGGGATAAGTTTTTCGAGAAATTTTGGTCATCATATAGCTGTACTGGCCGGCATTGATCATTGTACGGGCAATTTAACAATACTGATGGACGGTGACCTGCAGGATCAGCCGGAAGAGATACCAAAGCTGATAGCAAAAGCACAAGAGGGATACGATATCGTTCAGGGCATATCTCCACAACGTCACTCAAACCCCCTCCAGAACCTTTTTTCGAAATTATTCAGCATGATTTTTATAAGAATTTCGACTGTTGATCCCAAGACGAGAATCGGTCTGTTTAAATGTATAAAGCGCCCTGTAGTTGACGCAATGAAGGAGCTTCCTGAACGCACAATTTTTCTGGGTGGCATGCTGTCGTATATAGGATATGCAATGTCATATGCCCCAGTTCAGCGTGGAATAAGATATGCGGGGAGGAGCAAGTATAATTTTCTTAAAAGAGTTTCTCTGGCGATGAATGCCGTAATATCTTTTTCGGAACGACCGCTTATCTATATATTTCGACTCGGCATGCTGGTCTTTTTCTTCAGCATCCTGATGTTCCTGTTTGCCGTATCCAAAAAAATATTTTACAACATACCAATAATCGGGTGGACCTCTCTTTTTGCTGCAATTTTCTTTTCTACAGGCCTGATAACTTTAAGCCTAAGCGTTGTTGGTATCTATATATCAAGAATTTTTATAGAGATCAAACAACGTCCCCGATATATTATCAGAGAGATTATGGATTGATGCCCGGAAACTTGATTTGTCGTCGCTATACCAGCTTAGAGCAAAAGTTTTTCAGGACAATCTCCGGATACGATCTCTCCCGCTCACAACCGAAGCTTCCTGAAGGGTGCCGCAAATATCTTTTGACATGAATGCAAAGAAAAATTCCGGCATACAGTACGATGAAATCTGACACATTTAGTCCTTCTTCTTTCGCTGTGCTGAAAAAAGCGGAAGCCGAGCATTTCTGGTTCCATATACGAAAACAATGGATTTTTGACAAAATAAATAAATTCATGTCACCTCCGGCCAATGTGCTTGAAGTAGGGTGCGGGACGGGAGTGGTGAGCAGTTTTTTGGCTGAAAAAGGCTATAGGGTAACCGGCTGCGAATATTACCAGGAGGCTATTGATATAGCCTGGCCCGGATTTAGAATAATTCGGGGCGATGCCAATAATATACCCTTTGAAGATAATCATTTTGATATCGTGGGTCTTTTTGATGTTATTGAACATTTTGAAGACGATAAAAAACCTCTTCAGGAGGCTGCCCGGGTTGTCAGACGCGGTGGCATCGTCATCGTCACAGTCCCTGCAAGACAGGAACTGTGGAGTCATATTGATGAACATTCTTTTCATAAAAGAAGATACAACAAAAAAAGCCTCCAGGATACCCTTCTTGCAGTACAACTCCGGCCTTTGGCAATAGAGTACATATTCATGTCTCTTTATTTCCCCATGAAATATATGAGGCGCAGAAAAAAATACACCCAAAATCAGTTCAGGATAAATACAATCATCAATGCATTATTAACAAAAATTTTTGGTATCGAAAGGGTGATGTCGAGATGGCTGCCTTTTCCCATCGGCACATCCCTGCTGGCTGTCGCCCAAAAGCAAAAATAAAGCATCTCTCAAACAGAATTTCCGGGCTTCCTTTTCCGTTGGAAACCATAAAATTAGCTATAATATGGTTTGAAGGTTTTTATTTAATGCAAAAACTCATGATTCTTGGAGCCGGTGTATTCCAGGTGCCGGCAATTATAAAAGCTCGTGAAATGGGCCTTTATACTATTGTTCTCAGCAAGCGTGCAAACGATCCGGGAATGTCTTTGGCGGATCAAGCTGTTCTCTGCAGTACGACAGATCAGCAAAAAGTACTCGAAATTGCACAACGAGAAAGAATTAATGGTATCATAACCATCGCTTCAGAGCTGTCAGCGCCAACAGTGAGTTATGTGGCCAATCAATTAGGATTACCGGGGACCGATCCGGCAGTAACTCAAATTATCAGCCAAAAACAGAGGCTGCGCCAATTCCTGAAGAAGGAAAAATTAGACGATACTCAATTTGCTGTTACTTATAGCCTGCAGGAAGCAGAAGCTGTATTCACCTCCATGCAACCCCCGGTTATCATAAAACCCGTGTTGGCTTCCGGAAGCAGGGGGGTTCGGTTAATTGCTTCAATATCGGATTTGCGGGAAAACTGGGAAATTTCAGCCCGGGAATCATTTGGACAGAAGGCTGTGCTGCTTGAGGAGTATCTGCGGGGAAATTTACTCGGTGGACAGCTTCTGGCGCGTGATAGTCGCATTGAATTCATCTGTATATCAAATAAAAAAGCCAACTCTTTCTTTGTACCGTATTGTCATATCTTCCCCGCAGATCTTTCGATACGAGAAGAAAAAGCGGTGAAAGCATTATTATCTGATATTATCGTACGTTTGCCTTATCCCCAGGGCGCCATGGACTTTGACCTGATAATAACCGAACACGGTTTACGGGTAATTGAACTGGGAGGACGTTTAGGAGGCAACGGGTTGGCTGAACTGGCGATTTATCATAGCGGCCGGGATATCATTCGGGAAGCCATTCGGATATCATTGAGCGAAAAGTCCGCCGCTGCGCCATATGGTCCACGAACCTGTTGCGCCCTTTACATCCTCGGCAGTTCACGATCCGGCGTACTGAAGCGCTACCAGAGGTTCGAGGAGGTTTTTCCACAGTTCAAAACAACGTTACTCCAGGAAAGACATTTCTGTGAACCGGGCATGACAGTTCGACCTTTAACGCAGAGCAACTATCAGCTGGGCCACATCATGGTTCAACAACCCGATCGTGCCAGCCTTGATCATTTATTGAAGCGGATTGCACAGGTTGAATGGGTAAAAGTGGCATGATGAAGCTGACCGAGTCCTTGTTCAAAAAACTTTATGAGGATAATAGAGAATCCTGCTACTTGCTCGATCTCGATGCATTGGCTCGTAATTATGATGAATTCCTGCACGCCGGCCAGCAATACTATCGGGGCTTTCAGATTGCTTATTCCGTGAAAGCCAATTATGCCCCGTTGTTGATCGATCATTTGCGTCAGCGATCTGCTTTGGCAGAAGTAGTCTCTCCGCTGGAATACCAACTGGCGCGCCGCTGTGGGTATTCGGCACACGATATTATTGTGAACGGACCCTGGCATGAGCGACGATTTATGGAAGCCGTTTTACAGGAAGGCGCCTTATTGAATATCGATTCCTGGTATCAACTACCCCGGGTAGCAGACTTGCATCGGCTTAATCCCCGCGCACACCTCCGCATGGGTATACGTCTTAACTTTGAACTCCACCCGGGATTCTTTTCACGGTTCGGTTTTAATGCCGATCGGGAAACAATGGAGAAATTGCAGGAGTTTCTGCTGTCAAATCATCTTGAGATTGAGTCATTACACTGTCATTTCTGCGATGATGCCCGAAGCGCCAATTCTTTTATCCAGCGGGCTCAGTATCTGGTTGACACGTATCAATCTTTTTTTACGGCGCATCCGATCCAAAGCTTTAATGTCGGTGGCGGATTTTACAGCCGCATGCCGGAGAGTTTGCGTCAACAGTTTCAGGATGTGCCTGAATTGAGTGAATATGCCAAATCTCTTACCAGCCCCTTTGTAGAACATTTTGGCCCGGATGGTCCTTATCGTTTGTTCGTTGAGCCCGGTGTCGCTCTCATTGCCGATACAGGATATTTTATTTGCAAGGTGCAGGATATCAAGCAAGTGCGCGGACAACGATTAGCATTGGTCGATGCCAGCATCTATAATGTCAAACCGACCAAGAGTAAGCGAAATTTGCCCATGAAGGTCCTTGGGAGGGATGATGCCATTTCGCAAGAACAACCGACGCAAGTTGTTGGATTCACATGTATGGAAGACGATATTCTTTATTCCGATTACCCCTTTACCATCAAAACACAAGATCTACTTTTATTCAGCAACGTAGGCGCTTATAGTTTTGTTCTGAAACCTCCGTTTATCATGCCTTGCCAGACTATTTACGTTCACAAAAGTGGAAAGATTCAGGTTGCTAAACAAAAAGAGACAATTGACGATATTTTAGCCGGATACAAATTCCCGGAATATTGAGGTTGAGGATTTGAAAAATCCTATACGGTATATATTCATTACCGGCCAGCAACGTTCAGGCACGACATTAGTCGAGAAGGTTTTGTCTAATCATTCAAAGGTGTTTATCAGTTCACAACCTATGCCCCTCATTTATTACCACCTGAAAAGCGTTTTCCTGGAATCTCTGGGCGTGAAGGCATACTATCCACTCAGCACTATGTTCGACGAGCCTCTTTACTCTCAGGAAGCATTTGTCGATTTTTTAAATAACTACCACTTCGACCATAAGGAACTTGGAGAGATGTTTACCCGCATGCGCAGTTACAGTGGTAATTATTCCTCTGATTTGATTGAGAACCTTCCCGCCCTGTCTTCTTCTACTGTATGGGAACTATATCAGGAAATTGCAGAAATAGCCCGGCGCTTTTATGCTCCTGGTAAAAGCGTCAGTCTCTTGGGAAGCAAAGAGATTATTTGCGAGGAATATATTCCCTTTTTCATAAGATCGAATGTACGGGTAATTCTGATACTTCGGGATCCACGAGATGTGCTTCTCTCGACCAACTCCGGTGATCAGATGGGCAGGATTCGCCCGACCCTTTATTATTTACGCCAGTGGCGCAAAAGTGTAGCTTTTGCGCTTCTGTACCGTTCGAACCCACGGGTATTAGTGATCAAATATGAAGACATGGCACGACATCCCGTCAAGTATTTGTCAAAACTTGCTGATTTTTTCGAAATTGAGCCGTTTCCTGACAAGATTCTTGAGACAGGCTTGGTGGATCAAAAAGGCAATCTATGGCAAGGTAATTCCAACTTTACCATTTACAGCGGTATCAACGATCGGTCAGTCGGCCTTTACCGGCAAAAGCTCTCTGCCGAGGCTATTCGTTACGTCGAAACGGTCTGTTTCCCTGAAATGATTGAATTAGGGTATCAATGCGACACGGTTCGTTCCATCGAAGACCTCTACCAGGCGATACAGGAAATACGTGAACCGTTCACGATTACCCGGCCTGACTTTGATCCTGATTTCTCACATCAGCCCTTTCAATTGCAGTCTGAACGCAAGAGGATTGATTTGCTCCTGCGTGATCAGCCGGAAGAAGATGATATGCTTTGCAAGAAATTTATCTTCGCGGAAGCCTATGAAAGCTTATCTGTCACTATGCGTGCATATCTAAAGAAACAGCAAGGGATTAATTCAAATGATTAGCACAGATGCCGCATCTGCTTTTCCGCCTGCGAGTAACCGGGGTCAGGACTTCCCTGCCCTTGCTGCTTCCGCAGTCTCCAGCCATTTTTTAATTGAAGCGTTGCGCGGGTCCCTTTCTAGGGCCATGGAAAATGCTTTATATGAGTCGTCGAATCTTTCCATTTTGAAAAAAACTTTGCCCAGCGTCGCAAAATAGTAGGGGTTTGCAGGATTTTGTTTCGCCCGGGCCGATGCCTGCAGGATAATGGTGTTCAGTCCCTCTGTCTTGTCTTGTGCGGCTCTGCCGGCAACATGCATATTCCGGGGATCATTCCGCAAGAATATCAGCGACAGGTGATCATAATAAATCAATGCCCATTCGTCCCTGTCGAACAACGTTTCGACAATGGGATAGATATCCCCTCCCGGCATAAGAGGAGGCATTACTACATAGGTTATATCGTATTTTCCCGCGAGATCTTCCCAGGAACGCCTGCCTCCGGCAGGCGATGACGCAATGATCTGATATTCTTCATAAACGTCCGCTTCCAATGCCCTGCCGTCGATAAACACCTTTTTCCCGGGGTAAAGTCGCCATATCAGATATCCTCCGAAGCCGTATTCGTTGAACATATTGCCCCGGATTTGTTGCTCCTCAAGAAAGTCGGCAGCGCCTTTCGGCACGGAAAAAAAAGTATTTTCTTTAAATTCATATCTCGCCAGGGCCGGAACTGAATTTAATACAAGAAATATTCCAAAGATACCCGATAAGGCAAGAATAAATTTCTCTTTTCTTTTAACGATGCCGGCAAGTCTTTCAAAGACCGTTTCTTCAGTTGCCTTCAAAATGGCCGATGCTATTACCGGGGCCGCAACAGCCATATAAAAAATTATATATCTTATGGAAAGAAAGCTCATTATCGAGAAGACGGCAAGCAATATCAGATGAATAAAGTCTGTCTTTCTTATAAAACGGAGACTCAAAAGCGAAGCAGCAAGGAAAGAGATGTAAGCGTAATCCACAGGGCTCAATTTCCTGAAATAAACCGAAAATGCAGGCATGAACTCTATAATTCCCTTTTTCTGTTCCGAAGGACTCAGCAAAGCGCCGGCGACACTCAGGCCGTTGGGGTTGAGGAGAGCTGCGATTACCGAAAGAAGCAGCACGATGCCGAGGGTTTTGAGGGAACCGTCACGGGATTCCTGTTTCCCTAAGAACTTTGCTGCCGTTCCCAGAGCGTACAATGCCACCAGAAAGATGCATATAATAAAACCGGGGTGCATATTGGAAAGAAGAAGTACGATGAGAGGTATGAAAAAAACTTTTTTCGATTTCGTTGTTCTGAAATCCTCCAGCAGATAAAAAACCATGGAAAATGCCAGGAACGTGAACAACTGCGGCCTTTCCCCGAGAAAACCCCCGGCAGTAAAAAATATGCACGCCGTCAGAAGGACTGCCAACAGATCCGGGGCCCGCTGCTTTCTTATCGTGAGGAAAACAAAGAAGAGAAACAGCGCCATTATTATTGACCGCAGGATGATTATCCCCTTTGCATCCCATGAATCGTATATCCTGTAAAATACAACCTGTGCGAGCCAGTAGCCTCTTAAAATAATCGATTTCCTGTTGGACGGCTCTTCTCCCGCAGTATACGCAAAGGGATCGTTGGCCGGCAGGGACCTGTTTTCCGTTATAAATTTCCCGGTCGCAAGATGCCACCAGAAATCATAGTTGTATACCGGACGCTGTATAAATGAAATGAAGAAGTACAAAAAAAAGAACGATACGGTCAGGGATTTTAATATGGGATGAGATCTGATGGGTCATCTCCGATAGAGCAATTTTTAAACTTTTTCGGCATCCTGGTCAGAAGTTACTGTTGTTATTGCAGTCTATGGCAAAAACATCGCCTGCTACCCGTGTGCCTGCGATGCCGGTGGCTGTTGCAACAAAGCAGGGCGTTTGGGCTGCAGTTGTTCCGTCAAAAGGGATAGCCACAGGCGGTACAAGAGCGACGTTCTGTGTTGTCGCATAATTGAAACCCAGTCCTCCGCCGGGTCTGAATCCCGGCAATAATGCCTGAATCGCAGCGACATTCGCTGCATCAGCAGTATATACGGCATTTTCCGCAAAGAACTGCTCTTCGAGAAGTCTTAAATTCTGGAGATTGCTGTAAGCCTCGGTCCTCGCTGCCCTTGTTTGCTGGCCGACATACGCAGGGATTGCGATCATGGCGAGGATGCCGATAATGGCGATGACGATCAGAAGTTCTACGAGTGTAAAGCCTTTTTTATTCATTAAAGTTATTCTGCGCTCACAGTCTTCTCGTGTATAATCGCCGGCAATGCGGCATTGTCAAACGCGACGATGAATGCTTGCCGGACAGTTTGGTCCTGCTCCGGATTATAACAGATACTTATCTGCCCGGGGAACGGGGTCGCCTTGCAGGTAGCAAGGTCTGCTGCTATGCCGCCATTAACCCAAAGCGGAAGAGCAGAATTCCAGGGTGAGAGAGCAGGGTTAACCGCACCCGGTCCATGGGCAGCAACCCATACAGCTACTATGCCGGCACCTGAAAGATCTGAATTGTTCAGATCCGTATTCTCAACAATGCCGTTACCATTGGTATCAACCTCTATCATGCCTCCCTGGATAGTGCCTGCTTTCTTGGCTGAATTCAGCCATGCCTGAAGATCCGGTACCGATGACTCGGATGCTCTTATTACAGATGCTTTCCTGCCCCGTTCCTGCATGCCGAGGTATCCGGGAATTGCTATTGCCGCAAGGATGCCGATTATCGCCACGACAATCAGCAGTTCAATAAGAGTAAAGCCCCTATTTTTTTTCGTTGATGTTTTGATATCAAAGTCAGTCATGTCAAAATATCCTGCTTCAGGAATTTACGAAAAGAGGAGGTATCACCCTCCTCTTTTCGCTGACACATAACAACTTGGTTAGTCCGCGCTCACAGCTTTCTGGTGTATGACAGCCGTAGCTGCTGTATCATTATCGACTGCGACTATGAATATTTGCTGGACAGTCTGGTCTTCAAGCGGGGTATAACAGAGTGTTATCTGACCGGGGGTAGTAAGCGCAGTAGTCACACAACCATCGAGGTCGGCTGCTATTGCACCATCAATCCAAAGCTCTTTTGAAGAATCCCATGGCGATACGGCAGCGCTAGCGGTGCCTATAGCATGTGCAGCAATCCATTGAGTTACAATGCCTGTCCCCGCAAGATCCGCATTGTTCAAATCCACTCCAGCCTCGATTGCGCCGCTACCGTCCGAATCTACTTCTGTGAGACCTTCCTGCACTGTCCCTGCTTTTTTGGCTGAGTTCATCCATGCCTGAAGCTCCGGAGCAGAGGCCTCTGCCACTCTTGTTACGCCGCCTTTCCTTCCCCTTTCCTGCATGCCGAGGTAGCCGGGGATTGCGATTGCTGCGAGGATACCTATGATTGCCACGACTATGAGCAGTTCAATAAGGGTAAAGCCTCTTTCGTCACATTTCTTCATCTTCTGAATCGTCTGAAACATTTTTTTCCTCCTTTTAATTTAAAACTCCGGTCATTAAGAATGACCATTTAAAAATTCCTGCTGCTAAAAAGTTACTCTTGACACCACCTCCTTCAGATTTTCTTTGACCTAATTCCGAAGCAAGCTCCATGCCATAGCAATGAAAAAACATATAATGCACTTCAAATTATACATAACCTTCGGAAAAAGTACAGAATAATCAACAAGTTGTTCAACGCAGGCTTTTGGGGAAATCTGTATTTTGAGGACAGAATCTTCTGTCATGACCTCCGGAAACCATCAATGTGACAAAAATTGTCAGCAAGTAGTTCCAATAAGAGTGTTATTCCCAGCTCGTGAGGTCCTTGTTTTCGTCTTCACCCCCGGGTGAGCCGTCGACGCCATATGAGAGCAAGTCATAGTCGCCGTGGGTTCCGGGAGATTCATAATTGTAGGGTCTGCCCCAGGGGTCGTTCGGCACACTCTTTTTCAGGTACGGACCGTCCCAGTTGGGGAGTCCGGGGTCTGAAACGAGCGCGTCCAATCCCTCTGCTGTCGTAGGATATCTACCGGTATCAAGCCTGAACTGGTCGAGGGCCTGGCCGAGAAGCTCTATCTGGGTTTTTGCAGCGGACTGTTTGCCTTTGCCGACTTTGGGGATCAATTTCGGGAAGACAAGGGCGGCAAGCATGCCGAGGATAACCATAACGACAATGAGTTCGACAAGGGTGAAGCCGGCCCTGTTCGCTGTATATTTATCCCTGATGTTAAAAATCATATCTTTCTCCCTTCTATTTTATCAATAATCAATAACCAATAGTCAAATACCAAATAAATCGAAATAACCAAACACCAAATTACAGGGTCCAAACAAATTTCAGGCACCAAATATCAATTTGAATTATCGAACCCGAATCCTGATATAGAGTTCAGATAGCATTGACCGTTATTGCGAGAACCCGAAGGGTTCGTGGCAATCCAAGCTTAGAAGGCGGGATTGCTTCGCTACGCTCGCAATGACAATTTTCTATATCGGGATCCGGTACCAATTTCTATTATATAAGAATAACCTTTACCAATAGTTATTGCAGATGCTAAAATTTTTCCACGTTTGGGTTTGGTTATTATAATTTGTTTTTTGGATATTGAAAATATGGGTTATCAGAGCATAAAAAAATGGCCTGAAGGAGAAAGGCCGAGGGAAAGGCTGCTGATACATGGCGCACACAGCCTGTCGGATGCACAGCTCATCGCCATAATACTACGCACCGGCGGAGGTGGCAAAAGCGCGATTGATCTTGCGATGGAGATGCTTAATTCATTGGGCGGCCTGAGGAAGATCGAAAATGCCTCTTCCAATGAATTCACCAAGTTCAAGGGGATGGGGAATGCGAAGATTGCGCAACTGAAGGCTGCCTTTGAACTCGGCAGAAGACTTGCCGGGACATCTTATGAGAAAGGCCCTGTTTTCTCATCCGGTGAGGACGTTTTTCACTACTATCATCAGCGCCTGAAAGACCTGAAAAAAGAAGTCTTCAGATGCGCCATGCTGGATGCAAAAAACAGGTTACTAAAGGATTGCCGTGTGTCCGAGGGTACGCTCACTAATTCGTTGATACATCCCCGCGAGGCCTTCAGGGATGCAATAAGGGAATCGGCTGCATCGGTCATTTTCGTCCACAACCACCCGAGCGGCGATCCGGGGCCGAGCCGTGAAGACATCTCCATAACAGAACGGCTTGCGGATGTGGGAGAGCTGGTCGGAATAAGAGTTCTCGACCATGTCATTATAGGAGACGGTTCGTACACAAGCATGATGGAAAAGGGATATATAAGGAAAAAATAACCAATAACCGGATAATTTGGTTATTGGTTATTTTTTAAAGGGGGGAATTATGTCGAAAGTCAAAAGAGCGGTCATCAGTGTCTCGAACAAGAAAGGCGTCGTGGATTTCGCAAAGGAGCTCCATCTGATGGGGGTCGAGATACTTTCAACAGGCGGAACTGCAAAGAGTTTAAGGGAGGGGGGAATCCCTGTAAAGGACGTCTCCGAACATACGGCTTCGCCGGAGATGCTTGGAGGAAGGGTCAAGACCTTGCACCCGAAGATCCACGGCGGCCTGCTTGCAAGAAGGGACAACCCCGGGGATATGGACGAACTGAGGAAGCACGGCATTGATATGATCGATATGCTTGTCGTAAACCTCTATCCTTTTGAGGAGACGATAGCAAAGCCCGGGGTCACTTTTGCAGAGGCTGTCGAGAACATTGACATAGGCGGACCCGCCATGCTGCGCTCGGCATCGAAGAACTTCCAGGACGTTGTCGTCATCGTTGACCCCTCTGATTACAGACAGATCATGGACGAGATGAAGAGCCATAACGGAGACGTGAGTTACAGGACGAGGCTTGAACTTGCAAAAAAGGTCTTTCAGCATACTTCAAGGTACGACGGTTTAATTGCCGGTTATCTGACGAAGGTGATGGGGGGAAAGACAACAACTTAAAAACATTTTCCCTTAAAACAGTGGGAGAAACAGGGCTCAAAATTCCCCCTTTGTTAAGGGGGAATTTAACCCCCCGGTTAGCCGGGGAGAATATACAACCCTATGCCCTCCTTTATTAACGGGAAGTAACCAACTGGAATGAGAAAGAGCCTAATTTGTTGATATTTATAAAAAAGCAGTCCGGATTACTTTAACGTGAAGGTCCTTGTTATCGGCGGAAGAGGCAGGGAACATGCAATAATATGGAAGCTGTCACAGAGCAGGCATGTGAACAAAATATACTGCTGCCCGGGCAACGCCGGCATGGCTGATATAGCAGAGCGCATAGATGTGCCTCCTGATGACTTCAACGCGCTCGTTGATTTTGTAAAATATGAATGGCTCGACCTGATCATTATTGGTTCTGAAAACCTTTTTTCAACGGATATCCTGACCGCATTCGAACGAGAGGGATGTAAAGTCTGGGGGCCCGACGGTACCGCTGTCCGGGTCAGATCAAGCAGGGTGTTCGAGAAAAACCTCATGAAGCTGCACAGGATTCCGTCGGCAGAGTATGCTGTTTTTACCTCAAACCTTCATGCACAGGATTATATAAGGCTGAAAGGCACGCCTGTGGAAATAAAGATCGACGGGCGGTATGAAGAGAGTGGAGTTTTCGTGGCATCAAAAATAGAAGAGGCAATGGAAATCCTCAGGCGGATTCTGAGGGACAGGGTCTTCGGTGAAGCCGGACGGCAGATTGTTGTTGAAGAGCATTTAACAGGTGAAAAGTTTTCTTTTGTTGCGCTGACTGACGGCAGAACAATCTTACCGTTCAGCAGCCTGTACATTTACCGCTATATGAACGATCGTGATGAAGGTCCGACTACGGCGGGCATGGGCGCATACAGTCCTGTGCGCTTTGTTTCGGATGACTTCGAAAAAGGGATCACGGAGAAGGTAATGAAACCCCTGTTAAAAGCGCTCAGTGCGGACGGGAAAAAGTATAAAGGCGCCATCTCTGCCGATGTTGTGCTCATTAACGATAAAATCCGGGTAACGGGTTTCAACTGTAATTTCGGCGAACTGGAGCTTCAGACGCTTCTCCCCAGGCTGAAGACAGACTTTGCAGAAATCGTTTCGGCTGTTATAGAAGAAAGACTTGCTGAAATGCAGATAGCATGGAAACACGGCGCATCGCTGTGCGCGGTGATTTCTTCAAAAGATTATCCCGGGAAACATAAGACGGCTCCGGTCATAACAGGACTTGATGAAGTTAAGTCGAATGCGGATGTTGTTGTATTTCATGAAAATACATCTTTCAGGAGCGGCAGGATTGTCAGTGAAGGAGGCAGGGTACTGAGTGTGACGGCTGCCGGCAGAGATATAAGAGAAGCAAGGAAAACGGCGTACGATGCACTGGAAAAGATATATTTTGAAGGGATGCATTACAGGAAAGACATCGGAGATATTTAAAAGGAGACGACATGAGACCAAGGGTTCTAATAATTATGGGAAGCGATTCCGACCAGTCCGTTATGGAAGGCGCAGGGGAAATGCTCGGAAAGTTGGGGATACCGTTTGTGAGAACGATTGCATCTGCGCACAGGACACCGGCCCGTGCGATAAAAATTGCCTCTGAGGCGGAAAAGAAAGGAATTGATGTCATAATCGCGGGGGCAGGGATGGCCGCTCATCTGGCGGGAATCATCGCGGCCCATACCATCATCCCCGTGATAGGGGTGCCGATTGAATCATCACCGCTGAAAGGCCTTGACGCGCTCCTCTCGACAGTGCAAATGCCTCCGGGTGTGCCTGTTGCCGCGATGTCGATAGGCAAACCAGGCGCAAAAAATGCTGCAATTTTTGCAGCCCAGATTATGGGCCGGAAAGATCCGGAGATTGCAAAAAAACTGAAAACTTATAAAAAGGAGCTCTCGGAAGAGGTGGAGAGAAAGGCGAAATCCCTCAAATGAGGACCCACCTGGATTGTTTCCCGTGTTTTCTCCGTCAGTCTCTTATCGCACTAAGGCTCGGGACTGAAGACGAGGCGCTGCAGCAGTCCATATTAAAAAGCACCCTCGAAGATATCCGGAGGGCTGATACCTCAAAACCGCCTGCATACACAACCACTTTTATTCACAGGAGGATACGGCAGATGCTCGGGAAAGACCCGTTCAAAGATATAAAGTCCGAATATAACCGGCTTGCGCTCGACCGTTATCCCTCTCTGAAGAATTTAACAGAAAAAAGCCCGGACCCCTTATGGATGAGCACGAGGCTTGCAATTGCCGGCAATGTAATAGATTTCGGGATATTTACTTCGGTTGATATCGAAGGGACTATCAGCAGGGCGGTGAACAGTCAAATGGCTGTCGATGATTTCCGTGAATTTAAAGATGCCGTTTCTTCAACCGGCGAAATACTTTATCTGGCGGATAACGCCGGAGAAATCGTCTTTGACAGAATACTTGCAGAAACTCTGATCGGAATGGGAAAAAATGTCAGGGCAGTGGTAAAAGGCGGACCTGTAATAAACGATGCCACGATGGAAGACGCCGAAGAATCCGGGCTCACAGATGTCTGTGAAGTTATTGATAACGGTTCTGATGCGGTGGGTACCATCCCTGGCTGGACATCGCCGGCATTTCAGGAGACGTTCAAAAATGCCCGGCTTGTAATAAGCAAAGGGCAGGGCAACTTCGAAACCCTGACCGGCGCCGGAAAGAAAATATTCTTCCTTTTCCAATCAAAGTGTGATGTGGTTTCGAAAGAACTCGGCCTGCGAAAAGGCTCTATGCTTCTTAAGAAATCCTGAACCCGCCGGATGGATAAGACTTTACGGAGAGCTTGCGTTACCCCCTCTTGCCGAAACTGCTCTTTTCCCTTGAGTATCCTCTTTCCCGCTTTTCAAGGGGCTTTGCCTCGTTCACAACGATGCTCCTGTCCATAAAGGGGTTCCCGTTAAACATGGAAATCGCCTTTTGAGCGTCCTCATCAGAGGCCATCTCCACGAAACCGAAGCCTCTCAGCCTTCCAGTGGCTGCATCCTTGATAAGTTTGACGGAAACAACTTCACCCGCCTGTGAAAACAGGTCCCTCACATCATCCTCGGTTGCCTTGAAGGAGATGTTGCCCACATAAAGCCGCTTGCTCATTATTCCTCCTTGTAAAGATTTATTGGTCTTCCGCATCTACGAGCAGCACCAGATGCAGAGTAACTATGTAAGATAGAGTCCTTGTTTGTCAAGTGATAACAGGAATATTTCATAATGAAAAATCAGGGAGATTTCGAAGCAGACCTTATATCCTCTATCGCCTCCCGCGCAATGGTGCGGACGTTCGTGTCTTCATCGTCCGCGATCTCTTCAAGATAGCGGACTACATATTCATTACCTATGTTGCCGAGGAGATAGGCTGCGTCGCCCCTTGTTACAGGATTTTGATCTTTCAGGAGGGGGAGGATATGCGGTATTACCTTTGGAATGTTTTGAGGACATTGCTCTGCCAGTGACTCTACAAGAATTGTGGCGCCGAGCCTTACTCTCATCCTCTCGTCGGCCAGCAGGGCGGCAATATAGACATAAAGGCTTTCATCGTGTTTGAACATGTCGATGATATTATCGAGCAGCCCTCCCTCCATATAATCAGCGATCATTTTTTTCAAATCAAATGTTTCAGCGCCTGAATGTTCCATCAGTTCATATGATAGCACAATGAACAAGAGCCGAACTTTTTGCTTTAATGTTGTATAATCTTTATGCAAAATTCTCGATCAAGATAAAGGATAATTAATGAAGATTTATAACACACTGAGCGGGGGAAAAGAAGAGTTTGTACCGATAACTCCCCGTAAGGTAAAGATATACGCATGCGGTGTCACGGTTTATGATCATTGCCATATCGGGCATGCACGCAGTGCAATCGTCTTCGACATCATAAGAAAGTATCTGAAATATAAGGGGTTTGATGTCACATACGTCAGGAATTTTACGGATATCGACGACAAGATAATTAAAAAGGCTCAGCAGGAAGGCGTAACATGGGATGTGGTTGCCCGTAAATATACCGAAGAATATTACAGGGACATGGATATGCTGGGAGTCGGAAGGGCTGACGTTGAACCAAAGGCTACGGATTATATCCCGGAGATGATCTCTATTGTTCAGGAACTCATCAACAAAGGGTATGCCTACGAAAGTGAAGGGAGTGTTTATTTTTCCGTGAGCAAATTCCACGATTACGGGAAGCTTTCGAAGAGGGACATGGATGAAATGCAGGCTGGAGCAAGGGTTGAGGTGGATGAAAGGAAAGACAATCCGCTGGATTTTGCCTTATGGAAAAAATCAAAAGAAGGAGAGCCGTTTTGGGAGAGCCCCTGGGGATTGGGCAGGCCGGGATGGCATATTGAGTGCACGGCTATGTCCATAAGGCATCTTGGAGAGACTTTCGACATGCACGGCGGCGGCGCGGACCTGTTGTTCCCGCACCACGAAAACGAGATCGCGCAGTCCGAGGCATATACCGGCAAACCCTTCGCAAAGTACTGGGTCCATAACGGATTCATCACAATCAAAAAAGAAAAAATGTCGAAATCCCTCGGCAACTTCTTTATGATCAGAGAAGTCCTTGATAAATTTGATCCGGAAGTGGTCAGGTTTTTCCTGCTTTCAACCCATTACAGGAGCCCGATAGAGTTTTCCGATGAGGAGCTTCGCGAAGCCGAGAGTTCGATTGACAGGTACTACACGACGGCGGTACGGATGGGCGATTTCCTCTCACAGAAGGGGGATGGACAAAATCAGCTTTCCGATGCAGGGAAAATGTTCGAAAAACTGCTGCTTTCCTTCAGGGATAAATTTCAAGAGGCGATGGACGATGATTTCAATACCGCCCTTGCAGTAGGGCATATCTTTGAAGTTATACGCGAGGCAAACCGGTTCCTCGACACGAAACCGTCAGGCGCAAAAACCGCAGAGCTTCTTCTGAATACCGCGAAACTGCTCTCGGAATTCGGGAATGTCCTCAATATATTCGGACGGACTCCCCGCGAATGGAATCTCTCACTAATGAAGATCAAGAAGATAGGGATTTCCGAAGAGGGAATATATGAGAAGATCAGGGAGCGGCAGGAGGCGAGACTGAAAAAAGACTGGAAATCGGCCGATTCGATCAGGAAAGAATTCGAAGAAATAGGAATTATCCTTGAAGACAAAAAAGACAGGACAGACTGGAAGGTTAAAGTCGGATAGCGAATGGATTTATGGCTTGAACCCCGTGGTTGAAGCAATCAGGGCGGGAAGAGCCATAAAAGGCATTTTTCTTTCATCCGGCAGGCGGGAAAGGGTATTCGAGATAAAAAAAGAGGCTGCATCGAGGAATATCCCTGTTAACGTAGTCGCCCCGGATTTTTTTGCTGCCTTCAGCAAAGGACACCAGGGTGTTGCCGCAGAGGTCTTTTCCAGGGAGGACATCCCGCTTGATGACTTGCTCGATATCCCCATCAGAAAAAATGAGATCCCCCTCTTTTTCATTTTAGACTGCATTGAAGACCCGAGAAATTTCGGCGCAATTTTACGTGTGGCGGATGCCGCCGGTGTTCACGGTGTTGTTGTTCAGACACACAGGTCTGCAAGGCCCGGTCCTCTTGTCTCAAAGGCTTCTGCAGGCGCTGCTGAATATGTGCCGGTCTGCTCTGTCGTAAATATCAAACATGCTGTCCATGAAATGAAAAAAACAGGTATAATAATCGTCGGAACCGAAGCCGGGACGGATATGCCTCTTTGGGACGCCGACCTTAACAGGCCATTGGCCCTGCTGATCGGCTCCGAAGGAAAAGGGTTGAGGCGGACGGTCAAAAGCCTGTGCGACGTCATTTCCGGGATTCCAATGCACGGCAAAATCAACTCTCTCAATGCGGCGGTCGCAGCCGGAATATTTACATTCGAGATATTGCGCCAAAGGGTGCATAAAATTAAGGAAAACTGAGAATAACATCAATAATTGATATTATTCCTGAATCGTTACAATTGACCTTTTTATAATAAAAATTGTTAAATTCAGATTCTAATGAAAAAGGGATTAGTGTTGCCTTTTTCTGTTCTTTTTATAATCAGGGGATGTTGTGAAGCCACCGTAGCTCAGCTGGCAGAGCAGCTGATTTGTAATCAGCGGGTCGGGGGTTCGATTCCCTTCGGTGGCTCCAGGCCCACGGCTCGTAGAGGAGAGGTTCCCGAGCGGCCAAAGGGAGCAGACTGTAAATCTGCCGGCGCAGCCTTCGGAGGTTCGAATCCTCCCCTCTCCACCAGCAAACTTCTCAAAGAGAAGGTTGCTCTAAAAGGGTACAGGATAAGGGTAAAGAATGATGGCATCCTTAAAGATTCAGGTCACTTTGCCTTTTTACTATTTACTTTTGACGGGGTTGAGTGCGGGAGTAGCTCAGTGGTAGAGCGTCAGCCTTCCAAGCTGAGGGTCGCGGGTTCGAATCCCGTTTCCCGCTCCAAAATTCGTGACGAATTAGAGTGAAACGTGATCGGAAAAGCGACGGTTCTTATCACGGATTACGCATAACGGTTTTGTGCCCATGTAGCTCAGTCGGTAGAGCACATCCTTGGTAAGGATGAGGTCACCGGTTCAATCCCGGTCATGGGCTTTGAAAAGGAGGCGGTGATTATAATTGGTGAATAGGGAGGTACTCGGGCACAGAAAACCAAATACTGTTCACAATTCACTGTTCACGAAAAAAAGGAGGGCATATGGCGAAGGCAAAATTTGAGAGGGTAAAGCCTCATGCGAACATAGGTACAATCGGGCATGTTGACCACGGGAAGACGACATTGACGGCTGCGGTAACGAAGGTACTGGCGATG
>Ga0209164_1000390_pt1 | contig 110936 bp, 68 predicted proteins | sample MTBNYHSulfiMetaG_FD_187458 | JGI IMG/M metagenome (GOLD analysis project Ga0209164, IMG submission 187458) | Enrichment culture microbial communities from rom New York Harbor, USA that are MTBE-degrading - MTBE-NYH (New York Harbor Sulfidogenic)... | ecosystem: Environmental > Aquatic > Marine...
CCGGCAGCTCCTCGATCTCACCCAAACCGCGGGCCTGGCACCGCCCGCCTACGCGGTGCGGGGTCGCGGTTCGGCCACGGTGGTCCGCGCTCTCGCCACGCTGCAGGGAGGCGAGCAGCGCCCTCTTCTCAGCGCGTGGGTGCCCAGTGACCCGGTGCGCGCGGCGGTCGCGCTGGGGCCCCTACTCATCGACGGACTGCTCGACACCCTGATCGTGGCGGGCGATGACGTGCGGCCGGCCTACGACATCCTGCAGGTGGCGCGCCGGCGCATGCTACGGGCGGACTTCATTTCCTGCCCGGGCTGCGGGCGCCTGGCCTACGACCTCGAGGGTGCCCTGCGGCGCCTGAAGGCCAGGTGCGGCCATCTGGCGGGCGTCAAGATCGCGGTCATGGGCTGCGCCGTGAACGGGCCGGGCGAGATGGCCGATGCCGACGTGGGCTACGTGGGCTCGGCGGCGGGCAAGGTCGACGTCTACGCGGGCCGAGGGCTCGATCCCGATCAGGCCGAGGCGCTCCTGGTCGAGCTGCTGCGGGCGCGTGGGCTGTGGCGGGAGCCGCCTCAACAGCGGCCTCATTAGCGCACGATGTAGACCTTCGCCCGGTAGGCGCTGCCGCCGCTCGTCACGTCGAGCAGGTAGCTGCCGCTGGGCAGGAGCCGACCCGACGCGTCGCGTCCGTCCCAGCGCAGGGCACCTGCCGCGCCCTCAGCAACCGCCAGCGAGCGAGATCCCACCAGCCGGCCGCCGATGTCGACCACGCGCAGGACACCGCCGCGGGTGTCCGACGCGCCGCGCGGTGCATCCCACGTCAGGAGTGCCGGACGGCCTCCGAGCAGCACGGATGGAGCGACATGCAGCGCTGCAACCGCGGGCACGGTGGAGCGGGGCGCAGTGGGCACGCCGGGCGAGGAGGGGACCGCGGACGGCGCGAGGGTGGTGAGCAACGTCTCTAAGCCGTCGAAGCGCCCCGTCCCGAGCTCGCCGACGTAGGGCTGATTCTCCGGGATGCTGTAGATGTCCACGACGCCGCGCAGGGCCTGAATGTACAGGTCGTCCCAGGAGATTCCCGGCACCATGGCGCGGATGAGCGCGCACTGGCCGGCGATGAACGGCGTCGCGAAGGACGTTCCCGCGCCGATCGCGTAGCCCCCGTCATAGTAGGGGCCGAGAATGCCAACGCCGGGGGCCGACACGGCCACCCGGGCGTGATAGTTCGAGAACTCCGCCTTCACATCCGCCGAATCGAGCGCGGCCACCATGAGCACCTTGACGTCGCTCGCGGGGTAGTAGAGCAGGCTGTCCGAGCCGAGGTTGCCCGCGGCGCCCACCATCGCCGCGGCGTGCAGCCGGGCCTGGGCGAGCTCATGGGCAATGATGCCCGAGCGGTCGGTGAGACCGAGGCTGAGGTTGATGACATCCGCTCCCATCTCGGTGGCATAGCGAATGCCCTTGGCCAGCGTGAACGTCGTGCCGCGACCCTCGTCGTCGAGCACGCGGATCGGCAGGAGGCGTGCGCCGGGCGCGACCAGGTGGATGATGCCCGCGACCAGGGTCCCGTGGCCCGCGCCCTCGTCGATGAGTCGGTCGCCGTCGTCGTCGATGCCGTTGCCCGCGTCGGTCGGGTCGTCGTCGTCATCGACGAAATCGTAGCCCCCCGGCGCGATCGCGCCTGAGAGCGCCTCGTGGGTGGCGAGCACGCCGGTGTCGAGAACGGCGACCAGAGTGCCCTCGCCCGTGGAGTAGGCATGAACTTCCGGCAAGCGGATGCGCTCGACGAGACCCTGATCCAGGTAGTCCCCGATCGTGCCGCCGACGGCGGTCACCACCATCTGGCGCACGCCCTCGGGCGTCTCATCGCGGAAGGAGTGCTCCACGCAGATGAAGGTGCCCGGATCGGCGCTCATCTGCGCGATGAGCATATCCTCGTTGACCCCCGGCGGGACCCGCAAGAGGTAGTGAGGAGGCAGGGAATCGACCGTGGTCGTGCCGTAGGTGGCGTTGACCGCAGCGATCGAGGCGCCCGGCGTGAGCTGAACCTGGATGAGGCCAGGCTCATGGTCGGCCGCGGGGATCCCGACCCACGCGAAAAGGAGAAGACCCGCGACCAAGCTTAGCATCCAGCGGCGGCGAGCGGTCTCCGTCGTGGACGGGGCCCGGAGCGTGGTGCGATCGTACGGGTGCTGGTCCAAGAGCTGCAGGGTCATGGTTGTGTCGGCAGCCGCAGAGTCCGGCCGCCACCTCCTTTTCGTATGAGTCTACCCCTTCCCGACGGTGTGCACCAGGACGTGCTACATGGGCCCCCTCGGGCCGCGTGATCGCGGGCGGCCCCCGAGAATCGCGAAGGCCGCCCAGTGCCACGGATGCGGCCTCGCGACCTGCAGCGCCAGCATGGCGCTCCGCAGGGCCTCTTCAGGCGCCAGGTCCGCGGCCAGCCCCTCATAGAAGCTGTCCATCAGGTCGCTCGTCGCCTGGTCTTCGATCGGCCAGAGGCTGGCGACGACTTGGGATGCGCCCGCCTGTAAGAACCCGCGCGCCAGGCCGATCCACTCGTCGCCCGCCGGCGCCGCACCCCGGCCCGACGAGCAGGCGGTGAGCACCACGATCGCCCCCGCCAGACGCAGGGCCGCCAGATCGTGCACGAACAGGGGGCCGTCGGCCAGATGGAGGCACGAGAAGGCTGGGTTGTCGGTGCGCAACTCGCCGTGGGCGGCGATGTGCACGATGGTCGCGCCGGCCGCCTCGCGGGCGAGGGCCGCGCGCGTCGGCGCCAGATCGAGGCGTACCTCCCAACCCCGCAGGCGCGCGCTCACGCGCTCGACCTCCCGCCCGACCGCTGGCAGCTCCGCCGTCGGCAGTGCGGCCAGATAGGCTCGCCGCGACCGCGGGCGCCGCCGGCGGGCAATCTCGCGCCAGATCCGCCCGCTGGGCACGAGCTGGATCGGCGTGTGGGCCGCCAGATACCCTCGTGGTCCGCGCAGGGCGTGCAGCGGAATGCGATGCAGGGGCCCGTGCGGCGAGACAATCCAGCCCAGATCGTCAGGCAGCCCGTGGTCCACCAGCGGCTGCCACAGCAGGTCATGGAGCTGGCGGAGCAGCTCATCGGTGGCGGCGCGCAAGAGCTGGCCTGGCCCGGCACTCGCCCGCGCCACGGCCGGCAGCGCCTCGCGCACAACTTGTGCCCCGCGGGTGCTGGCGAGGGCGGCCGCAGACCACTGGAAATCGAGTCGATTCGCCAGACGCGCGAGCTGTCCCGCGAGGTCCGGGGCCAGGCGGCACCAGAACGGCCCAGCCGGCGATGCGCCGGCCGCCAGAGCAAAGTCGGGCCCGATGTGGTAGCTCAAAAATCCCCAGCCGCGCGGCAGGACTCGGCTCAGTGCCGCCAGGTCGGTGCCCGGTGCGTTGGCACCGTCCGAGATCCTTCGGGTCTGCCCCTCCTGTTCCAGGCGCAGGCTGCGCTCGAAGTCCTGCTCGGCGCGCAGTAGATCGCCACGCAGGTCGCGAGCACGCGCCCGCTCCTCGGCCGTCCCAAGCTCGAGGCGTGAGATGCGCGCGTGGAGCCAAGAGAGCTCGCGGCGTTGGCCTTCGGCGGCCCCCCGGATCGCACTCGGGCGCGGGCTGGCGCTCCACGCCCCGGGCTCGCGCAGGCGATCCCAGAGGCTCTGGGCGCGCGCCCGCTCCATCCAGTCGAACAGCCGGCCCGCCCGCGGGCGCGCCCGGGCGAGCTCGAGGCGCAGCAACCGATCGAACAGGTGCGTCTTGTCGCGTAGGAAGGCGATCTTCGTATCCTCGGTGGGCACGCGCATGCGCAGTGATTCCAGGCGCCTGACAGCGCGGGCATAGGTTCCCGCCGCCAGGCGTGGTGTGCCCGCCTGCTCCTCCTCCTCACCCAGTTGTTCCAGCAGGGTGAGGGCCTGCAGCGGATAGATGCGTTCGGGCACCTTGCGCAAGAGCTTTCGCAGCAGGCGGCGCCGCTGCGCCGCATCCTCGCGGTCGCTCAACCGCAGCACCAACGACCCGGCGGCCGCCTCCCAGCGAACGAGCCCGAGGTCGCGAAAGACCTCGAATGCCCGCTGCGCACGCCGGCGTGCGAGTGCTCGGCGGCCGCTGCGCGCGAGCGCCTCGGCGCCGAGATAGGTCATGAGGGCGACCCGAGCCGGATTGCGTTCTCGGCGGAAGAGGGCCGCGGCCGCGCGGACCGGCTCCAGGGCCGCCGCCGGACTGCCCGCGGCGAGGAACGTCACGGCCGATTGCCCGAGCGCCAGCGCCCGATCGTAGGGCAGGCCCGCCGACTCGAAGAGCCCCGCCGCTTCAGCGCACATCTCCAGCGTCTCGTCGTGGAGGTTGAGCTGCTGGTAGATCTCCGCCCGGTTGATCAGGCAGTTGCCGAGGAAGGCCGGGTGCTCTGTGCTCCGGAAGTAGGTCGTCGCGGCGCCGAGCTGCTTGAGGGCCGTATCGAAGTCGCCGCGCAACGCGTGAACGTAGCCGGCGTTCATCCTCACCTGCGCGAGCAGGAGCTCGAAGCCGCGCCGCGCGCAGTCGCGCTCCAACCGGGCAAAGAGCGCCAGGGCTTCATCGGCCCGGTCGAGCTGCGTGAGCGCGACAGCGCGGTTGACATCCAGGCCCACCGCAGTCTCATCGCGCACCCGCAGCTCACGGAAGAGGTCATGGGCTTGCTCGTAGGCCGCCAGCGCATCGGCGTACCGATCGCGTTGGAAGTGGATGCTCCCTAGGTTCATCGCCAGCTTGGCGAGATACACGCGGTCGCCGGCCGACTCCAGGAGCGCCGCCGCCTCGCGCGCCGTGGGCGCCACGTCGTCCATGCGCCCCAGGAGCGCCAGGACGTGCGTGCGCGCGACCAGGAGCTGGCCGCGCAGCGCGTCGGCTCCGGCCTCACGCCAGGCCTGGTCGGCCGCCGCGTACGCAACATCGGCCTGGGCCACGCGGCCCGAGAAGAGCAACGCCTCGGCCATCGTCCGCTGGGCCCAGCCGAGACCGAGCGGGTCGCCCAACGCGCGGGCGATCGCGAGGGCCCGCTCGGCGATGCGCCGCGCCTGAGCAGCGTCGGCTTGATAGTGCTGACTGGCCTCCTGGCGCAGGGCGCCGAGCAAGACACCCGGCGCGATCGCGAGTCCCTCGGCCAGACACAGCTCGAGCTGGGCGTCGCTCAGCGACACCAAGTCCCGCGCGACGCTGGCCGGATCGCGCGGCATCTCCGAGCTGGATCGAACCATGCGCCTCTACGAAAGGCTCGCGTCGACGGGATCGATCACAATCCGCCGACCGCCCCACTCGATCTGCAGGCGGATCTCGCCCGCAGCTTGGTTGTCGAAGTGGAACTCGCCCGCGCTGGACAGGGGACACACGCCCGCGCGCGGAGCATGCGCCAACACCGCTCGGCCGCTGGCCGGATCGGGATCCGGGCTCGCGGGAAGAAACTGGCCCTGGATCGCGATGCGGCCCCCCGCGAGCGGCTCGATCTCCAGGTGCAGATCCCCGGCGGGGGATTCGTAGAGCAGCCGTCGCCCGCGCGTGTCCGCGGGGCCGCGGATTCCAGCCAGCAGGGTGCCGGGTGCAGTGTCGAGCACAAGCACCGCCCGGACCTTTTCGAGGGCCTGCTTGATCCGCCGCCCGGTCTTGCCGAGCGCAGCCCGCGCGGCCAGATAGGCCGACGCCTTCGCCCACATTTCGGGCGGCACATCGGCCAGCGCGGGCGCACCCAGCGCGGCGATCACGGCGGAGAGCTGCGCCAGGCGCTGGCGGCACCGTTCACAGCCCGCCTCGAGGTGGTCGCGCGTCGCCTGGGCCGCGGCGTCGCTCGCCTGCGCCAGCGCGGCGCGAACGATCTCGGTGTCCGAGGGATGCTTGCGCATGGGGATCCCCCTGGGGCCTCCCGGCCCCGCCTTGTCCGACCATCCGAAAAGCACTCACTCCTACGCCCAGGAGTCGCTCTCCACCCCGTCTCTGATACCCCCCGGGTGCCGGCCGATCATCCCGTCCAGCCCCGTTCGGCGAAGTACCGGCGCATCCGCTCCAGGCACCGCGCTCGCGTCGGCCCCAGGCTCCCGATGGGAAGCGTCTCCCGCCGAGCGATCTCGGCGTAGTCGGGCGCGGGGTCCTCGAAGAAGAGATACCTAAGGAGTCGCCGGCAGCGCTCCGGAAGCGCCGCCAGAGCCTCTTGCGCCTGCTGGGCACGCTCCAGCTCCACGCGGGTGTCGGGGGGCAGGGGATCGCTCGCCGGAAGCCTGATTTCTGCCCGCTCGCCCTGATCCCCACTCGCTTCGACGCGCGGCTCGCGGGCTCGGCGGCGCAGGCAGTTGACCGCCTGCCGCCAGGCGATGGCGATGATCCACGAGACCAGGCGCTCGCGGTCACGCAGGCGCGGCAGGCTGCGGTGGATGGCCACGATCGCGCTCTGGAAGGCCTCTTCCTGATCATCCGGGGCCAGGTCCGCCTTGAGGATCGTGGAGTAGATGAGCCGCCCGTACCGGCGCAGGAGCTCCTGCCAGGCCGCATTCTCGCCTGCCAGGCAGCGCTCCACGAGTTCATCGGTCGACCACCGCTGGGCGGCGGCAGGCGTTCGTGGGTGCATGATGATCCTATCAGCCCGGGTCTGCTATCGATAGGTCAGCGGGCAGTGTAGCGCAAACCCCCGACCTGGTGCAGCGACGGGTACAGCCAGGTGGCAGGAGCTGGGGACCGCTCCCATTAGTAACGCCGCCCCACCCGCAGCGCTCGATGATCGCGCGCGACCTCGAACCGTTGCGCCAGCACCGCACGGTAGCCACTCTCCGCCGCCGGCCGCCCGTTGATCTCCTCGATCACCACCCCACGCCGTGGCCGGACCGCCCGGGCCAGCAAGTGCTCGAGGAATCCGAAGTAGGCTGCGAGGCGCGGGTGCTCCGGCGCGACGCGCACCTCGAGCTGCCGGCCGCGCCGCTGCGAGATGATCATGAGCGCTGGCCCGTCGAAGACCAGATGCGTCGAGCTCGTGCGCCGCGGGTAGTTCCAACCCGGCAGCTCGAGCCCGCAGGGTGAGATCGGATCGGCCGCGTTGATCCAGTAGATCCGATCCTCCGGGAGACCGGACTGGAGCTGCGCCAGCGCCTCAGGCGCGATGAATTGCAGGCCGGGGATGCCCGCAAAGAAACTCCCCCCGATGATCTCCCCGCTGAGCTCCATGATCCGCAAGGTCCGCACCAGCGCCGGCCATTGCAGCGCGGGCAGCTCGCGCGCCAGGAGCTCGCGGAAGAGCAGGCCGTAGCGATCGAGCAGGATGCGGGCGCGCTCCCGGTTGAGCTCCTCGCGGGCCAGCGCATCGGCCGGCGGGTCGGGGCGCGGCAGGCGCATCCATGCGCCGCCGAAGGGTCGGCTGGCGCGCCAGCGATCGAACCGTGCTGGGCGCGGGAGCCGGGGCGGCCCATCGGTCCTGAACGCGCTCGCCAGGCCCTGCCGCAGCGCGGCCATCGTGGTGTTGGTCACGCAGCCCAGCCAGGCCAGATCCCACAGGGCCCGCGCCAGCGCGGCCGAATCGCCGCCTCCTGTATGGCTCAGGAGCTTCTCGAACGTGAATCGCCCGGATCCGGGCGGCAGGATGCGTTCGAGGAACTCGTCGGTGTCATTCTGCCCCGCGCTGGGGGCGTCGGCCACGGCGCCGCCCCCGACGAGCTCGATCTCGCCCAGCAGCGCGAATGTCATGCGCTGCGGTCCGCAGCCCACCCAGACGAGGTCGCTCTCGGCGAGCAGCCCATCGAGCCAGCCCGGGCGATAGTCGCCCATGCGGGCCGGCAGGATCTCCTCCTCCCAGAGCGCGGCCTGGGCGGGGTAGCCGAACAACCGCTCCATGACGCCGGGCAGGTCCTCTGCGCGGCGCGGCGAGCCGAGGCCATGGCGCGCTGCCAGGAACAGAGGAAGGTCCGCGGCCGGATGAGGCTCGCCGGCCACTCGGCGCCCCGCCCGCAGCGCCCGTAGCAGCCGGGCGAGGTTACCGGAGTCGCAGACTTGCACCGCTTCGGCGTCCTCGCCGATGTGATCGAGCACGATCTGCCCGCGGTCGGCCAGGCTGCTCAGGGCGCTCTCGATGCTCGCAGTCGGCAGGCGCAGCGCGGCCCCGAGCGCCTCCACTTCCCACGGCCCCTGGCAGTGCAGCCATTCGCCCAGTAGGGATTCGAGCTTGTCGACCTGGTCGACCTCGTTGAGCGCGGACGGCTCGCCGCAGAGCAGCTCGGCAGCAGCCAGGGCCTCGCGGGCAGCCGCCGCACCATCCAGAGCGGCTGAAAGCAACCGAGCCCCATCGCCCCACGGCAATGCGCGGCGCAGGAAGTCCACTCGCTCGACGTGCGCGATGAGCGCGGGCGGGCGGGCATCGGGCTCACCGCAAGCACTCCCCTCCCCAGCCGGCGCGGTGAGCGCCACCACGCGGTGGGCGACCTGGGCCAGGAGCGCCGCGCGCTCGAAGCCCGGAGCACACTCGGCGCCATGATCGCGCGCCATCGCCGCGAGCAGCTCCTCCCACTCTTCTGCCAGCAGAAACACGCGCTCCTTGACCCACTCGATCAACTCCCCCGCCTCGCGGGGCGCATAGCCCGGGTGCGTGCGCTGGAGCTTCGCGCGCAGCGTCGCGATCAGTGCGGCGGGCACGCGCGGCCGCAGCTCGCCCGAGCGCGCGATTTCCTCGATGAGGTCCGGGCGCGCAGCGGCCACACCGCCCTCAGGCGCGTCGTCCGCGTACATGAGCGCGTTGGTGCGCTGATAGACGACCTCGGCGGCGAAGGGCGACGGCGACGCGGTCGTCACCTCACTCACCGCAAGGGTGCCCGCGGCAATCTCAGCGAGCATGCCGCGCAGGGCCTCCAGATCGAACTCGTCCTGCAGGCATGTGCGCCAGGTCTCGAGCGTGATCGGAAAATCCGCGCGACTCGCAACAGCGTCCGTGAGCTCCTTGGCCCGTCGGCGGCTCAACCACAGCGGCGTGCGGCGCCCGAAGCCTCCGCGCTCGAGCAGAAGAGCCCGCCCGGCATTCTCGCGGAAGCGTGCGCCGAAGAAACCGGTCTGCGCGAGCTTCCGGCGCAGGAGGTCTTCAACCTCGCCGGCGGGCACGAGCCGCAGCAGCTCGGCCGCCGGCACTGGCTCGGGCGCTTCGATCGCAATGCAGTCTTCTTCCACGGCCACGTCGACGTGCCGGCCCAACCGTGCCTCCAGCGCCGCTGACAGGGCCAGCGCCCAGGGGCGATTGAGGCGGCTGCCCCACAGGGTGTGCACGACCGTGAGCCGCCGCTCCCCCGCTGCCGGGTCCGCAGCCGGGCGCACGCCTACGCCGATCCCCGCCAGCAGGCGCACGTGCTCGACGACCACGTGGTGGCGATGGGGCAGCTCGCAGCCTGTCGCGGCCTTCTGCTCGCTGAGCACGCGCACCAGCTCGCGCGCGGCGTCCTCTTCGAGCGCGTGCGTGCGCGCGAGCTCGGCCGGCAGCGTCGGTTCGCCGAGTCGCGCGTGGATCGCCTCGAGCAGGCGCAGGCGGCGCTCGGCCAGCCAGAAGCCGGTGCCCGGCCGCTCGTAGCGCCAGAAGGGCGTCATCGCCGCGCCGGGCGGGCCAGGGCGCACCAGGACATCGTCCTGCGTCACGCGCTCGATGCGCCACGTCTGCGCACCCATGGTGAAGCTGTCGCCGATCCGGCGCTCCCAGACGAACTCCTCGTCCAACTCGCCGACCACTGCGCGACTGTCGGCCAGGCGCAGGCGGAAGTACCCGCGGTCGGGGATCGTGCCGCCCGCGCCGTACACGAGCAGCGCCGCGCCGGGGCGGGCCCAGGCCGTGCCGGAGGCGCGATCGATGCTGATGCGCGGGCGCAGCTCGGAGACGCGCGCATCGGCGTAGCGCCCGGCCAGCATCTCGATCACGAGGTTGAAGAGGCGGCGCGGCAGATGGCGGTAGGGCTCGGCGGCGCGGATCGCATCGTAGAGGTCATCCAGGCGCCAGGCCTCCACGGCGGTCATCGAGAGCACCACCTGCGCCAGGACATCGAGCGGCGCGCTGGGCGGATGGAGCGGTTCGATCTCGCCCTCTAGGACCCCGCGCGCGACGACGGCGCCGTTCAGGATGTCGAGCGCGTAGGTGGCATAGAGCCGTCCGCGGCTCGTCTCCCCCACCTGGTGGCCCGCGCGCCCCAGACGCTGCACGGTCGCCGCGATCGAGGGCGGCGTCCCCACCAGGATCACCCGGTCGATCGCTCCCACGTCGATGCCGAGCTCGAGCGAGCTCGTGGCGACGATCGCCGCCAGCTCGCCCGCCTTCATGCGCTCCTCGACCACCTCGCGCAGCTCGCGCGAGAGCGAGCCGTGATGGGCGTAGACGCGCGGCTCGCCCAGGTGGGTATTGATCAGCCGCGCCAGGCGCTCGACGACCCGGCGGCTGTTGGCGAAGATCAGCGTCGCGCCCGACGCGGGCAGCTCGCGGGCGATTTCCGCGGCCAGCGTGTTCCAGATCGGATGGCCGTCGTGCCACTCGGGGCGCGGCAGCTCGTCCACCTTGCGGTGGCACACCGTGAGGTCGTAGGCCTTGTGGCCCCCGGCATCCACGATCGCCACCGGTCGCGCCCGATAGCGGGCCTCGGTCCCTTTGTCCTGGGCCAGCAAACCGAACGCTGCCTCATCGCTCGCGATGCGTTCGTACCCCCCGACCCACGCGGCCACGCGCTCGAGCGGGCGCACGGTGGCCGACAGGGCGATGCGCTGGAATTCACCCGCCATCCGCGCCAGGCGCTCGACCGCGGTGATCAGGTGCGTGCCGCGCTTCGAGCCCGCGACGGCGTGCACCTCATCGAGAATCACCGTCCTCACGTGCGAGAGCAGCCGTTGGCCGCTGGCCGAGGTGAGCAGGATGTTCAGGCTCTCGGGCGTGGTGATCAGGATCTCGGGCGGCCGGCGCAGCATCTGCCGGCGTTCGGATGCAGGCGTGTCGGCGCTCCGGGTTGCGGTGCGGATGGGCACATAGGGCTCCCCAGCCTCCCCGAAGACGCGGGCGAGCTGCTCGCGGGGCCAGGTGAGATTGCGCTGGATGTCGTTGTTGAGCGCGCGCAGGGGCGAGACGTACAGCACGCGTACGGTGCCCGGCTCCCAGGCGCCCGTGGCCAGCCGATCGATCGCCCACAGAAACGCCGCGAGCGTCTTGCCGCTGCCGGTCGGCGCCGTCACGAGGACGTGCTCGCCGGCGGCGATGCGCGCCCAGGCGAGGCGTTGGACCTCGGTGGGCGCCCCCACGCGCGCGGCGAACCAGCGCTGAATCAGGGGATGGAAGTTGCCGGGCTGTGGGCTCGCGACCATCGTTTGCTCCGGTCAGCCGCCGGGCTGGTAGTCCTATTAGATCCCGCGCGGTTGAAATCAGCACGGGCAGTGTCCTTCGGGGGGGATCCTAACCCGGGGCGAGCCGGAAAGGGCGGGGCAAAATGCGTGGCACAATCCTCGCCATCAGCCTAGGATGGATTTATCCGCCGGCGGCGCGGATGCCATGTCCACCCCCCTCGACAACGCTCCCGTTCCGTAGCTCTGGCGCCTTGGCGCTCGCGGGCTGGGAGCACGCACGCCAGCTCGGGAGGACAGCCATGCGGATTTTGGGCTCAGCGGTCGAATTGCTTGGATTGGCCTTGATCCTGAACCTCGCCTGCACACAGAACGTCCAGACGCAGGAGGTAGACGTGAACGCCGAGAAGGCCCGCATTGAACGCGTGATCCACGACGGCATCGGTTGGGCGCAGACCAAGAACACCGAGCTCATGTACAGCTGCTACGCGCACGATGAAGACATCTTCTGGTTCACGCCCGAGGCGGGCGGCTTCAACCGTGGCTTCGAAAACCTGAAGCGCACGACCGAGAACTTCTTTCTCAACCCCGCCTTCAAGGCGATCCGCTACGAGATCCGCGAACTCGAGATCAACCTCTCGCGCTCCGGCGATGTGGCCTGGTATCACTGCTACCTCGACGATGAGAACGAATGGCAGGGCCGCCCGGCCTCATGGATCAACGTCCGTTGGACGGGCGTCCTGGAGAAGCGCGAGGGCAACTGGGTGATCGTGCAGATGCACTTCTCCTACGGAGCCACCCATCCGCAGCCGGCCGCCTAGCGGAAGCGGCTCTTGATGCGCCCCCAGGACACTTGCTGCGTCGGGGTGTCTTCCCTGACCGTCAGCAGCACCTGCAAGCATTCCATGCAGTGCTCCGTGATCACGTGCACCCAGGCTTCGTACACCCCCGGGGCCAGCGCGGAGGCATCCGCGGTGAGCACGGGCTCGTAGCCCCCGTAGGGCAGCGGCGCCGCGCTCACCGACAGCCAGTCAGCGGTCGGCTCGAAGGCGGCCGGACAGCTCTGCGTCCCCAGTTCGACGACCCGATTCACCGTCACCATCTCGCCCGGCGCAACTTCCATCGCGACCACCAGCGGGAACTGGAGCCACGAATCAGGATCGGGATCGCACTGGGGGCCACCGACGCACACCCACCCGCAGTTGCCACAGGGGTGTCCGGCGCGGGCCCAGGCATAGGCAACGGGATAGGGATGCATGCCGGGCTCCCCACCCAGATACGTCCACACTCGACTCGCGGGGCAGTTGAACCGGCCGGTGGTGGTGACATCGAGCGTGACGCGCAGGACGGGGAAGAAGTCCTCGGTCGTCGGGGGATCTGGAACTCCAGGATGCCGCCAGGTGGGGATGTCGACGCTGGCGGTGAGCTGATGGCCCTGTTGCTCGAAGGTGAGCTCACCCACACAGGCTTCGACGCCCACGAAACCCCACTCGGCCGGCCACTCGCAGGAGAACTCCAGCAGCTCGAGGTAATCCGGCGTCCAGTAACCCGTGGGCACGAAGAAGAGGTCGAAGTCGAGGGTGTCGGTCAACGGCGATGTCATCACGATCTGCTCGCAGTTCTGGATCGGACAGTGCGTGCAGAACTCCGGGTCCGCAGGCTGGACGTGGATGTAGATCGCCCGGTTGATGTACGGATTCGCCCAGGCGGTTCCGGGCCAGATGGAAACCGCCAGCCACCAGACCGCCGTCAGAACACCAAGTCGTCCGAGAACTCGCACAGGGATCAACTGCAACGTTGGCCTCCTGTCGCATGCGGAGCAGACGCGGGGATCCGGTCATCGAACAGATCACCTGGCCGAACTGGATCGCGCGTCGCTGCCCACTCGTATCGGACGCCGCTGCAACAAGGGTAGCCCCGCCGGTCGTTGCCGGCAAGGCTCTTCACTGACGGCTCGTCACGGGGCGCGCTTCACTGGCGCGTTCTCACTCTCTGCTTGGGAGATCGCTCGCGCTCAGGACTCCGGGGCCGGCAGCATGATCCACAGCACGATGTAGACGAGGATCCCGGGGAAGGCCGCGCTCAGAATCGAAAGGATGACGTAGCCGATCCTCACCCGATCGGGCGACCACCCCATGTGTTCGCCGATCCCGCCGCAGACCCCTGCAATCACGTGATCCTTGGATCGCCGCAGCCTGCGTTCACCGTTGGGCATTTGCGCTTCCCCCTTGGGCCACTCATCCCCCCGATGCGCAGGGATGAGCTGGATGAGGGCCGGGAGCCGCCGCGGCGCGGCCTACCTCGACGGGGCGGCTCCCCGAGGCCGTGGAGATCACTTCACCTCGATCGTGGCCTTGACGATCGACAGCAGCTCCGCCGTCGGTCCGGTCTGGCTGCCGGCCGCCTCGAGCTTCTTGACCGTCTCCATACCTTCGACGACCTCGCCGAAGATGCTGTGCTTGCCATCCAGGTGCGGCGTCGGCACGAAGGTGATGAAGAACTGGCTGCCGTCGGTGCCCGGCCCGGCGTTGGCCATCGAAAGCAGACCCGGACGATCGTGCTTCACCTTGGGGCTGAACTCGCCCGCGTACTTATAGCCCGGGCTTCCGGTGCCCGTGCCGAGCGGACAGCCGCCCTGCGCCATGAAGCCTTTGATCACCCGGTGGAATTTGGTGCCGTCGTAGAAGCCGAGGCGCGTCAAGTAGATCGTGCTCGTCACGTGCATCGGCGCAACGTCGGGCATGAGCTTGATTGTGATCGGACCCTTGTTCGTCTCGACCTTCCAGAAGTAGCTCTTCTCGGCCGTGAACGTGGCGACCTCCGGCTTCGGCAACTGCGTCCGCCAATTGTCCTTGGTCCTGTCGACCGTCACCTTGGCAATCTGGGCATCGATATTCACCAATGCTGCATCCTCTGTTACGGTCTGGCCTGCCTCGGGTGCCGGATCGGATGCCGGAGCACCCTGCTGGGCGGCCGCGACCGCGACGAAACCACCCGCGAGCAACGCGATCATCACCGACCTCATCGATTCCTCCTGCTTGGCTGACTGCTTGGCCAAAAGCCGTCTCGCCCTCACATCAACCGGTGACTCTACCCCACGCGGCCTCATGCTACAACCCCGGTCGGATGCCCCCGTCGGACGCGGCTCTCAGCCTGCTGCCACGACGGAATACAAGCGCGGCCGGCCGCCGCACGAGGCGACGGCCGGCCGCGCAACACTTCTGCGTGGGCGATGGCTTACTCGCCGCCGCCGTACTGGTTCTGGTGCTTGTACTTCGGGCCGTGCGGGCCGCTGCCGCCACCGCCGATGCCGGCCAGCACGAGATCGGGCGCTGGATTCGGTCCCTCGAACACCTCGAAGTCCTCGATCGACGCAGTGCCGACCTGCTTCAAGCCGGCCTTCAGGGTGTAGATGCCCAGCGCAACATCCTCGAACAGGTAGGCCCCATCGGCGTCCGAGAACATGTGCGCGACGCAGATGCCGTCCGCGTGCAGCGACACGCGGGCGCCCTCGACAGGCGTCAAGGTCTCGTCGACGACCCGACCGGTGACCGAACCCGTCTGTGCGGCGGCCATGCCCGCCGTCAACAGGCAGATCGCCAGAGTGCCAAGTAGCTTCTTCATGGTTGTCTCCCCTCCTGGATATGGAACTCCATCCTCGTTCCGTGGTACGGCGGCCTACAAGCCGCCCGTACCGCCTCTCTGGTAAAGGAGTCGCGGTGCGATCGGCTTTGATACAACGGGCCGATATGCTAGAATTCGCCATCGGCTGCAAGTGCCGGAACTAACTCTACGCAAGTAAGTTGCAGCCGGAGTGCAGCTCGTCTGGCGTAGTCGCAAGAGGCGCGCGGGTCCGCAAGACTTTGCGAGCGCAGACCCCAGGGGAGGATTTCAGATGACGCGCTTGGGCATCAGCATCCTGTCGGTCGCCATCGGGGCGGCCAGCTTCTTGGCCTCACCAGCCGTGGCCGATGACGCCGCGCAGGCCTTCCAGGAAGGCGCATCGCTGCTCCAGCAGGCTCGCTTCGAGGAGGCCCTGGCATCCTACGACCGCGCCGCGCAGCTCGATGCCGCCCGGCAGGAGTACCGCAATGCAGCCGCCATCCTCCGGCGCGTCCTGCAGCTCCGCGAGCAGCTCGCGAGCGAGCAGGACCCGGCGACCTGGGAGCGCATCGCCCGCTCGCTGCGGGGCTACTACCAGGCGGAGCGCATCCACACCGCCTCGCTGGCCCTCGATCGCCAGTTCCACGAGCGGCTGAACACGGCTGAAACGGCCGCCATGCTCGCCGAGACGCAGCTCGAGCTGGGGCAGGCCGATGAGGCCAGGGCCGTCCTGGCTGGACGGCAGGATCTCGACACCCAGCCGGCGGCGCGGATGCTCCTGGGCATCGCGCTCGCGCGCATTGGCGAGTCGGAGGCCGCCCAGGCCATCGCGCGAGGCGTGCCGCTGCCGTCCGACGCCGGTCCCGATGACCGCATCCGCGCGGCCCGCCTGCAGGCCCTGGCGGGCGACCGGGCGCAGGCGTTCGCCCTGCTCTCCGCCGCCTTCGAATCCACGCCCCCGAGTCGGCTCGAGGATGCCAAGACGCGGGTGAAGGCCTGCCCTGACTTCGCCGCGCTCGCGGGCCAGGGCGACTTCACGAAGGCGCTGGCGACGACCTCGAAGATCTCCGAGTCGGGTTGCAGCACCGGAGCCAGTTGCGGCGCCTGCCCGAGCCGCACGACGTGCGGCGGCAAGGCGTCCGCCGCGGCGAAGCCGAAGTAGCCCGCGCTCTCAGGCGATGTCCATGCGGCGGATTCTGCAGGTGGGGTTTCTCGCGCTGACCCTGGTGGCGGTCTTCGTCGTGCGGGGCAATGCCGAGCGCTGGTGTCCGTTCGGGGGGATCGAGGCGCTCTACACCTACCTGGCCGAGGGCAACATGCCATGTTCCCTCGGCGTTTCCAACTTCTACATCTTGGGCGCGGTGCTCCTCATGACGCTGATCCTGCGCCGGGCCTTCTGCGGCTACGCCTGCCCGATCGGAACGGTGTCGGACTGGGTGCGCCGTCTGGGGGCGCGTCTCGGGCTGCGCGAAGTCCGGGTGAGCGCGGGCTGGGACCGCTGGCTGTCGCTCGGCAAGTACGCCGGCCTGGCAGTTCTGCTGTGGCTGACCTATCGGGCTGGAGAGCTCATCTTCCGCGGGTTCGACCCCTGCTATGCGCTGATCAGCCGTCACGGCGAGGATATCACCGCCTGGGCCTATGTCTCCGCGGGCGCCATTCTCATCGGGAGTCTGTCCATCGCGTTGCCCTTCTGCCGGTGGCTCTGCCCCCTGGCAGCCGCGCTGCAGCCCTTTTCCCGCGTTGGGCTCGCCCGGATCAGACGCGACCCGGCGGCGTGCATCGACTGCGGCCGCTGCGCCGCAACCTGCCCGATGCGGATCCCCGTGGATCAGGTCCGCGAGGTGACGGCTGCCCGGTGCACCGCCTGCCACACGTGCATCGCCTCGTGCCCCGTCGAGGGCGCGCGCGCCCCGCTCACGTGGGGGCCACCTGCGCGCTGGGGTCGACCCTGGCCACGAGGCATTCTGGCCGCTGTGCTGCTCACACTGGTCGCCGCCGCCGCCGGCGCGACGTTCCTCAAGCCGATGCCCTCGTTCACCTACGCGCGGGGCACGCATCCTGAATCGGTCGCCACGGTCGACCTGCAGGTGGGCGAGCTCACCTGCCGCGGCCGCGCCACGCTGCTCGTCTACTTCCTCGATCGCGACGACGAGTTCGCTCTACCCGGTTACCTCAAGCTCGAGGCCTGGCCCGCCCCGACCGCCGGGCGGGCCAGGATCAGCTTCGATGCCACCGGCTGCGACGCCGATGCCGTGCGCCGGGCGATCCTCGAACCCTACTTCAACCCAATCGAAGCGCGCTGGCATGCATCTCCATTTACAATAATAGGTTACGATCCATCGTCGCCTTGAGGCGCCTGATGCGCTGGACGGTGTGCGTTGCGATGCCAACTGCCTCGGATGAACGGCCGTGGCCGGAAACCGCAGGAGTCGCTGTTTGCACCGCGCAACTTGAATACCTACTATCGGGGCGCAGGGCCATCGCGGCGGACCGGGGCTGGAGGCCATAGCCTGCAGCGAATGGGCCCCGCGCCGCGACAGGCAGGACCGGACAGGTGGAAATGGACCCCAAGACGCTCGTGGAGGGCTTGTCCCGCGGTGACGACGCCGCCTGGCGTGCGTTTCTGCTGACCTATGGGCGCCTGATCTACGCGGTCGCGAAACGCTTCTCCAGGGACGGGGTCGACCCCGACGATCTGTTCCAGGAAACTTGCCTGCGGGCCCTGCGGTCCGTCAAGACGCTGAAGAACCCCGACCGAATCGGCTCGTGGATCTACACGACCGCCTATCGTCTCGGGGTCGATGCCCTCCGACGGGCGCACCCCGAAGTGGGCGCAGAGCCCCTGGCGACGTTTGATTTGATGCGGCAGGAGGGGCAGCTGCCCGCGGGGCCCGATGAGGGGCTCGAACGCCTGGAAGCCACTGCCCAGCTCATGGATGCCCTGGGGGTGCTGGACGAGCGCTGCCGGCGCCTGCTGACGGCCCTGTACCTGGAAGATCCGGCTCCATCCTATGCGGAGATTGGAAGCCGCGAGGGAATGCCGATAGGTAGCATCGGTCCGACCCGGGCTCGCTGCCTTTTTAAGCTCAAAAACCTGCTCGGGGGACTATCAAACGCCCCCTTCGATCCGTCTGCCTAGGTGGAGCCGCGGTCCGCGGGGAGCGTCGAGTGCCGTCCGGCGGCCAGGTGATCGGCGAGGCGATGCCCGGGGACGTCACTGGCTGTGTTCTTGGCCCTTTGGCACAAGAGGGTGGCGATATGCGCAAGAAGCACGCTAGCTGGGAAGAAATCCTCGCGCTGCTCGAATCAGCCGATTCGGCGGACTCGACCGTGCGGTCCCACCTGACCCAATGCGAACGTTGCGCCCATTTGGTCGCGGAGGCTCGGACGATGCTCGGGCTTCTCGCGGGCGCGCGGCTCCCTGTTCCTCCCTCCCCATTGGTGGAACGGACGCTGGCCCTGCTGCATGAAGCCGCGGGGCAGGCGGAGGCTCCCGGGGCAAGGGAGGCCGCCTCAGGACCGCACGAGGTGCTGGCGAGGCTGAAATCCGCCTCCCGCGAGATCTGGGCCACGCTCGTGGCGGATTCCCTGCGACCCGCCGCCGACCTGCGCGGCAGTTCGGTCACGTCCCCGCGGCTCGTGCGCTATGAGACGGCCGATTACATCGTCACCCTTTCCTTGGCGCCGGCCCCCCCGGGGGACGCCCGGGACGTGATGGGGCAGCTCGTGCCGCGCCGGGGCGTGTCCCTGCCGGCGGGCGCCTGCGCGGCCGCGCCCCGTGGCGAGCAGAAGATCGAAGCCGACATCGGCCCCACAGGCGAGTTCCGCCTGGAGCAGGTGCCGGCAGCCAGTCCCCAGGTGGACATCCTCGTCGGCCAAGATTGGATCCATCTGCGCCTGCCTGGATAATCACCACCCTCCCCCAGTGATTGAACCGGCGGGCCCCGCGCAGCTATGCTGGTGGGGCCCGGTGTCCGCCCGCGCGACGCCCGCGCCCGCGGACCCGAATTTCTGTGTGCCAAAGCAAGGAGTCCGGGATGTCCGGACGCACTGGCCAGCCGGCTGCCCCCACCGACCCGGCCACCAGATTGGCCGAGGCCGAGCCCGAGGAGATCGCGGCGCGCCTCGCATCCGGGGCACTGCCGCTGGACGCGGCCACCGTCGGCGCGGTCCGCGATCGGGCCGCTGCCTTCTACCATGCCGATCCGGCTCGCGCCTTGCTCATCGCCGCCGCCCTCGACAAAGCGATGCGGCACCTGGTCGCCGAGGCCGAGCCCGCGGTGCGGGCCACCGCCTCGCGCTGCTACGCCGAGGCCTGCATGTTCAGCGGCCGCCTCCAGCAGGCCCGGCGCGCCTATGAGCGCGCGACCGAGGAGGCGCACGGGCTGGCCGGGCTTACGGGGCAGATCCTGGTCGGCCGCGTCAGTTTGCTCTCGTTGCTCGGCGAAGCCGCCGAGGCCCGCACGATCGCGAGCCGCGCGCAGCGCCTCCTCACCCGCGCCGGGGACTTGGTCTACCTGGGCAAGCTCCACGTGGCCGTGGGCAACGCCCACTACCAGCGGGATCGCTACGCTGAGGCCCTCGCGTCGTACAACAAGGCGGCCATGGCGTTCGAGCGCGCGGGTGTGCAAGATACGAGCACCGTCGTGCTGCTGCTGAACCAGGGCATCGCCTGCACCAACCTGGCCCGCATCGACGAAGCGCGGCGCTTCTTTCTGCGCACCGAGGCGCAGTGCGAGAAGCTCGGGCTGGCGTGGCTCGCGGCCCAGGCGCGCTATAACCGCGCCTTCCTGCTGGCGCTGCGGGGAGACTACCGCCACGCGCTGCAGCTTCTCGAGAGCGCCGAGCGAACCTTCGAGGCGCAGGGCATTCTGGACATGGTGGCCGCCTCGCGCCGGGGGCGGGCGGAGATCTACCTCGACCTGGGCATGACGTCCGAGGCCTGCGAGCTCGCCGACCAGGCGGCGGCCGGCTTCACCGAGCAAGGCATGGCCTTCGATGCAGCCCTGGCTCGGGTCGACGAAGCGCGCGGGCTCATCATGGCCGGCGACACCGGCCGAGCCCTATCGCTGCTGGCCGAGGCCGATGCGTTCTTTCGCAGTCGGGGCCACCGCCCGCGCCGCGCCGCCGTGAGGCTGCTCGAGGCCCGGGCGCTCCTCCAGGGCGCGGAGCCGGCCCGCGCCGCACGGCTGGCCGGCTCGGCCGCGGCGAGCTTCGCGCGCATGCAGGCCTGGCGCCCCGGATCGGAGGCCCGCCGGCTCATGGCCGAAGCGAGACTGGCTCAGGGGCGCGCAGGTTCGGCCGAGCGCGTGCTCATGCCGGCGCGCCGGTTGGCCCCGCGTCTCCCGGTCGGCGAGCGCCTGCAGATCTGGGCCCTGGCCGGACGCATCGCTCACGCTCGCGGGCGCAGCGCCGAGGCCAGGCAGCGCCTGCGCCGGGCGATCTCGCACCTAGAAGCCGAACGCCGGCTGATCCCCGGGACCGAGCTGCGCGCCCGAGCATTCGAGGACCGGGTGCGGGTGTACCACGATCTCTTAGCCGTCACGCTGCAGGGATCCCGGCCCCGGTTTGAGGAAGTCTTCCGGCTCATCGAAGCCGCCCGGGCCCGCGGCTTTCGCGATCGTGCGCGCGATAGCTCCATGGGGCCGGTGACGGGCCGCGCTTCCAACCCCGCCGGCGAGCGGCTGGCCGCGCAACGCGCGCGGCTCAGCTCGCTCACGCGGCGCTTGGAGGCGGCCGATTACCCAGAAAAAGGCGCGCCCGATCCGGTCCGGATTCGCGCTCTGCGGGCTGAGATCCAGACGCTCGAGCGGACTTTGGCCGACGAGCTGCGGCGCGCCGAGGCCCAGCGCCCCGGCGCCGAGGCCTGGCAAGGTGCCATCGATGCGGACAAGATCGCCCGGCGTCTGAAGGCCGATGAGACGCTGGTTGAATACTTCCTGCTCGGCGAGCGGGTGCTCGCGCTCGTCCTGTCCCGGCGCGCGCGGGCCTATCGGTTCCTGCCGATTCCCGCCGTGGCGCTGCAGGCGCAGGTGGCCCGTATGCGTTTCCAGCTGGACGCCCTGACGCTCGCCCCTGAGCCCGACGATGCGCTCACGTTCCAGCGCCGGGCGGCGGAGGCGGTCCTGCGCGAGCTGTACGACGCGCTGCTGGGACCCATCCTGGATCTGCTCCCCTCCAGCGGCCGATTGATCTTCGTGCCCCATGGGTTCCTGCACCACGTCCCGTTCGAGTGCCTGTGGGACGGAGCGGACTACATCGATGCGCGCTTCATCGTCTCACGCTGCCCGACCGCCGATGTGTTCCTCCAGCGCGGCCGGCGCAGCCGCCCAGGATGCGTGCTACTGCTCGGGTCGATTGCGACCGGGCCCGCCGCGGTGGGGCCGGAGTTGGAGGAGGTCGCGGCACACTTTCCGACTGACGACCTGCGCGTGCTGCGCGACCCCGTGGCCGCCACGATCCTGGACGCCATGGCTACCTGCCGCATCGTCCACCTGAGCACGCACGGCACATTCCGTGAAGACAGTCCCCTCTTCTCTCACCTGAGCACGATCGACGGCGGCCTGTTTCTCATCGACCTCTTCGGCAGCCGCCTGGGCGCGGACCTAGTGGTGCTCAGCGCGTGCAACTCAGGTCAGACCTTTACCGGCCGGGGCGATGATCTCTCGGGAGTGGCCCACGGATTCCTGGCCGCCGGCGCGCGCCAGCTCGTCGCCAGCACCTGGCGCGTCCACGACGAGGCCACTCGGCAGCTCATGGGGGCCTTCTACGGCCACTATACCGCGGGCCGTCCCGACCCGGCCGCCGCCTTGAGGGCGGCCGCCCGCGACTTGCGCGAGCAGTGGAATCACCCCTTCTACTGGGGCAGTTTCAGCGTCCACGGCGTGTGACGACGGAGCCTCTTGCCAGCACGCCCTCAACGACCGCCACCAACGCCACCGCCAGGTTCGGCCAATCCAGCACCGACTGCCCGGCCAGACTGACGCGCTCGAGCGTGGCCAGGCGCAGCAGTGACCCCGCCAGGTAGACCCGCAAGCGCGCGCTGTCCACGGGCCGCGCTTCGGCATAGGCGTCGAGAAAGGCCGCTGCCAGCATCGGCGCGGCGGTCACGGCGCCCATTCTCTGCAGGTCGTCCAGGAAGATGTGCGCGGCGAAGTTCCCAGCGTCGATCTCAGGCTCGCCCCAGCTCGCTTCATCGAGGTCGAGCAGCCCGAACACCTCGGTGTCGCGCGACCCGCCCCGGTGAGCTGCCGGCGCCCGCTGCGAGCCGCCGGGACCTTGCGCCACAAGGTCGAGCACCTGGCGCGGATAGAGGTCCCGGTGCACGACCGCGGGCGCCGCACCGGACGAGGGATCAGACCCCGATCGCAGCGCCTCGGTGACCTCGATCCAACAGCCGGCAAACCGCGACATCGCCGGCGGCGGCCATGGTGCTATCTCAGCGCGCACCCGGGCCTGCTCGAGGACCAACGCCTCCGCCGCAGCATCGTGGCGGCGCAGCGCCGGGCTGTCGGGTGGGCCGCACGGCCTGCCGGCGGTGCAGTCGTGGAAGGCCGCCAGCGCCGCACCGAAGGCGGCCAAGCGGGCCGGCGCAGCTTCCGTGCGCAGCACGCCGCTCAGCAGCATCCCCTCCAGTCCCGCCAGCAGAAGGAAACGGCGGCGCGGGTGGTAGCCGAGCACCTCCGCCAATCGCACGCAGGCCGGCAGGCGGGGCGCCAGAAACTCGTGCGCCCCCCGAGCTCGCGCCCCCCCGTGCCCGCGGTACAGCTTGCCGAACAGCGTGTGAACGCGGGCAGCCTCGCTCGGACGGCACCCTTCGATTTCGTAGCGTACAACCATGCGCCGGCCGGGTCGCAGGTGCACCGGCGTGATGCGCAGCACGCGCTGGATCTTCCAGCCCGAGGCCGCGCTCACGTCCCGGAGCAGCCTGCGCGCGCGCTCCCCATCGAGCGCCCGATCCTGCGCCTTGAACCCATCGCTCATGGCAGGGTCCCCCGGACCGGGTGCTCCGCGGGCAGGGCCAGGCCACCCTCGGGCCGCCCGGCGCGGCGCGCCAAGCCGCCCCACTCGCTGAGAACGAACTGGGCGTAGCGTCCCCCGCGATCGAAGAGCTCCTCGTGGGTGCCCTCCTCGACCACCCGCCCGCCCTCCAGGAACACGATGCGGTTGGCCCGCAGCACCGTGCTCATCTGGTGCGCCACGACCAGCGTCGTGCGGTCGCGCATGAGCCGCTCGAGCGCTTCCAGGACATCGGCCGCGGCGATCGGATCGAGCCCGGTCGTGGGTTCGTCGAGCAGCAGGATCGGGGCCTTGCGGATCATCGCCCGGGCGATCGCGATGCGTTGCCGCTGACCGCCCGACAGCGTGGTGCCCCGTTCGCTGATCACCGTGTCGTAGCCCTGGGGAAGCTGGGTGATGAACTCGTGGGCGCGAGCGCGCCGGGCAGCGTGCTCAATTTCGGCCGGATCGACCGCGCGGTGTTTGCGCCCGACGGCCCCGTAGGCGATGTTCTCGCGCACCGACACCCCGAACACGACCGTCTCTTGCGGCAGGATGCTGATCTGACGGCGTAGCGACTTCAGGCGCACGCGGCGAATGGGCATCCCGTCGATCAGGATCTCGCCCGCCTGCGGGTCGTAGAAACGCGAGATCAGGCTCAGCAGGCTGGTCTTGCCCGCACCAGTCGGCCCGACCAACGCCACCATCTCGCCGGGCGCCGCTTCGAGTGACACGTCGCGCAGGATGGGATCCTGATCCCCATAGGCGAAGGTGACGTTGCGAATCGCGACATGACCGCGCACATCGTGCAGCGAGACCGCTCCGGGGAGGTCCTGTACGGTGGGGACCAGCTCCAGCACCTCGATGACCCGGTCGCCGCAGGCGGAAGCTTTGGCCATCCTCTGCGTCATCTTCGACGCCTGGCGCAGCGGGCGGTAGAGGCTCCGCATGTAGGCGAGAAAGACGAGCAGCTCGCCAGGCGTCAGCCGCTCGGCCAGCACGTCCTGAGCGCCCAGCCACAGCGTGGCGCAAATCCCGGCCGCGAGCGCGATTTCGACCGCCCGATTGAACTGCGCTTCGATGCGTGCCACGCGCGCGCCGGAGCTGGCGGTGCGCTTGTTCAGCGCCCTGAAGCGCTCATCTTCGTGCTTCTCGGCGGTGTAGGCCTGGACAAGGTGCACCGACTGCAGGACCTCATGCGACGCGGCCGCGAGCCGTCCCTCGCGCTGGCGCTGCTGGCGGGCCGCTGCGCGCAGCCTCACCCGGAAAACGGACAACAGCCCGAAGAGCACCGGCGTGACCAGAAGCGCGATCAGCGTCAGGCGCACGTTGAGGTGCGCCATGATGATCAGGATCCCCAAGACGACCAACACCTGGGTCAGGAGCCCCACCAGCGTCGCCACGACCATCTCCCGTAGCATGACGATGTCGCCGGTGAGCCGCATGAGCAGGTCGCCGGTACGTGCGCGGCGGTGGAATTCGAGCGAGAGGGCCTGCAGGTGGTGAAAAAGCTCGCGGCGGATCGCCATGACAACATCGAGACCGGCCAGCGCGGCGCGCACGTTCTGCGTGAAGTAGAACTGCCCGCGCAGCAAGGCCAGCAGCAACACCGCCAGAGCGGCGCCGGCCAGGAGCGCCAGGGGACTTGCGGACGCCAGCGGCGAGAGATCGGTTCCCAGCAGCTTGATCGGTCGCCCCAGTAGAATGCCGTCGAAGACGATCTGCAACGGCCAGGGCTCCAGCAACGTCACGAGCGTGTAGCCCAGACTGGCCAGCACGGCAATCGCGAGCGGCCGAAGCTGAGGACGGAGATAAGGTCGCAGGCGCTTGAGCAGCCCGCTGAAGCGGGCCAGATCCCGCAGGCCGTTGGCCAGCGGACCTGCGCCCAGCGCGAGTCTCGCCGTCACGACCCCGCCTCCTTCGGATTGGGCTCGCTGGTCTCACACCGCGCGGGCGCCGCCGCCTCCCGGGAGGGCAGCCCGACGCGTTCACGCGTCTTGCGGTCCGACCAGCGCGCCTGGCCGCGCGCGGAGGCCGTCATCAACTGGATGAGGATCTTGACGTTCTGGCGCAGGTCGAAGCGCGCCTCGATCTGGCGCCGAGCGCCGCGGGCCAGCCGCTCCAAACCCTCAGGATCCCCCAGCGCCGCGCGGATCTGGTCGGCCAGGGCGCGCGCATCACCCGGGGGCACGAGCAGCCCCGTCTCTCCCGGGGTGATCGCCTCGCCGATGCCCGAGATCGGCGTCGTGATGACCGGCAGGCCCATCGCCATCGCCTCGAGGATCACCGTGGGGATGCCGTCCTGGTCGCCGTCCGGGCACGCCACCGAGGGCGCCACCAGCAGCGCGGCCCGGCTGTACAGGTCCTCACGCAGGCGCGTCTGATCGAGCGCGCCGGGGAGATGCACGAGATCGCGCAGCCCATCCGACCGGATCAGTGCCTCAAGCTCCGGCCGGCACTCGCCTTCGCCCGCAATGATGGTGCGCACGCGCAAGCCCTCACGATGCAGCAGCGCACAAGCCTCGATCAGGGTCGCGAAGCCCTTCTTCTCGACCAGGCGCCCCACGGCGGCGATCAGCGGTGGCTCATCGGCGGCCGGCTGCAGCGGCAGCGCCGCTGACTGCGCCGGCAGTCCTGTTGGACGCGTGAAGGCCCATTGGCCCAGATCGAGGCCGTTGTACAACGTCACCAGCTTTCGCCGGGGGATCTTGAACCCCAGCCCCTCGATGAAACGCCGATTGTATTCGCTGATCACGACCACGAAGGCCGCCAGACGCACGCGCTTCTTGAGCTTGTTGTTGCGCCCATGGTGGTGCCCGGACCAGAAGAGGTCCTTGGCATGGGCCGTGAAGCTGAACGGGATGCCCGACAGCAGCGAGGCGAACTTCGCCTGCCGGGCGGGACCGCTGGCGAAGTGGGCGTGGAAATGCTCGACGCCAAGCGCACGAGCCTTCTGGACGATGTAGGGCGCTGCGGTGAATTTGCGACCCGACGCCGTGCTGCCCCGTTGGCAAGCAAAAGCCAGGGTGTTCAGGTAACGCCGCGGCGAGCGCGCAAGACACCCCAGATGGCATCGGGCGTAGATCCCCAGGTGTCTTCCCTTCACCGGGGGCACGACGAACACCGGCCCCTTCACCCGCGCCGCCCCCGGCTGACGCGTCGTGGCATCCGGATCCTTCATGGAGAAGATGACGACCTTCAGGCCGCGCCGTTCCAGTTCGAGGATCTCGTTGAGAACGAACGTCTCGGAGAAGCGCGGGAACATCTTGAGCACGTAACCCACGACCAGGGGCCGCTCGGTCGCGCTGCTCGCGGGCAACGCCCGTGCCGGTGGATCGTTCATGGGGCCCACATCCAGAGCTCGCGGCGCGCCGCCTCTCCCGCTGCCAGAGCACGGCTGGTCACCTGCTCCCAGGTCCACGGCGTGCGGTCGGCCGCTGCCTGGGCCAGTCTGTCCCGCAGATCGCGATCGGTCGCCAGCTCGAGCAGGGCGCGCGCCAGCGCCTGCTCGTCGCCCGGCGGCACCAGGACCACGCCTTGCTCGGGGCCGAGGTTGTCCCCCAGCTGCCCGATGGCGGAGGCAATCACCGGCCGGCCCGCGGCGAGGTACTCCGCCACCTTGAGCGGGGAGAAGTAGTGCTGCTCGAGTGGCCCGTAGGGGGCCGTGAGGACGTCGCACGCCGCCAAATGGCGGCCAACTTGATCGTGCGGCACGCTGCCCACGAAGTGCGTGTGCTCGGCCAGCCCAAGGTGCCGTGCCAGGGTGGTAAGGTTCTCTCGCTCCGGGCCGTCGCCGATCAGGAGTAGCTCGATGTCCGCTTCATCCTGCCGGGCGCGGGCGACGGCGCGCAGCAGATGGTCCACGCCGTGCCAGGGCTTGAGCGTGCCGCTGAAGCCCACCACGAAGCGCGGGCCCAGCCCGAGCCGGAGCCGCACGTCACCACCATCGAGGTCGGTGTGAAAGAGACGCGGATCGACTCCATTGGGCAGAACGATCACCCTCTCGGGCCGCACCCCCAGGCGCCGCACGTGTTCCGCCAGAACCTCCGAGACCACCACCACGCGGTCCGCGCGCCGAAGAATCCAGCGCTCCGCCCAGCGCGCCAGCCACGCCAGGCACAGGTCTCGATAGCGAGCCTCCTCTTCCACAAGCGGGGCATTCACTTCCACAACGTGCGGAACCTTCAGCTTCTGCGCGACGCGCGCGCCGGCCAGGGCGGTGAGGGCGTAGCGTTCGTAGATGAGATCGGGATGCGTGGCGCGCCCGAGCTCCAGGGCGGCCCGATAGACGGAGACGTTGTCCGCCAGGCGCCGCAGGGCCCGTTCGCAGGGCTGACCGCCGCGCAGCAGGCGCGCCAGGCGGGCCACCCGAGCCTGGCCGGCCGCGCCCAGGCCGGCGACGGTCACGCGCGCGGCGGGGCGCGGGCCGTCATCCGGGCCTACGCGCGTGGTCAGGATCTCAACGCCGAGGCCCTGATCGACCAGGGCCTGCACGACGGCGCGGACGTGCACGGAGGCGCCCTTCGCCCCCCTCACTGGCACACCGCGATCGGCCGACAGGTAGAGGACCTTTTCGACGCCCAAGGCCCGACGCAGCCGTTCGACCACGCGAGCCTCCCATTCCTGGGCATCGAATCTCCGGAGGACCCACTCACGCCCTGCGCGTCCCATCTGATGGCTCAGAAGCCGGTCTCGCAACTGCTTCTCGAGCGCATCAGCCAGGGCGGGCGGGTCCTCCGGAGAGACCAGCAAGCCGTTCATGGCGTGGACAACCAACTCCTGGATCGACGACAACCGCGACGCCACCACCGGCACCCCGCACGCCATCGCCTCGGCCAGCGTGTTGGGAATGCCGTCGCGATCTCCCTCGGGCGTCACGCGTGACGCCAACGCGACGCACCAGGCTCGCCGGTAGGCGGCCCGGACTTCGTCGCGGGTGAGCATCCCGCGCAGGGTGATGGCGTCGCTCAGTCCCGCGGACCGGATCTGGTCCTCGAGCGGGCGGCGCAGGGGGCCCTCGCCGATGATCTCGAGCCGGAAAGGCACGCCGCGCTCGCGCAGGAGGGCCGCGGCCGAGATCAGCACGTCGAAACCCTTCTTCGGCACCAGACGCCCCACGGAAACGATCAACGGGTCGTCGGCGTTCGCCTCGGCGACGCCTTGGTCGCTGGCCGGCTGAGCCGGCTGTGGCGCCGGCGACGGCGTCGACGGTAGTCCCGACGATGGCGCAAAGAATCCTGTATCGACGCCGTGGTAGATGCACTCCACCGACGGAGCCTGTTCCGCCGGGATGTGACAGCCGGCCAGCCGCAGCAGGAGCTCCTGGTTCGACCGCGTGCAGGTCAGGGTGAAGCGCGCGGCGGCGAGCTTCTTGACCAGGGACTCCGGTTGCGACAGGTGGATGTCCTTGGCGTGCGCGGCCATGCTCCAGGGCACGCCCGTGAGGCGATGAACGCGATAGGCGATCGAGGCGGGCGCGTGCGCCCAAGCGGCGTGCAGATGGCCGATCCGGTCACGGCGCACGCGCTCGGCCAGCCAGACCGTTCGCCAGAGCCGCCTCCACTTCCGCGGCGTCGGCGGCAGGAGCGACCGCAGCAGCTCCCGCGCGGTTGCCCGGGGTCCAACGCGCCAGCAGCCCGCCAGGCCCCGAACGAACTGGCCGAGCCCTGGCACCCCCGGGCGCGGCGCGATCAGAACCTCGGGCAGCAGCTCCTCCGCCTCCGGGTGCGTGCGCGCGTCGCGGGTGGGCGGCATGAGCGAGTAGATTCGCACCGGGACTTTCGCCGTCCTCAGTGCGATCACTTCCTTGAGGATGAACGTCTCCGAGATGCGCGGGAACATCTTGGCGATGTACCCCAGGTGGGCCTCCGCCACCGGGGGGATTGCCGTGGCGGTCTGCCCGGCCAGGCCGACGGCACGGCTGGTAAGCTCACGCCCCTGTGTGCGCGTCGCCGTCATTCGAATCGCACCTGGCGCCGGTCGAGTCGTGCTTCGCTGCCATCCGCAAAGCCCACCTTGACCCGCCACGTGTAATCCCCCGCGGGCACGAATTGCCCCGCGTACGTGCCCTCGCTGCCGAGACCATTCCAGGTCACTTCGGTGCTCACCCTCTTGTCCGAGAACCAGACCGCCTCGCCCGCCACGTCGTAGACCTGCGCCCGGGCCCAGTCTGCCGCACGGGACGGCAGTCGCCACTGCAAGAGCAGTGGCGCAAAGAGGGTGGGCCGCGCCACGCGGGCCCCGTCCTCCGGCTCAATCGGCATCGCGCCGTAGGCCCAGACGTCGAGCGCACCCAACGCCATCAGACTCTCCGGCGCGGCCACCGTGAATTCGGCCGTCAGCGCCTCGAAATCTCCCTCCTCGTCACCCGAGACCTTCACTTCCCAGAGTCCCGGACCGACGTCCGCAAACGCAAACTCTCCATCGTCGTCGGTGTCGGTGCTGTCGATCACCGTTGCATCGGCCGCCCGGCGCAGCTCGACCTTGAGCTCCTCCGCCGCCTCGCCCGCGCGAACCACGTGGCCCGCCACATTGGGCACCGGCACGCGCGGGCCGACATCATCGTGCAGGTCCGCCTCACAGCCCCCCAGCAGGCCCGCGGCAAGCACTACCGCCGTGATCGTCCTGGGCGTCATCGCGCGCCAGCCACTCCCCGAGCCGCACCCCGCCGTCATCGCAGGATCAGAACCCGACCGCTGCATCCCGTCGCCACTCGCTGGAAGAGGTAGCTCCCCGCCGCGACCTGAACACCCCCTCGATCCCGGCCATCCCAGCGCACGTCGCGCCCCCTTCCGCTGAGGACTGCTACACAGCGGCCGGCCGCGTCGAGCACGACGATCCGCTCTTCTGCCCGCAGATCGTCTGCGAGGCGCAAGGCGACCCGCCCCGTCGATGGATTCGGATAGGCCATTAGCCCCCGTGTGCCGCCCGCGATCTCGCGCTCCCCAACGTCCACGCTGGGCCCGATGCCGAAGGACCAGAGAACGCCGGTCACGTCGGCCACGTGGACCATGTTGCCGTACCCGGGCGCCGGGCTGGAGCGCAGCGGCTCCCCGACCGTGTAGGTCCAATCGAGCACGCCGTCGTCGTGCACGCAGTAGAACACGCCGTCCTGTGCCCCGACGCAGACGACTTCATCGTCGGTCGAGTAGAGCGGCGAGCTGGTCACCTCACCCTCGGTGCCGTACTCCCAATCGATCGTCCCATCGGCCTTGACGGCCAGCAGCCAGTTGCCGCTGCCGATGAAGACCCGACCGTCGGGTGTCAGAGCTGGCGACGAACGGATGACATGACCTGTGTAGGTGGCATACACAAGCTGCTGGTTGATCGTGACCGCGTACAAGTACCCGTCGTAGGATCCGAAGTAGACCACGTTGTCGCTGCTGACCGCGGGCGAGCAGTACTTGATCTCGCCGCCGGTGGCAGCGCGCCAGCGCAAGGTTCCGTTGGGCCACAGAGCGTAGAGGTAGTGATCGGCTGAGCCGAAGAAGATCGTGCCGTCGGGACCGATGGCCGGCGAGCTGCGCACGATCCCACCCGTCGTGTAAGACCAGGCCAGCGTGCTGTCGGAGCGCACGGCATAGAGGCACCCGTCGTCGGCCCCGAAGTAGATGATCTCGCCGGGACCGATGTTGGGCGAGGTCTTGATCGGCCCACCTGCTGTGAAGGTCCACTTGCGCGTGCCATCGGGCCGCACCGCGTACAACACGCCGTCGCTGCCGCCGACATAGATTGTGCCATCCTGGCCGATGGCGGGGCTCGAGTAGCGGAAGTTGCCCTCGCCGACGAACACCCAGCGGGGCATCCCCACGGCCGCCAGGGCCACGAGCTCCTTATCGAGGTTGCCGATGTAGACCGTGCCATCGGCGGCCACCGCCGGGGAGGCATAGAGGACGCTGTCGCCGGTGGCGTAGGACCAGGCCAGCATGGAATCGTAGGGCGCATCGCGCTCGGTCACCCCCGAGTGACGCGCATCCCCGCGGAAGACGGGCCAGATGTCGGTCGCCGACACCATGTCCGAGCCGGCCGTCGCGAGGACGAAGAGCGTCGCGGCCCAAGCACGTCCGACACGGCACTGGCAGCCTAGCTGGATGTCAAGCATACGTCGGCCTCCCAGGGACTCCCACTGCCTAGGACTCCCACTCGTAGCGCAGGCCCATGGCGGAGACCCACTCGGAGAAGGAGCCTTCTTCGTCGTAATCGATCGCCGCGCCCGAGCTCAGTCGAACCGAGCGCCAGGCATGGGTGGCGGTGACCTGCCAGGCCAGGTGGTTCGACAGCCGGTAGAGCAGCGCCGCGCCGGCGGCTCCGGCCAGATCGTGCCGCCGGTAGTGGCTCCGATCCTCGGGCGAGCGCGAGGTGTAATGGCGCCACGCCAGGTCCAGGATCGCCGACAGCTCAGCGCCCGGCGCGAGCCCGGACCAGGTGATCTGTGGCTCCATCCCCCATTCGTAGTAGGAGAGGTCCTTGCCCAGATCCGGCTCGTTGCGCGACAGCGCACGCCGCCATCCCCCGGACAGCTCGAAGTCAACCCGCTGCGGAAGGCCCACTTCGGCCTGCAGACCGAGACCCAGGCGGCGCTGGTCGCGCTCGGCAAAGGGATCCGTGTAGTCCTTCCACGACCCCTCGACGGCTAGGCCCAGATTGGCCGGCCGACCGGCTGGCCCGTTGATCGCGCGCTCGAGGCCCCACTCCACATCCCAGCGGCGATGGGCCTCCGCCCGGAACTGCAGATCGCCGGGCGCGGCGTCCTTGTCCACCCGGTGCCGCCCGTAGACCTGCGGTCGATACGCGCACGCCAGCTCCGTGCGCGTGCGGGCCGAGACCCGGGCGATGATCTGCGCGCTGTACGTACTCACCCCCGTGATCGGATTGTGCAGGAATTGGTCGCGCGCATAACCGATCCGCAGCTTGGGTTTCACTCCCGCCCTGCGCCCCAGGGGCCAGTCCGCCTCCGCGGCCACGTGGAGCGCACCATCTTCCATCCGATCGACCACAAAGAAGCTCCCGGGAGCTCGCCGGTGGAACGCATCCAGCTCAGCATCCGAGGCGTTCAGCAGATTCGTGTCGTAGGCCGCATCGATCTCGGCGTACACGCGCGCCGGGCGCAGGTCGGCCCGCGCTGTCGATGCTGACGGAGCGCCGAACAACGCCAGCGCCAGCAGCAGCGGTCCGAGGTATCGTCCCCGACCGGTGCCAACGCTCGCGCGACGTTCGCCCCGGGGACGACCCGCCCGCCCAGGAGATACAGGGTGACACCGACCCAACAGGTAGCGGACCCTCTTCTGCAGCGCGGTCACCCCACCGAGCATGTGTTCGCCGGCCGGCAGCGACGGCTTCCTCCGAAACGCGCCCTCTAGGCCGGCCGCGAGGGTCTCGACGGTCAACTCGCGCGGATCGATCACGCTGACGAGACCCTGTTGTTCGAAGGCTCGGGCGCGGATGAGCTGCTCCCGGCGGGGATAGATCCGCGGGACGACCAGCGATCGCCGCGCACAGGCCAGGATCTCGCAGAGCGTGTTGTACCCCCCCATCGATAGCACCAGGTCACTGCGCGCCATCCAGGCGGGTAGGTTGCTGATGAACTCGTGCACGCTCACGCCGTCGAGGCCCGCCAGTCGCTGCGCCGCCGCCTGGCGCGCCTCGGGGTCCATCAGCGGGCCGGTGACCACGTAAAACTCGTAGGGGCTGCGCGGGCCCAGGCGGGCCTGGAGCCCGGCCACCGACTCGAGGATCACGATCCCGTCGCCACCGCCGCCGATCGTCACCAGCACGCGCCGGCGCCCGGCCACCGCCGGCGGATGCTGGAGCGCGCTGTCGAAGCCGCCGTTCCCATCGGCACCGTGGCTGGCAGGACCGACATAGCCGAGGTGCTCGCTCAGATCGGCCGGCAGGTCATAGGCCTCGATCGCATCGAACAGACCGGGTAGCCCGAAGATGTGAATCGCGTCGTAGTGCTCCCGCAGGAGCCCGTAGATGTCATCGCGTTGCCACGCCGTGCGGATCACTTCGGGGTCATCGAGCACGTCCCGCAGGCTGAGATGGACCTTCGTCTCCGGCCGGCGGCGGCGCAGATTCGCCAGCACGGGCCGCAGCTCACCCTTCATCCCCGCGGGCACGTTGTCCACCAGCAAGAGGTGCGGGCGGAATTCCTCGATGGCGTCGCAGATGAGCTGCGCGCGCATGCGCCGGATCGATTCCTTCGAGATCCCCAGCTCGCGCGGCAGGTAGGTCTCCGGCCCCGTCTTCACGACCGACGGGAGCTTGATGTAGTCCACGCCCGGGGGAAACGCGAAGCGGTGAGCGATCGGCGAGCCCGATAGAATCAGGACACTGCAACCTGGAAGTGCCTTCGTGATCCCTTGAGCCAGCCGGGTCGTGCGCGTGAGGTGCCCCAGGCCATAGGTGTCGTGCGAATACATCGCGATCCTGGGTGACCCAGGTGTCGATCCCATCGGCTTTCTCCCGGCGGCCTATCCCCAACCACCCCAAGCCCAAGGCAGAGCACCCCGTAATGAGTGGACGCAGGGAAAGAGCCGGGAAATACATGCGGGCAGAATAGCAGCAGCCTCAGGACGAAAGGCCGCGCGGGCGAAGCGGCAGGCAGCCAGCGGCGCCTAGCGCAGGATCGTGATCGCGCTGGTCGCGGTCCGCGCGCCGGCCGTCAGCCGGATGTAGTAGGTCCCCGGAGGCACCGGCCGGCCGGCCAGGTCGCGCGCCGACCAGCCGAGTGGCCCGCCATTCGCGGAGCGGGCGGTCTGAACGAGCCGCCCGGCGGCGTCGTGGACGGACAGCCGCCAGGGCCCCGGGGCCTCCCCGGCCAGCGCGAGCTGCACCTTGTCCCGCGCCGGATTGGGCCAGACGCGAATCCCGCCGGCCGCGTGGTCCCGAATCGGAACGGCGCTCATGTCTCCGAGGGCTCTCGGCAGGTTGATTCGCCCGGTGCCCAGCTTGTCGGCGTAGGGCTGGTTGCCGGGAAGGTAGTAGATGGGATCGACCCCATCCACGAGCAATCCGCGCATGATCTCATAGCCCAACACCGGCTGCACGCTCAGCAGGAGCGCCATTTCTCCGGCCACGAGCGGCGTCGCGAACGAGCACCCGCTCCCGATCGCCCAGCCCTCCGGGTGAGCGCTGCGAATGCCCACCCCGGGCGCTGAGACGATCACCTGCGCGCTGTAGTCGGCGAAGTCGGCCTTCACGTCGGCCGAATCGAGGGCCGTCACCATGAAGGCCAGCGAGTCGCAGGCCGGATGGTAGGGCGGAAACTCCAGGTCACGATTGCCCGCCCCGGCCACGGTGAAGACGCTGTGCAGGTCGGCCACGCGCAGCTTGCGCTTGATCATCTCCGCCACCTGAGGCGTCCCGAAACTCGCGTTGATGACGTTCGCCCCGTGCGCGCTGGCGGCGATGATACCCTTGGCCACCCCAAAGAGCGTGCCGCGCCCGTCGTCGTCGAGCACGCGGATCGGCATGATCCTGGCTTCCGGCGCCACGAGGGCGATCAGGCCGGCCACCATGGTCCCGTGGCCGAAACCCTCGTCGATCTGCCCGTCGCCGTCGTCATCCAGGCCGTTGGACGTTTCCCAGGGATATTGATCGAAATCGATGCAATCGAAGCCATAGGTCGTCAGCCGGCCGGCAAAGACCTCGTGTGATGGATCCACACCCGTGTCGAGCACCGCCACGGTCACCCCAGCGCCGCGCGTGATCGCATGGGCGGCGTCGAGACCGATGCGCCGGGTCATCGACTGATCGGCGAAATCACCCCATGTGCCGCCGACCACCGCCACCACCATCTGACGCACGCCCTCGGGCGTCTCGAGCCGCCAGTTGACGTCGACCACGTCGATCGCTTCGTCCTGCGCCATGAGCGCGACGAACTCGAGTAAGTCCCCCACCGGGGGGGCGTGCAGCAGGTAGATCTCCGTCTCGAGGTCGGCCATGAGCGTGGTGGTACCCCAGCGCTGGTTGATCTCCTCGATGGTGTAGCCCGCTTCCAGCATGCAGCAGATCTGGTCGGGAACGTAGTCCGGGTCGGCCCAGGCGCAGGTAGCCAGCCCGAGCATTGCGATCATCGGGAGCATCGGGAAGAGAGGCCGGCGCATGGTTACACCTCCCGGGTACGCCCGCGCGACAGAGCCGCCCAAGTGCGTGCTCCGCCGCCCGGCGTGGGGCACCTACCCGCTATTGTAAAGTCTACCTGTGCAAACCGACGTGGTCAAGGCACCAGAGGCTCCGCCGGCGCATCCGCTGGACCCCACAACCATTGCGCCGGCCACCCCATCTGTGCGAGGATCCCTGGTGCCACCCTCTTGTGCCGTACCTGGGTAGGCCCGATTGGCTCAGCGCTCCGCGGGTCGCACGCCGCGGCGAGTGCGAGTCTGTTGAGCTGCCCCTGGAGGTTCGGCATGCATCCTCGTTTGCGCTTCCTGGTCGTGCTTTGCCTGGCGATCGGCTTGCTGACTCTGGTCTGGCAGCCTCCCCAGGCGCGCAACCCCATCCGCAACGCCTTCTTCAGCCGCTACCCCGGCGCGGTCGGCACCGTGCTCGATGACGTGCCCAGCAACGCCGGCCACTGCGGCGTTTGCCATTTCGATTTCGACGGCGGGGGTGCTCGCAACCCCTATGGCCTCGGGATCGAGGTGATGCTGGCCGGCGGCATGAGCAACGCTCAGGCGATAGCAGCCGTCGAAGGCGATGACTCGGACACCGACGACTTCACGAATCTGGTGGAGATCACCGACCTCGAGCACTTCAGCAACACGCCGACCTTCCCGGGCCTCACCGCGGGCAACGTGAACAACACGCTCAACGTCCTGCTGGCCGAGATCACGCCCTTCCTCACGCCCTCGGGCGGCGCCGACACGACGGCGCCGGTCGTCACGGTGCTGGCGCCCAACGGTGGGGAGACGATCGAGGCGGGCGTGATCTACTCGGTCACCTACACCGCGACCGACGAGAGCGGCATCGCCTACGTGAATGTCTTCATGTCGGAGGACAGCGGTCTGAGCTACGAGCCGGTGGGCCTGCGGCTCGATGCGACCGGCAGCTTCGCTTGGTTCGTCCCCAATCTGCCGGGCAGTGCCAATCGCATCCGCGTCGAGGCGGTGGACAACGCCGGCAACCCCGGCCGCGATGCCAGCAACGACGACTTCACGATCACCGCCACGCCGCCCGGCTATGTGGCCTCGACGCTGCGTGACATGGAGCTGCCCGGCACCCAGCCGCTCGAGGGGGCCGTCCTTGACGACCCGGCCGTCTCCTGCGCGAGCTGCCACGGCAACTACGACCATGCGGTCGAGCCCTGGTTCAACTGGGGCGGCAGCGCGATGGCCCAGGCGGCCCGCGATCCGCTGTTCTTCGCCTGTGTGGCCGTGGCCGAGCAGGATGCGCCCTCGGTCGGCGACCTGTGCCTGCGCTGCCACACGCCCGGCGGCTGGCAGGAAGGCCGCTCGGTCGACACGAGCGGCGGCCTGCTCACCGCCAAGGACCGCCAGGGCGTGCAGTGCGATTTCTGCCACCGCTTCGTCGATCACAACTACGTGCCGGGGGTGAGCCCGATCGAGGACCAGGAGGTCCTCGCCCACATCGATCCGCTGCCGCTGCAGTACGGCAACGGGCAGTTCGTGAGCGATCCGGCCCCCCTGCGGCGCGGCCCCTACGCCGACGCGATCGCCGCCCACGCCTTCCTCGAGTCGCCCTATCACCGCTCGGCCGATCTGTGCGGCATCTGCCATGACGTCAGCAACCCGGTCTTCGTGCGGGTCGGGGGCACCGTGTACGCGCCCAACGCCTTCGATGAGGAACACCCCGACATGGAGATCCGCAACATGTTCCCCATCGAGCGCACGTTCAGCGAGTGGTCGCGCAGCGAGTACGCGACCTCGGGCGTCTACGCGCCGCAATTCGCCGGCAACAAGCCCGACGGAATCGTCTCGACCTGTCAGGACTGCCACATGCGCGACGTCACCGGCAAGGGCGCCATGCAGGCGTCGGCCCCCGTGCGATCCGACCTCGGACTGCACGACCTGATGGGCGGCAACACGTTCCTCACCGATATCGTGGACGACTTCTACCCCGGCGAGGTGGACCTGCAACAGCTCGCGGCGGCCGACGCGCGGGCGATCCACATGCTGGAGCTGGCAGCCACCCTGACCGCGACCCCCACGGCCACCGGCATCACCGTACGGGTGACCAACGAGACCGGGCACAAGCTTCCCTCGGGCTATCCGGAAGGCCGCCGGATCTGGCTCCACGTCCGCGCGATCGACGCCTCCGGACAGACCGTCTTCGAGTCGGGCGCCTACGATGCGGCCACCGGCGTCTTGGTCCACGACGAGCAGATCAAGGTCTACGAGATCCATCCCGGGCTGAGCGCGGCCCTGGCGGGCGCCCTGGGGCTGGATTCCGGCCCCTCGTTCCACTTCGTGCTGAACGACACCATCTTCCACGACAACCGCATACCGCCCCGCGGTTTCACCAACGCCGCCTTCGCCGAGATCCAGTCGCCGCCCGTCCATCACGCGTACGCCGACGGGCAGTACTGGGACGACACGGAATATCTGCTGCCGGCGTCGGCCGACTCGGCGATCGTGACCCTGTACTATCAGACGACGAGCAAGGAGTACGTTGAATTCCTGCGCGCCGAGAACCACACCAACTCCGCCGGCGAGGACCTTTACAACGCCTGGGCGGCCCAGGGCCGCTGCGCCCCGGTGCCGATGGCCGCGGTGCGCGTGCCGGTCGACATCCCGGTGAGCGACGTCGAGCACGGGCAGCCGGCTGCGCGGCTCGTGACCGCCCTCGGCCACGGCCAGCCCAATCCGTTTGGTGCCGGAACCATGATTCACTACACGTTGGCCGCGGAGGGCGCCGTCGACGTCGCCGTCTATGACGTGCACGGTCGCCGCGTGCGCACGCTGATTCGGGCGCAGCAGGCGCCGGGCCGGCATGGGGTCCAGTGGGACGGCCTCGGCGAAGAAGGCCAGCCGCTCGCGGCCGGTGTGTACTTCGTACGCTATCAGACCGGCCAAGAGCTCTTCTGGCGCAAAGCCACGTTGGTAAGGTAGCCCCTCGATCCGGCGACGGGCCTATGGCGCGCGGCGACGTATCAAAGACGTCCGCCGCGCGTCCGTTTCTGTGGATGGGGAAGTCACGTCCGGGCAAAGGGCGCCGGCGCGCAGCGCGTGCTCGTGCTTCCTTGAGCGGCGCGCTCCGCTAGGAAACGTCCGCACGGACCGGCCCCCGTGCGGGCCAAGGGATCCCCGGCCGGCGTTGTCCGGCCGGGGATTTCCGTCTCCGCGGCGAATCCGTGGGACCGAGGGCACGCTGCGCCAGCAACGTCGCCCTGTTCGAGCGAGCCGACACCGTGGCGGAGACCGTACCGGCCACGCGTTTGGGTTGACCTAGGGCTTCCGGGCGCACACCACCAACCGCCCAGCCTGGTGATCGTAGGGCGCCCCGGCGAGGCTGCCGAACACATGCACGTCTGTGAAGCCGCATGCCCGCAGCAGTGCGGACAGCTCCGTGCCTGTGTAGAGGCGGTGGCCGAAGCGGAACTCCTCACTCCGGCCGTCCCGGATGAGGATCCAGCGGTTGTGGATCCACCCCCAGTCCGGAGCGAGCCGGCGCTCTTGGAGCAGGATGGTTCCATCCTCCTCCTGATCCCAATCGCGCGCGCGGAACACCCGCGCCAGGACCTCGCGACCCATCAACTCCATCACGATCCGGCCGCACGGTTTGAGCGAGGCGAAGGCGTGCTCGAGCACAAGCCGGTCGTCGGCCGGGTCCTCGAAGTACCCGAACGACGTGTACATGTTGATGACGGCGTCGAATGTCGCGGGGCGCACAAAGCGGCGCATGTCCTCGATGACAAACTCCGCCGGGAGCTTCTCGGCCGCGGCCCGCTCGCGGGCCTGCGCCACATAGTCGGACTGCCGGTCGACGCCGGTCACGCGATAGCCGCGCCGGGCGAGCTCGACGCTGTGCCGGCCCGGCCCGCAGCACAGGTCGAGCAGGCTGGCCCCCGGCGCGATCTCGAGCAGGGCAACGAGACGATCGGTCTGTTCCGGCGTGATCGCCAGGCGTTGCTCGCCAAAGAGGATGGGGGCCAGTGCTGCCCAGAAACGGTCGTTCTCAAACCACGGCATCGTGCTCATGGCGCTGATCCTCCCTCTGTCGCAGGTTCGCTCGGCCCGGCCCCGGATTTCAATCGCCGCGCGGCTTAGATCTTCGGCGCGGCATCGGGTTCGCGCCACCGGGCCGCGCAGCCGAGATTGAGACCCGGGCCGGCCGGGTGCTACTATCCGCGCTTCAAGCTCTCACTTCCTGGGTCGCACGTGTGGACGAGGGCCCATGCACGCAGGAGACATGCAGGCAGGCGGACAGGCCGCCCCGCGGCGGAAGGCAGGGGCCCGTCAGGGTTCGCTCGAGGCGCGTCTGCGCTCCGGGCCCTATTTCATCTTTCCCGACGGATCGAATCGCGAGGAAATCCGCGCCCTGGGCCAGGGCTTCCTCGATCTCACCGTCGAGGCCTTGTCGGATGCCGGCCGGCGCCCCCTCCTGCCCGCGCAGGATGAGGCCAGCGCACGCGAACGCGGCGGCCCGGTGCCCGCGGGATACGAGCCGCCACCCGCAGGTCGCCCGGCCGCTGAGCTCATCGCGCTCATCCGCACCCGGGTGCTCGACCGCGTGATGAACGTCGCCCACCCCGGCTATGTCGGCCACATGGACACGCTGCCGGGCGCCATCGGTGCCTTCTCCGACATGCTCATCTCCGCGCTCAACAACAACATGCTCTGCTGGGAGATGTCGCCGGTCTTCACCGAGATGGAGGCCCGTCTGCTCGACTGGATCGCGCACGTGATCGGCTGGCCGGGGGCCGGCGGCGCCGGCCGGGATGCCGGGGCAGCAGCCCGGGTGCCCGGTGCCGCGGACCGGGACTCGGCCGCGACGACGCCCACCGGATTTCTGGTGAGCGGCGGCAGTCTCGCCAACCTGTCAGCGATGCTGGCCGCGCGCAACGTCATGTGCGGCCCCGCCTTTCGTGAGCGGGGTCTGGCCGCGGCGCCCGGACCGCCGGTCATCCTCGCGTCCGAGGAGGCCCACTACTCGCTCGACAAGATCGTCAACATCCTGGGATTCGGCTCGCAGGGTCTCGTGCGCGTCGCGACCGATGAAGAGCTCCGCCTGCGACCCGATGCGCTGCAAGCGACGATCCGCGACCTGCGCGCACGCGGGCGCTGGCCCTTCGCCGTGGTGGGGATCGCCGGCACGACCGTGACGGCCGCCGTCGATCCCCTGGAAGCGATCGGCCGCATCGCGCGCGCCGAGGGCCTCTGGTATCACGTCGATGCGGCCTACGGAGGGTCGCTCCTCGTCTGTCCGCCCGATCGCGGCTGCCAGGCCAGGACGCTCATGCGGGGGATCGAGCTGGCCGACTCGGTCACGTTCAATCCGCAAAAGTGGCTCTTCGTGCCCAAGGTCTGCGCCGCGGTCTTCTTCCGCGACAGCCGGCGCGTCGCCGCCGCGGTGCGCGAGACCTTTCCCTATGGCAGCCTCGGCAACGGCGAGATCGCCGATCCGCGACGCAACGTGGGCGAGTACACGATCCAGGGCACGCGGCGCGTGGATGTCCTGAAGCTGTGGCTGACGCTCGAGCACTTCGGCCTGGACCTGCTGGCCGATCTGATGATCGACTCGCTCGCCCGTGCCCAAGGCCTGGCCCAGCGCGTGGCCCGCGAACCGGAACTCGAGCTGCTGACGCCGCCGCAGCTCAACATCGTCTGCTTCCGCTATCGGCCGCCGCAACTGGACCCACAGCGCGACGCGGAGACTCTCGATCGCCTGCAGGTGGCGATTCACACGGCGCTGGGTGTCGCCGGTCCGGGCTGGATCTCCATTCCGCGCCATCGCGGGCGTCGCTGGCTGCGCGTCGTCGTGCTCCACCCGCTGGCGCGCCCGGCGCTGCTGGACCGGATTCTGGACGAAGTCCTGGCGCGCGGTCGCGAGATCGCGCGGCGTGACGGGCTTATCTAGCGCCCCGCCCGGTACTCGTGGGCGGCCGCGACCAACGATGCGAACAGCCGCCGGATGGGCATGAGGCCCGGCAAGTCCTCGGGGTGGAACTGCACGGCGATCAGAAAGCGGTCGTCACGGGGATCGGCCGCTTCCAGCGCCTCGATGATGCCATCCGGCGCCCACGCCGTCGCCATCAAGCCATCGCCCAGAACGTTGACCGCCTGGTGATGGATGCTGTTCGTGGTGAGCACGGTGCAGCCGAGAATGCGGGCCAGGCGGCTTCCGGGCGCGATGCGGATCTCGTGCGCCGGATGGTCGCGCGGGTTCGGGGCCCGGTAATAGTGCTCAGCGGCTTCGGGCCGCTGGCTGGCGATGTCCTGGATGAGGGTGCCACCACAAGCCACGTTCAGGACCTGGATCCCGCGACAGATGGCCAACACAGGAATCCGGCCCGGGCGGATCAGGTCGAGCAGCGACAGCTCCATGCGGTCGCGCTCGGTGTCGGGCTGCCCGCAGAGGGCATGCCGATCTTGGCCGAAGCAGGACGGGTCGAGGTCCCCGCCCCCGGTCAGGCAGACGCCGTCGAGCTCAAGGGGCGGCGCAACACCCGGAGCAACAGCCGGCGCGCCCGGGTCACGGAAGTAGAGCCCCATCTCTTCCGCGGCTCCCGGCGCCAGGGGCACCGGAACGCCCCCGGCGCTGCGAATGGCGGTGAAGTAGCTGCGATTCATGCCGTAGCGCGGCAAGTGCGTGTCGCACTCAGGTTCATCGACCATCAGCGTCACGCCGATGCGCGGGCGCGCCCACACCTCGGGACGTACCCAGGCACCGCGGATGCCTTGTTCCGCCCGGACCATCCTGGCATCCTCCTCGACCGACCCTCGGGGCCCCGGGCTCCCCACGAGCTTCCGGAATCAGCCGGCTGAGGGTTCCTCCGGCCTCACCGGACCTCACCGGGCCAGACCCGGTCGGTCTTCATCCGGCAGAGTAGTGGATCGCGGCAGCCCACGCCAAGGCCACAGCGCTCATCTTGGCGCGGACCCTGATCGAAAGTGAGGTGTGGATACCACTGAAACAGGCTCGTATGCCGAACGTCATGGCGATAAGGAGGGGATTATGCTGCCCCCATGGAGCTCTGAGGCCCTGCGTTCGCGCGCGCCCTTCGGGCGGGGGCTCGTCGCGCGGGGGCGGCGGGTGCCGCGACCGGCCGCCAAGGGTCTGACGGCCTCGGCTGCCTTGACGACTCTGGCTGCCCTGGCGGCCGTGGTGGCTCTGAGCCTCCTGGCCTCGGGCTGTTCGCGTCTGGCGGTGAACACCGAGGTGGACCCCCGGGCGGATTTCACGTCGTATGCCAGCTTCGAGTTTCTCCCCCAGGGCGGACTGGCGCGTCCGGCCGAGGATGTGCCCCGCCGCCTGCGCGCGACACTCGACCCGCTCTACCACGCCTACGTGCAGGAGGGTGTGACCCGTAACCTCACCGCCAAGGGCCTGGCGCTCGCGCCCTCGCGCGAAGAGGCCGACCTGCTGATTGGGTACCGCACGGTGATCGGCGATCGGACCGAGGTGATCCCGCCCATCTACGGCTATGGCTGGCGAGGCCACGTCCGCCCGCTGTATCCCGCCCGCGTGCACCGCTACAAGGAGGGCACCCTGGTGATCGACATCATCGATCGCCGGGGTGAGTACCTTGTCTGGCGCGGCGTGGGGGTCGGCGCGATGCGCGACATGCGCCCGGGCGAGGATTTGATCGCCGCGGTCGGTGAGATTCTCGAGCAGTTCCCGCCGCGCTAAGGCGCCGGCCATCCGAGGAACACGTACTCAACCGCGCGCACGGCGTAGAGGCGATTCCACACGTCGCGATCCGTGAAAGCGGTCTCGATCCGCGCAACGCTGCCGCTGCGCACGCAAGCCGCTCCCAATTGGGCTCTCATTTCCCGCAGATCGGTCGTGACCGGCAGCGCCACCAGGCAGTCGCCGGAGACGTCGGTTGAGATGGTGAGTCCCAATAGAGTCCCGGTCCCATGCGAACAGCCGGTGAGCCTCACCTCCACACCACAGCACTGGCGATCGACGTCGAGTCCCTGATGAGCCCACGCGCCGGAAACCCTGGCTGGGAAGAAGCTGGCCGTGCCGTCCTCGTCGGGATCCACGATGAGCGCCATCCCGCCCCCCGGCAGCCACACCGGCGCCGCGACCGAGTGGGTGCCGGCGGCATCGAACTCGAGCTCGACCTGGTCGACCCAGCCAGGATTGTTCGTGCTGGTGGCCCAGGTCCCGCTCTCGGCCGAGAAGCGCAGGTAGACGGGCGCGCGGATCTCGAACGGCGCCGCGCTGGTGTCCGCTGCCAAGGAAACCAGGTCGGTGAGGACGATCCGGTAGTCGCTCCCCGACTCCCCGCATGGCTGCGGATCCCACGCCTGGCTGCCGTCGTTGGCGGTGGATGCGACGATGGTGCGACAGCGCTCGGTCCCGCGCAGAAGCTCGATGCGCACGTTGCCGCCGCAGGTCGCGGACGCATCCCAGGTGATGAATTCGTTGTGTCCACTGACCAGCATCTCGCCGCCGTCGGGCCACAGGAGCTCGAGCTGGCACGGCTCCTGGATCGAGAAGGGCCCATAGCTCTGGCACGTGGCGCCGCTGGCCGGATCGGTGATGCGGATCCTATACCCGGCCGACCGTCCCCCGACCTGCCGCGCTTCCCAAGTGAAGCTGCCCGTATTGGGCGCCGCCGCGGCGAGCGTCTCGCACAGCACGCCATCGCGTAGCAGGTCGATCACGACTTGCCCGGAACAGGCGCCGGTGCGTAGCCAATGGATCGTCTCGACGCGGCCGACGATCCAGGTCTCTCCCCCATTGGGCTGATAGATCCGCAGCGTGCACGCCGCCTCGATCGTGAAGGTTCCCCCGCTCTCCGCCGTGCGGCCACTGGCCAGATCGGTGATACGCACGCGGTAGCCCGCGGATGCAGCCCCGCAGCGCTCTGCGATCCACACGTGGCTGCCGCTGTTGGGCAGCGTGGCCGCGATCGTGCGGCAAACCACGCCGGCCTGCAGCAGGTCGATGCAGACCGGACCGTCGCATGCCCCGTTGCGCAACCACGTGATCAGCACCGGCGTGCCCGCGACCATGGTCTGCCCCCCATGGGGTTCGACCACGTTCATCGTGCAGGATTCGTAGATCGACAGTGTCCCGTCGCTCGCATCCGAGGCGCCGCTGGCGAGGTCCGACACGCGGATCGCATAGTCGCTCGTCTGCAGGCCGCACTGCGTGGCGGTCCAGAGGTAGGTGCCCGTATTGGGTGCTCCGGCCGAGATCACCTGGCAAGGTGTTCCAGCCTGCAGCAACTCGATGGCCACCTGGCTGCCACAAGCGCCAGTCGGCTCCCAGCCGATCAGGTAGGATTCGCCGGTCGCCCAGATCTCCCCGCCATTTGGACAGGTCACCGTCAGCTCGCAGGGTGGGAGCGTGGCGATCGAGAACTCCTCGTCGCTCTCGTCCCAGTTGCCGGTTTGGACGTCGGTGACCCTGACGCGGTAACCCCCACCGATCTCTTGTAGGCGTTCGGCCACCCAGGTGTAGCGGCCGTTGTTGGGCGCGCCCGCGGCGATCATCTCCCGCAGCGACTGGCCCTCGTTGACGAGCTCGATGTCCACCGTCTGGCCGCAGGTCGTGGTGCGCTCCCAGGTAATGGCATAGGCCAGGCCCTCGATCCACTCCTCGCCCCCGTTGGGCGCCAGTACGCCAACCTGGCAGGGATCGGGTGGCCCACTCAGGATCGTGAGCGAGCCGTCGCTCTCATCGTAGGAACCGCTGTCCAAGTCGGTCACCCGGATGCGGTAGCCGTAGGGATTGAGCGAGCAGGTGTGCACGACCCAGTCGAACCTGCCGTCGTTGGCAGTGACCTCGGCCACATAGCTGCAGGGCATGAGATCCTGGACGAGCTCGATCACCGCCAGGCCGCCGCAGCTCCCATACCGCTCCCAGGCGATGGGCATGACATCGCCGACCATCCACGTTCCATCGCCCGCGGGCGCGGTGACCTCGATGGTGCAGACCTGATCGACAATCGCCACGGCGAAAGGCAGATCGCTAACGTCGAGCAGACCCGAGACCGCGTCGGCCACGCGGATCTGATAGCCGAGGCTGTCCTCGCCGCACCGCGTGCAGGGCCATTCGAACGCGCCGGTGTTGGGGATGGAGTCGGCGAGCACGGCGCACACCTGCCCCGCATGGAGCAGCGTGATGTCGACTGCGCCGACGGCGCCCTCGGATTGCCAGGTGATCGCGTAGGTGCGTCCGGCCCGCCAGGCCTCGCCCCCATTGGGAGCCGTCACGGTAATCGCGAGGGCCTCATCTGGTATGTGCTGCAGCTCCGGCAGCAGCCGCTCGCCCTCCAGGCAGCCGCCCGCCAGCAAGGTGGCGACGCCGATGGCCAGGGGCAACCCACCCTTCCCTGGGCGTGACATTTCGGCACCCTCCGTGCCCATGGGCGGCAACCTCGCGGTCGCTCATCCTCCGCCCGCCGTCCTGGGATCCGCACGCGGCTCTGGTGGTCCTTCTCAACCATCCGTCGGCAACTGACGGGGGTTCTTGAGCCCGGCCGAGGCTGGGCCCGGGGACTGGCATGAAGGCAAACGCGAGCGGGGACGTGGGGTCGCCGGGGAGCTCGCCCCGCAACTGCGCCGCGGCTCGTTTCGTAGGGTCGGGTGGCCACCCGAGATCGGCGGACCGCCCATCACCGGCGTGACCCGCGCATCTCCCACAAAGACAAGGAGATCGACCCATGAGATCATCTGAAACGAGAAGTCTCTACCCCCTCGCCCTCGCCGCGGCTCTGCTCGTCTGGCAGGCCGCCCTTCCGCTGGCGAGTGCCGGGGAGTTCGATCGGCGCTTCACCTTCGAGGGCCAGGAGCTGGCGCTCGTGAATCTGATCGGGGAGATCCAGGTCGAACAGGCGACCGGCGGCCAGTTCGAAGTGGAGGTCCAGGTTCGCGGGGATGATGCCGACGAGAAGTTGCTCGACTTCGAGACCGATGAGGGTCGCCGGGCCGTCCTCCACATCGCCTTCCCCATCGACGAGGAGCGCAGCTACGTCTACCCGAAACTCGGCCGGGGAGCATCGGTCAGCTTCTCTCCGCCCGGGCGCGATGGCAGCGGCCAGAGCGACATCGGTCTGGGCGACATCCTGGGCGCGCTGATCGGCAAGGGACACGCCATCAAGGTGCGTGGCCACGGTTCGGGGCTCGAGCTGTGGGCCGACGTCACCGTCAGGGTGCCCGCCGGCGCCGAGCTCACCGTCTGGCACGGCGCGGGTGAGATCAGCGCGGCGCAGATTCAGGGGCATCTGACCCTGCGCGTCTCGGGCGGCGGCATCACCGCCCGCGATATCCGCGGCAACTTGCTGGCCGACACCGGCAGCGGCAGCGTGGAGATCGAGGATCTCGAGGGCGACCTGGAGGTGGACACGGGCAGCGGCGGGGTCGAGGTGTTGGGTTGCCGGGGTGAGGTCGTCAAGATCGACACCGGCAGCGGGCGGGTGCGCACCGAAGGCATCGAGTGCCGCGATCTTACCATCGACACCGGCAGCGGCCGCGTCGAGGCGCTCGCGATCGGCGCCGATGACATCGTCATCGACACGGGCAGCGGCTCGGTCGACCTCGTGCTCGACCGCATGGGAAAGGGCCGGTTCAAGATCGACACCGGCAGCGGGTCGATCGACGTGCAGCTCCCTGAGGACGCTTCCGCGCGCGTGACGGCCGACACGGGCAGCGGCTCGATCTCGGCGGATGTCGAGGGCGTGCAGCTGCGCAAGAAGGGGCGCGCCAGCTTCACGATCGGTAACGGGGACGCGCGCATGGTGCTCGACGCGGGCAGCGGCTCGATCCGGATCCGGTCGTAGGCTGCCGCGCCGCGCGCGCGGTCGGTACGCCGCGCGGCGCTCACTTCAGGTCGACGACGGTGTTGAGCAGCGACAGGTTGCGGCCGGCGCAGACGAAGAGACGGCGCTCCTCACGCTCGGACGTCGGTTCGAAGCGTCCCCAGGGGCCGGTGGCAAGCCGCTCGAGGAACCGCGCGACCTGCGCCTCGCGCCCGCACGCGCGCAGATCGATGTGGTAGGGTGGGAAACACGGCCCGGTCGTGTGCCGCAGGAGCGAGCGCTCCGCGAACACGATGCCGCACGAGTCCATCTGCGCGCCCAGGACGTGGACGACCGCCACCCACTCGCTGTCCGCCAGCGGGCTGACCGATCCGATCTGCACGAAGAGGGGCGTATCCACCTCCAGCCGCTCGCAGACCGGCCCACCCTTGGGCCCCTCCCCCGGTGCAATCAGTTCATTCACCGCTGCCACTGCCGCGCTGTCCGCCAGCGCCGCCAGCCCGTACTCGCGCTCGCTCGTCTGACACCCACCCACGCGCATGACCGGGGCCTCCCGTGGCCGATCCGTGCTGCGGTCGCCGTCCGCCCAGGCGCACGCGGACGGCAGCGCGATCAGGAGCAGCAGGACCAGCCAGGCCGCATGACCGCCGATAGCCTGCACGCGCATCACCGTGTCTCCTCTGCTGCCAAGGCCCGCTCGTAGGTACGCCTGACGAGCGGATCACCCTCATCCTGCATCCGCAGGCGCAGAAAACCAAGCGTCGGTTCTCCACCTAGACCGGCCAGCGCTTCGATCGCCGCCGCGCGCGCTTGCGGCGCGCCGGTCAGGGCCGGCGTATCGAGCGCCTCCATGAGCGTGCGGCGCGCGAGGCCCCGCGCCGTGACCGCCGGGGCGCTGGTCGAGTCGCGCAACGCGCCCGCCACGTTGCCCAGGGTATGCAGGGCGATCCGCGGCTGCGCCGCCAGCGCCGCGCTGCTCGTACCCGCGCCGGGCGAGCCCGGGTCCAACGCCACGCGCGCAAGCTCCGCGCACAGCGGCCCGACCGCCGCGGCGCCGAAGCCGCGCAACACCTCGCGCGCCGCCCCGCGCACCGTGAAGACGGGATCGCCGAGCAGCGTGACGATCTGGGGCACGGCGGTCGAGTCCTTCAGGTCGCGCAGCGCGCCCAAGGCGACGATGCGCCGCCGCTCGAGCGGATCGCGCAGGAAGGGCCGGACCGCGGGGGCCGACGCGGGGCTCTTGATCGCTCCCAGCGCCCCGATGAGCTGCGTCCACCGCCGCTCGTGCCGGCGGTCGCGGAGCATCGCCTCCATCGGCGCGCGGGCCTCGGCGCGCTTCAGATCCCCGAGCAGGCGGATGACATTGCGCTGCACCTGTTCGTCGTCCGACGCTAGCAGCGGCAAGATGCGCGCGGCGAAGGAGTCGGAGTAAGCCTTCGACAGCTCCTCGATCGCGCGGTACTCGAGCCCGTCGCGCGTCGCCATCTTGCTGGCGACCACGTAGTCGACCGCGGGAATGCCCTTGGCGATGAGCGCCTTGCGGGCGCGGGCCACCTTCTCGCGCGCGCTGCCCACCTCCCAGATCGAGGCGGTCTTGAAGAGCTCCTCGACCGTGCGAAGCGAGTCCTGCGCGGTGAGCACGACCTCCGGCACGACCTCGCCGGGAAAGACGATGTCGCGGTCCAGGTCGATCCCCACGCCGTAGGCCTGCTGGCTCCACACGGCCCCGTCCTGGCCGGGCGAATTCGCCGGGTAGGTGTCGCGGCCCTCGAGATCGAGGAAGATGCCCGCGCCGCAGAAGCCGCGCGCCCACGTCAGGCTGCCCTGCCCCCCGCCGTAGGTCGCGTAGAAATCGTCGCCCAGGGCGTCGATGAAGATGGCGGCGGAGTTCGTGATGCTGAAGCCGTGCGCGGCATCGACCATGTAGTAGTCGCGCCCGCTCTCGTCGAGCAGCAGGCCGACCGACAGATCGTGCGCGGTGCCCTGAGTGACGCCGTTCTTCGAAATGTAGTGATCGTCACCGCCCCGGTCCCACAGCGAGCCGATCGCCAGATGGATGCCGGCGCCCTGGCCGTACTGTGTCTCGAGGTAGCGGTCGTTGCCGCCGCCGTCGAAGAGGAGACCCAAGGAATACCAGTAGGCCGCCCCCTGGGCGTAGACCTCGGCGTCGTAGTAGTCGTTGCCCGCCTCGTCGATCAGGATCCCCACCCCGCCCGCGGCGCGCGGGCGAAATCCGATCGAGAAGCCTTGCGACAGCGACTGGAAGTCGTGCGGCAGCAGGGGCGCGTGCAGGTAGCGCCCGCCCGAGCGGTAGGTGTCGTTCCCCTCGCGGTCGTAGAGGAGCCCCGCGCCGAAGGTCGAGGCGAAGCCCTGCGACTGGCGCGCGCAGAGGTAGGTATCGTTCTCGTCGTAGCGGATCGGGCGCGCGCCCGTCCCCGGCACGGCGATCAGCCCGGCCTCGAAGGCGCGGTCGGGCTCGAGCTCGGGGCCCGGCGGGGCCTCCGGAGCGCAGTCGGAGATGAGCACCCCGAGCCCGAAGGCGCCCGCGCCCTGCGACAGGTTGCGGCCCTCGAAGATGTCCACGCCCGCGCCGTCGTAGAGCACGCCGGCGCCGAAGAAGCCCGCGCCGCAGCTCCCGTCCTCGCCGCAGTAGATGTCATCGCCCGCCAGGTCCAGCAGCGCCGCGATCCCGAGCACCGCGCCGCCGATGGCGTAGGACCGATCGCGCGCTTCGTAGAGGTCGTTGCCCGCGAAGTCCACGACGGCCGAGAGCGGCCGCAGCAGCGTGCCCACCGCGGACGCGGCGCGACCGCGGTAGACGTCATCGCCGCCGGGCTCGATCAGGAAGGCGATGCGGTCGAGCGCCTCTGGGGCGTAGATGTTCGCTCCCGGGCCGCCGACGACGAACAGGCCCCACGGCGTCTCGGCCGTCATCGTGACGGGCCCCGTGACGCCATCGAGGCCTATCGTGGCGCGCGGAAGCTGGATCTCGCGGGCGCCCGCGGCGAGAAGAACCAGACCGTTCAGGAACTGGCGCGTGGCCCGCGTGAGCGCCGCGCGGTCGAGCTTGACCGCCAGATCGAGGAGCAGGTCCTCGTCAGCCTCGATGGTTGTGTCGGCGGGCACGCCGCGCTCGAAGTGCAGACTGCCCTTGCGCGCCCTCTCGTACGGCTCCTCCCCGTTCGCCCAGGCCGCCGGCGCCGCGATGAGCAGGTGCTGGCGATCGGTCTCGGTAAGATCGCGGAAGGCCTGCGCGAGGTCCTGCTCCGCGGCGCGCGCGGAGGCGAGGAAAGTCTCGAAGCGTTGCTCGAGGTCGAGGGCCTCGGCGTAGACGCGCTGGGGGGCCGGGGGCGTGGCGGGCGCGGCCTCGGGTGACGGCGCGCTGCTCGTGAGCCACGGGGCCGGCCGGGCTCCTTCGCGGCCCGGCCACGGCGCGGGCGGCAGCGCGCGGTCGTCGGAAGCATCGATCAGGCGCGCCAGCTCACCCGCCAGCGCGGCCGGGTCGTTCACGCTCGCGCGCAGAGCGTCCAGCGTCTCAGACTGCCAGCCGGGCAGGCGCAGGGGATCGTTCAGGATCTCTTCGATGAGCGGCAGACGGAAGGTGTCGTCCTCGGCATAGAGCTTGTCGAAACCGAGCTCCGCCCGCGTGATATCGAGGTAGTCCAAGGCGCGCGAGAGCGTGGCGGCGGCGAGGGAATCGAGGCCGGGGATGGGGGTGGCCTCCGGCATGGCGGCCACGGACGCGCTGGGCGCCTTCGCGGCTGGTCCAGAGCTGCGCGGCCCGGCACTATCCGACTCAGCCTGAGCCGGCGGGACGACGGGAAGCGAGACAACCAGCCCCGCCAGAAGCGACGAGAGTAGCAGCGCCGGAATCGACCTACGAATCGATCGGATGGTGACCATTTCACCCTCTCAGGCTTGACCTATGGACCCCAAGATGCCGCGAATCCTCTTGACGCTCGAGCTGGCTCGCTGCGGTGCCCAGCAGCGGCTCCGAGCCGCACACCGGCCGCTTGAGCCTGGGTTCGAGACCGACAAGCACAAACCCTGCGACGATTCACCCCGGGATGCAAGGAGATCAGCACTCAATGGGCCCTCACCCTGGGGCACATGGATTGCCTTGCCGCTCAAGACATGCCCCGGAACGCATCCGTATCAACTCGTCGCCAGACCTTCCCGCTGGTCGCCAAGATGGCTGGATTGTGGTTAACTCCTGATGGTCACCACCGCCATCAGGAACAGGACCCGGACATGGCCATCGTGCCGACATGGACACGCCCGCCCGTCATCGCGAGCCTCCTCGCCCTCGGGTTCGGAGCAGGGCTCCTGCGCCTGGCGGGCTCTCCTTTGGCGATCGCATCCACCGTGACAACCGGCCATGATCTCATCACTGGACCCGGCGGCGCCGACATCACCGTGCCGTGCGGCGATGAGGCAACGCTGATCGTGAGTCGCAACGGAACGGCGACCCTGCACACCGGGGCGGACGGACCGGGACTGGCGATCGCCGGTTGGTTCCTTGAAACGGGCCAAGGCCTGATCCGCCTGAGCGACTTCGTCCCCGACATCACGCTGCCAGGCACGGCCGACAGCGCCGTGGTCCGGATCACGGCCACAGATGATCGCGTCGCCGTCAACCTAGCCTATGTGGCGCTGCCCGCGCGACGGGAGCTGCGGATCATCCTCGCGGTCAGCTACCGGCAGCCGCTCGAGCTGACCCGCGGCGGTCTGGACGTCGCCTACGACCCCGCGCTCGAGCTCTACCACGGTCCATGGGCGATCATTGCGCGCGATGCTACTCGCAGCCAACCGCAGACGCTGTTCACGCAGCGGGCGATCCTGGTGGCCGACCCCGTGGGCGGCCGCGACTTTTGCGTGCACGGGCTGCAGCACGGCGCTCGGGGCGTGGAGCTCCTCGCCGAGGATGCCATCCTCTTCTACGATGGCGAGGTTCACTGCACGGTGCTCAGGCGACCGACCTACGAGGAAGAGGGCGAACATCGGGCCGCGCGCCGGGAAGCGGGCGCGCAGGATGCGATGACGGTCGTCCTGGACCTGGATACCGCGCGACCCTCGGTCTGGATCAACACCTTCCCCGGCGAGTGCCCCGCGGCGCTGACCATCGTCGATGATGCTGACGGCGAGCGACGCGACCTGCTGCTGGCCGCCTACTACGGCACCTCCGACACGACCAGCGCCGATTTCGGCCGGGGTGGGCTCCTGGGACACGGTCTGCAGATCACGCGCACGATCTTCGCCGCCTCCCGGCTCCATGACGTCTGGGACCGCTTGCAGGCCGACGGCACGGAGATCGCGCTCCACACCGCGACCGGCGGGGCCGATTCGGCCGACGTCACGGCGCGGGCGCTGGCGGAGCTGGTGCCTCGCTACGGCGTGCGCCACTGGGTCGACCACTCGGTCGGGAGCAATCCGGAAGACCTCAGCTTCCGCGGCAGCTATCCGCGCGAAGACAATCCCTTCTACATCCTCGACCTGCTGGAGACCTACGGCTTCGACTACGCGTGGGTCGAGGGCAACATGTTCCGCGGCTTCGACGCCTTTCGCGATCGTCGCGAGCTCCCCCATCGCCAGGATGCGCTCGACGATCCGGGAATCGACGGACAGCTGCTCGTCTACGGGCGCGGCGGAGGCGTCTTCTTCGAGAACTACTGGAACTGCATGCGAGACGCGGTGACGCCCGCGACACTGGATCAGCTCGCGCTCTCGGCCGGTCTGGCGGTGCTTTACACCCACACGTGCGTCGTGCGCTATTTGGGTGCCGATGTGGGGTATCTCCAGGAGGTCGGCAATGCCTGGGAGATCAAGCCGGAGGCGGACGAGCTCTTTGCCGCCTTGGCGCAGCGTCGAGATGCCGGCCAGCTCTGGGTCGCGCCTGCGGCCACCATCTTCGACCGGCTGCGGGCGGTGGAATCGCTGCGGCTCACCGACGTGGGACGAGCGGTGGACGGCCGTGAGATCCTGCTCCTGTCAAACCTTGGCTCCCTCGCCGTCGAGGAATTGGGCCTGTGTCTGCAGAATTGCGCCTCGGTCGCGATGAACGGCCGATTCGTCGCACCGACCGATGAGGGTTGGTACACGATGCCGCGGCTGGGCGCCGGCGAGGAGATCCTGATCGAGGCCCTGGCGCTCTTTCCACCCGTCGCCGCGCACGGAATCGCTGCACTGCCCAACCCAAGCCGGGGAACCACCGGGCTCTACTTCGAGCTCCCCGGTGAGGATGCCGGGAGGGACAACCCGGAGATGTGGATCCAGGACTGCCTGGGGCGGGTGATCTGGAGGGGCAGTCCCCGCGAGGTGGGCGCGCACTGCTTCTGGATCGAGTGGAACGGATGCGATGATCGTGGCCGGCCGGTTCCAGCGGGGCGCTACTGGGCAGCCCTGCATCGGGTGAATCGGTCGCGGGCAACCGCGATCCTGTTGATACGCTGAGGCGCAGGCCTCGGCCGGCATGATGATCGAGAAGAGGGCTGGGCCATTGCGAGGGCTCGTGCGAGAGGTGGCTCTCGGAATCGCGTTCGGCTTTGTGCTCGCGGCCCCGGCCGCGGCCACGGCATTCGACTGGCCGCTGCGCGTCAACTGCGGCGGCCAGGCGCTCGAGCCGGATCACGGCGGCGCGTACCTGGCCGACGTCCCCTACGACGCGGCGCGCGGCTTCGGCTACCTGGACGGCGAGGCGTTCGAGAGCCCCATCCGCGTGGGCGTCGGCGGCACGGCCGTCCCGGACCTCTACCTGACCGAACGGACCGGTTCCTTCACGTACCGCTTCGACCTACCCGCGGGCGAGTACGTTCTCACGCTGCGCTTATCCGCGATCCTGAACCATGGAGAGAGTCTCGGGCGGTTCGCCATCGCGCTGGGCGCGCAGCTCCTGGCCGACAGTCTCGACCTGGCGGCGCGCGCTCCGCGGGGCTATGCGCAGGACCTGCGCTTCATCGTCAGGAGCGCCGGCGGGCCGGCGTTGATCCGCTTCACGGCCACGCTGGGGCGGGCGGAGCTGGCGGGCATCGAGCTGGAGCCGCTCCCGGCCGACCTCCCCGATCCCCAGCGGGTGGAGGGCCTGGAGGCCTGGTCCTGTCCCGGGGGCGTATTCCTGCACTGGGACGTGCCCCATCCCGAACGGGCCCTCGGCTTCCGGCTCTGGCGGTCGTCCGGCGACGGCGGGCACTTCGCGGAACTGCCTGAGGGTGGCAGCCTGATGGAGCGCTTCTGGGACAGCAAAGCGCAACCAGGGGAAACCCACCGCTATCGCGTGGCCTGCATCGATCTCCTCGGGCGTGAAGGCGTGGCTTCGGAGGCGGGTCCGCTGGCGCCGCTGCCCATCGACGGGAGCCGCCAACCGACCTTCGATCTGCAGATCGATCCTGACAGCCTGCGACTCATTCTGGGGGATCCCTTTCGGGAGCACTGGGTCCGCGCGCGAATCCTCCTTCCCGCGGGCGACGAGCAAGACATCCGCGTACGTGTGCGCGGGGACGCTTCGCGCCACTCGCAGAAGAAGTCGTTCAAGGTCAAGTTCCCACCGGGCGCATCCTACGCCGGCCGCGATGTCTTGAATCTGGTCTGGAAGAATGAGCCGACCTTTCTGCGTGAGGCTCTGGCAGCGGAAGTGTTCCGCTGGGGCGGCGTGCACGCCGCCGGAGTCGACTTCCTGCATCTGACCATCAACGGGCGCGACCAGGGTCTGTACTACCGCATCGAGCAGATCGACGACCAGTTCCTGGAAGCGCGCGGCTGGGACCGCGAGGGGCCGCTCATCGAGGTCGAGGGCGGCAACATGGACCTCCTCCCCGATCCAGCAGCGTACGCTCGCGCCTACGATCGAAAGACGGGTGACGAAGACGACCTGTCGCCGTTCATCGAGCTGATCGAAACCGTGAACCTGACCGACGCCGCCGACTTCCCCGAGACCCTCTGGAACGCGCTGGACATCGAGGCGTTCCTCGACTGGTACGCGCTCGTCGTCTTGATGGTCGACTACGACATCACCCGCGGAAACCACTACTTCTTCAGACCGTCCGCGACTGGGCGGTGGCGCGTCCTGCCCTGGGACAACGAGCTGTCCTTCTCACTCTGGCTCGCGCTGGACGTGCCGCTCGACCTCGGGGCGGAGAGCAGCGAGCGCCCGCTTCCGGCCGGTCCGAACCGGCTGATCACGCGGATCCTCGCCGTGGAGGGCTTTCGCCGCCTACACGCCATGAAGCTCGGCCTCCTGCTCTCCGCGGTCTTCACCGAGGAACGCCTGCTGGCTGCCATCGACAGCCTCTTCGAAGCCGTGCACGAGGACGCGCTGCGCGACCACCGCAAGTCGACCTGGGAGAACAACGAGGCGTTCCTGGACGAGGTGGACAATCTACGCCGCTTCGTCGCCTGGCGTCGCACCTATGTACAGGAACACCTGCCTGCCTGGGGTCCGCCCCGCGAGGATCTCCACTTCAGTGAGCTCTCTGTGCAGCCCGGCGGCACCGGTTTCGTCGAGCTGCACAATCCAACCGAGGAATCGCAAGCGCTCGGGGAGCTGTTCTTGACCGACCGCCCCTTCATCGGAGCGCAAACTCCCTGGCGACTGAGTGGAGGGACGCTGACGCCGGGCGGTCATCTGGTCCTCGACCTGGGGAACGGATCGGCGCTGGGCCGCGAGGTCGCACCGTTCCGGCCGCCGACCGCCGGGCGCTGCCTGGCCCTCTTCCGCGAACGGGCGGGGGAGTTCGAGCTCCTCGATGTGGTCTCGTGGCCCGCCTTCCTGGCCGAAGGGACCTTGGTGCAGCCGGGCGGGCCGGAACGATCGTGGGCGGTGGCGGACTGGCCCACGCCGGGCTGGGAGCCCGGACCGCTGACCGGCGGCCGGCGGCCGGATCCACACCACCCTGCAGTGCGCCCTCAGCCCGCGCGGGGGCAGGTGCTTCTACTGGGCAGCCTGGAGGAGGCGGGTGAGTGCCAGCTCGCCCTCTACGACATGGAGGGCCGCCGCGTGCGGCAGCTGCTCAGCGGCTGGATGCCCGCCGGGACCTTCGCGATTCCCTGGGACGGCCTGAGTCAGGCGGGCTGGCCGGTTGCCGGCGGCGTCTACTTTGCGCGCCTGGCTGGGTCTCGCTCCGCGTCCGTTCGCTTCGTCTACGTGCGCTGACGGTGCGCCGCCTGCCTATCCGGCTGCTCCGGGAGCGGAGGTCCACTCCTCGTACGACGCGAGCAGCCGTGCCGTCCAGACCTCGAGCGAGTGCGTCGCGCGCAGCTCCTCGCGCAGGCGGCGGGCGGTCGCTCCGGCCGCCCGCACATCGCTCAGGACGTCCGCGAGCCTGGCGGCCAGCGCGGCCGCATCGCCGGGTGGCGCGCACCAGGTTGCCGCCTCATCGCCCACGATCTCGCGCACGCCCGGCAGATCGGTGGCCACCGCGGGTCGTCCCAGCGCGAGCGCTTCGAGCAGGGCGTAGGGTTGCCCCTCCGAGCGGCTGGAGAGGACGAACGCCGCCGCGCGTCGCAGCAGATCGGTTGGATCGTCCAGACGCCCGTGAAAGCGGATCCTCTCGCTGAGTCCGTATTCGCGCGCCAGGGCCCGCACGCGTTCCTCGCCGGGACCGGTGCCGATCCAGTGCAACACGCCTGGCCAGCCGCCCCCGCGTAGGATGGCGAGCGCGGCCAGGAGCGTGTCGGGATCCTTCGGCTCACGGAAAGCCGCGATCGTGACGAGATCCGCGCCGCCCGGCGCGTCGACCTCGGCCGGGAAGGCGACCGCGTTGGGCAGAACGCGCAGGCGCGGGAGCAGCCGCGGGTGAAGCCGCGCGATCTGCTCGGCCACCCCGGCGCTCACGGCGATGTGCCGGGGCCGCGCGACCGCATCGAGGAGCCCCAGGCGCAGGGCGCTGGTTCGCGGCTGGCTGTGCCAGTGCATGACGCGCACCCCGCCGGGCGCGAGCGCCCCAGTCGCCAGAACGGGCAGCGCGGGCGCCGAGAAGTGCGCGTGCACGACCCTCGGTCGCAGGGTGCGCAGGAGCCGCCGGGCGGCGCCGATGAAGGCGGGGCGAGGCCCCCAAGGACGAGGCAGCCAATGCAGCACCCAGCCCGCGTCGGCGAGCCAGGCATGCCAGGAGCGCGATTCGCGCGAGATCGGGAGGGCCAGATGGGTCGCCCACCCCTGTCGTCGAGCGGCCGGCGCCAGGGCTAGCAGGCACCGAACGAAGCCCCCCGGTGGGTAGGGCGAATATTCGGCCAGATGCAACATCGCCGGACGGCCCTAGGCCGCCCCGCCTCCGTACCGCCGCTTCAGCCGGAACCCGTCCTTTAGCGCCTCGCGCTCGAGCTCCTCGCGGAAGTCGGGGTGCGCGATCTGCACGAGCTTCTCCGCCCGCTTGCCGAAGGGCAGCCCGGCGAGATTGACCGCCCCATACTCGGTGACGACCCAGGCCACATCGCCCTGCCCGGTCACGACGCCGGCACCCTCGGGCAGCCGCGGCACGATGCGCGAGAGGCGCTTGCCGCAGATCGTGGCGGTCGAGGGCAGCGTGATCACCGGCTTGCCGCCGGGGCTCAGCGCCGCCCCCCGGATGAAGTCGACCTGGCCCCCGAGGCCGCTGTAGAACTGCCCGCCGCGGATCGAGTCGGAGCAGACTTGCCCCTTGAGGTCGATCTGGATCGCCGCGTTGATCGCCACGACCTTGGGGTTCTGGGCAATGTTGAAAATGTGGTTCGTGTACGAGGACGGCATGAGCTGAACACCCGGGTGGCGATCGGCCCACTTGTACAGATCCTGGCTGCCCATGATGAAGCTCGAGACTGAACGACCGGTGTCGATCTTCTTGCAGCTGTTGTCGACCGCTCCGCTTTCCATCAGGTGCATCATGCCGGTCGAGACCATCTCGGAGTGGATGCCCAGGTGCTTGCGGTCCTTGACGAAGCCGAGCACCGCGTCGGGGATCGCGCCGATGCCCATCTGCAGCGTCGAGCCGTCCTCGATGAGGTCGGCGACGAACTTGGCCACGCGCGTGCTCACCTCATCCTGGCCGTGCTGCTCGAGCGTCAAGAGCGGGCGGTCCACCTCGACGAAGGCATGAATCTCGTCCTCCCGCAGGAGCGTCTCGCCAAAAGTGAACGGCATCCGCTTGTTCACTTCGACGATCACCCGCTTGGCGATGCGCGCCGCGTCGAGGTTGACGTCGACGCAGACGCCCAGGCTGAAGAACCCGCGATGGGGCGGCGAGACCTGCAGCAGGGCCACGTCGAGACCGTTTGTCTCCATGGCGCGCGGCACGTTGCTCAGGTGGATCGGGATCGCGTAGGCGCGCCCCTCGTTCTGCGCCTGGCGCACGTTGGGCCCGGTGAAGTAGGCGTAGTGGGTGAAGGACTCGACGACCGCGGGCTTGACGTAGGGCGCCGACTCGTCCGTCGTGCCGAGGGTCAGGATGTGATAGACCTCGACATCGCGCAACTCGGGTGCGCGGCGAGTCATGGCCTGCACGAGCCCGATCGGCACGGCCCCACCCGATCCGACGAAGACCTTGTCGCCTGAGCGGATGGCCTTCACCGCCTCGTCGGCGCTCATGACCTTGGAACTGGGCAGCATCGCTCCTCCTCGCCCTGCATGGCCGACCACCCCGAGGGCGTTTCTGCCGGGCGCCCTCAGCATGCCCCGGAGAGTCTACCGAGAGGCTGGCGGCACAACAATGTCGATTGGATGGATGGACAGGGGTAGAATGCCCGGCTGGCGACGTCTGCAAACGGGTGACGGAGTCCGAATAGGCCTATCCTGGCCTCACGGGCCCGGACGGGGCTCACCATCGAAAGAAGGAGCCGGGCATGAACGCAGAGCCGACCCATCGCACCGACCGTCCCGCGACCGGGCGCACCGTCGCCTCGCCGTTAGCAACCGCAGGCATGCGCGTGCTGATGACGATTTCCATCGTCGCGCTCATGACCGGCGCCGGGGCGTGGGCGGCCACCGGCAACCTGCGGGTGGATTCCCCCTCTGAGCGGGACCTCACGCTCACCCACGCCACCGGATGGCAGCGGACCTTCGCCATCCCCGCCGGGGGCACCACGCTATGGGATCTGCCGGCCGGCACCTACAGCATCGCGGCCGATGCCGTCGGCGCGGTGCCCGGGCCGGTCACGGTCTGGGACGGCCTCACCACCCGCATCGCCCTCGACGCGGCGAATCAGCGCATCGAAGTTTACGCTGGCTGTGACGACGCCGTGGGCACCCTGCTCTTGCTTTCGCCCCAGGCGGCCCTGGCGCTGCCCGGCGATCTGGAGCGTCTGCTCGCCGCGCTCGACACGCACCCGCGCTGGCGCCCTGGCGCTGAAGAAGGCAACGTGTCCATTGACATCCCCACCGAGCGCCGCGAGATCCTGCCGGGCCAGCGGGAGACCGTAGGACCGATCGCCATCAGTTCCTCGCCCCAAGGACCGCAAGCCGGCGGGAGTCTCTGGCAGATCACGCCGGCGGCGCCGCTGACCGCCGCGGGCAGCCACCCGCGGCTCGCGGCCACCGTGACCGGCACGTCGGCCGAAGGCGTGGAAATCGGGGCCCATGTGGGCTTGCGCGAGAGCCGCGTGCTGGGTGTGTCCACGCGGGGCTGGCTCTCGGGGCGCTACTCGCGCCTGAACGATGCCTATCCGCGATCGACCGGCGGCAGCGTGTTGCCCCACAACGATGCGGAAATGCTCGATCTGGTGGGACGCTGGGAACTGGGCGACCCGGATGTGAAGGTGCTGCGGCCGTCACCCGCAACGTCGGGGCAGAACGAGAGCCGCTGGGGTCTGACCGCCGACCTCTCCTCGCGCGGTTGGCAGCGCAATCACTTCCTCGAGGCCTACCGCCACAATCAAGACCATGCCCCCTTCGAAGAAACCGCGCTCTTCAAGAGCCGGGCGGGGCTCACGCGGCGCTTCGGCGCCGCCACGTCCGGCGAGCTTTGGGTGGGATATCAACGCTACCTCACCTGGATTGGCGACGGCTTGTACAAGAAGAACCTCTCCAAGTACGGCCGCCCGCCGCTTGGCGAGGAGTCCGACCCGCTGATCTACTGGCCCAGCGGCCAGAACCCGTTCGAACCCACGCACATCTTCGAGTACTTCGGCCGCAAGTACACGTCCACTTGGACGGCCGGGCTCGATACCCGCCACGCCATCGACCGGCGCACGCTCGTTGGCCTGCGTGCCGAAAACAGCTTCCACACCTACCGGCGCTACGAACACTTCTCGCCGCTCGACACCTGGATCGAAGACCTCGGCGTGGCGTACGGCAAGGTGCTCGCCATCGGCTACGACGCGACCGGGCACGAAGCACACGACGGCGACAATGACCCCGGACAGGCTTGGTCGGGCCGCACAGGACTCTGGATGCGGCGCGTTCTCGGCGAGCGGGTGCGCATCGATGCCGAGCTGGGCGCGCACTGGCTGGCCTGCGACGACTCGGGCCTGGTTTCGCTGGATCATCCGCTGGCTGGCGGCACGAACCCCGAGGGTCTTGATTCAGGCGACCTGCGGGGCACTGATTTGCAGATCGACCCCGAAGTCCATCTCGGCGCCCGCTGGCTGTCGTCGGGCAACAGCAGGCTGTGGGCGGTGGGGTTCCGGCGCATGGTCGACCCGCCGCTCGAGGCGCTCTTCTCGCCGCGGGCCTTCTTTGATGGCGCCGCCGGCAAGGAGGGCGTGCTCGGCAACCCCGCGCTCGAGCCCGAGAAGGAGCTGGGCGTCGAGCTGGGTGGCGCCACGCCGCTCGAGCTGGGCGGACGCACCTGGACCCTGCAGGCCTCGGCGCACGCCGGCTGGATGTCGGATGCGATCACCATGGCCGCCGCCGACCTGGGCACCCTGACCGACGCGGATGATGAGCATCTGATCGTGCCTGTCTATGTGAATGGAGGAGCGCTGCGCCGCTATGGGCTCCACCTCGATGCGACGACCGGGGACCAGCAGGGCCAGTGGTGGCTGCGACTGGCCTATGATCTGGGGCGCATCGAAAGCGACAGCTACGAGCCGCCGCTGCTCGACAGCCGCTGGCTCGATCCGGACCGTCCCCAGGGTGAATACGAGTCCGAAGGGCTCGGCGGACCGCGGGGGGGGCTCTTCGAGGCGCTGAACGACGACAACGGCCTCGATCAGGGCACCTACTGCCCCTCGAACCTCGACCGCACCCACCAAGTCAGCCTGGCGCTGATCAGCCGCGGCCGCGAGCGCTCGGGATACGCCGACTGGTTCACCGCTCTGACCAGCGGATGGACCAAGGGCCTGGTCGTCCGCCTGGAGACGGGACAACCCTACACGCATACTTACGTTCACGCTGCCGCGGTGCTCCCCCAGCGCAGCGACGGCTCGCTCGCGCTCACGGATGTGCCGTTGGAAGACGCCGCACGCAACGGCCAACGCATGCCGACGCGCCTCACGGTGGACCTGGCCTTGACGCGCACGCTCATGGTGGCCGCCCATGTGGTGGTCCTCCGGGTGGAGGCGCTCAACCTCCTGGGCCTGAAGAACGCCGAGGCGGTCTACCGCGCGACCGGCGAACCCGACGAAGATGGCTGCGCGCTGGTCGAGGGCTGCCCGGCCGCGTGGCCGTCCGATGTCACCGAGGAGCAGTACGCCAAGCGGATCACCGATCCCCGTCACTACAGCCAGCCGTTCCAATTGCGGGCCGGAATCAGCTTGCAGCTCTACTAGACCGGTCTGAGCAGATTCGGGTCCAGGCCTCTCTCGTGCCACAGCGCATGGCACCGTGAGCACAGAGTCACCAGGTTCTCAAGCCGGTTGGTGCCTCCGCGCTCGCGGGGCAAGATGTGATGGACCTCGAGGAAACGCGTGTGCGTGCATCCCACCGCGCGACACCGGTGTTGATCGCGCGTCAGAACTGCCCGGCGTAGGGCCGGAGGAATCGCGGCTCGATTGGGTTTGCCGGGCTCGCTCAGCACCGCCTCGCATGCGACCGTCTCCAGTTGCGCACTGGCCACCTTCAAGGGGCCCCGATCGGTCTGCACGACCGCCGTGTGACAGCGCTCACATTTGTATATGACAATTAGATAAGGAGTTGCCGCTGTGCCCCGGGGCACAGTAGGGGCCACCGGGACCGGAAGGCACCCCGGGGCACTTACAGAGTCGCCGACCCCGTCGGATGCGGGTTGGGCTGTCTCAGTGATCAGAGCCTCGAGAGCGTGCAACACGATCTGCTCTCGTGAGGCGCCCCTGGCCAGAGCCCCCCGCTTGCGGATCTTCTCGACCTGGGCTTCGAAACGGGCCAGTTCGAGCGGAGAAAAGCGCAGCACCACCGCCACCGGTCCATCGTCGACCAGCGGCAGGCCAGGCTGCCCATACGAGTCCCCACCACCCCTGCCCACGGACGGTACGCTGTCACCGACCTCGTCCATACCGCCTCCGGCCGTTGGGGTGAGCTCCGCCTGCAGCGGGTTGTCCCGCCGCAGCGCGGCCGCCCGCATTCGCGCCATCACGACCTTCGCTTCGAGCTGGCGCCGACCTAGCCGCCGGGCGGCCGCCAGCCAGCGGCCCTCCGTGGCAGGGCTTGACACTTTCACGACGGCCCGTGCCTTGGTCCACCCGATCTTCCCGTCATAGAGCGCCGCGCGAATGCGCGGCAGGCGCTCCAGGTCGTGGATCAGGCGCAAGTAGCGATTCACGCGATTGGCTGTCAGACCCAGTTCCTCGGCCGCATAGGCCTGGATGGAGGCGTACCCGAGTTCGCAATAGAGCCTCCGGCGCACCATCTCGGTGAACCAGAGGAAGGCGCTCTGCTCGGCCCGGTGCATTTCGGCCAGACAGCGGCGCAGCTCGAGATGGACCTGCGTCGCGGGGAGATCGCTCGGGAGAGCAGCCGGCGGGCACGGCCCATCCACCAGGTTCAGCCGGCCGGTTCCACGAGGGCCGGCGATCGCCTCCGCTCGATCGCGGATCGCCGTGGCACCGGGGATCGGGGCAACCTGGGCCTCAGAATGGGCGGCGGGCAAGCGGTCAGACATGGACAGACCTCCAACAGAATGAGGGGAACCAAGAGACTCCGGAGAATCAACTGCAAGTCAATGTCACTTCTCAGTTGGATCCGTTGGATCCTCAGCTGCGGGACACTCGGCGGACATTACCACCAACACAGGCGCGACGCAAGCTAATTGTACAGTGAATGTATAAGTCTCTGCGCAATCGCCGGCGATGGGCTACCTCGCATTCGCTACGAGGCGTCGAGGACCCTCTAGCAAGATTGAGACCAACTCCTCGCAAGACTCGGGTGAAAACCCAGCGCGTGGGACCCGCAGGCCCGACCGCAAGCCCACCCGAACGATTGCGCTTGCTGAGGCGGCGACGTCCAGAGTAGTCCTTGGCAGGCATCGGGGGCCTGCCCGCTGCGGCCTGGGAACCCGGGGAACCCGGATTGCGGCTTGGGGCCAGGACGGCACACCAAGGGTGATGGCCCACCGGCCGAACCGGTGAGTCCTGAGACCCCGTGGAGGATCGCTTGTCACTGCCGGAAGACGACACGCTGTCAGCCGAGATCGAAGCGCTGCTGCCGCTGGTCACTCAGCCGGCACGCTATCTGGGCACGGAGATCGGCGTCCTGCGCCGGCCGTGGTCCGACGAGCGGGTGCGCTGGCTCCTGATCCTGCCCGACATCTACGAGATCGGCATGAGCCATCAGGGCCTCAGGATCCTCTACGACATCCTCAATCGCCGCGCAGATGCCCTGGCCGAGCGGGCCTTTGCACCCTGGACCGACATGGAAGAGCGGATGCGTCGCGGCGGGTTGCCGCTCTTCTCGCTCGAGAGCCGCCACGCCGCCGGCGCGTTCGACATTGTCGGCTTCTCGCTTCAATACGAGCTCCTCGCCACCAACATCCTCAACATGCTCGATCTCGCCGGCATCCCCCTGCGCAGCACTGAGCGTGGCGACGACGATCCCCTGGTCGCGGCCGGCGGGCCGGGCACCGGCAATCCTGAGCCCCTGGCCGACTTCATCGATTTCTTTCTCATTGGCGACGGCGAGGAGATGGTGGGCACGATCACGACCACGCTGCGCGCGCTCAAGGGGCAGCCGCGCCGCCAGAGGCTGCTGGCGCTCGCCCAGCTCCCCGGCGTCTATGTGCCGCGCTTCTACCAGCCGATCGTGGAGGGCGGCCAGCAGGTGGCCGTGCGCGCGATCGAGGATGTGCCCCTGCCGGTGCAGCGCACCTACGTGCGCGATCTCGACGCGGCGCCCTACCCGGAGCGCCCGATCGTGCCGCTCATCGAGGCTGTGCAGGACCGCCTCACGCTCGAGATCCAACGGGGCTGCACGCAGGGCTGCCGCTTCTGCCAGGCCGGCAGCTTCTACCGGCCGGTGCGCGAACGGCGCCCCGAGCGCCTGGCCGAGCTGATCGCGGTCGGACTGCCCGCCACGGGATGGAGCGAGGTGAGCCTCTCGTCGCTGTCGAGCGCCGACTACTCGCAGATCGCTCCTTTGGCGCGGGCGCTCACGGACGCGTTCGCCCGCCAGCGCGTGGGACTGAGCTTCTCGTCGCTGCGGGTCGACACCTTCAGCGTCGAGTTGGCGGAGCTCGTCGCGCGCGTCCGCAAGACTGGCTTCACGTTCGCGCCCGAGGCCGGCACGCAACGCCTGCGTGACGTGATCAACAAGCGCGTGGACGACGCCGACCTGCTCGCGTCGGTCGAGGCGGCTTACGCCCGCGGCTGGCGCAACGTGAAGCTCTACTTCATGGTAGGGCTACCGACTGAGACCCTCCCCGACCTGGACGGCATCGCGGTTCTGGCGGAGCGGATCCGCAAGATCGGCCGCCACTACGGCTCGGGCAGCCGCGTGACGGTGAGCGTCGGCGGGTTCGTGCCCAAGGCGCACACGCCCTTCCAGTGGGAGGCCTTCGCCGGTCGCGAAGCGTTGCACGAGAAGATCGCCTACGTGCGCGAGCGGGTGCACACGCGCTTCTCGCCGGTCAAGTGGCACGATCCGGATGTGTCGTACGTTGAGGCGGTGCTCTCGCGCGGCGACCGGCGACTGGGGGCCGCGATCGAGGCCGCCTGGCGCCTGGGCAGCCGCTTCGATGGTTGGAGCGATCACTTCGATCTGGCGCGCTGGGAGGAAGCGTTCCGCACGACGGGAATCGATCCGGCCGCGACCACGGGGGTCATCGATCCGGCAGCGCGGCTGGCCTGGGATCACATTGATCTGGGTATCGCGCCATCCTTCCTGCGCGCCGAACGCGAGCGCGCGCTGCGGGGCGCGACCACCCCGGACTGCCGCAACGGGCGCTGTCAGGGGTGCGGACTGCCGTGCGGCGATCAGCGCGCCCTCGCCCCGGAGCTAAACGCCGCCGTCTGGGACCGCCTGCGTGACCGTCTCGCGATGGCGCTGCGCAGCGGCGAACCGGCCGCCGCCGAGACCACGATCCGCCGTCGCATCCTCTTCGCCAAGACAGGACGGTTGCGGTTCATCTCCCACCTGGAGGCCGGGCGGCTGCTCAATCGCATCCTGCGTATGGCGCGCTGGCCCCTGGCTTTCACGGTGGGACACAATCCCCACCCGCGAATCGCCTACGGCCCGCCGCTGCCGCTCGGGGTAGAGGGCGAGCGGGAGCTCATCGACATCCAACTCACGGCGCCGCTCGACGAGAGGCTGCTGGCGGCAGCCAATGCCCATGCTCCCGAGGGGCTCACCTTCCTGCGTGACAGCGCCGTGCCAGCCGGCGCGCCGAGCCTGGCGGCTGCGGCCGTGGCCGCCGTCTACCGCGTGCACGTCCCGGCCGACCTCGCCGACCTCGCGCGGCGCGAGCAGCGGCTGGAGACGTTTGCGGCCGCAGGCGCCGTGCCCTTGCTCAAGGCGTCCAAGGGACGTCAGCGCACGGTGGATCTGAAGCGCTGCGTGATCCATCTCGACTGGGCGGATGCGGATCATCCCGGAGCCCCCAGCGCGAGTCTGGCAACGGCCCTGTACCTCCACCTGCGCCTGCAGGAAGCCCTCGGCCACGTTGCCGGTCCCTTCCCCGTGCTGCGCGAGGTGTTCAAGTGGTCGGCGGAAGATCTGGCTCGCTGTCGCACGGTGCGGGTGTGCCTGCTGGATGACCAGGACCACCCGATCGGCTGAGGAGCAGAATCCCGATGCCCACCGCGAAGAGGATCGTCACCAGCAGGCTCGCTTCAACGCCGAAGCCGCCGCCGGTCCACAGCGCGGGGCCCGCGACCTTTATCACCAGCAGTCCGTCGATGTGATACCCGCTGCAGGGCAGTGACAGAAGGACGAGCAAGCTGTTCCAACCGCTGTGCAGCCCGATGGCGGTCCACAGCGTGAAGCGAGCGCGCAACAGGCCCAGGAATACGCCAATCAGCGCCACGTTCGCGAGCGCGACGGGCCCGGCGTCGGGATTCACGCCGTGAATGAGCCCAAAGATGAGCGCACTGCCCGTGACCGCGGCGGGAAGGCCGCGCCACCGGGCGAGGTTGTGCATGACGTAGCCGCGGAAGATCACCTCCTCCGTGCCGCCCTGGAGAAACGTGGCCAGCAGCGCTGCCACCGCCGTCCCTGCGGCGGGTAGATAACCCGCGCCGGCGGCTGTCCCCCAGCCCCCCAGCCGCATCCAACCGGCGAGCGCGCACGCCACCAGCACCAAGCCGAGGATCCCGGCCGCCAGGCCCCAGCCGCAGGCGAACTGCCGCCCGCGCGCAGCACTCCTTGAGGAAGAGCGGGCGGGGAACGGCCCATCGTCCACTCGCAGCCGCGGCCAGCCCGCGAAGATCTCCTGCCAGCTACGCCGGTCGACGTGGCGCAGGAACAGGTGGGTCAGCAAGAGCTGAAGCGGCGCGAGCAAGAAACTCGTGGCCAGCAGGTCGAGCGGGGTGAGGGTGGGCGCCCCCGCGTATCGTTCCAGACCGAGCAGGGCCGCCGCGACGACACCGACCGCGAGCGAAATGACGAGGGCCAGCACGAGATAGACGAGAACCCGTGTCAGGGGGCGGCCGCAACGTTCACGGGCCTCCATGCGCTGCTCCTATGGGCTCCTATGGCAGAAACTGCTTCGGATCCTTGAGCTTGGCCGGCAGATACTCGTCGATCACGTAGTTCAGCCCCCACTTGGCGAGCGCCTGCTGCTCGGCGCGCACCCCCATCTTGACCAGCATCTCGAGCGCCTTGGCCCACGAGCGGTGCTCCCGGAAGAAGGGGTCGTTCTTCAGCGCGTCACGGGCACGCTTGACGTCGACCTCCTTCAGCGGGTGCGTCGGCAGCTTGTAGTCCTTGATGTCCTGCGGCGTCACGCCGAGAAAACGAGCCGCCGGGGCGCAGAAGAACTGGTTGATGTGCGCGGCGTTCCCTGAGCCGACCTTGAGCGTTCGGTAGATGTTCGAGATCCCGTAGGGATCGCAATCGACGAAGGCGTAGACCGGGATGCGGGCCTGCTCGGACAGTCGCCGGATGAACCGCCGAGTCGAGCGCGTCGGGACGCCACTCATGCTCACCAGAATGCAGTTGGCCTTCTTCCAGAACTTGTGGCTCTGCAGCCGCTGGAACATACCGCCCGTCTCGATCGCCAGGATGAACTTGGCCTTGGTCTCGAACGAAAGGTGCTCGACCAAGCTGGGGATCGAGTAGGCACCCGACCCGAAACGCGTGCAGTCGATGCGCTCGATCTCGCCCGTCTCGATGTCCGGATCGTAGACGATCAAATCGCCTGCCACGGCGCCGCCATGCTCGTCGGGGATGAACCGGAGTTGCTCGCGGCTGATCGAGTGCGTGGAGAACAGAGCCTCGATGTCGTCCATGACCGCATCCGATTCGTCCTGCTCATGGAACATCGCGTCGCCCCAGTTCTTCGACTGGTAGTAGGCGTCTCGCTTGGTGGCGAAGTCGCGCGTCTCGACCAGCGCCTTCGACAGGCCCATCAGGCGCAGCGTCTGAGCGAAGGTCTTGACCGTGTTGACGGTCAGGGTGCGCAGCTTCTTCTGGCGGCCGAGCTCGAAGAACCCCTTGTCCGTCGAGTAGGTCACGTTGGCGAGCGAGCGCACGGGCAGTTTCAGTTCGGGCTTGCCGCGCCTCAGGATGCGCTTGTTGATGTCGTCAGCGGTCGACTTGATCAGGCCGACCGTCTGGCCGTCGAGCCGCTCGTTGTTGCGACGGATCTCCTTGATGCGTGCACTGCTGTCGCCCTTGGTCGGCATCCTCTCCTCCCCCGTCCTGCGGTCAGCGCCGCGCGCCCCTGATCGCGCGACGCGCGTCCTACATCTTTCGGCTGCGCTCAAGTGTGTCGGTCAGCGCAGCGACCGTCTTGTCACGCGCCTGATCCGTCAGCCCCAAAATCTCCTGCAGGGCAATACCGATGTGCGGGATGTACTTCTGAATGTAGCTGCGCTTCTTGTGTTCGTCCGCCGCGCGGATGTGCCGGTTGATATGCAGGGCGGCGCGGCGCCCGCACTCCTGTAGCGCCCGGCGGATTTCCGTGAGGATCTCCGGGTAATGGGCCACGGCCTCCTTGCTCTCCGACGTGAACGGCACCCAGACGGAGGCGATGTTCACAACCAGGATCATCGGCGCTGCGGGCAGCGCTCCGCGGCTCTGGGGGATCTTGTAGTTGCGCCAGGGCAGCTCGACCACCGCCTTGGTAATGGCACAGGCGCCGCGCTGGTATTGGAGGGGCACCCGGTTGGCGTAGCGATAGACCTCGATCAGCTCGTCACCGGGCAACTCCCCGCCGTACGCCAGGGCCGCCTCGATCTGGAAGGGGTTGCCGCGGTAGACCGCGGGCGGGCGCGTCACCGCGGTGTAGAAGTCCGCCCGGACGCGCTTCTGCAACGCGGCGATCAGCAGATCCTCGCCGATGGGCGACAGGCAGTCGGTGGGCGGCGCCATGATCTTGGCCTGGCCGATCAGGCGGTGGAGCGCTTCGGCATCCTCGCTCGAAACACTCCGCGGCCGCGTTCGGGGGGTGAGCGCAAGCCCCGCCTGCCTGACGGCCGCAAACAGGTCATCGACGACCTTCTTGCCGACACGCGAGAACTCCTGCTGCAGGAACGACTGGAGATTTCGGGCGGGCGTCCCCTGCAACATCTTGAGGAACACCCCCAGCTCAACGCCGTGGGGATGCGGGCGGATCTCCTTGGGCTCCTTAGGCAGCCGGTCGCTCGTGCGATCGTAGACGATTCGCTCCGATTCACCTTCCTGGACAGGCGCCGCGTAAGTGATCTGCGCGTGCGGGTTCGCCACCGACACCTGCAGCAGGTACCCGTCGATCGAATGCCGGCCCTTCTTGTACGTTCCCTGCAGGGTGATCTCGACCCGCGTGCCGTGTTCCCGCTCCCATTCGATCTCTTCCTCGAGCTGGATATCCGGGGCGTTCTGCTTGGTGTTGATCGCGACCTGGAAGCGCCGCGCCTTGGTCCGACTCCCGGTGCGCGAGATCACCGTCAGCGGCTTGCCGGTCGTCAGGAGGCCGTACATCCCGGCCGCGGAGATGCCGATCCCCTGCTGGCCGCGCGACTGCTTCATGCTGTGGAACTTGGAGCCGTACAAGAGCTTCGCGAAGATCTTGGGAACCTGGGCGCGGACGATCCCGGGCCCGTTGTCCTCGACCGCCACCCGGAAACGGTCCTCCGCTAACTGGGTCAACTCGACCAACAGCTCCGGCAGGATGCCCGCCTCCTCGCAGGCGTCCAGCGAGTTATCCACCGCTTCCTTCACGGTCGTCAGGAGCGCCTTGGCCGGGTTGTCGAAGCCGAGCAGGTGCCGGTTCTTGGCGAAGAACTCCGCGATCGAGATTTCGCGCTGGCGCCCGGCCATCGCCTGAGCGATCGACTCCGGGCTGGCAGGGCCCGCAGCGCTGGCCGCCTTGCGAGATCCCGGCGCTCTGCCCCGTGGCGTAGGGCCCGTTGTTGGACGCCCTCCGGATCGCGGACTCCGCGGCGCAGCCGGGGACCGCTCCGAGCCGCCCGGGCGATCCACGTGGCCGCGCGGCGCGGCGAGCACGGCGGTGGCCTCGGCCGCATCCGCCGCGGCTGCCTCGCGGGGGCCAAAGGGCACCTCGAGTTGCACATGGGCCGCCGCGCGGCGGGTTTTGTTCTGGATGCTAGTGAGTGACATCTACAGCTCCTCCTGAGACAAGACGCTCGGGGCATTTTAGGAGCGTGTCCCTCCGCTACCAGCGAAAAATGCCCAACCAGAGTGCGTCGCCGCGCCGGAGCCGTCCGTCCGCACCCCTCCGCTGCCAGTCGCGATCCGCGGCCAAGCGGGCTGCGCAACATGGGCGGGCATCACTGGCGTCCGCAACCTCGCGAGCATCATGATCAGCACAGACAATGCGTGCTGCGGCCATACAGCCATACATGCCCAGTGAGCACGCGAAGACCGCGAGGATCACAAGCCGGCTCATACACCCTTCCTCGCAGCGCCAATCGCATGCATCTGTACACACACCGCCGCCGAATGCTCACGGTTCCATTGGCACCGAGGAAACAGGGAATTTAACAATTGCAGTTGACTCCTTGGGCAAGTTTGATAAGGTGACCAGTTAAGGAGGTGGCGCGTCCCCTGCTGCCACAATCGGGCCAGAGGAAACCTTGTACAGCAATGGCTCGCCCGGTGCTGAAATCCGCGGACGCATGAGGAAGGGGACTCCCATCCGGCAGGACCCGAGTGGGTCGGGTGGGAGGATCGTCGCCAGCGTCCGAACCAGTGGAGAGGAGTGAACGACATGCCCGCAAGGAAAATGCTGACCAGGGCGCAGCGCTTGGCGCGCGAAAAGGCGATCATCAAGGACCTCAAGGCAGGTCTGCTGAGCTATCGCAAGATCGCGCTCAAGCACAAGGTCTCCCTGCCCACGGTCAACTCCAAGGCCCGTAAGGCTGGTATCACGCGCTCGCGGCGTGGCCCCGCCGCGTTGGCGGCCCCGACCAAGATGCGCGCCAAGCGGACCGTCACCCGGCGGAAGGCCGCTCGCCGGCCCGCCGCGCGGAAGGCCACGCTGCAGACCAGGACGCGGACAACCGCCCGCCGGAAGGGCACGGTCCGCAAGACCCGGCGTTACACCGCGCGCGCGGCCGCTCCGCGCCGCACTGCCCGTGGCGCTGCCGCCCGCGGTCCCCGCGGAGCACGTGCGTTCCGGGAGCAGTTCCGCAGCCTGGTCATGCACCACTATCCGAACATCTCGCTGAAGCAATTCGCTCGGCTGACGGCCGTCATCGAGCGCTCGCTGCCCTAGTTTCCCGAGATGCGCCGGGACCGGCCTCGGCCGGATGGCACCGACGTCGCGGGGGAGGTCGCACGACCTCCCCCGCTGCCATACGCCCGGCCAAAGCCCCCGCGAGCCGGACGGCCCGGGCAAGACGCGCGTTGGGTTGACCGCCTCGCCAGCCGACAGGTAGGATGCGTCCTCACCGACGGATCGGGCGGGCGGTGAGCTGCCCGGTTCGCCGAGGGCACCGGAACCACGGGAGGCAGGACGGATGAGCACCACCACCCCGGGCGCACCCCAGGGCCAGGCCCCGCTCTTCAGCGGCATCCAGCCCAGCGGCGACATTCACTTAGGCAACTACTGCGGGGCGATCCGCAACTGGGCCCGGCTCCTGGACGAGTATCGGTGCATCTTCTGCATCGTCGACTACCACGCGATCACCCAGGACTACGACGTCGCCGCAATGCAGCCGCGGATCCGGTCGGCGGCCATTGTCAACATCGCGGCTGGGCTGGACCCCGACCGCTGCCTGCTGTTCGTGCAATCCCGCGTGCCCGAGCACACCGAGCTGACCTGGATCTTCAACACGCTGTCCCCCATGGGCCTGCTGGGACGCATGACGCAGTTCAAGGAGAAGTCCCGTCGCAACGAGGACAATATCAACGTCGGGCTCTTCGACTATCCGGTCCTCCAAGCCGCGGACATCCTTCTTTACCACGCCGTGGTCGTTCCGGTCGGCGAAGATCAGGTGCAGCACATCGAATTCACCCGCGACATCGCCCGCAAGTTCAACCTGCGCTACGGCGAGCACTTCCCGGAACCCAGCGCCTTGGTGCCCAAGTCGGGTGCGCGCATCATGGGACTCGACGGCCAGTCCAAGATGAGCAAGTCTCTGGGCAACTACATCGGGTTGACGGAGGAACCGGACGCGGTCTGGAAGAAGCTGGCGCCCGCTTTCACCGACCCGGCCCGCAAGCGCCGCAGCGATCCCGGCAACCCTCTCATCTGCAACATCTATACCTTGCACGAGAACTTCTCCCCCCCCGAGGTGCAGGAGGAGTGCGCGCAGGGCTGCCGCAGCGCCGGCATCGGCTGCCTCGAGTGCAAGAAGAAGCTCTTCGAGCACATGATGAAGGTGCTCGATCCCATCCGCGCGCGTGCCCGGGAACTCGAGGGGCAGCCCGACTACGTGCAGGACGTCCTCGACCGCAGCGCCGCCGAGGCCAAGGCCATCGCCGAACGGACGATGACCGAGGTGCGGCGCCTGGTGGGGCTGCGCTAGGCACCTCCACCGGTTTGCACGGCCTGCACGGCAGGCCCGCGCCCGTCTGCAGGGCTCTTGACAGAGCCCGGTCTCAAGCACCACCCTGGGGCGTTGCGTTCACCCGGTATCTCGTCGGTGCACCGGCTGGCGGTGCGCGAACCGCATGCGGAGGAGCCATGAGTGCGAAGGACCTACAAGCCTCGCTGCTCGAACTCGTACGCCGGACTTCCTGCGATCTGCCTCCCGACGTGGAGACCGTTCTCAAGAAGGCCCTGCGCAAGGAGCAGAAGGGCACCACGGCGCGGTACGCGCTGGAAGTGATCATGAAGAACATCGACCTGGCACGGGAGATCAGCCTGCCGCTCTGTCAGGACACCGGCAGCTTGCTCTTCTTCGTGCGCGCCCCCAAGGGATACGATCAAGTCGCCTTCCGCAAGGCGGCCGACGCTGCCGTCAAGCAGGCCACCGAGATCGGATACTTGCGGCAGAACTCCGTCGACTCCCTGACCGGCAAGAACAGCGGCACGAATCTCGGGCCGGGCAGCCCCGTGTATCACTTCGAGCAGTGGGGCAAGAAGACGGTCGATGTGCGCCTGATCATGAAGGGCGGCGGCTGTGAAAACTGCGGCATCCAGTACTCGCTGCCCAACGCGCAACTCGGGGCGGGCCGTGACATCAAGGGCGTCGAGAAGTGCATCCTCGACGCCGTGTACCGCGCTCAGGGCCGCGGGTGCGCACCCGGCGCGCTGGGGGTTTGCGTCGGAGGGGATCGGGCCACGGGCTACGTTCACTCGAAGGAGCAGTTCCTGCGCCTGTTGGGCGACAAGAATGAGAACAAGACGCTGGCCCAGCTCGAAGCCCGGATCATGAAGGGAGCCAACGATCTGGCCATCGGCCCGATGGGATTCGGGGGCCAGACGACGCTGTTCGGCTGCAAGATCGGCATGCTCAATCGGCTGCCGGCCTGTTTCTTCGTCAGCATTTCCTACATGTGCTGGGCCTACCGGCGGCGCGGATGCGTTCTGAGCGCCAGCGGCCGGGTCACCCAGTGGTTGTATCAGTAGCTTTGGGCGGGATCAGTCGCCTGAAGGTGCGAGAGGCTACCAACGGCGGGATCGACCGCCCGAGAACCCAAGAGGCTGCCAACGGCGGGGTCACCCGCCTAGAGCGTGAGAGGTTTCCATGGAGATCACGACTCCCATCAGTGAAGAGGTCATCCGCTCCCTGCACGTGGGTCAGGTGGTGGAGGTGACCGGCTCGGTCTTCACAGGCCGGGACGCGGTGCATCGTTATCTGTATGAGGGCGGCGAGTGTCCGGTGGACATGCGCGGCTCGGTCCTCTACCACTGCGGGCCCGTGGTGGTGAAGGAGAAGGGCGTCTGGGTGGTCAAGGCCGCCGGTCCGACCACCTCGGCGCGCGAGGAGCCCTATCAGGCCGAGGTGATCCGCATGCTCGGCCTGCGGGGCGTCATCGGCAAGGGCGGCATGGGCGCCAAGACGCTCCAGGCCTGCCGGGAGCATGGGTGCGTCTACATGCACGCCATCGGCGGGGCGGCCCAGGTGCTCGCCCAGGTGGTCAAGGAAGTCAAGAACGTCTACTTCCTCGAGAAGTTCGGCAGCCCCGAGGCCATCTGGCACATGGAGTGCGTGCGGTTCCCGGTGGTGATCACCATGGACGCGCACGGCAACAGCCTGCACGCCGAGGTGGATCAGGCCTCCAAGGCCAAGCTGGACGCCCTGCTGGCCGGCCTCTAGGGCCTGCCATGGGATGAACGTCCGCGCACTCATCGGTCCCGCGGGGTCGGGCAAGACGCACCGTTGCATCGCGGCCTTGCGCCGCTGTGAACGTGAAGGCCGGCGTGCGCTCCTGCTCGTGCCCGACCAGTTCACCTACGCCGCCGATCGGCTGCTGCTCGAAGATGGCGACCTGAAGGGCACGCGCCTCGTGCGGGTGCTGAGCTTCCGGCGCCTCGCCCACCTGCTGGCGGCCGACGCCGGCGGGCCCCCGGTCATCTCCGAGCAAGGCCGGCGTATGCTCCTCAGGGCGGTGGTGCATGCCACGCCCGTGGCGGAGCTGGGACCGCTGGGATCCGTGCGTGAAACGACCGGGTTCATCGCGGCGCTGGCGGCGGTGCTGAAGGAGGTCAAGGGCATCGCGGGCCGCGACGCGGTCGATCGGCTGGAGCGCGCCGGCGCGGGCGACCCCGCCGTGCAGGCAGGCGCGGGCGACGCCACCGCGGGCGATGCCACCGCGGGACCGGGCGCCGCCGAGCCCAAGGTGCGTGCCCTGGCCCGCCTGATCGCGCGCTATGATGCGGCCATTGACACGGCAGGATTTGCTGACCCCGAGGAGCGCATCCACGCCGCCGCGCGCCGGATCGAGGCTCTTCCGGAGCCGTGGCGGACGCGCCCGGTCTGGATCGACGGCTTCGCCGGCTTTCGGCCCGAGGACAAGGCGCTCATCGAAACCCTGGCGCACGCGTCGGCCAGCGTCACGCTCAGCCTGTGCGCCGACCCCGCCGAAGCGGACGCGCTGCTCGCGGAGGCCGCCCACGCGCGGTCGCGCGGCAATTGGACCTCTGCCAGCGACTTCCTGCTCGAACGCCGCGGCCGCCTTGAGCGGCCCGCCTTTCTCCCCACGCTGCGCACGCTCTTGTGGCTCCAGGAGATCTTCGGCGAGGGGCTTGAGCTTGAACGCCTGGAAACGCGCCCGCGCTTCCGCGCGAGCACGGTTCTGGGGCGCCTGGAGGCGGGGCTGTTCCGTCCCACTCCCCAGAGCGCCCCAAGCCCACCGCCGGCCGCCGGGACCCTGGACATCAGCCTCCTGCGCGCTGATCACCCCTACGAGGAGGTCGCGGCGTGGGCGCGCCTCATCGATCGTTGGACCCGCCTGGACGAGCCGCCGGTGCGTTACCGCGACGTGGCCGTGATCGTCCGCGACCTGGACGCCTATCGCCCGCTGGTGCTCGAGATCTTTCGCCGCTACGCCATGCCGGTCTTCATCGACGAGCGTCGCGATGCGACCGCCCATCCGCTGCTGCGCCTGGTGCTCGCGGCCCTGCAGCTCGCCAGCCGCGGATGGACCCGCGAGGCGGTGGTCGCGATGCTGCGCAATCCCTACCTCGGCGTGCCGGCCGACGTGGCCGACCGCATCGAGCTGCTGTCGATCGAATACGGCATCGAGTTCGAGCGCTGGTGGGAGACGGACTGGGAGGTGTTCGACCTGCCCGAGCGCGAACGCCTGGAGGTGGCGCGCGAGACCGACGAGCAGGACGCGGGCGGTTCCAGCAGCGGCGCGGACGACCCGTACGGCGCTTCGGACAGCGACCCGGGGGACGCTGACCGGGCCGACGACAGCGACCCGGACGCAGCCCCGAATCGGGCCGCCGACGCGCACGACCGGCAGCGGCGGCGCCGCGAGCTGGCGGCGGCGGAGGCCCGCGAGGTCGCGTCGCGTTTCTTCCCGAGCTGGCGCAGCTTCTGTGAAAGCTGGCGCACGGGACCCTTGACCTTCATGGCCGGGGCCCGGTCCATCCGCCGGTTGTTGGCAGAGGCCCTCGCGCCAAACGGGTGGGTTTCTCGCCGCCCGCTGCCCACCTGGTCGGAGGAAGAGACGCAGCGCATCGGCGCGCTGCTGGAAGACCTGTTGGCGGACGGCACGGCGCTCATGGGCACGGCCCCGATCGATGCGACCGCCTTCGCGCGCCTGCTGCGCGACGCGCTGGCTCAGGCATCGATCGGCCAGACGCCGCGCAACCTCGACGCGGTCGTGGTGGCCGAACCGCGGCGGGCGCGGATCAACGAAACCCGCCGGGTGATCCTGGGCGGCCTGGACGCCGGGGCCTTTCCGCGGCTCAACATCCAGGATCCCCTCTTCAGCGATGCCGAGCGCGAGCGGCTGGCGGGGCGCGGCCTGCCGATGGCCTACACGGCAGCCCAGCAGGCCGAGGAGGACCCCTACCTCTTCTACGTCGCCTGCACGCGCGCGACCGAACGCCTGGTGGTGAGCTATCCGGCGCGGGCCGGCGACGGACGCCAGAGCGAGTCGTCGCCGTACCTGGCCGAGATCGTGCAGGCCCTGGGTCATCCGCTGGGCGCCGGCGACGAGGCCTCCCCGGATCCGCACCTGGGCGCGCTCGCAGCCTGCCAGCACGCAGCGGAGCTCACGCCGCGCCTGGCGGGCGCGCTCGTGGGCTTGCGGGACTCGCCGCGGGCGTGGGCGCAGGCGGCCGCCGCCTGCCGCGAGCACCTGCAGGAGGCGAGCGAGGCGGTCGAGGCGGCGTTCGCCTGCGCGGAGCGTCTCGGGCGCGACCTGCCCGACCAGCTCGATCCGCTGCTGGCGATCGAGGAGTTCGCCGACGGCGCGATCACTACGTCGGTTTCTCGGCTGGAGACGTTCGTGCGCTGCCCCTTCCAGTACTTCGCCCGCTTCGTGCTCGGACTCGAGCCGCGCCCTGAACCGGTGCTGACGCCCCGTTCGACAGGCAGCGCCGCGCACGACGCCTTGCAACGCTTCTTCGAGCAGGCGCCGCCCGGCTTCCCCGGCGACCTCGGCAACCTCGGCGACCCGGGAGAGATCGCCCGGCGCATCCGCGGGATCTTCAACGTCCTGGCCGGCGATGAAGCCTACCGTGTCTTTCAGGTGGACCCGCCCAGCGCTTATCGCTGGGACCGCACCCGCCGCGGGCTCGAGTTCTTCCTGCGCGCCGAGCTCGAGCGGCTGCGCGACGCGGCCTTCCGGCCGGTCGCCTTCGAGCTGGGCTTCGGTGCTGAGGCGGGCGTCGGCCCCGATCCGCAGGCGCTGCGGTCGGTGCTGGCGCGCGGCGAGCGTCTGAAGATCCCATCGCTGCCCGCGGTCGAGATCGACCTCGACCGCGAGGCGCTGCGCGCCATCGGGCTGCCCGCCGACCGCCGCTGGCATCTGCGCCTGCGCGGGCGAATCGATCGGCTCGACGTGCGCGCTTCATCGGACGGGCCGCCCGCTGCGCTCGTGATCGACTACAAGCACAGCCGGCGATCGACGTCGGTGCACAAGGAGATCCTGCAGGGGCTGAACCTGCAGGCAGGCATCTACCTGATCGCGGTCGAAAGGCTGCTCGGCCTGCCCCCCGCCGCGGGGCTCTACTACGGCTACACGCCGCGGCCCCACTCCACCGAGCGGTCTGAGAAGCTGGGCAATCCGCTCGAGTTCCAGCTGCAAGGCGTCTGCGCGGTCGACGCGATCCAGCAGATCGATGCCAGCGGCGCCTTTCTTACGCCCGGACGCGGATCGCACCCCCAGGCCGTGGAACCCGAAAGGCTGGCGGGGCTGCTCGCGCGGACCCAGGAAGAGGTGCGGGCGGTCGGGCTCGAGATCCTGCGCGGGCGGATCCGGGCCCATCCGGTTTGGGCGGGACAGGGTTTGCCCTGCGAGCGGTGCGACTACGCGCGCATCTGCCGCTTCGACGCGCGCCGCCACCCGGTGCGCGTCGCCGAGCCGAAGGAGGCCGGCCATGCCTGAGCGGCCCGCCGCGGGACAGGCCCAACCCTCCGGGCTGGAACAGGCCAAGGCCTTCATGCCCACCGACGAACAGCAGCTGGCGATCGGGATCGAGGCGCCCTACGTGCTTGTCTCGGCCAGCGCGGGCACGGGCAAGTCGCGCACGCTCGTCGAGCGCGTGCTGCACTTCCTCGCCGCGGGCGTTCCCCTGGAGCGGATGCTGATCATCACCTTCACGCGCAAGGCGGCCGGCGAGCTGAAGGAGCGCCTGCACGAGGCCTTCGGCCGCAGCGAGCGCCTGCGGCCTTTGCGTCTGAGTCTGCCGCAGGCCCACGTCGGGACGATCGACGGCTTCTGCGCGCGCCTGCTGCGTGAGAACGCCCTGGCGGCCGGGGTCGATCCTGACTTCAGCGTGCTCGCCGAGCCCGACGACCGGTTGATGATCGCCGAGATCCTCGACGAGATCTTCCATCACTGGTACCTTGGACGCCCCGTGGAGCAGCCCGAGCAGGGCGCCTGGACCGGCGTGCCGCTGCGCGACGGCCCGGGCCACCGGGAGTTCCTGCGCCTGGTGGAATTCTGCGGGATGCGCGCGGGCCGCGAGATTCTGAAGCAGGAGCTCGAGCACCTGCTCGCTCTCGCCCGTGTGCACGGAGATCCCGACGCGTTTCTCACGCGGCTCGAGTCCGGGCTTTCAGCACCCCGGCCGCCCTTCATGGACGCGTTGGCCGAAGCGCTGCGGGCGCACTGGAGCGCGGCGGTGCAGACCTACGACGGGATGCTGGCCGTGGCGCTGGCTGAGTTCGCCGCCGACAAGCTCAAGCGCCAGAGCGCCTTTCTCGATGTTTTGCAGTCCGCACCGGTGCCTTGGTCCGAGCGGGTCACGCCGGGCGAACCGGCCACCCCGAGCGCCCCGAGCGCCCCCTGGCACGATCTGCCGGGCGCCTTGGAGGCGCTGCGGGAGCATTTGGCGCGCGGCGGCGCGCTCCAGGATGATCGCCCGTGGAAGATCAAGTGGCCCTCGCTGCCACCGGGAACGGCCGCCCTGCTGAGCCCCCTCAATGAAGCCAGCAAGTCGCTTCTGGGCGCGGGTCGCGGGGGCCACTCCCCCTTCGCCTGGCTGCCAGCCGATCCACGCGAGATTCCTGCGCAGTACGCGGCCACCCGCGAGACGCTGCTCGCCTTGCTCGCGCTGCTGCGGCAGGTCATGGCGCGCTACGATGCCCGCAAGCGCGAGCACGGTCAGCTCGACTTCGCGGACCTCGGGCTGCGGGCCGTGGCGCTCCTGCGCGCCGCGTCGCCCGAGCTGCTGGCCAGCTATGAGATGGTCTTCGTCGACGAGTTCCAGGACGTCAACACGCTGCAGGCCGAGATCATCGAGCGTTTGACGCCCGCGCGCGGCCGCTTCCTCGTCGGGGACGTCAAGCAGTGCATCTACCAGTTCCGGCTGTCGAACCCGGCGATCTTCCGGGAGCATTTCCGGGGGGCTGTGATCCAGCGCCCACCGCTCGCGGCGGGCGAGTCGCCCCGGCTTTCAGGAAGCGCCACCCGCGGCGACCAGAACCCCAAGGCGCGCGCCTTTTTGTCGAAGAACTTCCGCTCGCGCTATCCGATCCTCGCGGCGGTCAACGGCATCTTCGCCCACCTGCTGTCGCCCGAGATGATCGGGGGGCCCTACGCTGATGAGGCGCTGCGCTTCCGCGCAACCGGACACGAAGCCGGTCCTGGCAAACACCTGGACGGCACCGTCCCGGGCTGGGATGAGCGCGAGCTGCCGGCGGGCGACGGGTGGGCGCCGGTCGAAATCCACATCTTTGATCGCCCCGCTCACGGTCCGGCCGGCGGGCTGCCGCCCGACATCGTGGCGGAGGCCCGCTTCGTGGCGCGCCGGATCCACGAGCTGCGCGCCGAGGGTTTCCGCATCTACGACGGCCAACGCCAGGCGTGGCGGCCGCTGCGCTTCGCCGACATCGCTGTCATCCTGCGCAGCCCCGGGAGCACGGGCGCGGGCTTCGCGCACGTTCTGCGCGCCGCGGGCGTCCCGGTGGCCTTCGGGGGCCAGGAGTTCTTCGAGCGCGAAGAGATCCGCGACCTCTTGAACCTGTTGACCATCCTCGACAACGCCCACGACGACATCGCCCTGGCGGGCGTGATGCGCTCGCCGGCCCTCGGTTTCAGCGACGATGATCTCGCGCGACTGCGGTTGGCCTGGCCGCAGTGCCTGTCGCTGCTGGCGGCGGTGCGCGCGACCGCCACCGGTCGAGCCGACGCGTGGAGCGGTGCGCTCGCGCGTCCCGCGCTCCTCGCGGGCCCGCGGGGTACGGCACTGGGTCATGCGTGCGCGCGCTTCCTGGACGAGCTCGAGCGCTGGCGGGCGCTGGCGCAGGCCTCGGATCTGGCCGCCGCCGTCACGACGGTCGTCGACGCGAGCGGACTGCTGCGGACGGCCGGTGCGCATCTCGATGGGGCCAGCCGCATCGGCAACATCGAGCAACTCCTGGGGGTCGTGCGGCGCTACAGCCATGAGCGCGATCACAGCCTGCCGGGCCTGATCCGCTACCTGGCGCATCTCGAGCTCAGCGGCTCCCCGCTCGAGGCCCTGCCCGAGGACGCCGCCGCGGACGCCGTGCAGATCCTGTCGCTTCACAAGGCCAAGGGCCTCGAGTTTCCGGTGGTCTGCCTGTCCCTGCTGGGACGCAAGTTCAACGAGCGCGACGCGCAGAATCGGGTTCTCACCGGCAGCGACTGGATCGGCGTCGACCTCTTCGACCCGGAGACCTACCGGCAGACCCCCACGGTGGCGCATCGGATGCTGGGGGCGATGCGGCGGCAGGCAATGCGGGAGGAGGAGCTGCGCATCCTCTACGTCGCCTTCACGCGCGCACGGGAGAAGCTCATCGTCACGGGCGCTTTGCGTGGGGCGTGGGACAAGGCGATCCAACCCGCTCTCTGCTTCCAGGAACCGGGGTTGCGCCCGTGGGTGCCAATGCACGCCTCCGCCCCCCTCGGCTGGATCCTCGGCGCCCTCGCCACTCAGGACTGGCTGAGGCCGCTCGATCAGCCGGGCCGGCGTTTTGCGCCGCTGGCAGGGCTACACCTTGCCCGCCATGACCCGGCCGTGTGGCTCGAGGCGCCGCCCCAGGATTCGCGCGCTGAAGCGCCGACGGCACCATCCACGCCGCCCCCCGCGAGCGATCCGGCCGCCCACCTTCTCAGGCTGCGCCACGAGCTGCCCGCTCTGGCCGCGCGTCTGAGGCGCCGCTATGCCCAGGAGCCCGCGCTGCGCTGGCGCGGCAAGTACTGGGTGACGGAGCTCAAGCGGCTGATCGACACCGACATCCACGCGGAGGAGACCACCGCGGGGGCGGTGCTCGCTCCGAGCGTGCTGCCCACGTCGGGAGCCCCGTCCGCCGCGAGCATGCTGCCCACCTCGGACGCGCCGCCGCCCGGAGTATCCGCGGCCGAGGAAGGCACCTGGTGGCACACGGTCCTCGAAGCGGTGGACCTCTCGGCCGCGGACGCCGAGGGCGTCGCCCGCGCGGCAGCCGGGTTGGTGGCCGCAGCGAAGATCCCGCCCACCTGGCCCTCGCCCGGGAACCTCGCGCCCATCTGCGACTTCTTCGCTTCACCGTTGGGCCGCGAGATGCGCGCTTCCGGCGCGGCGCTCGAGCGCGAGGCCACCTTCAGCCTGCGCCTCGATCTGGAGCGCTTCGCGGCCCTCTGGCCCGGGGCGGGTGAGCTGGGGGCCGGTGACTGGCTGCTCGTCCAGGGTCAGATCGATGCGCTCTGGCGGCGGCCGGACGGCATCTGGGTGCTGCTCGACTTCAAGAGCGACCGGGTGGCGGCGGACACCGAGATCGCGCGGCGGGTTGAGCTGTACCGGCCCCAGATTCTGCTCTACCGTGAAGCGCTCGCGGCGATCTGGGCCGCCGGAAGCTGCGAGAGCTGGCTCTACTTCCTGCGCCCGCGGCGCGCGGTGCGCGTCGAGTAGCTCAGGCGGTGGGGCGAGCTGCGCGGTGCACGTCGTCTGAAAGGTGGATGCCATGATCATGCAGGTTCTCACCCTGGGCCCGATCCAGGCGAACTGCTACATCCTGGGCTGCACCGCGACGCGCGAGGCGCTGGTGATCGACCCCGGTGACGAACCCGAGCGGGTGGCGGCCGATCTCGCCCGGCTGAACCTCACGCCGGTCGCTTATCTGCACACCCACGGCCACATCGACCACGTCGGCGCATCCGGAACCCTTAGGGCCAAGCTGGGCGGCGCGATTCTGCTGCACCACGCCGACCTGCCGCTGTACGAGGCGGTTAGGGATCAAGGAGAGGCCTTCGGCTTGCCGATTCCGAAGATGGCCCCCGTGGACCGCTTCCTGGACGAGGGCGATGAGGTGGCCTGGGGCCAGGCGCGCGGCCAGGTGCTGCACACGCCCGGCCACAGCCCGGGTGGCATCTGCCTGCGGGTCGCCGGGGCGTTGATGGACCTGGGCGTCAGCACGCGGATGTCGGCCGCCGGCAGCGCCCAGACCCGGCCCGACTGGGTCTTCACGGGCGATCTGCTCTTCTACGGCAGCATCGGTCGGACGGATCTGCCGGGCGGATCCTACGAGGTGTTGATGGAGTCGATCCGGGAGAAGATCCTCCCGCTGCCCGACGAGACCGTGATCGCCTCGGGGCACGGGCCCCTGACGACTGTCGGGCAGGAGAAGCGCATCAATCCCTTCGTCCTCGAGTTGCTGTAATCACCCGCGCCGCCGGGGACCTCCTGGCAACCCTGGCAGGCCGAATGGAGGTGACTGCTTGAGAAATGCACGCGTCCACGCCCGGTTGGGCGAGCTGACCGATGCTCTGGTCGCAACGTATGGACAGGGCCCGATCCCCGGCCACAACCTGGAGCCCCGCTACGCCCTGCCGTCCCGCGAGAGCGTGATCACGACCGTCAAGCGCCTCTTCGAGGTCTTCTTCCCCGGTTTCGTCGGCAAGCAGTACCTGACGCGGGCCAACGTCGGCTTCTACGTCGGAAGCCTGCTCGATCAACTGGCGGAAGACCTCGGCGAGCAGATCTTCGCCGCCGTGCGCCATGAGGAATCGCAGTTGGCCGACGATCGCGTCGCGGCGCGCGCCTTCTCGGAGGACTGCGTTCTGACCCTCTTCGAGCGGCTGCCGGAGATCCGGCGCCTGCTCTTGCTCGACGTCGAGGCGGGCTTCGACGGCGACCCGGCCGCGAAGAACCACAACGAGGTGATCTTCAGCTACCCGTGCCTGGTCGCGATCGTCACCTACCGCGTGGCGCACGAGCTCGAGACGCTGCACGTCCCTTTGCTGCCGCGCATCATGAGCGAATGGGCGCACTCGCGCACCGGCATCGACATCCATCCCGGCGCGCAGATCGGCGAGCGCTTCTTCATCGACCACGGCACCGGGGTCGTCGTCGGCGAAACGACGATCATCGGCCGCAACGTCAAGCTCTACCAGGGCGTGACCCTGGGAGCCCTCAGCTTCCCCAAGGACGAGCGCGGCAAGCTCATCCGGGGCATCCGCCGCCATCCGCACATCTGCGACCACGTGGTGATCTACTCAGGCGCCACGATCTTGGGCGATGTGACGATCGGCGAGGGCTCGGTGATCGGTGGCAACGTCTGGCTGACGCAATCGGTCGAGCCCCATACGAAGGTGATCAATACGCCGCAGGTGCCCAGCTTCCGCAAGCACAACAGCGGCGGGGCGAGCAAGACCTGAGCAGCCCCAGCGCGTGCGCGGCCCGGTGGAGCCTGAGCCTCCCCGCCGCGGACATCACCGGGGAGGAGCACAAGCGTATGGCGAGGATCCACAACGACATCCTGGAGACGATCGGCCGCACACCCCTCGTGCGTGCCTCGCGATTCAGCCGCGGCCTGGACGCCGACCTCGTCTTCAAGCTCGAGTCGTTCAATCCCATGTCGAGCGTCAAGGACCGGGCCGCCCGCGCGATGATCGAGGCGGCGCTGGCCAAGGGGCTGATCAAGGACGATACGGTCGTGATCGAGCCCACCAGCGGCAACACCGGCATCGGTCTCGCGCTGGTGTGCGCCGTCAAGGGGCTGCGGTTGATCATCACCATGCCCGAAACGATGTCGCTCGAACGCCGGCAGATCATCCAGGCCTTGGGTGCGGAAGTGGTGCTAACCGAGGGCAGCCTGGGCATGAAGGGCGCGATCGCGCGGGCTGAAGCGCTGCGCGCCGAGATCGGCCACGCCTTCATCCCCAGCCAGTTCACCAACCGCGCCAATCCGCAGGCGCACCGCGAGTCGACCGGACCCGAGATCTGGGAGGACACCGACGGCGGGGTCGACGTCTTCGTGGCCGCGGTGGGCACGGGCGGCACGATCACCGGCGTGGGCGGCTATCTCAAGGAGAAGAAGCCCGCGGTGCGCGTGGTGGCCTGCGAGCCGGCGGGCTCGCCCGTCATCTCAGGCGGCCCAGCGGGACCGCACAAGCTCCAGGGCATGGGCGCGGGGTTCGTGCCCGAGATCCTCGACGTCTACCTGCTGGATGAGATCCTGCAGGTCACCAACGAGGACGCCTTCAAGACCTCGCGCCTCTTGTGTCGCGAGGATGGTCTGATGGTCGGGATCTCCTCGGGCGCGGTCGCCTGGGCGGCGCGCGAAATCGCCCGGCGCAAGGAGTCGGCCGGGCAGATGATCGTGGCGCTCCTCGCGTCCCATGGTGAGCGCTACCTGTCGACGGAGCTTTACGCGTGAAAGGCCCGGAAGCGCCGGGTCCCGCCCTTGCCCGCGATCGGCTCTCGCTGGTCGGCTTGGTGGCGGCCAACCTCATCCCCCTCGCCGGCGTCTTCGCCTGGCGCTGGGATATCGCCACGCTGGTGTTGCTCTACTGGACCGAGAACCTGGTGGTCGGCTTCTACAGCATCCTGAGGATCGTGCTGTTGCCCGTGAAGCGATCGACCGGGAAGCTCGGCAAGGCGCTAGCGGTTCCCTTCTTCTGCATCCACTTCGGCGGCTTCTGCGCGGTCCACGGCCTGCTGCTGCTGCAGATCTTCAAGATCGGCGGCGGATCCTTGGACAGCTCACCCGGCGCGGCGTGGCCCGGACCGCTCCTCTTTCTGCAGCTCCTTTTCGGCGTCATCGCCCAGCTCTGGCGCAGCCACCCACCCGGGATGGAGTGGCCGGTCCTGGCCCTGGCTCTCAGCCACGGGGTTTCCTTCGTCGAGAACCACCTGAACGGGGGTGAGCGGGCGACTGCCACCCTGCGCAGCCTCATGGAGCGGCCCTACCAGCGGATCCTCTTGTTGCACGCCGCCATTCTGTTCGGTGCCCTGCCGACGCTGGCGCTGGGATCGCCTTGGCCGATGCTGGTCCTGCTGGTGGGGATCAAGACCGTGGTTGATCTGTGGTTGCACACCCGAACGCGCCGAAAGGCCCATACGTCGGCGTCGCGCTCGTCTTCTTCAGCCTAGTGCCCGCCAAATTGGGCACGACCTCACACGCCTTGCTGCCCGGCCGGCTCCACGTGAACGACGACCTGGCTCAGGCCCGGGATGCGCGCCCGCAGCGCCCGTTCGATCTGCTCGGTGAGATCGTGCGCGGCCGCGATCGGCAGGTCGGGGTCCATGAAGCAGTGGAACGACACGGACAGGTCTTCCCCGCTGCGATGGACCGAGACCTGATGGCAGTTCTCGACGCCGGGCACCAAGCGCGGCAGCTCGGCAACGGCGTCATGCACGTCGGTCGCCAGCAGGCGCTCCGCCGCGCGGTGCGCCGCGCGGTCGCCGCGGGGCTCGATGTGCGTGACGATGTCCTCGAGCGCGGGCAGTTCACGGCGCAGCGTCTCCTCGAACGCCGTGACGCGCTCGTGGGCCACCGCCAGCGTCATCTCCTCAGGCACCTCGACGTGCATGGCGGCGCAGATGCGGCCGCCGGCGTCGTGGACCCGCACACCGTGCACAGTGAGCCTCTGCCGCGCGGCCACGCTGTGGATCACGTCGACCAGGCCGCCCCTGTCGGTCGCGACCGGATCGACATGCACGACGACATCGACCCCCGGAAACCTTTCGACCAGAGCCTGCTCCGCGGCGTCCGCCACGTCATGGGCCGCCTCGATGCTCACATTGCGCGCCACCGCGATCGCCAGGTCGACGAAGGTGCCGGGCCCGCTGCCCCGGACGCGTACGTTGCTCACCCCCACCACCCCCGGCACCGCGCGCACGCTTCGCTCGACCTCGGCCACCATGCCGCGCGGCGCGGCATCGAGCAGCGCGTCGATCGCGCGCCGTCCCAGGCTCAGGCTGATCCCGATGACGATGGCCGAGACGCCCAGCGCCGCCACCGCGTCGGCATGCTCGAGCCAATCGGCGCGCCAGCCCGTGTGGGCCGGCAGCCAGCGGGCGAGCAGCACGCCGACGAGGCCCAGCAGCACGACCAGCGACGACCAGACGTCGGTGCGGAAGTGCAGCGCGTCGGCCTCGAGCGCCTGGCTCTGGTGCTTGTGCGCCACGCGCGCCAGTGCTCGCGATCGGGAAATGTCGACGACGATGGAGACCGCGATGACCGCGAAGCTCCAGATGGAGACCTCGACAGGCGTGTTCTCGAACATGAGCCGCTGCACAGCCTCGCGCACGATCCATCCGCACGTGATGAGGAGCAGCAGCGTCTGCAGCAACGCCGAGAGGTTCTCCACCTTCCCGTGACCATAGAGGTGCTCGCGATCCGGCGGACGGCCCGAGACCCGCACGGCGGCCACGGTGAGGACCGCCGCGCCGAGATCGAGGCCGCTATGGGCTGCCTCGGAGAGGATCCCCAGGCTGTTGGTCAGCAGCCCCACGGCGACCTTCGCCCCGGTGAGGAACAAGGCGGCGATGACCGAGGAGAGCGCGACCAAGCGCTTCTCGCGATCGGCGTTGCTGGTGGTGGTTGTGCTCATCTTCCTCCGCTGGGCGCCCCGGGCGCGGGCCGGCGGGGCGGTCCGCGGCGCGCCGATCCGCGGCGCCGCGCGTGACCGCGACGGGCGGAGGCTAGCGCGTCCACGGGGTGGCTGCAAGCCGAGGAGCGGAGCGGAGCGCGGCGCAGCGGGAAGGGCCCATCCAGCTCAGCCGGCGGCGGGTCAGCCAAAGGTTGCGGCACTACCTTGATGACGATAGAGTCGGATGAAGATTGATCCAGGTTAGGAGGCAGGCATGTCGCCCACCGCCATCGTGCCCCGCGGCGCGTTCAAGCTCTCGAACGTGATCAGCTCGGTCAGCCTAATCATGCTGGCCGCCTCGCTCGCCCTACCCGGGTGCGCCGGCGAGTCGGACGCAATCCGCATCGGCCTCCAGGGCCCGCTGACCGGCGACTACGCCTACGAGGGCAAGGGCTTCCAGAACGCCCTGCGCATGCTCGTGGATCAGACGAATGAATCCGGCGGCATCCTCGGCCGGCAGGTCCAGCTCATCATCGAAGATGACGCCGGCGATCCCACCCAGTCGGCGCTCGTCGCCCAGCGGCTGGCGGACGCCGGGGTAATCGCGGCCATCGGGGCGTACAACTCGACCGCCACCGAGCCGGCCTCGGAGATCTACAACGAGGCTGGGATCGTCCACATCACGCCCTCCTCGACCGCGGTGCGCCTCACCCAGAAGGGCTTCCAGCGCTTCTTCCGCACGGCGTTTCTCGACGACCGCCAGGGGATGTTCGCCGCCAAGTTCATGCACGAGGTCCTGGGCGCCCAGTGCATCGGGATCCTGCACGACAACTCGACCTACGCGCAGGGGCTTGGCGAGGAGACGCGCCACTACGCCGCGCAGCTCGGCCTTGAAGTCGCCTTCTATGATGCGATCAATCCCGCCGACAAGGATTTCACGCCGGTCCTGACCAAGATCAAGGGCGCGCAGCTCGAGGCGATCTTCTTCACGGGCTACCACTCGCAGGCGGGCCTGCTGCTCAAGCAGTCGGCGGCCCTCGGCCTGCCGGTCACGTGGGTGGCGGGCAACGCCAACAACAACCCCGTGATGATCGAGATCGCCGGGGTCGCCCATGCGCGCGGCACCTATGTCGTCACCGAGCCTTTGCCCAAGGACCTCGACTACCCGGCCGCGCACAGGTTCGTCGCCGACTACACGGCCCGCTACGGCGAGGCGCCCGCCAGCATCTGGACGCTCATGGCCGGCGAGGCCTTCAACGTGATTCGCCACGCCATCGAGCAGACCGGGTCGACCGATCCGGCGGCCATCGCCGAGTACCTGCACACGGGCTTGAAGAACCTGGACGGCCTGACGGGCCCGGTGCTCGGCTTCGACGAGAAGGGCGATCGGCTCGGGACGATCCACGTCGCCTACGTCGTGGACGAGCGGGGCGAGTTCGTGCGCAATCCGCGGCAGCCGACACCGTAGGAGCGTCGCCCCGCGACGCCGCCGCGATCCCGGCTGTCGGGACAGCGCGCGGATGGCCCGTGTGACCGGGATCGCGAAGGCAAGGGACGGTCGATGCAGTTCATCCAGCAGCTGATCAACGGCATCACGATCGGCTCCTTCTACGCCCTGGTCGCGCTCGGCTACACGATGGTCTACGGGGTCTTGAAGCTCATCAACTTCGCCCACGGCGATCTCTTTATGTGGGGCGCCTACCTGGGCCTGACGGGCTTTTCGCTCCTGATCGGCGTGGCCGCGAGCGGCAGCGGCTGGATGGTCCTGCCGGTGGCCGTCGTCGTGCTCGTCACCGTGGCGCTCGCCGGGGTGCTGGTCGAGCGCGTAGCCTACCGACCGCTGCGGGCGGCCGGGCGGCTGGCACCCGTCATCTCCGCGCTCGGCGTCGCCTTCATCCTGCAGAGCCTGGCGCGCAATGCCTATGGCGCGAGCTGGCGCACCTACCCGCCGGGAATCGCCCTGGAGGGCGGCCTCACGCTGGCCGGGGGCGTGCGCATCGGCGCGATGCAGATCGCCGTCGTCGCCGTCTCGCTGCTGCTCATGGCCGCGCTCTACCTCTTCGTCCAGCGCACGCGCATCGGGACCGCGATGCGCGCGGTGGCGATCGACCCAGTCGCCTCGCGGCTGATGGGCATCGACGTCGATCGGATCATCGCGATCGTCTTTCTGATCGGGCCGGGGTTGGGCGGGATCGCGGGGTTGATCGTCGCGCTCTACTACGGCTCGTTCGACTTCACCCTGGGCTGGACCTTCGGGCTCAAGGCGTTCATCGCCGCGATCCTGGGCGGGATCGGCAACATCCCCGGCGCGATGCTGGGCGGGATGCTGCTGGGCGTTACGGAGACTTTGGCCGCCGGATACATCTCGCCGCAGTGGAAGGATGCGATCGCGTACGTGATCCTGATCCTGATTCTGCTGGTGCGTCCGACCGGGCTGCTGGGCGAGCGCGTGGCGGCGCGCGTGTAGAGGCGGCGAACGGGCCGACGGTGCGCGGCAGCACGAGGGGACACAAGGACACACTCGGATGGGCGTGCAGATGACGAGCACACGGGCAGGCCTGGAAGGGATCGCCGCCGCGCTGCGCCGCCGGCCCCTCATCTGGCAACTCGGCCTGCTGGCCCTCGCCCTGCTCCTTCCCTTGCCGCTCGGCGACTACTACCGCACTGTCGCCTGGCGCACGGGTCTCTATGCCATCCTGGGACTGAGCCTCACCGTGATCGTCGGCTATGCCGGCCTCTACCAGCTCGGGCATGCGGCCTTCTACGCGATCGGCGCTTACACGTCGGCGATCCTGAACCTGCGCCTGGGCATCCCGCTTCTGCTGACCCTGCCCGCCAGCGTCTGCGTCTCCGGGCTGTGCGGGTACGTGATCACGCGGCCCATCCTGCGCCTGCGCGGCGATTATCTGATGATCGTGACGATCGCCTTCGGCGAGGTCGTGCGGCTCGCCCTGGTCAACAACATCTTCGGCCTGACCGGCGGCGCCAATGGCCTGAGCGGCATCGCGCGGCCGAGCCTGGGCGGCTTCGAGATCCGCGCGCCGATCCACCACTACTACCTGATGCTCTTCTTCCTGGTCCTCACGCTGGCCGGCATTCACCGGCTGCAGCACTCGCGGCTGGGGCGCGCCTGGATGTGCGTGCGCGAGGACGAGGAGGCCGCCGAGGCGATGGGCATCGACACGACGCGCGTCAAACTCCTCGCCTTCGTCATCGGCTCGGCCTGGGCCGGGCTCGCGGGGGGCTTGTACGCCGGCAAGCTCACCGTCGTCGCACCCGACATCGCCAAGTTCATGGAATCGGTCGTCCTGTTCTGCATCGTCGTCTTGGGCGGCACCGGCTCGCTGCCGGGCGTCTTCGTCGGCACGCTGGGAATGGTCACGCTGCCCGAGCTCTTCCGGCCGCTGCGCGCCTGGCGCGATGCCTGGGTCGGCGTGGCGATGGTCGTGATGATGATCGCCCGGCCCGAGGGGCTCTGGCCGAGCCGCAAGGTGCAGCTGGAGATTCGGGGCGAGAAGGAAGAGGCATCCGGGCGATCGGCCGCGGCGGAGGCGGGATCGTAGCTCCGGCGGGGTCTTGAGGTGCAGATGGAAGCACTGCTCGCAGCTCGCGATCTGACCAAGCGCTTCGGCGGCCTGGTGGCCGTCGACGGGGTCGACTTCGACGTGCGGGCGGGCGAGATCGTCGGCCTGATCGGACCCAACGGCGCCGGCAAGACGACGATCTTCAATCTCATCACCGGGATCTACCCACCCAGCGCGGGCACGATACGCTTCCGCGACGAGGCGATTGCCCATCCGCCACCCTCGTGGCTCGCGCGGCTGGTGCCGGAGCGCGGGCGCGGTAGGCGCGGCGACCAGGTAGCCGCGGCGCGCCACGCCGGCCCGGGTCACCCCCTGCGCCCGCACCAGATCACCGCCCGGGGCATCGCGCGCACCTTCCAGACGGTCCACCTCTTCAGAAATCTGACCGCGCTCGAGAACGTCATGGCCGGTGTGCATCACCGCACGCGAGCCGGCGTCTGGGGCGCGCTGCTGAAGCTGCGCGCACAGCGCCGGGAGGAGGCCTGGATCGTGGACGAGGCCGAGCGGGCGCTGGCTCGGTTGGATCTCGCCCCCTTCCGCGACGAGCTGGCCAAGAACCTCCCCTACGGCCTCCAGCGCCGCCTCGAGGTCGCGCGGGCCCTGGCCGCCAAGCCCGCTCTGCTCGCCCTCGATGAGCCCGCCGCGGGCTTGAACGAGCAGGAGACGGGCGAGCTCATCGAGCGCGTGCGCGCCATCCGCGCGGATGGGATCACCGTGTTCGTGATCGAGCACGACATGGCGATGGTGATGGCCCTCTGCGAGCACATCGTCGTCGTCGATCACGGCCGCAAGATCGCCGAGGGGACGCCGGCCGAAGTGCAGAAAAACGCCGATGTGATCGCGGCCTACTTGGGTGAAGAGGACGATGAAGACGGCGCCGTCCCGGACGCGCAGAACGAGCCCTGAATGGACGGATCCTGAGGAGGTGTGATCTGCCGCTGCTCGAGATCAGGAAGCTCAACGCCCACTACGGGCGTGTCCACGTCCTGAAGGACGTCGATCTGAGCGTTGCGGAAGGGGAGATCGTCACCCTGATCGGTGCGAACGGCGCCGGCAAGTCGACGACCCTGCGCGCGATCTCGGGGCTGCTGCCCGCGCGCCAGGGGGAGATCCTCTTCGCGGGCGATTCGATCGCCAGACTGCCCGCGCACCGGATCGTTGAGCGCGGGATCTCGCACGCGCCCGAGGGCCGTCGCATCTTCTCCGCCCTCACCGTCGACGAAAACCTCAACATGGGCGCCTTCACGCTGAAGGGCGATAACGCGGCCATCGCGGAAAACCGCCGGCGCGTCTACAGCCTCTTCCCACGCCTGGAAGAGCGCGCTCGGCAGCTCGGCGGCACGCTCTCGGGCGGCGAGCAGCAGATGCTCTGCATCGGGCGCGCGCTCATGGCCCGGCCGCGGCTGCTCCTACTGGATGAGCCGTCGCTGGGGCTGGCGCCGCAGCTCGTGAAGCTCATCTTCGCCACGATCCGCGAGATCAACGCCCGCGGCGTGACGGTGCTGCTGGTCGAGCAGAACGCCCGCGCTGCGCTCAGGATCGCCCACCGGGCCTACGTCTTCGAGACCGGCCGGGTCGCGCTCAGCGGGCCGGCGGCGGACCTCTTGCGCGATGCGCGGGTGCGCCAGGCCTATCTGGGCGAACGCCTGGCGCCGGCGGCCGGCCGGCACCCTGGCTGATGGCAACCTGAATGATGGTAACCTGAATGATGGTAACCTCACCCCCCAAGGGAGGTTCTTTGATGAAGTTCACGATGCGGCTCTCAGCGGGCTTTCTACCGGCGAGCTTGACATGCGCGTTCGCGTGCCTGTTCGCGTGCCTGTTCACGGGAGCTATGGCCACCATCCTCACCGGCCTCGTCGCGCCCCCCGCGGCCGCCCAGGCGGCCGCCCAGACGGCCGCACCGGAGTACAGCGACAGCGCCGACATCCCCGCGACGCCCGCGTATCGGCGGGCCCTCGAGCTCGTCGAGTTGGTGAACGCCGGCGATGCGGATCGCCTCCGCGCGTACATCGCCGAGACCTTTGCCCCTGATTTCCTCAACCAGGCCCCCCTGGAGGAGCACGTTCTGGCATGGCGGTCGGCCTTCTGGGAGAGCGCCGGCTTCGACGTCCACGCCGCCCGCAGCTACGCCGCGCCGCGCCCCGTCACCGACGCGGTGCTGATGGTGCGCAATCGGACCACCGAGGCGTGGCAGGCGTTCGTCGTGTCGGTCGAGCCGGAGATGCCGCACCGGATCGTGTCGGCTGGTCTCGCGCCTGCCCGCCGGCCGTCGGATCTCCCACCGGCCGATCAGCTCGACGGCGCGGGGATCGCCCGCGAGCTCGAGGCCTACGTCGAGCGGCTCATCGCCCGCGATCGGTTCAGCGGCACGTTGCTGCTCGCCAAGGACGGCCGGATCCTGCTCACGAAGGCCCATGGCCTCGCCAACAGAGACTTTCGCGCGCCCATCAACCTCGACACCAAGTTCAATCTCGGTTCGATGAACAAGATGTTCACGGCCGTCGCCATCGTGCAACTCGCTGAGCAAGGCCAGCTCGCCTTCACAGATCGCATCGGCCGCTTCCTCGACACCACCTGGGTTGCGCCGGAAATCCTCGATCAGGTCACGATCGAGCAGCTCCTCACCCACACCTCCGGGCTGGGCAGCCACTTCAACGCGGTCTACCAGCGCTCCTCGCGACTGCTCTTCCGCAGCGTCGATGACTACAAGCCGCTCGTGCGGCCCGATGCGCTCGCCTTCGCGCCGGGGTCATCCTGGCGCTACAGCAACGCCGGGTTCCTGCTGCTCGGGGCGATCGTTGAGCGCGCCAGCGGCCAGGACTACTTTGACTACGTCCGCGCGCACGTGACCGGGCCGGCCGGCATGACCGGCACCGACTGCTACGAGCTCGACCGCGTGAACGAGAACCTCGCGGTGGGCTACGAGCGCGGGCATGAAGGCGGCGGGATGACCTGGCGCAACAACATCTTCGACCACGTGCTGCGCGGCGGGCCGGCCGGCGGCGGGTACTCGACCGTCGGCGACCTGCTGCGCTTCGATCAGGCGCTGCGCGCCGGGCGGCTGCTGAAACCTTCGTCGCTCGAGCGCGTCTGGAGCCCCCACCCCGAGATCAACTCGCCGACGTATGGTTACGGGTTCCAGACGGTGGCGACCCCGGCCGGGCGTCGCGTTGGCCACGCGGGCGGGTTCACCGGCATCAACTCGTACTTGGGCATGTATCTCGACGAAGGCTATACAGTCGCGGTCATGTCGAACGAATCGGATGGCGCCACGCCCGTCTACGAACGGGCGTGCCAGCTCATCGAGCAGGGGCGCTGAGGGCGCGCCCGAGTGGCGGCGCACTCGGCAACCGGGTGCTCGGCCGCCGGTCGCGTGGTCAGGGAGTGATGGCAATGTCATTCGCGGGCGAAGGGCAGGCCGCCGGTCCGCGCGAGCTGAGCCTGGCGGAGCTCGCCGCGCTGTGGCGCGCATCCACGCTCAAGCGCGCGCTGGGCGGGTCCGCGCCTTCCCCGGCGCCCGCGCCGCTCCGCGACGGGGCTGACCGGCTGTGGGACACCTACGACCTGCATCTGCTCGATGTGCGCCCAGCCGAAGCTTTCGCGGCCGGGCACCTGCCCGACGCGGCCTCGATCCCCGCCGCGGAGCTGCGCACGCGCGCCCACGAGCTGCCGCGCGATCGCGGACGGCTCCTGGTCGTGGCGGCCGGCGCGCAGGAGGCGCGTCACGTGGCCGGCGCCCTCACCCCCGCCGGGGCCGCACGCCCGGGCGCCGAGGCCGCCGGTGCCCCACGCACAGGCGATGCGCGAGGCTCCGCCGCACCCGCTGCGGTCGCCGACGCGGTCGACTCCTGGCCCGGCCCGTGGGAGATCGGTCCGCCCCGGCGGGTTCTCTGGGAACCCTCGCCCACCGTGCACGCCTGGGCCGGGCGCCTGCCGCCGGGACGCGCGCTCGACCTGGGGTGCGGCACCGGGCGCGACGCTGTGTATCTCGCCGCAGCCGGTCACGACGTCGTCGCCGTCGATCGTCTGCCCGACGCGCTCGATCGCGCCGCAGCGCTGGCGCGCCACCATGGGCTGGCGATCCGCACGCTCGCCCTGGACCTCCGACACGAGCTCCCTCCTGTGGATGGCGGATTCGATCTCATCCTCATGGTGCGCTTCCTCGATCGAGCGCTCCTTGCCTGGGCCGCCGCGGCTCTGCACCCAGGCGGGCACCTGATCCTGGAGACGTTCGGGGGGGCCGTCGCCGAGATGGGGAATGGCCCGCGCCGGGACCGCTGGATCCTTGCACCGCAGGAGGCGCTGTGCGTAGTGGAATCCTGGAACGCAGCCGATCCGCCGATCGGCGGCCTGGTTTGGAGTGTCCTCGAGTACGTCGAGGGCGTAGGCGTGCCGGGAGCCGCGCTGACCCGGTTGGTCGTGCGCAAGGGAGCGGAGCCCGGCCACGCAACGGATGTCTGACCGGGCTCGGAGCGAGGCCCGGCCGCGCCGCGGAGGTCTGACCGTCACAAAGGGAGCCACGACGATGCCCATCATCACGATCGACCCAGGCCTGGCCGGCAAGATCCACCTGGGTGTCTTCCAAGCCGAAGGCATCAGCGCCACGGGCACGAGCCCCGAGCTCGAGCACGACCTGGCGGCGCTGTGCGAGCGCGTGCGCGCGACGTTCGCCGAGCCCGCTCAGGCGGTCGAGCTCTTCGGCCCGACGCGCCAGCTCTACCGCGCGATCGGGCTCGATCCCACCAAGACCCGCCCGTCGTCCGAGGCGCTGATCCGGCGGGTGATCCTCGGCAAGGGGCTCTACCGCATCAACCGGGTCGTCGACACGTGCAACCTCTGCTCGATCGACTTCGCGCTCTCGATCGGTCTCTACGACACTGACGCGGTGCAGTGGCCCGCGGACTTGCGCCAGGGCCAGCCGGGCGAGGGCTACCAGGGGTTGGGCAAGGACCATGTGAACGTGTCCGGGCGCTGGACGCTGGCCGATCGGGAAGGGCCCTTCGGCAACCCCTCGTCGGACTCGTTCCGCACGCGCATTCGGGAGACGACCACACGCGCCACGTTTGTCATCTTCGCGCCGGCGTCTTACGATCTGCGCCGATTGCAGACGGAGCTCAAGGAAGCAAGCACGCGCATGGCTCGGTACGCGGGCGGCCAGACGACGCTGGAGGAGATCCTCTAGGTTGTGCCCCAGGGCACGGCTGGGCTCGGGTCTGCGGCGCCATGGGCGCGGCGGGCCTCCGGTCCGCGCCGCCTCAAGGCGCCCCGCGGCCTCGCTCAGCGGTCAGGCAGGCCACTTCGCACGGCGATTAGATCAGCGCGCCAGCTTGACGAGTGGCCTGGTGACGACCTCGTCCCCATAACTCAATTGCCAAAAGTAGAACCCCGAGCGGACACTACTGCCTTGCTCATCACACCCGTCCCAAGTGGCCATATGATCGCCTGCGCGCTGGGCTTCCTCTGCCAGCATCCTCACGCAGCGACCGCTGGTGTCGAATATCCGGAGCCGTGTCACCCCTCCGTCATGGTCGGCCGGAATCGTGTAACTGATCACAACGCGGTCTTTGAATGGGTTCGGATTGCTTCGCACAGCCCCCCAGTCCTCGGCAGCCCCTGCATTCTCCTCTCGCTGGGCAGTCCCTTGAGGATCATAGCACCCGACCGGCCACGCCCCTATGAGACCACAGGTCTCTTGATTGCACGGCGATGAGTTCCACAGGCGCAGATCCCCCTGGAGCCGGTCGCAGAAGAGCGGGTCCAGGCGGATGTTGCCCTCCTGGCCTTCCTGGCCGGCTATGCCCCCGGTCCAGTCACCCCCCGTGTTGCCGAAGACGTCGCAACACTGACAGAAGGCGTGGCTGATCGCATCGCAGTACACCGCGCAGCCATGGATACTGAAAGATATGATGCAGCGATCCAAGAAGGCCTCGCCACCGTGCGTGCAGTCGACTCCCGATCCACGCACCAGAAGACCCGCAAGATTAGCGTGCAGGGTACAGTGACTGGCGTGCAGGCTGGCGAAGTCCACGGCCACTGCTCCCCCGCCGCCCGACTCGAGACCATTGCGATCCAGAGTGCAGTTCCTCATCGCCACAACCGCAAGTGTCCGGCAGCAGAGCGCACCACCTGCCACCTGAGCCTCGTTGTCTCTCAAAATACAGTTCTCCAACAGCGGCGCGCCACCCAGACAGCATACTGCTCCCCCCTCCTGCGCGCGGTTGGCTTCGAAGACACAGTCCCGGATCCTTGGCGAGGCGCCCTGGCAGAGAATCGCCCCTCCCCTGGATGGCGATCCAGGAGCATGGCCACCTCGCACGGTCAGAGCTGCGATGATGGTCCGCTCGTCCTCGCCCGACACCATCACGAATCCCCGATGCGGCTCTGTCTCCGTGCCTTCGCAGTCGATAATGCAGGAGTCGGGATCCAGCGAGACCGAGCGAATGACGACATGCTTGCCGCGCAGGTCGACGTCACGGTTACCCATCCCGCAGTAGCAACCGTTTTCTAGCAGGATGGTCGTGCCGGGCGAGACCGCGTCCACCGCCGTTTGGATTGTCGGATAGTCTCCGCTGCCATCGGGTGCAACACGGGCTGGGGGATCCGAGAGATAGACGCCAAAACCAAGGCTCTGGCATGAACCCCAAACAACCCCTGGGTGTTGCCACCCGCTCGGATAGCCAGTGCCCGGGGCAACATTCGTCCAGGGATGGCCGCCGTAGCCGTCCAAATCGCTCCCAATGTACCAGGCGCACACTGACGCGGAAGCGTCCAGCCAGTAGCCCACGGTGAACTCGCCCGGGACAGCCTGTCCCACGGTCAAGTCAGTCCGCCCGACGGACGGCCAATACGGCACATTCTCGAGCGCGCGACCGGTCGACATGTAGAGAACGGTCCCGGGCTCTCTGGTCACCCCGCCATCCCACATGTAGATGTCTGTAAGTTGCCCATAGTAGTTTCCCACCTGGGTGACCCAGATGGACATGCAGTTGACATATACGGAGTCCCCTCCAACTTCGAAACCCTCGCCGAAAGCGCCGTAGTAGGGAGGAACAATCCCTCCATACTGCCAGCACATACCACCCTCGAATGAGTCATCATGGTTGTAGAGCAGTTCACCGGAGCAGAAGTCATCTCCATCTGAGATGACGACGGTATTCGACGACGGTCCGAGGCTCGGGCTCCATTCGCCGCGGCTTGGCACACCGCGTGCGCGCGCATATGTCTCCACGTCGGATCGTCCTGAACTGGCAGGGGCCTGCGCCATGATTTCCTGGGGCGGCAGAAGGAGGCAATAACCCAATCCGACAACGGCAAGGATGCGAGCCAACCTGCCCATACTGACCTCCAGTCTAGTTGGAAGCTCCCGCAGTGGCACTGGTCGTGGGCACAGGAAGTATACAATCGGTGGTGGCGATAGGCAATGCAATGCGCATAAGTCTCGCCCGGGCCTTGTGACTAGGCAGGCAGGGCACCCAGAGCGTTCTGGGCCCAGATCCGCCGGCCCCACTTATGCGTCACCGCTCTTCCGGCGAGTTTGTGCAAGAACCCATGAGAACCCGGTTGCCCCGGCCCGACGAGCGAGCTCAGTCCGCCCAGCTCAGCGGATCGATCTCCGGGAAGATGTTGTTCTTTCCCTCGATCACCGCCAGCCACGCTTCGTCCACGTTGCCGCTGCGCAGGTCCTCGTAGAGCTTGGTGAAGTTCATGATGTGTTCCTGCGTGCGGGCGACGGCATAGGGCACCATCGTGCCGGTCTTCATGATGAAGGCCCAGTCGCTGCTCTGCGCCAGTAGGAACTCCCGCGACGCCTGCTTCAGCGCGCGCCAGTGGAGACCGTTGTCGCCCAAGCCACCGTGCTTGGCGCGGTTGGCCAGCTCGACCAGCCGGTCGCCGGCGATGTGCAGGTGGCGGTAGACCCAGTCGTTCGAGCCTTCCAGCCAGAATTCGGCGTAGCCCTTCCAACCCCAGCTCGACATCGACGGCGTCGAGACCTGGGCCATGGGGAACTTCTCGCGGTACTCCGACAGCGTGATCGTCTTGATGGCCTTCTGGTCAAAGGCGATCTTGCGCAGCAGCATCTCGATGAAGATCGGCCCCTCGTACCACCAGTGGCCGAAGAGCTCGGCGTCGTAGGGCGCGACGATGATCGGCGGGCGGTCGATCAGGCCGTGCAGGTGCTCGACCTGCTTCTCCCGGTTGAACATGAAGTTGCCGGCATGCGTCGCGGCCTTCTCGCGGGCGCGGGCAGGATCGTAGGGCTCCTTCTGGTCCGTGGGCCCGGTGATCCGGTAGTACTTGATACCCAGGTTGGTGCGCTTGCCGTCGTCGTGCAAGTAGGGCCGCACGTAGTCGTATTCGAGGTCCCAGCCGACGTCGCGGTAGAACTCGCGGTACTCGAAGTCACCCGGATAGCCTTCCTTGGCGCTCCAGACCTGCTTGGAGGACTCCAGATCGCGCCCGAAGGCGGCCACCCCGCGGCGCGAGACGATCGGGGCGTAGATGCCGAACTTGGGTCGCGGGGAGGCGTGCAGTATGCCGTGCGCGTCGACGATGTAGTGGCGAATGCCCTCGTCGGCCAACACCTCCTCGACCCCGGGCTGATAGCCGCATTCGGCTAGCCAGATGCCGCGCGGGCGGCGCCCCAGATGACGCTCGTATTCGTGCGCGGCGGTCGCCACCTGACCGCGCCAGACATTGCGGTTGCCGAGCATCAGAGGCATGAACCCGTGGGTCGCCCCGCAGGTCAGGATCTCCAGTGCGCCCTCATCCTGGAAGATCTTGAACGCCCGCAGGAGATTGCGGTCGTACTGGTTGACGAAGACCTCGCGGGATCGCTGGAAGAGGTAGTAGTAGTGATTGGCCAGCGTGTTGAACTCGGGCATCCAGCGCGTGCGCTCGACCTCCTTGCCCGCCAGATCGATCAACCGCTCGATGTGGCGCACGTAGCGATCCTGCAGGAGGGGATCGCTCAGCATGGCCACCAGCGGCGGGGTGAGCGACATGGTCAGCCGGAAGGGCACCCGATCGGTGCGCAGCCGGTTGATCATCTCGACCAGCGGGATGTAGGTCTCGGTCACCGCCTCGAAGAACCAGTCCTCCTCAAGGAAGCGTTCGTGCTCCGGGTGGCGCACGTAGGGCAGGTGCGCGTGCAGTACGAGCGCCAGATAGCCTTTGGGTTCATCCATGAGCCGCCACCCCATCATGAGCGCGGGGCGGCCACGGGGCCGTCCCGCCGGTCGCTACCTGCGCGCACTGGGCTTCGATTCGATCATCTCCGTGGCGCTGGTCTCCCGGCGCACGGTCGGCGTGATCGTCTTGCGAAACACGCCGTCGGCCGACACCGCGGTGGCGTCGATCACCTGCGTTCCATCAGGCAAGAGGAAGCGCAGGCTGAAGGTGCCATCGGGCCGCAACTGCACGGGCTTGCCCTGCACCGTCACGGTGGCGTCCGGCTCAGTGGCGCCGTAGACGATCAGCTCGGCGTCGAGGATGAACCAGAACCCGCGCGGGGCCTGCTTCTGGGCCAGCAGCTCGCCACTGCCCATGCTGGCCAGCATCCCTGAGGCCCAGTCGGAGCGCAACCGCTCGCGCAGCAGCATCCCCAGCTCGGCCGAGGCCCGCCCGCCCCCGTGGCGTTCCGGCGAGGCCAGCTCGTAGAGCCGATTGAACGCCTCGGGCGAGATGGCCCACTCCTCGTCGGTCACCGTCGAAATGGAGTCGCGCGGTGTGCTCACCATGTTAGAGCGCGCGTAAGCGTGGAATCGTCCGCTGCGGCTGATCACACCGACGGCCGCGCGATAGGCGCGGTCCGGGCGGCCCACGTTGATGTACCAGCTGTTCGACCCCGCGGGCAGATCGATGTCGTAGCGATTCTCGCCGTCGTCGCTCGACGCCTTGGCCTCGGGCGTGCCCGGCGGGTAATCGTAGACGCGCAAGACGGTCCGGCTGCCGCGCCACTCATCGCCGAGCTTAGCGCGCATTCGATCAACGGCCGTGGGCGTCACCTCCCAGTAGGCGTGCAGCCAATAGGGATCGCGTGCCATCAGGGCGATCCGGTCGATCCCGTACTCATCCGGCATGTGCAGGGGCGCGCCCCGCGGCGTGCGCCGCAGCTCAGGCTCGCGGGCGACTTCGGACCGTCGTTCCTCCGGCTCTTCCGATCGCGGAGCCTGCGGGGGCGCCACGGGCTTCGCGGGCTTCGCGGGCTTCACCGCTGCCTTCGCCTTGGCCGGCACGACCGTCTTCGCTGGTGCCGCCGCCTTCGGCGCAGCCGCTTTCACCGGCGCCACTGCCTTCACCGGGGCAGCCACCTTGCGCTGCGAAGAAGCCGGCTTCGCGGCCGCCACCGGCCGTCGCTCATCCGGCCGCGACGGCGGGGAGGGTTTCGCACTCCGCGAAGCCGAGGCCTTAGTGTCGCTGGGCTTTGACCGCTTCACATCCCGAGGGGCCGCGACCTTCGCATCCCGCGCTGCCGCTGTTCTGGGGCCCCGCGCGGCCGGACGCACGCCCTTGGACGCGCTCTTGCCGAAGATGGGCTTGCGCTCCCGTGACTGCGCCTTCAGAACCGCCTTGACCAGACCGTCCTTGGAAAGCGAGCTGCGACCGGGGATACCCAGCTTGCGAGCCAGCTCGAGAAGGTCTTGTTTGGTAAGTACCTCGAGGTCTTCGCGCCTCATGGTCCACCTCTCTTCTGATTCACGGAGCTCACATCATGGTCCTAGTCACATAGTCTTGTCACATAGTCCTTGTCACCGCAGGCCGCCGTTCAGGTTCCGCCCGCCGATGGTGCTCTCGAACTGGGGGCATGCCATGCTGTTCGCCAGAACGGTCCCGGTTAGCTCAGGCCAGTGAAACCGGGCGGGCTGCCGTTTTCCTGCTCCAGAATCCAGCGTATGTTGAGATGCAGGGCCTCTGCCAGGGCCTCGTAGGCCTGCCAACACCGCAGATCCTCTGCTGCGCTGCTTCTGGATGTGGCTCGCAGGGTCTCGCGGTTTTTCCACAGGACTCGATATGCTAGGTCCTCCAGGGGACGCCGGTCCAGCGGAAAGTGCAGGTCGTAGCTGCTGCGAATGACCTCTTCACAGCGCCGTGCGCGGGCGCAGCTGAGGCCCGTCAGCAATTGATCGAGCATCTCGCGGATCACGCGGCCGTAGGCCTGAACCAGAGCCGCGATTGAAACCTGCAACTCATTGTCCCGCGAGAAGTTGAGAAGTTGGGCGATTTCTTGCAAGTGCTGCTTCTGACTGGCCGCCGCGGCCACCTCGACGCCCGCGGCCACCTCGGCTCCCGCCGCCGCGGTGGGCGGACCAGGCTCTGTGCCGCCGCCCCCCAGTCCGCGCAGGCTGCTCTCGAGCTGCGCCGCCTTCTCCTCGAGCCGGCGGGTGAGCACATGCCCTGCCGCGGCGCGGAGCACCGGCGGCGGATCCACCCCAGCCTCCCGACACGTCGCGATCAGCTCCTGACCCTGCTCGAAGAGCTCCACCAGCAGAGCCTCGCCGGTGCGCAGGATCGATTCGAAGGCGGTGCGGATGATCTGCTCGCGGTCTTCAGCCACCAGGTCACGCAGCGTGAAGACCTCGACGCCTGCCATCTCCCGCACCGTCTCTTCGTCGGGATGCTCGAGCTGGGCCCCCTGGGCGCTGCCCTCCCCGGCGCCAAACGGCATGATGTAGCAGCGCAGATCACCCGGTCCGTTGTGGTAGAGATGCGCCGCAAAGATGAGCGTCTCCTCGGTATCGACGTCCGTGAGTTCCAGCAGGGCGTGCCAACTCGGCGGGGTAGATCTCTCCGAGCCATCCTGCCCGGAAGTCGAGGACCCAGGCGCCAGCTCAACCCGCGGGGCGCGGATCTGGTAGCGGAACTGCCGCGCCTCAGGCGGCCGATCGAGGACCGCGGCGCCGATCGCAACGCCACCGGCCACCATCGCCGGCCGTACGCGTTGCGGATTGACGAAGCGCTGATAGACATCCGCCCCGTTGCCCAGCTCGGGGATGTTGCTGTGGGCCTCGGCCAGGTAATCCAGGAGCATCTCCTCGATATCGAGCCGCTGCCACGGCCTGGCCAGCTCGATCGCCCGGCAGGCATAGGCCATGTTCTGCACCGTCTCGATGCCCGAGATGTCCGCGAAGAACCAGCCGCAGCTCGTGTACATGTACATCGCGTAGCGCTGCGATTCGAGGAGACTCCAGAGCTTGCGCCGCTCCGCCGGCCCCAGATCGTGGCGGGCGTGCTGCTGCAGGAGCCCATCGCGGGCATCCCGGCTCGGGTCGAGCAGCACGAGGACATAGTCATCGCGCACCGCCCAGGGGTCACGCACCAGCGGCCCCGCGTTCTCGAGGAACGTCTCGACCAGCCGGTCGCGCACCATGTCGAAGCCCCGCCTGAGCGGCGTGCGCCAGCGCTGGTTCCAACCTTCGCGTCCCCCGGTCGAGCAGCCGCAGTCGCGCTCCCATCGGCCGACCCCGTGCGCGCAGCTCCACGCGGTGCCCTCATCCTGCTCGCCGAAGTTGAGATCGACTTCTTGCGTTGGCGGGTGCAGCTCCAGATAACGGCCGTAGTTGGTGAATTCGATGCCCCGGCGCGGCCCCTCCCGGCGCACGAGGTAGGACAGGCACATGTCGCCGAAGGGCTCATGATGTCCGTAGACCTCGCCGTCGGTCGCCACGTTGACCTGTCCCTCGCCCTCGGGCAGTCCGGCGCCCGCCTGTTGGAGGCGATCGGCGAATCCGGGCGCGGAGCGCAGCAGGTGGGCGAAGCTCACGTCGGCCGCCAGCGGCCCATCGTAGAAGAAGACATCGATGTAGCTGTCCGATACGCGCCGGCGCCGCGTGTCCTTGACGAAGTAGCGATAGACGTGGCGGGGATCAATCTTGCCGCCCGCGGCATCCGTCCACCCGCGGCTGCGATCGAGCGGGCGGGTGCGCAGGGCCTGATAGGGCGACAGGATCACGTAACGGAGGCCATGGTCGATCAAGAGCTTTACCGTCTCCAGGTTGATGGCCGTCTCCGCCAGCCAGATCGACTCGCTCTTGCGGCGGAAGCGCCACTCGAAGTCGCGCAGGCCCCAGACGATCTGGGTGATCTTGTCGCGGTAGTTCGCCAGAGGCATGATCATGTGGTTGTAGACGTGCGCGATCGCGTTGCCATGCCCCCCCTGCATCCGCACGCTCCAGCGGTCGCCCTCGATGATCTGTTCGTACACGCCCGGGGAGTGGCGCTCCAGCCAGGTGAGCAGCGTGGGGCCGTAGTCGAAGTTGATGTAGGCGTGGTTGTTGACGATCTCCTCGATCAGGTTGCGCGCGCCCATCAGGCGGCTGCGGGCATTGGGCCGATAGCACTCGTCGGTGACCCGCACATTCCAGTCGTGCGCCGGGTGGGCGCTCTCCTGCCGGGGAATAAGCCCCGTCCATGGGTTCTCTCGCGGAGGCTGGTAGAAATGTGCGTGGATGATGACCTGCATCGATTGTCCTGCCAATGGCCTCACTCGTCAGTCCGATCGCCCCAGGGCCGCAGCGGCCAGCGCCGGCAACACCACCCCCGCGGGGGCGCGCAGCAGCCCATCAGCCAGATGATCGTAGGGGGTGGCGGTCTTGTTGACGATGATCAACCGCGCCCCGCTGGCCTTGGCCTGTTCCGGCAGCGCCGCGGCCGGGTAGACTCTCAGCGAACTGCCGATGGCGATCAAGAGGTCGCAAGCTATGATCTCGGCCGCCGCCTCGGCCAGCGCGAGCTCAGGAAGCTGCTCACCGTAGAAGACGACCTCGGGCTTGAGCCGACCTCCACACCGCGGGCAGGGTGGCGGAAGCTCCTTCTGGAGAATCAGATAGACTTCTTCCATCGAATAGGCGCCGTGGCAGTCCAGGCAGCCGATCACGCGGGTATTGCCGTGCAGCTCGATCACGCGCCGTGACCCGGCGGCCTGGTGCAAGCCGTCGATGTTCTGCGTGATGACCGCCTTGAGGCGACCCGCCGCCTCCATTTCGGCCAGCGCCGTATGGCCCGGATTGGGCCGCGCATCGGTCACCGCCCGGTAGCGCACGTCGAGGAAGAAGCGCCAGAAGGGCGCCGGGTCGAGGAGGAAGGCATCGATCTGGACCACCTTCTCCGGATCGTACTTGGCCCACAGGCTCTCGTCGGCATCGCGGTAGGTGGGAATCCCACTCTCGGCCGAAATGCCAGCCCCCGTGAAAGCGATGATGTGGGCCGAATCGCGCACCAAGCCGCGCGCCTGGGCCAGCGCCCGATCCTCGGGGGAGCCCGGCGGGGAACCTGGGCCTTCTTTGGGTCGAGCAGTCCAATCCATGTCGACTCGGCTTCCTCCCTTAGGGCAGCGCGATCAAGACGGCGCCCGAGTGCCCCCGGCGACGCTCACCAGGACGACAATAGCGCGGCCCCGAATCCCGGCCAACCCCAACTGCACACCCGCGGTGCTTGACCCAACCCCCGCCACCGTCTTGTTCGCGCCACCAGTCGATGTTACAATGGTTTGGCGGTCTGTCCGACCGTAACGGGTCCGATGGCTCTTGAATCTGCAACCCGATGGAGGTCCCTCATGCGTCCCTCCCGATCCCCGCATACGTCGCACCTCTTCCAGCTCCTCGCCCTGGGGCTAGGCGCGTTGTTCCTGGCCGGAAGCGCCGGCGCGCGCTGGATCGACCTCGGCGGGCAGCCGCTGGATGTGACCCTGATCGAATCCGACGGCGAGCGCACCGTGCTCGAAGTCACCGTCGGTGGTTTCGAGGCCACGCCGGTCGAGATCGACGGCGCGACCTATCATCACATCACCCTACCCGACGGTAGCGTCCAGAATCTCACCGGCTGGCCGGCGCTGCCCGATGTGCGGCGCAGCGTGATCATCCCCGACGACCGCGAGATGACCGTCACGCTCCTGGCGGAGAGCCATGTCGATCTGCCCGATCTGCCGGTCGCCCCGTCGAAGGGCAACCTGCCGCGCACGATCGACCCCGCCACGGTGCCTTACACCTTCGACGCCTTCTACCAGAGCGCTGGCATCTACCCGGCTGTCCAGGTCGAGGGCCACGAGCCATTCATCCTGCGCGACTACCGCGGGATGGTGGTCGACCTGAATGCCTTCCAGTACCTGCCCGACGCGCGGACCCTGCGCGTCTATACGCGCATGCTGGTCGAGATCGCCCCCGCGGGACCCGGGCAGGTGAACGTGCTGGAGCGCACGCGTCCGATCGACCGGGTCGACCCGAGCTTTGCGCAGATCTACGAGCGCCGCTTCATCAACTACGACAACTTCCAGCAGCGCTACACGCATATTCAGGAAGAGGGCAGCCTGCTCATCATCACCTACGATGCTTACCTGGCCAACATCACGCCGCTCTACCAGTGGAAGCTGCAGAAGGGCATGCAGACTAAGCTGGTCACTCTGTCGCAGACCGGCACGAGCGCGACGCAGATCAAGGACTACATCCAGAACGAGTACGACACGACCGACCTGGCCTACGTGCTGCTGGTCGGCGACTCGCAGCACATTCCCGTGCTGAGCGGAGGCTCCGACCCGCTCTATGCCATGGTCGCGGGCGGAGACAGTTACATGGACATCTTCGTCGGTCGCTTCTCAGCCGAGAGCACCGCCCACGTCGACACGCAGGTCGATCGCACGATCCACTACGAACGCGACGTTGCGGTCGGCGAGACCTGGACCCAGAAGGGCTGCGGGGTCGCCTCGAATCAGGGCCCGGGCCACTTCGGCGAGTACGACAACGAGCACATGGACTACATCCGCGACGACCTGTTGGCCTACGGCTACACAGAGGTGGATCAGATCTATGATCCCACCGCCACGGCCGCCATGGTCTCCAACGCCCTCAACGCCGGGCGCAGTATCGTCAACTACTGCGGCCACGGCAGCACGACCTCGTGGGGCACCACCGGCTTCAGCAACTCCCACATCAACGCGCTCGTCAACTACAGCATGTTGCCGTTCGTCTGTTGCGTTGCCTGTTACAACGGGGATTTCATCGGCCAGACCTGTTTCGGCGAAGCGTGGCTGCGCGCCAGTCAGGGGGGTGTACCCACGGGCGGCATTGCGTGCTACGCATCGGTGATCAGCCAATCATGGGATCCGCCCATGTACGCGGAGGATGAGGCGGTCGACCTGCTGGTGGCCGACCAGATGCGCACGATCGGCGGTTTGTGGTTCAACGGCTCCTGCTACATGATCGAGCAACAGGGCTCGTCCGGGGCGACCGAGGCTAAATACTGGACCATCTTCGGCGATCCCTCGCTGCGCGTGCGAACCAAGCAGCCCCAGATGATGACGGTCAACCACAGCGGGACGCTGCTCCTGGGGCAGAACACCTATGACGTCACCATCCCCGGGTTGAGCGGGGCCGTCTGTGCTTTATACGCGAACGAGACGCTGTACGGCACGGCCACGACCAACGCCGCGGGCCAGGCGACGATCGCGCTCGATCCGGTGCCGGTCGAGCCGATGAACCTGCTGCTCACAGTCACGGCCTACAACAAGGAGACCCACGTCGGAGACGTCGAGGTCATCCCGGCCGAGGGCCCCTACCTGCTGATCGCGGACGTGCAGTACTTCGATGCGGGCGAGGACGGGCTCGTCAACGCCGGCGAAGACGTCCTGCTGCGGGTCAAGCTGCGCAACGTCGGCATCGAGGCAGCGATCAACGTGAGCGCCGCGGTGAGCTGCGAGAACCCCTACATCACGCTCACTCAGGGCATGAGCACCTACCCTGACCTCGGTCCCGGTGCGGAGGCCTGGTGCGACCAGTTCTACGCCTTCTCGGTCTCACCGCAGTGCCCCGATGCGGAAACGGTGGCCATGCCGGTCGTGATCTCGGGCGACGAGCGCCTGACCTGGGAGTCCGCGATCAACTTCGTCGTGCACGCGCCGACGATCTCGATCGCCTCGATCCAGATCGATGACACGGCCGGCGGCGACGGCAACATGCGCCTCGATCCCGGCGAAACCGCGACGCTGGCGGTGACGCTGCTGAACGCGGGCAGCGGCCGACTTGATGGCATCAGCGGTCTGCTGACCTGCAGCCACCCGATGGTCACGGTGCTGGCCGGCAGCGCCACGCTGGTGGGCCTTGGCCAAGGACAGAGCGGCCTGCTCGAGCCGCTCTTCGAGGTGACGGTCGATCCCGCCTTCCCGGCCTTCGACTGCCGCTTCGACCTGCGCGTGACAGGCAGCAATCAGTACGACCAGACCTTCGAGCCCGTCCTGCCGATCGGCGGATTCTATGAGACGGTCGAGGGCGGCGCGGGCGACTGGACCCACTATGTCGTGTCGCCCACCGGCTTCACCGACCAGTGGCACGTCTCGACGCAGCGCAACCATACGCCCGGCGGCACGACGAGCTGGAAGTGCGGTGCGGCCGGGACCAGCAACTACGCCGATCTGCTCGACGCCGGTCTGGAGACCCCGCCGGTCACGTTGAATGGCCAGGGCGAGCTCGTCTTCTGGATGTGGATGCGCTCCGAGGTGAGCGGCGCCTACCCCGGCAAGGCCTACGACGGCGGCCTGATCGAGATGTCGATCGAGGGCGGCCCGTGGCAGCAGATCACCCCGGAAGGCGGTTACACGCACACGATCCGCACTGGCAGCACACCGGGGCCGTTCCCAGCCGACACCCCGGTCTTCGCGGGCACGATCGACTGGCGCGAGGTCCGCTGTGACCTGGCCGGCGTCGAGGCCGAGGTCCGTTTCCGCTTCCGCTTCGGCTCCGACGGCGCCACCGCGCTGGAAGGCTGGTACATCGACGACATCGAGATCCTCGGCCTTTCCGCGCTGTCCGCCGTCGAGGATGCTGCGGTCAGACCCACGGCGCTCACGCTCATGCCGAGCCGGCCCAACCCCGCGGCGGGCCACACGACGATCACGTTCGCGTTGCCCCAGAGCAGTCTCGCCCGGCTCGAGGTGTTCGATGCCAGCGGACGCCTGGTGCGCACGCTCGTCGACGGCGCGCTCACGGCCGGCGACCATCGCACGCAGTGGGACGGTGCCGATGAGCTCGGCCGCCCCGCGCCCAGCGGGCTCTACTACTTCCGCCTGAACGCCGGCGACCAGACGCAGCGTCGCACGCTGGTCCTGATGAGGTAGATGACCGCCGGCAAGCACGAAGGCAAGACCCGCGCCGGGCGTTCGCGCACCGGCGCGGGTCTTGCCATGCCACCCTTGCTGTGCGCTCTCTTGGCGCTGGCGATCCGGGTGTTCTACCTCCTCGAGAGCCGTGGGAATCCGTTCCGCCACCATCTCGACCTCGATCCCAAGATCTACCACGACTGGGCCCTGGCCATCCTGGGCGGCCAATTGACGGGATCGGAGCCCTTCCACCAGGCGCCGCTCTACCCCTACTTCCTGGCGGGCTGCTACGCGCTGCTGGGCCCCGATCCCCAGCGCGTGCTCTGGCTCCAGGCGCTCCTCGGCGCCGTTGCGGTCTATCTTGTCGCCCGCGTCGCTGGGCGCCACTGGGGCCGCGCCGGATCGATCACCGTGGGTCTGGCCATGGCGCTATTCCCGCCCGCGATCTTCTACACCGGGGTGCTGCTGGTGCCGGTCCTGGCCACCTTCCTCTTGGCGCTGGCGCTGCACTGCGCGCCGCGACGCGCCTTCTGGGCCGGGCTCTTTGCCGGGCTGGTTGGCTTATCTCACCCGACCGTCCTACCCGGTGCGCTGCTCGTGCTCCTGGGAATCCTGGCCCATGCGCGGCGCCACCCGCTCCCGGATGCGCGGCGCAACTCGCTGGCGCGCGCTACCTTGCTGCTCGTGGCCGGCTCGATCGCGGGAATCCTGCCCGCCACCGTTCACAATCTCGCCGTCAGCGGCCATTGCGTGCCGATCGCGGTCAATTCGGGAATCAACTTGTACATCGGCAACGGGCCACAGGCGAATGGCTTTTATCGCGCGCCCTTCGGCATGCGCGGCGATGAGGATCCCCTCGGTATCCGCGAGGCCGGACGGCAGGCCGGCCGACCGCTCAGCGCGCTGGAGGCCAATCGCTACTGGAGCGCGGAAGCCCGGGCGCAGATTCAGCGGGCGCCAGCCCGCGCGCTGGGACTCTGCCTGCGCAAGGCCTGGTTCGCGCTGGCAAGTTACGAGACCCCGCAGATCGAATCGTTCGATTTCGAGAAGCGCTACTCGGTGCTGCTGCGCCTGCCGCTGCTCCCCGGCTGGATCGTCCTCCTGGCCCTGCTCGCGGCCGCGCTCGCCCTGCGGCGCCGCGAGATGCTGACCTGGGCCCTGGCCGCCGGCGTGCTCGCCAACAGCTTGGTGCTGGCCGTCTACTTCGTCACCGCCCGCTTCCGGCTGCCGACGCACGTCTTCCTCGCGCTGGGAGCGGGCGCGGCCGCATCCGCCGTCGCGGAGCGCGTCCGCCCTGGGGCCCCCACGCGCGACCTGCCCGCCGGCGGCCGGCTTGTCCGCGACCTGTGGCCCGCCGTGGCGAGCGGCATCGCGGTGTTGTTGCTCTTTAGCCCGAACTGGTTCTCGATCGGGCGCGAGCTGACATTCGGTCAGTATCACCACCGCCTGGGGGTCCTCGCCGAACGTGAAGGGCGTGACGATGACGCGATCGCCGCCTATGAGGAGGCGCTGCGCATCGACCCTGGCGTGGCCCACGCCAACATCAACCTGGGCATCCTGCGCGCGCGCCGCGGCGATCTGGATCGGGCCCACGATCTGCTGGAGCGGGGACTCGAGCTCGATCCGCGCAGCGCACGCGGACACTTGGCCCTCGGGCAAATCCATCAAATGCGGGGCGATCTCGTGACCGCCTGCAGCTTGTACAGCGCCGCCTGGGACGCGGACACGAGCTTCGTCGTCGCGCTCGAGTTTCTGGCGACCTGCAGCTATGCGCGCGGCGATCTGGCGGCAGCCGGACAGACCGCCCAGCAGGTGGTGAACCGCCTGGGTGCCGCCGCGCCGCAGGCCACTCGCTGCGTCTTCATCCTCGCGCGCATCGCGGAGCGGCAACAGTGGAACTTGCCGCTTGCGGGCTCACACCGGCGGCGCGAGGGCGATCTGGCCTATGCCGCGCGCAACCTGCCGCGGGCGCAGGAGGCGTACCGGGCGGCTCTGGCAGACGATCCGGATGACCTCGTGGCGGTGCTCGAGCTCGCGCGCCTTGCCCGACAGAGCGGCGGCAGCGAATCGGTCAACGTTTGGCGGGACCGCTTTCGCCAGCGGGGCGGCAATCCTATTGTCTTTGAGGCCCTCGTCGGGCACTGATGGCACGGTCCTTGCGCCCGTGATAGCCTGCCGGCGCCTGCAACGCGCACAGGTTCCCCGGAGATGCGATTGCAGATTGCCCGAACGCCGATGGCCCATCCCACCCAGGCGGGCGACCGACCTGACTCAACGCAAGCTGACCGCTGGGGGCAATCAGGCGCAACATCTTCGCCGCTATAGCCTTGACACCTCGCCGCCGCCGGCCGTTATCCGTGCACGATGTCGCCTGGCACGGCTGGTGCGGTGCTCAGGTGCGCTGTGGCACGCTGCGCCCGATGAGCTCGGCTGAGCTCGGCGTTGCCGTGTCCCCGGGTATGCCCGAGGAGGCCGTCATGCAGTCGAGCACGCGCGCCCAGAACCGGACCACCGCCCAGAACGCCAAGCCGAACGCCGCTCAGAGCGCGGACCAGCCCGCCATCTGTGGCGGCCCGGCCGCCCCGCCTGTGGGCGCCGTGGCATGGCTCCGGTGGAACACCGACGCCCTCTCCAAGGCGCGCCGCGAGGAGAAGCTGATCTTCCTCTCCATCGGC
>Ga0209164_1000391_pt1 | contig 110675 bp, 98 predicted proteins | sample MTBNYHSulfiMetaG_FD_187458 | JGI IMG/M metagenome (GOLD analysis project Ga0209164, IMG submission 187458) | Enrichment culture microbial communities from rom New York Harbor, USA that are MTBE-degrading - MTBE-NYH (New York Harbor Sulfidogenic)... | ecosystem: Environmental > Aquatic > Marine...
GGTTTAATCGATTCAGGAAGCTTCTTGTCCGATATGAGAAGCTTGCCGATACTTATATGGCATTGCTGCATATGGCTGCTGCAATTATTGCCTTTAGAAAATCTGGTGTTATTTACGGATAAGTTCTTATCTAAAATCAAATAATTATTATTGAACTCTTATATAAAAAATGTTTATTATCAGAAAAAGCGTAATACGTATCATGAGTAATTATTGGCAAATGATGGCCAGGTTAAACGATTTTTATCATTGGGAGTGGAAAGATGAATCATATTTTGCTTGAGTTTCAAAAATTTATCGCCCAGCGCAAACTTGCTCCGGAAAACCAGATCCCTTTTTACGCCCACTGGGTCGGCAAGTTCCTGCGGTTTTCCAATACACGACAAGACAACTCATTGAACTTAAAAATACAAATGTTTCTTGATGTTCTGAAGAAAGACGAAAAACTTCAAGATTGGCAATTCGAACAGGCCGATAACGCTGTTAAACTTTATATTCATCATTTCCTGTCGAATAATACATCGGTGCTTTCACCGGCTGCAGAAACGGCAGCCGAAAAAAAATACCCGGACGTCAAAACAGTGCAGGAAAAAATTCGCGAAATACTGCGCATCAAGCATTATGCCTACAGTACGGAAAGGACTTACATAGACTGGTTTCTGCGTTTTCATGCCTACCTGACCAGCGTAAAAAATATAGATTGGCAAACCCAGAGCGTTGGTGAAGCGGATGTCCGGGATTTCCTCAGCCATCTGGCGATCAAGCAGCGGGTTTCGTCTTCTACTCAAAATCAGGCCTTCAACGCGCTGCTGTTTTTGTTCCGCGAGGTTCTCAAAATCGATCTGCATGATCTCAGCAAGACGGTGCGGGCGAAAAGAGGCCCCAAGCTGCCTGTGGTGCTGACGCAAAATGAGGTGCGCAGTCTGCTTGAGCAGTTAAAAGAAAAGGACAGTCTTTTGGTTCATATTTTATATGGCACAGGCATGCGGCTGATGGAAGTGGCCAGACTGCGGGTTCAGGATATTGATTTCGAATTGAATTCAATTATTGTTCGGGCAGGCAAAGGCGATAAAGATAGAATGACCGTTCTTCCGGATGCTGTTAAAAATAAACTAAAAGAGCAACTGGCCGCAGTCAAAAAAATCCACGAGCAGGATTTAGTCAAAGGCCTTGGCGAGGTCTATCTGCCGGAAGCTCTCGACAGAAAATACCCGTATGCAGCCAAGGAGTGGCGCTGGCAGTATGTCTTTCCCTCTGCGGCCCTCTCTGTTGATCCGCGCTCCGGCAAGGTGCGCCGTCACCATATCAGTCCCAGTTCTATTCAGAAAATTGTTGCGGATGCGGTCAGAAAGGCCGGCATTCCCAAACACGCCACTGTCCATACATTGCGCCATAGTTTTGCCACGCATCTGCTGATGAACGGTGTGAATATCCGCGAAGTTCAGGAGCTTTTAGGCCACAAGAATGTTGAAACAACAATGATCTATACGCATGTACTCAGAAATATGTCGAAAGCGCCGGTAAGCCCGCTGGATACGCTGCTTGCCGAAGAAGTCTGCGGCAAAAACCGGTATAGAGGCATGAAGAAAATCGGGTAGAACTGCGTCCCCGTCCGGGTCGGACCAAGCTTTATCGGATCATTTGCCGGGACTTTGGCCCAGCCCCGGACGCCGGCGTAGTCTGGGGCCGTTTGCCCCGGCCGGCCGCCAGTCCCGGGGGGGGCGGATTTTTTCGAGTAAATGCAGCTTATTTTGTTTTTTGAGCCGGTTGAATATCAGAGTCCAGGCACAGGGAAGCTCGGGATCGACTTCACAATTTCCATCTCCCTGGGTCCCGCCGCAAGGCCCGTTGAGGAGGCTTTTGGCACAGCGGGCTATCGGGCAGATTCCGGCCGTATAGACGAGTATGCAGTCCCCGCACCCCCGGCATTTTTCCCGCCAGACCCCCGGCTCGTCCGCAGCGCCCAGAAAGGTTGTATTGAGGGCCGGGACAACCGGGATGGGCTCAAAAACATCCGCCAGGATCTGTACCCCGGCCCCGCATGCAAGGGAAAGTATGGCATCGGTATTCGTGGGGACTTCAAGAAAGTTTTTCACCAGGTCAAACTCGCACTGTCTTTCGATGGCTGCGGTCTTAAACGAGGGGGAAAAACCTCTGTACTTCGGAAAGTGAGACAGCTCACGGGCCAGTGTCCGCACCTCTTTTTCGCCGCCGGAAAGGCAGACCGTGACACAGCCGCCGCAGCCGACGATGAGCACATGGCGGTAGTTCTCAATGGAAGCGGCGATTTCCTCAAGCGGTTTTCGGCCTCCGACAATCATTTTTCGGTCCTTTTCATTCGGCCCTTCGGTAAAGCGAGTTTCAGCCACGACAAGGCGGAAATTCTCTGCCGGTGGCGGAGGCACAGGTCGGAAAGCGCTTCATCCAGCTTTTCAATCGCCTGTTCGCCGAATGGCTTTGTATAAATCGGCTCCCCGCAAACTTTGCATCGAACCAGCTCCAGAGTGACAACCGGGTCCCAGCCGCCCTCCAGCAGGTTCCTGAATTCTATGGCATCCTGAGGGCAAACCCGCCAGCACTGTCCGCACCGGGCACAAAGCGTCATGTTATGAAGCAGTTTGCGGGTGCTTCCGCTGTCTTCGTAGGCAAGCGCGCATGCAGGGCAATTCTCGACACATGCCAGGCATCCGTTGCATCTGCTGTTGACCTGGAAATAGGACATATTCATTTATTCTTGAGAAGACTGGCCCATTCTTCTTCCAGCCCCAGGTCCTGCATCTTTTCCCTGGTGGGGATTCCCTGTTTTGGGTCCCAGCCTCTGGCCTCATAATAATCGTCCAGCATCCGGTCCACCTCGTTCTTATCGATCACCATTCCCTTGGCCGGACCTTCGGGAAGCTTTTCCCTGAGGAACCGTTTGGGGAAAACGGCATCTTCTCTTTTTTCCCCTTCCCGCAGGTTGTAGATCCGCTGAAGGTTATGGATCCTTTCCCCTGCTTTTATGACTTCTTCTGCATCCATATCCCATCCCACGCAGGCCTGTAGCATTTTTGCAATGCTCGTGGGTCCCAGTGCCTGAAGCGAGGGCGGACGGGTACAGATGCCGATCGAATTGAATACGCTGATCAAATCCTCGGACCATTTTTCCATGAGAACGATATCGACCGTTTTCAAATCCGAATCGATAATCTTCTTTTTCAAATCCTCGGGCATGTCCATTTTATCATAGAATTGTTTTGGAAAATCAAACGGTTCTTTGCGATAGTCATCCGGAAGGGAGGGAAACCGCAGGTTCTCCACCGGGTTTCGGGTGCGAAGGTTGTCTCCGCCCCGGGTGCTGGTTAAAAAGCCGAATGTCCAGACCGACCACCGGCCCCTGGGGTCGAATGTGGGGATCTCCAACCCCTTGACGGTCATGGAATAATCATCGTTGCCGGTTAAAGCGATGTTCGCCCGTTTTGAACCTTCGGCCAGAATGTCGCCGATGCCCTCCCTGCCGGAAATCATTCCGATCAGTTTGCATATGGCATCCACATCCCCCCATTGAACCGGAAATCCGATCTTTTCTTCGGCGATCAGTCCCCGCTGAACCAGCTCCATGAGCATCCCGATGGTCCCGCATCCGGAAACGACATCGATGCCATGGCGATGAAACGCTTCAATGCATTTCAGTACTCCGTCCAGATCATGAACCGCGAGCTTGGCCCCGATTTCGAATATCGGCGTGACCTCGATTCCCTTCATGGCCAAACCCGCGTAGGGGCCGTCCTTGACAACCGCCCAGTGGGCGCAGGCTACCGGACAGGCAGGACAGGCCATCATCTGGTCGCTGTACTGTTCGACGACTTTATATCCCCGCGTCTGAAACCAGTCCTCGATCACGCCGGTTTGAAAGTTTTTGCCCGCGAGTGCGCCGAATTTTCCATAGGGTCCGGTGGCGGCCATGGAACCGTATTTGCTGACTGCTTGAAAAAAAGGCGAATCGACGATCTCTTTTCGCAATTGCCGGGCAAGTTGCCGAAACAGCTCTTTTTTCGCCACCTTAACGCCGCCTTTTCCCCTCACCGCGATCGCTTTCAGCAGCTTGGAGCCCATCACGGCCCCCATGCCCGTTCTGGCCCAGGCGTCGTATTTTCCGTTTTGAATTGCGGCGAATCGAATGAGGTTTTCACCGCCCGGACCGATGGCCGCAACCTGGATGTCTTCGCTTTTCCATTCGGCTTCCAGGGCATCGATGGTATCCCACACGTCCCTGCCCCAGAGATGGGCTGCGTCGCGTATTTCCGCCGACCCGTTTTGGATGGCCAGATACACCGGACGCGCCGATTTGCCCTTGATCAACACATGATCATATCCTGCATATTTCAGTTCGCTTCCGAAATGATATCCGCTGCTCGTGGCGCCGAACAGGCCGGTAATCGGGGATTTGGCGGACACATCGGTCTTGCTGGCGGTCGGCATAAAAGTGCCCGCAAGGGGTCCGGTTCCGAACAGCAGGACGTTGTCCGGACTTAGAGGATCGATTGCCCGGCGGGTATGATCAAAAAGGAGTTTTGTATTGATCCCGAGGCCTCCCAGGTATTTTCTGGCCAGCTCTTCTCCGAGAGGGATCGTGTCTATATTTTCAGAGGTCAGATCAACCACGAGTATTTTTCCGGCATATCCAAACATAGGTATTTTCTCCCTTCTGAATAAAAATCTTCAGGCACTGATTTTTTCTATGAGAACGAGCAGCTTCCGTGCGGCTTCCCGTCGCTTTTTCTGGGCGGCATCATCGGATTCAACGAGGCTCAAGGCTTCCCGGGGGCATTCCAGTACGCATTGCGGCGAACCCCCGCATAAATCGCATTTGATCATAAATCCTTTTGATGGATGGGCAGCCGGAATGCCAAAGGGGCAGGCGTAAAAGCATGTACGGCAGCCGATACAGAGCGACTCATCCACGATTTTAGCCCCTGTTTCCTCATCCACTAAAATGCAGTTGCGAGGACAGGCCTTGACACACAACGGGTCTTCGCATTGCTGACAGGTGTATGGTAAAAATCGGCCTACTTCCTTCAACCAGAGGGGACGAATCCGGGATAGGGTCAGACTGAACTCATCGTCATGTTCAAAGGAACAGGCCAGGGCACAAGTCCGGCAACCGATGCATTTTTCCGGATCAACCAGAATAAATTTCTTCATAGAATATCCTCCACTGTAACTGCCGATTGAGGGATCATTTACGCCGTCGGTTTTAGCCGAATGTGTATTGACCAATACAGTTACCGGTTTGTCAAGCGGTTTTTGAGAAAAACATTGGATTTGATCCGCTGGGTTCAATCAGACCGTGTGTATCGATTCATCCGGAAATCAAAATTTTCGCCGTCAACCACCTGCACTGAATTGCAATTTAAACAGGATTGTAATAATAATAATTTACCAATAGACCGGTAATGTCCACACGCTTTGATATCCGATCTTTTTACCTTTGCAATCATTCTTGTCCAAAAACTGATTGTCAGGGTTTCAAGAGCCAATAATGATAAGGCATGGAAAACTTTTGTGACCAGATAACGAAAGTTCCGTCATTCCCGCGAAGGCGGGAATCCAAGCTCTAAAATTCAAGAGCGTATCTTCTGGATGCCCGCGTTCCCCGGCATGACGGAAGGGGATTCATTGCTTTTGGATAAACATAATCAATTAATTGAATTCAAAGGACTTTTAAATGTATATCACCTTTTTTGGCGCTACCCGCGAGGTCACCGGGTCCATGTTCATGGTTGTAGCCGGGTCGGACCATATCCTGCTCGATTGCGGTCTGTTTCAGGGCCGCCGAAGAGAATCGACAGAAAAAAACAGGGTTCTTCCCTTTGATCCGGCCATCCTGAGTACTGCAATCCTCTCGCATGCCCACATTGATCATTCCGGCCGCCTGCCGCTTCTCATCAAAAAAGGATTTACCGGCCGGATCATCAGCACCCGCGCGACAGAGGCCGCCTGCCGATATCTTCTGCCGGATTCGGCCCATATCCAGGAGTCCGACGCCGCCTATCTCAATTACAAACTGGTACGTTCGGTATTGTCCGAGCGGAGAAAGTCGCCGGGGGCCAAAAGCCTGAGCCGTCGAACCCTTGAGCAGATCAAGAAACTGCTGAAAAAGGACCCTTACGAGCTGGATCAGGAGGCCATCGCCGATTTTATCCAGACATTTCATCTGGAGGCGGTCGAACCGCTTTACACGGCGGCGGATGCTCAAGAGACGCTGGGCTTTTTCGACGGGTATCCCTACCGGAACCCGGTTACCGTGGGAAACGGGGCCACCTGCGTCTTTTACGATGCCGGCCATATCCTGGGATCGGCCATGAGCTTGATCCGGGTGTGTAAGAAAGGAAAGACCCAGACCCTTCTTTATACCGGAGACATCGGCCGCTTCGGAAAACCGGTCATCAAGGATCCTTGTCTTTGTTTCGAGGACCAGGATCGACAGATCGACCTGATGGTCATGGAGAGCACTTACGGCAACCGGGTTCATGAACACATAGACGACATGAAAGACCAGCTTAGAGGCGTGCTGCTAAAGACCTTCGAGCGCGGCGGCACGGTACTCATCCCCGCATTCGCCTTCGGGCGAACCCAGACGCTTCTTTACATGCTTCACCAGATTTACGACGAAAAGCGTGTCCCCCGCGTCCCGGTGTTTGTGGACAGCCCACTGGCAGTCAACTTGACCCATGTCTTCGGTCAGCACCTGGAGGCATATGATCGAGAGACGCACCGGCTCTTTCTGGAAAAAGGCGTCAACCCGTTTGAGTTCAAACAGATGCATTTTGTCTCTTCGGTGGAAGAATCCATGGAGCTGAACCGGCGTCCCGGGCCCATGATCGTCATCTCGGCATCGGGCATGTGTGAATCCGGCCGCATTCTCCACCATCTGCGCCACAAGATCCATAATCCGGACAACACGATTCTGCTCGTCGGCTACAGCGCCCAAAACACCCTGGGCCGTCGCATCGAGGAACTAGGTCTGGCCTACGAGGAAAATGGAAGGAAGGGGGAGCCGCCCGTGGTCCGATTTCTAAACAAAGAGTACCCGCTCAAGGCGCGGGTGGTCAAGATCGGCGGCTTCAGCGCCCATGCGGACAAAAAGGAGATGCTGCGGTTTCTCAAAACATCCAACCTGCGAATCAAGCACATCGCACTGGTGCACGGGGAAGAGGAACAATCCCTGCCTTTGGCCGGGATCCTTCAAAAAGAGGGGTACAGCGTTTTTGTTCCCAAGCTGGGAGAGACCCTTCAGGTCTGATCGGGTGCCGGGGTCAGGAGGGGCCGGCAGCCGTTTCAGAAGCGGGCGGGTCGTTTTTCGCGCGGTATTCGGCTACGATCTGAAGTAGCGCATCTCCGTAGGTTTTGCTTTTTTTCCCTTTCAGGCCTTTTATCCTGCGCAGTTCCTCGATCGTCGCCGGCAGCCCGGCGGCGATCGAGGAAAGCGTCGTGTTATGTAGCACCGTAAACGCCGGCTGGCCTGTTTCTTTGGCCCTGGCGCTGCGCCATTGCTTGAGCATCAGGTAAAGATCGGGGTGGTCGATGGTTTCGATGGCCGCCTTTTTTTTCGTTTTCCGGTGCGCCGGGTTCACGGCGGGTTCTTCGAACAGCGACCGCGCCCGTACGTTGAGATAATCGGCGAACACGATGCCGGAGCGGCATGCGTTGAGGCGGCACAGCTTTACGGCCGCTTCCCTGAGAACGGTTTCGATGGCTTTTTGCAGGGCCTTGCGCGCTTCGCGGTTGTCGGTTTCAACCGAAACGGTTCGCAGGGGTTCGACCACCAGCGATTCGATTTTTTCCGCAAAATACCCGGAGGCTTTCCCCACCCGTTCCTGGAGCAGCGGGCTGCTTTCCGGATTTTCTGTGTCTTTGGCGATCCGCCGGCGCTGAAGGGTGAATTTGTCCGCAATTCCAGTTATCTTGGACTTTACGCTTTCCGCGATGCGGCTGAAGCCGGAGGAAAGATCGCCCGCGAGGATGGTTTTGTGCTCGCCGGCGATTTTGATGCAGGAGAGCAGGCGGCGCAGCAGGGGAAAAAAGTCGAACAGTTCATCGAGGAGCGCCAATTGGTACTCCCGCCTGGCCTCCTGGAGCTGCCGCTCGTCCGGCGTATGTTGTTCGATGGCGCCGCTGAACTTGCATACGACGGCGTTGCTTTTGATGCTGCGGCTTTCGATGGGCGTGCTGAGCACCAGCCCCTCGAGCGTGCGGCAGCGGCTCAGGGCGACATAGACCTGCCCGTCAGCAAAAGCCGCCCGTGCATCGATGATCGCCTTATCGAAGGTGAGTCCCTGGCTTTTGTGAATGGTGATGGCCCATGCCAGTTTCAGGGGAAACTGAACGAACTTTCCGGATTCGGCTGCTTGAATCTCCTTTGTCACCTCGTTGAATGTGTATTTGAGGTTTTGCCACTGCTCCTTTTTCACGGCGATCGATTCTGCGCTGTCGGGGCAATCCACAACCAGCACATCTTTGGAAATGCTTCTGAGCCGGCCGATTTTGCCGTTGAAATAGAGTTTTTCGGGCGAACTGTCATTTTTGACAAACATTACCTGGGCGCCGGGTTTGAGCATGAGTTCGGCGGCGGTAGGGAAGGCATATGCGGGGAATTCCCCCTCCACCCGGGCTTCGAACCGTCGCTGCCTGCCGGGCAGCGCGGCCAGCCTGGCCTCGTTGATCTGCCGGGCCTGGGAATTGTGGGTGGTAAGGGTGATGTACCCTTCGGGGTTGTCTTTGGCAAAATCCGGATCCAGGCGTTTGTTCAGCGCTGCCAGGGCGGCGGCATCCATCCGGTTTTCCCGGACTTTGCCGAGCAGTTCGATGAACGCCGCGTCGCTTTGCCGGTAAATATGCTTGAGTTCGATGCTCACAAACCGGGTCTTGCGCAGCGCCTGGCTGCTGAAAAAGAACATCGTATCGTAATGGGGCCGAAGGATGTCCCATTCGTCGTCTTTTACCACTGGAGCCAGCTGCTGCAGGTCGCCGATCATCAGCAGCTGTACGCCGCCGAAAGGTCTGCCGTCCGTACGGAAGCGGCGCAGCACGGCGTCGATGCCGTCGAGCAGATCGGCGCGCACCATGCTGATCTCGTCGATGACCAGAAGATCGAGGCTGCGGATAATATGGATTTTTTCCCTGCTGAAGCGGTACCGGCTTTGCGGACCGGCATCGGGACCGGCGCCGGCGTCGGGTTGCGAAGCCGGCGCCAGGGGCCCGAAAGGCAGCTGGAAGAACGAGTGAATGGTGACGCCGCCCGCATTGACGGCGGCCACGCCCGTAGGTGCCGTCACAACCATGCGCTTGGGCGAACAGGCCTTGAGGGTATGCAAAAAAGTGGTTTTGCCGGTGCCGGCTCTGCCGGTGAGAAACAGGTTTTCGCCGGTGTGCCGGACATATTCCATGGCCAGCTGAAACGGCGGGTTGTCGATGCTGTCTGCCATAGTGTCGAGAAAGCCGCTTTGTTGTTTGGGTGCGATTTTTTTTCAGATTGACAGGGTCGGATACAGATCGTTTCCGTTAATCGGACAGGTAGTAGGCCACCGTCGAGACGACCCGCACCTTCTTGATATGGGGCGTGCCGCTGTCTCGATCTTCGATGGAAAACAGGCCCTGGGAAGCGCTCTTGATTTTTCCGAGACGGCTTTTTGAATCCTGGGCGAACTTTTCAGCCACCGCCCGGGCATTTTTTGTCGCTTCTTCGATCATCGCCGGCTTGAGGTCGTTTAATTTCGTAAACAGATAAACCGTCCTCGACTCATAATCGCCGGAGATGGCGATCCCCTGTTTGCCGAGATCGACCAGTTTTTCCAGCGATTTTCTCACCGAGTCGACGTTTTCACTATAGACGGTTATCGTGGAATTGCCCGTAAATCGAAACTTGACCTCGCCGGGGTCTCCATATTGCGATTGTCTGTCGAGTATGGCCGGAGCGGAGATGGAAATGTCTTTGTCCTGGAAGCCCTGTTTTTTGAGAAAGTCGACGATCGTCGCGTTTTTCTGCTGAATGGTGGAAAAAAGCGTATTGAGGTCATTGTCGGCTTCACTGAATTTAATGGGCCAGATGGCGATATCAGCGGCGACTTCCCGTTCCGACAAGCCTTTCACCGTAATGGTTCTCTCCAGCGCCCGCAGTTTCACGAAGCCGCCCGCTATTAAATAGCCGAGCAGCGCCAGGCCGATGCAAACGAATATCCCCAAAGCAAAAGCCGCTCCGGTAGTTTTGTCGTTCATGGGTGGGCCTCCTTGGTTTTTGTAACAGTTCAGCAGTTGAAAGACCATCCGGCAAGTTGTAAGGGTTCACCGTTCGGGGTTGCTTATCCGGGCATGGATCAGGCTGCATCTCTTTGAATTAAATTTCCTGTGAAGCCTTGAACCTTTGAACCCCGAATCCCGAACCTCCGAACCTATCCCAGCAAACCCTTGAGTTCTGCTGCGACCTGCCCGGAGATGAAGCCGCCGCGCCGGGCCAGATCCACCGTGGCGCATCCCATGGCTTTGTAAATCGGCAGCCACATGGCGGCCATTTGATCCAGGGTATCGAGGTGATGCCGGATCGTACCCACATCGCCGCGGGCCACGGGGCCGGTCAGTGCGGCGGCCGTGCCGCGGCCGGAGATATTTTTCAGGGTCCCTGACACCAGCGGCTGGATCACGGTAAAGGCCAGTTTTGGGTCAATGCCGGCGTGCTCGAGCAGGCTGATGCTGATATCCATGAGTGTGACGAGATAGTTGGAGGCCACAACGGCCGCTGCATGGTACAGCATTTTGGCTTCGGTTTTGATGCGAAAGGGGTTGCCTCCGAGGTCGACGGCAATCGCTTCGATCAGAGAAACAGCCTCCGGGGTTCCTTCAACAGCCATCATGGCCCCGCGGAAAGGACTCGATTCCAGCTCGGCGGCCGCGATGCTTTGAAGCGGGTGCAGGGAGCCGGTCGGCCGCCTCCCGGCTTTTAAAATGCTCGACGGCTGTGATCCGCTGCAATGCAGGACCACCGCATGGGGGCCGAGGGCGTTTTTCCGAACCATCTGATCACATACCTCCGCGATGACATCATCGGGAGTGGTAATGAAAACCACATCCGCCGATGCGCACACATCGGCGTCCACCGACCCGAAACGGCTGCCGCCGCTAAGCTCCGCCGCCCGCTTCGCTGATGATACGCTTCGGCTGGCAAGGCCCGCGAGGGGATAACCGGCGTCGTGCAGATAGCGAGCCAGATTGGTCCCCACGCGGCCGCAGCCCACGATGGCTACCGTAGGTTTCATGGCATCTCCTCAAACAGTCGGTCGAGGGTTCCGGGATTCGGGAGTGATAAAGAAAAGGTTTTCCCCTGATCCCCTGGCCCCTTGAATCCGGAACCTTCAAGCCCTCCGGCTTTTTTGCAACGGTAGGGTTGACTTCAATAGCAGTGTTCGTCGCCGGGAAAAGCGCCGGTCCGGACTTCCTGGATAAAGGATGTGAAAGCTTCTCCCGCAGACCGGCCCAGTTGAGCGTACCGCTTGACAAACTTGGGAACGTGCCGTTCGGTCAAACCCAGCATGTCGTGCAGGACCAGAATCTGGCCGTCGCACGCCGGCCCGGCGCCGATGCCGATAGTCGGGATTTTCAAAGTTTTGGTGATCTTTTCCGCGATCTGGGCCGGTATCCCTTCCAGCACGACGGAAAAGGCCCCGGCCTGCTCGACGGCCAGGCCATCGGCCACCAGGCGATCTTCGTCACGCTGCACCTTGAACCCGCCCATCTGGTGAACAGACTGGGGGGTCAGGCCGATGTGGGCCATCACCGGGATGCCGGCCTGCGTCATCAGGCGCATGGTTTCACAGACGGATGCTCCGCCTTCGAGCTTGACGGCAGCAGCGCCCGCTTCCTTGAGAAATCGACCGGCGTTGAGGAGCGCATCGGCGGCTCCTGCCTGATACGACATAAACGGCATATCCCCGATCACCAAAGCATGATCAGCTGCGCGGGCCACCATGCGGGTGTGGTAGATCATTTCGTCCATGGTTACCGGCAGCGTCGTCGTCAGACCCTGAACCACCATGCCCAGCGAATCGCCCACCAGAATGACATGAACGCCGGCGGCATCGGCCATTTGCGCAAAGGGATAATCATAGGCCGTCACCGCCGCGATTTTTTCACCTTTGGTTTTCATCGTGTAAAGCGTGGTTACTGTTACCTTGGATTGCATGGCACCGTCCTTTTTTTGTTCGGGTAAAGATTATCAAGGGTTGGAGATAGTGAGCGTCCGTTTGTTGCCGTTGCGTGGAATGTCGCGCTAAATGAAATATGCCCAATTTTTTTATTATCAAGACCGGGTGAGCATGTCAACCGGCTTGCGTATCATTTGAAAATGTTATAACCTCAAATCGTCAAAAGCCCATTATTCGTATCAAACAAAAAAAGGGGGAAGAAAAAAATGGCGGTAATGAAAGAATTCAAAGAGTTTGTAATGCGGGGAAATGTGGTGGACATGGCTGTCGGCATCATCATCGGGGGGGCTTTCGGAACGATCGTAAAGAGCCTGGTCGACGACGTTTTGATGCCTCCGGTCGGCCTGCTCCTGGGCGGTATCGATTTTTCAAATTTCTTTGTTTTACTCAAAGAAGGCGCCAAGGCGGCCGGGCCCTATGCGGCCCTGGCCGATGCCAAGACAGCCGGCGCGGTGACGATCAATTACGGCCTTTTTATCAATGGTGTAATCAGCTTTCTGATCGTCGCGCTGGCGGTATTTATGCTGGTTCGCGGCATCAATACGCTGCGGCGAAAAGAAGAGGCGGCGCCTGCCGAGCCGACTACCAAAGAGTGTCCATTCTGCATGTCCCAGGTAGCGATCAAGGCCGTCCGCTGCCCGCACTGCACATCCGAGCTCAAGGCCGCCTAGCAGTTCAGTAACTGTTGGCATAAATACTACGGTAACGGTTTTCCCGGGGCTCTTTCATCACAAGGCACACGGCTCACGGCGAAAGGCACAAGGCGTACGCCAAAAGGGGTGCACGGCATAAGGCGCAAGGGGCAAGGGGAAAAGGCGGGTTCTATTTTATTATTCTATAGCCGTGTGTCCTGCGTCGTATGCCTTACACCCTATTGCCTATGAGCTATGGCCTACGACAAGAAAGGAGGCAAACGATGAACATCCTGACCATTCACGGCAGTCCGGACACCGAAGGCAACAGCGCCGGCCTTTTAAACGCCTGTATCGCCGGCATGAAGGAAGCGGGCGGGGTACAGATCGAATCGATCAACATCTATGATTTCAATGTCGCGCCGGTATGGAAGGACTACTTCGGCGATGTCATGAATAAAACGACCGACAAGGTCAAAGACGACATGCCGGCGCTAAAATCAAAAATGCTTCATGCGGACCTCATCGTCCTTTCCTCGCCGGTCTACTGGTATCAGTTGAGCGGCAAGCTCAAGCTGTTTGTCGACCGCTGGAGCGATTTCATCAACCCGGACTTTTCCACCGCCTTGAAGGGAAAAGGGCTGGCGCTTTTGAGCACCCACAGCGGGTTGAACCTGATGAACAGCTCGAATCTGCTCCAGCTCTGCATGATCGCCACGGCCCAGTTTCTGGGAATGGCCTGGATGGGCGCGGTGGGAAGCAGGGCGAAAATGCCGTGGGACTGGGACGACGAGGCTTCTCTTGCCGAAGCGAAATCCTTCGGGAAAAAACTTGCCCTCGGGATGAATCTCATCGGCCAGAAGGTTCTTTGATCCGGCAGACCACCACCGCAGGCCGCCGGCACACGATTCAACGGGTATTTGTAAAAGTCCGGGCTTTTATGAGACGGCAGTGACGCTTTGAGCGATTTAATGATCACTGAATAAATTTATTCATCCCGGAAGCCACCGCTTATTTCACCGGCAAACTGATCGATGACCGAGATGTCCTCGTGCGGCTGATCGGCGATCATTTGCCAACAGGCAGGACCCGCCCCAGACGCTTTGCGGTTTATCATATATGAAGATCGTCGTGGCGACTTACGGATCGCACGGAGAGGCGCAGCCGATGCCGGCGCTTTCGCCGGCGCTCATATCCGCCGGTCAAAACGATTTGCAAATGACCGTGCGCGAACCGATCAATTTTTTGAACCCTCAACCGTGAACCGTGAACCTTCTTTCTGCAACTTGACATGAGTCCAAAACAAGGGTACCGTTTTGTAATGAACAAGCCGCATAAAAATCCAAAAAAATGTCCGGTGCCGGTATGAAAGATTGCGACATTTCAGTGGGTGGTTCCGTAAAGATTCTCATTGTGGATGACGATGAAACCATCCTCGATATTTTCAGAAAAACCGTCGAACTGGCGGGCTACGACTGCCTGACGGCCGTAAGCGGCAGCGAGGCCCTTGAAATAATGGCCGCAAACCGCGTGGATGTGGTCGTGACCGACCTGAAGATGCCGGGGATGAGCGGTATTGATTTGACTCGATTGATCAATGAACGGTACGGCTCGGAAGTGATGGTGATGACCGGTTACGCCAATGGATTGCCTTACGAGAAGGTCATCGAAGCAGGTGCCAGTGATTTCATACAAAAACCGGTCAGACCCAAAGAAATCATCCTGCGGTTGAAACGGGTAGTTCGGGAGCGTTTTCTGCTTGTCGAACGCAGAAAGGTGAATCTTGAGCTGCAAAAGAGTCTTCAGAAGCTCCGGACGGCCCTCAACCAGACGGTCAATGCACTGGCCTCGACCGTCGAGATGAGAGACCCCTATACATCCGGGCACCAGAGACGTGTCACCCAGATCGCCTGTGCCGTAGCAAAGGAACTGGCATTTTCCGATGATCAGATTGACGGGATTCGCATTGCCGGCCTGCTGCATGATATCGGCAAGATTTCCATCCCTTCGGAGATATTGAGTAAGCCCGGATACCTGACGGCGGCCGAGATGAACCTTCTCCGGGATCATCCGAAAATCGGCTTCGAAATTTTAAAAGAGATCGAGTTTCCCTGGCCGATCGGCCAGATTGTCCTGCAACATCACGAAAACCTGAACGGCTCCGGATATCCAGCCGGCCTGGTGGATGAAGATATTCTGTTTGAAGCCAAGATAATTTGCGTAGCCGATGTGGTTGAAGCCATGTCGTCTCACCGGCCCTATCGACCTTCACTCGGCATCGAACCCGCACTCGACCATGTCTCGAGGAACCAGGGCGTTCTCTATGACAAAGACGTTGTAGGCGCCTGTGTGAATCTTTTTCGGAAAAAAGGGTTTACCCTTGACTGAATCCGCCGAATATCGATTTTTTAGCGGTTTATCGACCTGTTTTCCCCTGTCAAACCACATACGGGAGTGATTCATGACCTGCCGATTCGATAGAGTTCTGGTAACCGGCGCCGCCGGCTTCATCGGGTTTCATCTTGCGAAAAGGCTGCTTTGCGACGGAAAGCACGTAACCGGGATCGATAATCTGTCGCCGTATTACGATGTTCGGCTCAAGGAGGACCGTCTCCGGCAACTGGGCGCTCATGAATATTTTACTTTTTCGAAAAGCGATCTGTCCGACAGGGATGACCTGGAAAAAATTTTTCAAAAAAATCGTTTCGATGTCGTGGTCAACCTTGCCGCCCAGGCCGGTGTAAGATATTCTCTGCAAAACCCCCATGCTTATGTGGATGCGAACCTGGCGGGTTTTGTAAATCTTCTGGAATGCTGCAGGCATAGCGCAGTGGGCCATTTTGTGTTTGCCTCATCGAGTTCCGTATACGGGGCCAATACGAAAATGCCCTTTTCGGTCCATCACAACGTCGACCATCCCGTATCCCTGTATGCCGCGACAAAGAAGGCGAACGAATTGATCGCCCATAGTTACAGCCACCTGTTCGGCCTGCCCTGCACCGGCCTTCGGTTTTTCACGGTTTACGGACCCTGGGGGCGCCCGGATATGGCGCTGTTTCTGTTTACCCATGCCATTTTGGAGAACAAGCCGATACAGATTTACAACCACGGCAAAATGAAGCGGGATTTTACCTATATCGACGATATCGTCGAAGGCGTCGTGAGGCTCATGGCCAGGATTCCGGATCCTGATCCGACATGGAGCGGAGACCGTCCGGATCCCGGGACTTCCTACAGTCGATACAAGATTTACAATATCGGAAACAACCGGCCGATCGAACTGCTCGATTTCATCGCCGTTATCGAAAAAACCCTTGAGCGTACCGCTACGAAGGAATTTTTAGGCCTTCAGCCGGGCGATGTCGTGGAGACCTATGCAGATATCGACGATCTGGCCCGGGACGTTGGGTTTAAGCCGGGGACGCCCATCGAAGAGGGAATACGCAGATTTGTTCAATGGTTTAAGGTCTACTACGGATACGATACAGTCAGGAAGGAGCCATAGATGAAGTTGACGATTGCCGGTACGGGATATGTCGGGCTGGTTGCCGCCGCCGGATTTGCAAACCTCGGAAACGAGGTCATCTGTCTGGACATCGACGACAGAAAGATCGGTATGCTGCTTGCCGGCGATCTTCCCATTTTTGAACCCGGCCTCGAAGAATGGTACAAAATCAATGTCAAAGGAGGAAGGCTGAAATTCACCACGGATTCGCAGAAGGCGATCCAGGATTCCGATATTATTTTTATCTGCGTGGGCACGCCGACCAATGCCTCCCACGAAGCGGACCTGACGGCCGTAGAGGAGGTGGCGAGGTCGATCGGAAGATACATGAACGGGTATAAAGTCGTGGTCAACAAGAGCACGGTGCCCGTGGGGACCGCAGACGTCGTGAAACGGCTGATCCGTGAAAATCAGAAAATCGCGGTCGATTTCGACGTGGTGTCGAATCCCGAGTTTTTGAGGGAGGGCGCCGCTGTCAAGGACTTTGAAAATCCGGACAGAATCGTGATCGGCACGGACAGCAAGCGCGCCGAGGAAATCATGGTTTCCCTGTACCGGAGCGTTGCCAGGACCGACAGGCCCATCATGGTGACGGACATTCGAAGCGCGGAGATCATCAAGTACGCCAGCAACGCCATGCTCGCCACCCGGATAAGTTTCATGAACCAGCTCTCCTTCCTATGTGAAAAAACCGGAGCGGACATCAAGGAGGTGGCCAAGGGGATGGGGCTTGACGACAGAATAGGCCCCAGATTTCTTCAGGCCGGCATTGGTTACGGAGGGAGCTGTTTTCCCAAAGATGTGCGGGCGCTCATATCCACGCTGAAAACCCACGACTGTGATGCCGACCTTTTTGAAGCGGTTCATCGCATCAATGAGAAGCAAAAGTGTGTCGTCGTGGAAAAGCTGCGGTCCGTTCTGGATATCAAAGGCTGCACCATCGCTGTTTGGGGAATTTCATTCAAGCCGAAAACCGACGACATTCGGGAAGCGCCCTCTTTAATGATCATCGAGCAGTTGCTGCGCGCGGGGGCGGGGATTCATGCCTGTGATCCGGCAGCCATCGAGAGCGCCCGGCCGGTTCTAAGCGATGTGGCATTTTTTGAAAACCCCTACGAGACCATCCGCGATTGCGACGCGCTCATTATCGCAACGGAATGGAACGAATTCAGAAATCTGGATATGCGGGCCGTGAAAATCCTGCTGAAAAAGCCGATTCTTATCGACGGCAGAAATATTTACGATCCTAAGGAAATGAAATCGCTTGGGTTCACCTATCTGGGGGTCGGAAGGTAGATTTTATCCGAAGCTTGAGAAAATCGGGTTCTCCTAAATTTGGAAAAAAGGTGCTGCTTTTTGTCAAATTCGCTTCCTGGGCGGTGATCCTGTATATTGTTTACTGTACCGCCCTTTTTCTGGTCCAGCGGCAGGTGCTTTTCCCGCGGCATCTCGCAGCGCCGCCGACCCATTCGGCGGACGACGCGCTGCCGGGCGTTGAGAAAATTTGGCTTGATATGTCCTTCGGCAGGGTGGAATCATGGCTTGTTCCTGCATCTGCAGCTTCTGCGCCGGCCGTCATTTTTGCCCACGGCAATGCCGAGCTGATTGATTTTTGTCTGCAAGAACTCCGGATGCTGACCCATCTCGGTCTCAACGTTCTTCTCGTCGAATACCCGGGCTATGGTCGTTCAGGCGGAAAACCCTCGCAGCATACGATCACAGAAACGTTTGAGAAAGCTTACGACGTTCTTGTCGATCGCGAAGAAGTGGATGCTTCCCGGATCGTGTTTTATGGCCGCTCCCTCGGGGGCGGAGCGGTCTGCGCGCTGGCCTTGAAGCGTTCCTGCTCGGCGCTGATTCTCCTGTCGACGTTTACCAGCGTGCGTTCTTTTGCGAAATCTTACCTTGCCCCGGGTTTTTTGATTCGAGATCCTTTCGACAATCTGGCCGCTGTCGCTGCCTATGCCGGCCCGGTTTTGGTTCTGCATGGCAAAAACGATGAGGTGATTCCCTATCGGCACGGATTGGCGATTCATCAGGCCTGCCGGCGGGCAAAATTGATCTCCTATGCCTGCGGCCACAATGACTGCCCTCCGAGCCGGGAACGGTTTGCCGCGGACGTGGAAACATTTCTGAAAGAGTCGGGGGTCCTTTCCTCATAGAAAAAGACACCGACCTGATTTTCCCGCACCGTCAACTGGGCTCCGAATTTGATCTCGCCGGATTGCTCTTCCGGTATCCGGTGAACCATCTCTTTGCCTGTAGTGTCAACCCATTCGATGTTTTCCAGAAAAATGATATTGTTCGTGCCCATTTTCCGATGTGCGCATATGGAGGATTCCGACTGTATCCGGTCGGTTTATTCTGTTTTTTTCGATCTGCTCCAGCGGCTGGGCCGTAAACGCCGGCAGCGGGGTTATCCTACGCCGCGGATGATTTCTTCATCGATCTGATCGGGACTCATGTGCTTGAGCGCATAGTCATAAATGAGACCGCTGCCGACAAACAGATCGTAGATGTCGCCGTCGATGTGGCCGTTCTTTTTCATAAATTCCATGATCGTTTTTACCATGGACAGCTTCATGGGATTCTTGTACGGCCTGTCCTTGGCGGTGAGTGCGTCGAAAATATCGGCCACCGCCATCATTCTGGACTGAAGCGGGAGGTCTTTTCCCGTCAGGTGACGCGGATATCCGGATCCATCGAGTTTTTCATGATGACTGCTGGCGTACTCCGGAACCATCGCGAATTTTCTTGGAAACGGAAGCTGCTGGAGAATTTTCATGGTCATCAGCGCGTGGTTTTCGACCACCTGTCTTTCTTCCACGGTCAGCGATCCTTTTTGGACGCACAGGTTGTGAACCTCATCCGATGTCAGATAGGGGTATTGTGCGCCGCAGATGACATAGGTCTTCTTTGCAATGGCTTCAATGCACGCTTTCATGTGGTCTTCCATGAGTTCATCCGGCTTGTTGCAGCTCCGGATAAAGGACAGGTCCCTGGAAAGCTCCGACAGCTTCTCTTCGAAGGCCTCATCGAGAGCGGCAAGCCGGGACTCGGAAACCTTTCCCTCTTTCATCAGCAAGAGTTTTCGCTGCAAAAGATCGTTTTCAAGAGACAGCGCGATCAGTTGAACCCGTGTTTCGATAAGATGGATCCGATCGAATATCGTCTGCAGCTTCGTTGCCTTGTCCACGACATACTCGGGGGTCGTGATTTTCCCTACATCGTGCATCCATGCCGCCATTTTGAGCTCTTCGATCTGATCCCTGTCAAAAGACACGTCCCTGAAAGGACCCTCCCGCATCTCGTTGATTTTTTCTGCCATCATCATCGTTAAATCCACGACACGGTTGACATGGCCGCCTGTATAAGGAGATTTTTCGTCTATAGCCGTAGCGATGCTCTTGATGAACGCATAGAAGAGACTGTTCAGTTCCTGGATCAACTGGGTGTTGGTAAGAGCAACCGCCGCAAGTGAGCCGAGTGAGGCGATCAGGCCGGCGTGTTCAAAGGAAAAGGGGATCACTTCCCCGGTTTCCTGATCCTGGGCGTTTAAGAGCTGCAGAACCCCGATAATTTCGTTTTCATGGTTTTTCATCGGGACGACCATCATCGATCTGGAACGGTATCCCGTGGCTTTATCGTAATTTCTCGGCCCGGTGAAGTCGAACCCTTCGGCTTCATATACATCCGGAATATTGATGGACTCGCCGGTCAACGCGGCATAGGACGATACATTGGAAAAATTGGGTTTGCCGTCGATAAAGAGGGGGACATTGGGGAGCGTAACCGCCTTGCCGCTCGTTCCGCCCAGCCTCGTTTTCAGGGTGTCATTCTGCAGAATTTCGAAGAGCAGGTGTTTTTCATACTTGTCGAGTATATAGAGTGTGCCTGCATCTGCGTTTGACAGATCCCGCGCTTCATCGACGATCATTTCCAGCAGCTTGTTGATGTTTTTCTCGGCTGAAAGCGCAAGCCCGACATCGGTAAGACGGCGAATTTGTCGAATCTGATCTTCCGCATACTGTTTTACCGGCAAGACGATGGATTTGAGCAGGCTGTTGAGCCTTTTGTCTTTTGAAAGGGACCCGATATCCGATTTTTGGCTTTCGGTGGATTCTTCGAGTTTTCCAGGAGACACTTGGCCCTCCTTCCTGAATAGACCGTATGAAAAGAACCGTTAACGGAGGATGTCCGCAAGGGCTTCCATCGCCATCGAATAACCGCGGGTGCCCAGTCCCGAAATCTGGCCGGTCACCACGCCGGCTATCAAGGATTTATGCCGAAAAGGTTCGCGCTTGTAAATATTGGAGATATGAACTTCTATGATCGGCACGCTCAGCATCGCGAGTGCGTCGCGAATGGCGACGCTCGTGTGGGTATAAGCCGCGGGGTTGATAATGAGCCCTTTGCAGGCATCCGCGGCCTGGTGGATCTTTTCTATAATGGCGCCCTCGCAGTTCGACTGAAAGATCTCTACCGTGAATCCGAGCTTTTCCCCCAGGTTCTTCAGGCGCAAATTGATATCTTCCATCGTTTCGACGCCGTAAACGTCGGGCTCCCTTTTGCCGAGTCTGTTCAGGTTCGGGCCGTGGATAACCAGTACGTTCAACGCAGCGGCATGCTGTCCCATATCTGATTGCTCCTTTCGGAAAAACCGGCGACAAAAGGTTGCCGGTCAGATGCGGATCTCTTTGCGAAGTTGTTTGATCGTTTTCCGGTAATTCCGGCTTTCGAATATCGCCGACCCGGCGACGAAAACATCCGCACCGGCCGTGGAAATATCCCGGATGGTTCGCAGATTGACCCCCCCGTCCACCTGAATCAGGGTCGACAGCTTTCTGTCCCCGATGATTTTTTTTAGATCGGCTATTTTTTCCAGCGTTCCCGGGATAAACGCCTGGCCGCCGAATCCCGGATTGACGCCCATCAAAAGGACAAGATCGACATCCGAAACCACCCATTCGAGGCTGCAGATCGGTGTGGCCGGATTCAGCACAACCCCTGACTGAAGATGGTGCTGCTTGATCATCTGGATGGTTCTATTCAGGTGCGCACCGGTTTCCGCATGCACGGATATCAGGGATGCGCCAGCGCGGGCAAAATCATCGATGAAACGATCGGGATGTTCGATCATCAGATGAACATCCAGAGGCAGAGAGGTAACTCTCCTGACCGCCTCAACGACGAAGGGACCCATGGTGATGTTCGGGACAAAGTGTCCATCCATGACATCGATGTGTATCCAGTCGGCGCCCGCTTTTTCAACAGCCCGCACTTCCCGGCCCAACCGGGAGAAGTCCGCAGAGAGAATAGATGGTGCAATGAGTTTCATGTCGCTGTTTTCCTGATCGTCGCCCCAGGGAAGGAAAAAAGAAGGAAAGTTCTATTTCAAAAATAAATATGCTGAAAATTGTTCTGTGTGTCAACGGCTATTTCGCTGCTCGGCTTAAAACCGGATATGGAAGGACAGCCAGATCTTTTTCCCTCCGGCTTCATCGTCGGAAGCGGATGAAAGCTGAATTTTCGTTTGCTGCTTCAGGGTTTCGATAAACGATTCGGTGACGGACCGGTTGGTTTTGTGGGCGCTGCTCACGGCGCCGTAAATATTGCCGGCATAAAAACCCAGTTCCACGAAAGAAATCACGGCGCCCAAACCGTTTAGTCCCTGATCAAAGCATTCATAGGCTGCATAGGCCAGGCCGAAATTCAGAAGAAATGCAATCGCCGCGTCGTGGTATCTTCCGCAGTATGCCTGGCCAGCCCCCGGAACGATGGACAGGAGTCCTGCCAGGGCAGGATCTTTTTGGGGCAAAGACGCCGTCCGGTCGATCTCCGCCGAAATTTTTTCCAGCAGATAGCGATCCCTGTTTTCATTCCGGATCTTGTCAAAAGAGCGCCAGGCTTTCTCCCAGTCCGCCATCTCGACATACACCCATCCCATGCGGTAATGGACCTCGTCCTTGAGGTCCGGATCCGCGCTGAGCATAAGTGTGTTCTGCAGCGTCAACAGGGCGCCGCCGAAATCCTTTCGAGCCGACTGGCACTCGCTCATCCAGAGAGATGACTTGATGGCTTTGTCCGTGTCCTTGTATTTTTTCAGGACCGCTTCGAAAGCCTCTATCGCCTCCGTCAAGCGGCCGTTGTACATATAGGACATCGCGATTCCGACCATTGCCGATTCGACCTTGTCGCCTTCGGGGAAAAAGTAGATGTAACGCTGATATTCGCCGATTGCCCTGTCGTACTGATGGGTCGAAAAGCAATGTTCCGCGAACCGGAACTGATGGTCGGCATCAATGACGATGGTGGATCCGGCTGCGCCGGCGAAAACAGCCGGCGCCAGCAGAAAAAAAAACGACAGCACGGGCACCACCCGGTCAATGCGGCAGGACGCTTTTATCATTTCCATAAAAGAGATACAGTCGCCTTTGCGGGTCGAGAAGCGAAGTCTTCGGTGTCGATGGGTTACAGATTGCATAGGCAGGCTCGGATGGTTCGGAATCGGCGGCGGAGTGTCATGGATGCCACCAGAAATCATTGCGGTGTACTGGGTCGTAGCAGCGCCGCCCGCCGTCGATCCACACGGCGGGTGAACGCTTCAATTCATCTCTGCCGCAGCGCATCAGCCGGTCACATGTCATAACCCAGCCGATCAATAATCCGTGTTTTTGCAAGGCTTCTACACAGTATGTCGAACACGAGGGAACCATGGGGCAGCGGTCGCCGTCCGCCGCCGACAGATACCGCTTGAAAAAATAGACCGGATGGAGCAGGAGGGAATCGGCCGTCGTGCTTTGGAATCCGCTTTCATGGGCGGTGATGCGCTGGTGGTCGCCGCCGTCCCGTGCCGACAAGGGTTTCCCCCAGAGGATCGACAGCCCCAGACCGATCAGCACAACCCAAAATATTTTCAATGGTTTTTTCATTTTTGCGTGACGCGAAGGACTTCCTCGATGGTGGTTATCCCCTGCAGGACCTTGTTGATGCCGTCCTGCCGCAGGGTGATCATTCCCTGCTTCAACGCTTCCTGTTTGATGAGGTTTGCGTCGTAGGACTTGAGTATCATGGCTTTGACGGCATCATCCAGGACCATGATCTCGAAAATACCGATCCGGCCCTTGAACCCGGTGAAAAAACATTGCGAACATCCTTTTGCCCTGTATATCTCACGGGAGCAGAACTGGGCCGGCGGGATTTCAAGGGCTTCGAGAATCAGCGGGTCGGGCCTGTATGGTTCTTTGCACTGGTTGCACAGCACGCGAACGAGCCGCTGGGCCATGACGGCAATGACCGATGAGGAAATCAAGAAAGGCTCGACACCGATATCGACGAGGCGGGTGATCGCGCCGGCGGAATCATTCGTGTGAAGCGTTGAAAAGACGAGATGGCCGGTCAAGGAGGACTGGACGGCTATTTCCGCCGTCTCCTGGTCCCGGATTTCTCCCACGAGCACGACATCCGGGTCCTGGCGCACGATCGAGCGAAGTCCCCGCGCAAAGGTCAGGTCGATTTTCGGATTGACCTGAATCTGGCTGATTCCCTGAATTTGATATTCTACAGGATCTTCAATGGTGATGATGTTGATGTCCGGCGTATTGATCGTGGATAAAACAGCATAAAGCGTGGTGGTTTTTCCGCTGCCGGTCGGTCCTGTAACAAGAATGATCCCGTAAGCGGATCGAATGAGTCGTTTCACCAAATGCAGGGTATCCGGCGTAAACCCCAGATCTGAAAGCCCCAGAAGAGAACTTTTCTTGTTCAGCAGCCTGAGCACCAAGCGTTCGCCGAACGTGGTCGGTATGGTGGATACCCGGATATCGATATCCTGATCGCCGATTTTTATGCCCAGGCGGCCGTCCTGAGGAAGGCGTTTTTCCGCGATGTTCATTTTCGCCATGACCTTGATCCTGGAGGTCAATGCCGGTTGAATCCATTTCGGCGGAGAGATGAGATCGTATAAAATGCCGTCCACGCGGTATCGGATCTTGAATGTATTCTGATACGGTTCGATGTGAATATCGCTTGCGCGTGCCTTGATGGACTGGGATAGAACATGGTTTACCAGTTTGATAATGGGCGCATCGCTGGTGTCGTCAAGCAGGTCTGCGGTGTCTTCGATCTCGCTGATGATACGGGTGCCGTCTTCTTCCATGTCCTGAACGAGTTGCTCCGCCGAACCCTTTATAAAATCATAGGACATGTTGATCGCCGAAAGGATCGCGTTTCGGGTAGATAAAACGAGTTGAACCGATTTGAATCCGAGCATCCGGATCAGGTCATCGAGCGCCGAAACATTTGCCGGATCATTGAGGGCGATGACGCATTCGGTTATGCCGCTGCCGTCCGCTGCTACGTTGCGGCCATCCTGAAGCGAAGCAGGATCATGGCCGGGCGCGTCGCTTTCGTTGAATTTAAGGGGAACCATGAGATACCGTTTCAGAAACTGGATGGGTATATTCTGAACCAGATCATAGCGGATGCCTTCCAGCGGCAGGTCCGGCCAGAAGGGCATACCATAGCGCATGCCCTGTTTTTTCAGCAGCTCGGGTTCTTGAGATGCCCGGAGTTCTGGATGCAGCCGGTCGGCAGTCGGCCGGCCGTGCCCGGGAATTTCCATCAGTCCGTTGATCGGCGCGTCATATGCATGGGTATGATTGTTTTCCATTGCGCGGTCAATCGGCCCGAAAGAGTTGCGCGGATACGATTATGTCAAGGCAATTGGGACGCATCGGTTTTTCGGCCGTTGTCATCGTAAAGTTTGATCTGACCTTTTTTCATGTCATTTATTTGAGTTTTCTTTTCTTTATACAGGCTTTCCGCTTCGGGCGGGTGTTCGATCACCCGGGGTGTAATAAACACGAACAGATTGGTTTTCTCGTTTGAACGGGTTTTCGACCGGAAAAGCCACCCGAGCCCGGGGACATCGCCGAGGCAGGGCACCCGGTAGTCGGTATCTGAAAAACTGTCGTCGATCAACCCGCCGATAACCACCGTATGGCCGTCCTGCACGATGGTGGTCGTTTCGATCGTACGCTTCAACGTGGTGGGCCGGTCTGTGGATGTTGTGGACAGTTCGTCCAGTTTGGTAACTTCCTGAAAGATGTTAAGTCGCACCATGCGGTCTTTGCTGATCTGCGGGGTGATCTGCAGGGTGATGCCGACATCCTTGTATTCATATGAGCTGTAGGTTTCGGTCCCGGAATCTGCAGCGGATTTTGTTTGAAAGGGGACGTTTTTACCGACGACGATTTTCGCTTCTTCATTGTCCGTCGTCAGGATCTGGGGGGTTGACAGGATGTGCACGTCCTTGTCTTTTTTATACGCCTGAACGATGGCGGCGAGACTCGAGAAAGAGATTCCACCGATTTCGATGGCTTCTCCTAAAACGCCCAGGGAAAAACCGCTCGGCAGCATTGCGGCCGTCGTTAGATTGGCTAGATTGTTGTAATCGCTGCTGCCGCCGAAACCGCCGCCGACAACCCCTTGCTCGCCGTCGATATTGACTTCCCCGGCGGCGGTCCATTCCGTTCCCAGTTGAAAGTCTTTTTCCGCGTTCACTTCCATGATGAGGCTTTCGATGTAGACCATGGCCCTTGGAATATCCAGTTTTTTAATGATCTCCTCGATGGCCAGATAGTCGTCTTTTTCAGCCAGGATGATCAGGCTGTTGGTCGCTTTGTCGGCGGTGATCATCACTTTTTCGGAGATGACCGGGGTTTCCTTTTTCCCTTTTTCATCGGCCTGTTTGGTCGGCAGGTTCAGGAGCACGGCTGCCAATTCTTCGGCGTCGGCGTTTTCAAGGTAAACCACGTGTATTTTTTCTTTACTCCGGGGCATCTCCTTGTCCAGCATGCCGATCAGCTTGGTTATGCGTTCGGTGTCCACTTCGCTGGCGAGCATGACGATCGTATTGGTTCTTTCGTCGGCGACGAACTGAAACTCCTTTTCCGTCTCCCCCTTTTTAATCCTCTTTGGGGATTTGAAAATGGTATCAAGCACCTTGACGAGCTTTTCTGCATCGGAATATTGAAGCGGAATCACGGAGATTTCCTGCCCCATGCCCGAAATATCAATCGCCCGGATGATTTCCATAAGCCGTATGATGTTGGAATACACATCCGTGATGATCAGCATATTGGTCTGGGGATAGGAGAGGATGACGCTGCTTTTGGAGACCAGGGGAGCGAAAAGCTGCTTGATTTCATCTGCATTGGCATAGGTCAAAGGGATCAGGTGGGTCACCACGTTGTCTTCGGGAGAGCCAGCCTCTTCCCTTAGCCTGGTTTCGATACTCTTGGTGCGTGCGTCCGTCGCCGACACTATTTTTATCACCTCGCCGGCTTTCACTGCGCTGTAGCCATGCACTTCCAGCACGGATTCAAATACCTTGTAGGCTTCCTTCAGCGATATTTTTCTCGGGGAGATGACGGTCACTTTCCCTTTTACCTGGTTGTCCACCACAAAGTTTTCACCCGTCAATTCACTGATGAATTTAATGAAAACCTCGATGTCGACGTTGTTGAAGTCGATGGTGACATACCGGTCTTCGGCGCCTCCGGAGGAGGAATTGATTTCTTTCGGTATCATCTCGGCCTGCGCTTTGCTGCCGATTTTGGCGGTGAGTCTGCCTGCGACGGTTTCCGATTCATAATCGGATAGATACGCCTTTTCCGTATCGATGGAGGAGGAATTGATTTCTTTCGGTATCATCTCGGCCTGCGCCCCGCTGCCGACTTTGACAACAAGTCCATCTGCGACGGTTTCCGATTCATAATCGGATAGATACGCCTTTTCCGTATCGACGACAAGCCGAACCCTGTTCGGATACCCGTAATAGCGAACGCTTTTGGCCCACTTGGAATTTACGGAAATCAGGTGCTCGCGTTTAAAGTCGCTGGTGAGACCGGAAATATCGAAAACGATCCGGGCCGGGTCGTCGATAGTAAATGCCTTGTAATTTTTTATCGGATTGTCGGCCTTGACGGTGATTTCCACACCTTTTTCCATTTTTTTTGCGTAAACGGCTTGCAGGGTGTTGGGTTTCATATCGCGGGGTTCGGCCCCGCCGGAGGAGGTGTCGATTTTTTCCAGCGTCGTCTCGCCTGGTGTCGAAGCACCGACGTCCTGGGCTGCTGCATGGCAGGGCCCAAACAAAAGCGCCGTGAAAAGACAGAAAAAAACCACCGACTTATGAGTGCTCGCGTATACTTTCATTGTAGGATCCGATACCTGAAAAATGGTCATGGCCCGGTCACAGCAAAACTATCGTAACCGGTCGCTTTTAATACATACCATCACGAATAGTACCTCGTCGCGGGGATCCTCGCATATCATTTGATCGTATATTCGATGGTTTCGAAACGTCCCCGTCGCTTTATCTTCAAAGAAGCACCCGAGCCGGACTTAAGATTTTCGTAAAGTGCCAGGGCGTCGTCCACGCTTTGAATGTCCCTTCCGTCCACCCCTACGATGATATCTCCATTTTTCAACCCCATGTTCGAAAATATGGAGTCCTTTTTTATGCCACTTACACTCAGACCGTCCGGATGGGGCCGGATTAATACCTGCTTCATCAGGCTGTTGATGTCTTTTGCCGCTTCATCGACAGTGGATCTCTCTATAATGAGATTGGAGGATCTGGCGATATTGGAAGGCCCGGATGCGGTCGTACTTCCCGGAGCCTCGGCAGCCTTTTCCATTTCGAGGATTTCATCTTTGGCGCCGATCCGCAGCACGACTTTTTCTCTGAGTATTTTCGTAAGCGTTGCGTTTTGAATCGTATCGCCGGGCCTGTAAAGATTCTGTTTTTTTTCCTTGGAATCTTCAATAACGGCAAAGGAGCCACCGGGTTCTTGAATACCCGTTCCCCAGAGTTTCAGTTCCAGACTGGTGCGTTCGAGCAAATCGATGTCGAGGCGTTCCGTCAGATTCTCCGCACCCTCTGGATTGGTTTTGAACAGATTTCTCTTGACGATCGTATCGTAATAGGAAAGGGGGTGCGGCTGTTCTATTTTAAACTCGGTTTTGTTTATATTCCGTTCACCTGGAATATAGATCCGGTCAAAGGTCGCAGCAGCGGCCCCGTAAAATGCTTTCACGCAAAAAAAGACTACCCCTGTAATTAATAAAAGATTTATAATCTCAAAAAGATAGCCTATAAATTGCTCGGATGGGTGTTTGTTCCAAAACACCGGTGTTCCTCTCTTTACTAAAATAAAATTCCGGTTATTTCAAATACAAACGGGGATCACCGAGTGTTCCTGCGATCCCGATGGGCATCTGCGCTGTACCGCTTCTTTTTCTCTGAAACATGTCAAAAGGGAGTGACTTTTGCATCAAGGCCGTAAATTCCGGATGGGGACGAAAGGACCCCCTGAGATTCAGCACGCTTTCTGAAAAGGGCTCTTTGATGGTGATGCCGCCTGAAAGACTCCCGTCCAGCTGATTTCCCCTTATCATGCAGTTTTTCAGCTGAATATTTTGTTGCTGAACAGACAGACTGATGTCGATGGCATGAAAAATAAACGCGTCCAGATCCAGCAGGGGAACCTGGTTTTCCACCTTGCAGCCCGACAGCTGAAAGTCGGCATCCATCGTTTCCATCAGACCGCCGGAGATCGACCCGGCGACGCGGCCTTTCAGGTTTCCGGAAATTTTTTGGTCGTACAGCGTTTTTAACGCATCTATATCCCCGAATTCGATGCCTTCGAGGTCTCCGTCGAATTTGATGCGTCGGCTTTTTCCGTCGTTTTCGATCCGCACCTTTCCTTCTATCGTGCCGCCGCAGGCGTCACCCTTTAAAAAAAAGCCGGTATGGGGCCGAAAAAGGGACCAGATATCGGGAGTGATCCTTACAGCGTTCGCCTCGATCATGGGATTCTGCCGGTAATACAACCGGACGGATTTGAATTTCAGTCCGGGAGGAAAGACCGGAACTATCCTGTCGACGTTTGCGGAAACATCGGAATTGATGCGGCTGAGATGATAGAGAACGTACCGCATGCACGCATCGGATGGAAACAGGTAATAGATAAAAAAAAATCCTGTTGCACAAATGTACGCGGCATAGAAGAGCAGTTTTTTGGTACGATTCGGAATCATGTCTGGGATTCTTCAAATGTTTCCACATTCAAAACCGCATCGATAAATCCTTCCGGTTTGCTTGTTCTGGATAGAGAAATCATGCCCAGCGTGACCGCATTTTTTGAGGATTCAATCATATGCAGATAACTTGTAAACTGTTTTATGGTAATGGCCTGCAGCTTCATTTCCACCATAGACATTTTATATGGAACTTCTTTTTTCGTCGCGGTCGATGGTTTCATATAGGTGATGTGGCTCTTTATATTCGCCTCACCGGCCAGCCTGTCAAGAAATGAGAAAAGGCTGAATCCTTTTTCCCTCTCGGCAAAGCGCATTTTCATGACCTCGGCTTGTTTCCGGATGGCCTCATATTCGACTTTCAACGCCCGCATTTTTTGAAGCGCATCTGTTTTTACCTGAACCTGTCGCTGTAGACGTTCGGATTTTTCAAACAGCGGCAGAAAAACGATCTGGTTCAAAACAAACAGGCCGAGCAGACCGGCTGCGGCATAAACGGCATAGGTTTCGCGCTTGTTTAGTTTGATCTTCATAGTTGAATTTTCAGCTTGAAAATCACCCGGTTCGAGGAACGATCGATATTGGCGGAGGTAATGGTCGCTGCCCCGAAAATATTCGACGTTTCGATCCGGCTTTTCATGTCATCCACCGAGTTGAATGTATCGGTGTTTCCTGTTATGGTCACCCCGTCAGATCCGATGAGCAGTTTTTCAAACTCGACATCCATCTCTTTTGGGATGCGCAGGCTGATTTCGTTCAGGATATCGATTTTTCGAATCCTGTTTTCCGGGCCACCTGATATCCGCGCGTTTTTTTTCACCTCCTCGATCTTTTGTTGCATCTGGTGGACGGGGTCGACGATTTTTTGGACATCCGGCAGGGTCTGTCTGAAGATTGCGGCGATTTCATTTTCCAGCAAGAGCGATTTGTGTTCGAGGGCTCTGGTTTGGATACCCCGGTCAACCAGTGCGATGATACCGATCAAAACCGTTAAAACAGCCGTTTTGATGATTTTTCTCTTATAATCGCTTAGCCTTTGGCCGGCACTCAAATGATTTTTGATAAAATTAAAGGTGTCAAGACGGAAGTTTTCCGCGACAGCCAGCGCATAGGCGTTGTCGAAGCATTCAGACCGGCAGGACGTCTGTCTTTCTGCGCTGAGTCGTATCGTCGTTTCCGACAGCAAGTCCGCCCAGCGGACAGGCAGTTCGAGCTTGGCCGGCAGTTCTTTTTCAATTTCTTCTCGATCGCAGGGGGCGCCGGTGATAACGACTTCCTGCGGTTCGAAATTTTCTTGATGGGCATCCTGAAAGGCGGCGATGGATCGCCGTATCTGGATACACACGGGGTCCATGCCGGCTTGATCCACGGGGGGTATGACGAAGGATCGAATAAAACAGACCGATTTATCCGCCAGAAAGAAAACCGTGCAGCTTTCCCGATCGATGTCCACAAAGACGCAGGGGCGGTCATCGGTTCTTCTTTCCGCCAGAACCAATGCCGCCGCATGGCCCGAGACGGTGAGGATTTCGGGCTGGATTCCGCAAGAAGCCAGCAGATTCAGATAAAATTCCAGGATGGATTTTTCGACTGCTGCGGTAATGATGTCCGCGCCGCTTTTGGAGTCAGAAGCCTCGAGACGACAAAAGTCGATTGAAAAATTCTCGAGGGGTGCCGACAGCAGGGGTTCGAGTTCAAACGGCAGGATCTGTCGGATCTTCTTTTTATCGTGAAACGGCACCCGCAGCATGCGAAACGACACCCGACAGCCGGGAAAAGACGCGATGCAAGCCGCGCCTGAAAGATCCATCTCTTCGACAATGGTTCCGATAGCTCTTGAGATCGATTCCTGCTCATCCCTGGGCTCATGGATCGGCGCCTGGAAATAATCCTGCACCCAGTGGCCCTTGAGGCTGCTGGCGATAAGCACGGCGGTTACATTACCGGCTCTGATGTCGAATCCTACGATTTTTCTGCTCATAGCTCATAGCTGATAGCTGATGGGGCGCAAGGCAAAAAAGACGGGTTCTATTCCCTTCCGCTTCACATCCTGTACCGTACACCGTATACCGTATGCCTTGTGCCCTGTGATTATTTCGTCTCCCAACGGAGCACCTTGCAGATCCACTTGCCGGTTTCCTTGCTTTTTTCCCTCATGACGACCGTTGTGGTCGTCAGCGCCATCATGCGGCGAACGGCCGTGCACCGGATACTGAAGAGGTCCGAAGAAGTCGTGATCAGATCGGCATCTATATCGATATCGCTGCATCCGGGAACGTTTTTATACCACGTTTGTTTCGAAAGATCATGCAGGCTGGCGGCGTCTGAAGTTTCCTGCCGGTAATTGTATATGGCCTCGGCAAGTTCCGCCTTTTCCGGAGGCAACAGCGCCGCGATCACGGGCATGTCAGCAGTATTGATATTGATTTTTCCACCGTATGTAAAGGAATTGTTTTCGGCTTCAACGGCGCCGTTTACGGTAAGATAGGCGGAAATACCCGGAGCGGCTTCATTTCCGAAAAACAACTGGTCCGTTATCCCTTGGACAAGGAGAAGTTCGTTCAAGTGGTGAATGGGGCCGTTTCTGCAGGAATAGGGCGGCTCCAGGGTCTGATAGTGGTCTGATTCCGCACCGCTGATTCCCGTGATGGCGTCATCGTCGCCGGAGTCGAGCCAGTCCTTGAGGGAATTAATGACTTGGGCAGGATCGCTTTCGCTTCCAAGAACGTCGTTCTGCGAAAAAAACGGTTCCAGAAACCGCTCCCAGAGTTGTCTCTGGGGTTCATTGAATTCGCGGCCTTGTGGGAACGCCACTAGGGCGTTGACCTGGATTTTGCCCATTTCATCGGTTATTGTAAAGGTGATTTTGCCTTCTTCGAAAGGCAAGTCGGTGAGCAACTCGGCTATCTTCTCGGCGCCGGCCCAGTCTTCCTGAAGAGAGTCTGTTTCAGAATCCGATTTGTCTTTAACCAGCATCGCCATGGCCGCATGAATGCCGGACGTCGCCATGGATGACACGATGATACGATCCCTCGCAGCGGCGCTTGAGCCGACCACGGAGCGCATCTTTCTGTTTAAAGCCAAAACGCTTGCGACCAGGACCGTGATGACGGCCAGCGTTATCAGCAAAACAATTCCACGCTCGTTTACCAACAATGTCGCCTTCATGTTTTTCCGTTTTTCCCGTGCGTTTCTCTATAGATGGCAAGTGCTACGGTGGTCTGCAGGCGTACGGGGCGGCCCTTTTCTCCAAAGGTCAAATCGATATGGACGGCTGCAGGAGTTGCATACCGGACTTCATCGGAATCCGAGTCCCACTCTTCTCTTTCTTTATTTTCCTGGTCGAAATACGTCAATCGAAGGGATTGCACGCGATCACAAAGGACAGGATCCGTTGATTTTTCTTCAAACTCGGGGTAGGGATAGAGAGCATCTGAACGTCGAAGGAGAAGATCTCCAGTTTTTGCGGCATGGACGTAATAGACGATCTGCGCGATATCCTCCCGGTTGTCTTTTTCAAACGAGAGATGGGCAAAGGATGTGAAACGCAACCGCGAGAATCGGGTGCCCCCGATATCCGTAAAATCACCGACGATGCGGTAAGGCTCCGGAGAATCGTCAAAATCCGGAGGAGAGTACAGGGGAGGAGCGGCGACATAGATCGACTTGAGGTCTGCGACGATGCGGTCAAGGCAGTTTCTTCCCATTTCCAAATCGGTTATCGTTTGATCCAGGGTACCGATGTTCTGAACCGTAGAATTAAAAGAGGCAAAGAGCGTCAAGCCGATGATCGAAAAAATGGCGATCGACAGGAGCACCTCAAGCAGGGTGAAGCCCATCGAGCGAGCGGCTCTTTGTTTATTTTTGAATGAATCGATACTGCTCGATTTGATATAGGAATTGATCTTCATAAAACACGGAGAGTACAATTTTTTTCAGGTTTTCCGAAACCGTTCCGAGGGCCTTTATTTCAATGTTTTCCACGGAAGCCTGCCAGCGGTATCCTGAGAAATCATCTTCGAAATTCCCTGAACCTTCCCGGGATCCTTCTTCCAGGAGTGTCTGTTCAAAATCGGCCAGTGCCTGCTCGCCCAGCATGGGGGCGAGGGTGTAGAATTTCGCATCCCGTGCCATGGAAATCGTTTGCATGTGAAGATGCAGTACTGCAACCAGTACGATAGCGACGATGGAGGTCGCCACCATCACTTCAAGCAGCGTAAAGCCCTTCCGCCATCTGTCAGCCCGGACCATCATCCTTCAAACCCGACAAAACCCGGATAAACAGAAGCCCGGGTCAAAAACGACTCGATCAAAATCGACTTTCTGTCGTCGTCGCTTTCCATATGCACCAGCGCTTTATCGGAAAATCCCTCTTTATGGAAAACGATATCGATGACGCCGTGGGCCAATCTGCCGGCCGAAGGAAATTCGACATCCACGATCTTGATGTCGCCCTGAAAAGGGTTTTTATTTTGCATTGCAATTCCGATTTCCTGTTCCGTCATGGCGGCGCTGGTTACCCAGAAAGCCCCGCCATCGATGTCCAGGTGCAGCGTGTAATCGGTTTGATCCAGGACGGCCTTTTCTTTTAAGGCCCTGATGGTCGTGATAAACCACCTTGCAGTATTATCGGCGCTTTCAGATAAAAAGATATCCTGAAATCGGGGAACGGAAAGAAACATCACGATGCCGAGGAGGGATATAACGACAATAAGCTCAAAAAGGGTGTAGCCTTTTTGACGGGCAAACAGTTTGGCCCGGGTATTTTCGATCATTTGTGGAATGCGCAATACGGGCGCCGGGCGCGGAGACTGCACCGCATCATTCGATTTCCCAGCTGTTGATGTCTTTGTCTTTGCCTTCCCCTCCCGCAACTCCGTCCGCGCCGTAAGAGACAATGTCATAATCGCCGTGAAGACCCGGGGAAAGGTAAATGAAATCGTTTCCCCACGGGTCTTTGGGAACCCGTCCTTTTTCAAGATACCCGCCTTCCCGCCATTTTTGTGAAACAGAGCCGGTTTCGGGCTTGTTTACAAGAGCTTCAAGCCCCTGGTCGGTATCCGGATACATGCCGTTATCGAGCTTGTAAAGCTTCAGGGCGGTTTCTATGCTTTCGATTTGCAGGGCGGCCTTCACCTGTTTGGCTTCTTCCGGACGCCCCATGATTCGAGGAACGATGAGTCCGGCCAGGATTCCGAGAATGACAATGACAACCATCAGCTCTATCAAGGTAAATCCCGACGGGCATTTTTTTCTTTTTTCGATGTTATGGTTCATTATTCATTCCGGTTTACATGCAGCTGTATGAACACACACAGGAAAAGCTCGAACGCACCATTTTAAAATCGGCAGATCCGCCCCCAGACCCGCCGGATTTTGTACCCATATATCCCAAGTCGGTCGGACTTGTCAAATCCCGGACAGGGCATGAAAACTTTTGGATCCGTTACATCACCAGCCGGTTCATTTCAAATATCGGCAGGCAGATGGATATCACAATAAAACCGACCACGACGCCCATCGCCAGGATCATCGCCGGTTCCAGCAGGGACGTCAGTCGCAGGATGGCGGATTCCACCTCATTTTCGAACACGTTCGCCATTTTGTTGAGCATGATTTCCAGGTTGCCGCTTTGTTCCCCCACCTGGATCATTTGGATCGACAGATAGGGAAACGCCTTTGTCGTTTCAAGCGCTTTTCCGAGACCAATGCCTTTTTCGACCTGCTGGGCGGCTTCGGAGACAGCTTCGGCAATCTGCACATTGCCCGAGATGTTTTTAACGATGTCCAGCGATATCATCATGGATACTCCGTTTTCAAGCAGTGAGGCGAGTGTTCGGGAAATTCGCGCGACGGCAAGCTTTTGAGCGAGAATGCCGAATCCGGGGGTGGCGAGCACGGCTCCGTCGATCAAACGGCGGCCCCTTGCATTTTTTTTGGCCATTCTGTAGAGAAGGGAAAGGGCTGTTATCAGAATGAAAATCGTCCACCAGTAGAGCTTGAAAAAATGGCTCACCCCAATCAACATCCTCGTCGGCGCAGGCAGAACCTGGTTCATTTCGCTGAATATGCCGGCGATGCCGGGAACGATGTAGGAAAGAAGAAAAAATAGCACCGCCGCTCCGATAACGGCCATCAGAACGGGATAGGTGAGTGCCGTATGGATTCGGTTTTTCAAATCCTGTTGTCTCTCGGTGATGTCCGCCAGCCTCTCCAGAATGATTTCAAGAGTGCCGGATGTTTCCCCCGCATGGACCATGTTGATATAAAAAGGGGAAAATGAGGCTGGAAATTGAGACATGGCCTCGGAAAAACTTTTCCCTTCGGTAATGGCATCCTTGAGTCCTGCCAATAGTTTTTTCTGTGCGTGGGAGCCGGTTTGGGGAATCAGGGTGTCAATCGCCGACAGGAGCGGAAATCCGGCACCGACCAGGGTCGATAACTGCCGCGTCATCATCGCGATTTCAGAGGGCCTGACACGGCCGAGCCAATGCATAAAGGAGAAAGAAAAAGCCTCTTTTTTGATGGAGGCGTTCGTGGTTTCCGTGATCGAAACTGGAAATATTCCAGACGCCCGAAGTTTTTGCCGGGCCGCATAGGCGCTTTCAGCGTCGATTATTCCGGCGGTGGATTTTCCTTTTTTGTCCAGTGCCTTGTAGTCATAAACCGGCATGTCTGCTTTTTCCCGGCCGTCTGCCTTGGTTCACATCGGTATCAATGCAAAGGGCTCCGGTCCGCTGGTTTTCCGTTTCTTCAGAAAAGGCTTCCGTATGCGTGGGTGCTTTCATAGCGGCGGCTCATCGCATTCGTCTCAAACACACAGAAAAGAATCCATCCATTTCGTGTCGATGTGGAAACGTCCTGAGGCAGCCCGACGCATCCACGGCGGTTCCTATCTTTTCGGAAAGCCACGACACGGGGTTCACTATAGCAAACGATGGATGTCGATACAAAAATATTTTTACCACTTCCTCGTTTTCCTCGGGCTCCATACTGCATACGGCATATACCAGGATGCCGTCTGATTTCACCGTCAGGGCGAGGGTCTCCAGGAATTTGATCTGTTTTGCCCGGTTCCCCCGAATGCTCTCGGATGTTGCGCGCCATTTGCTATCCGGATTTCTTCGAAGAACCCCCAGGCCTGAACACGGGGCATCGAGCAGGACCCGGTCAAAGGCCCGGAAAAATTTTTTTCCGAAAGAGTCGTGCAGATTATGGACCATGGTCGAGACGTTGACGATCCGGATGCGGTCCATTTCAGCTCTGAGGCGTGTAAGTTTTTCTTCGCTTACGTCCAGGGCGACAATCCGTCCCCGGTTTTGCATCATCTGGCCGATATGACCGGTTTTGCCACCCAGTCCCGCGCAGGCATCCAGCACCGTTTCCCCCGGTTTTGGATTTAAAAGGTAACAAACCAGTTGTGCGGCCTCATCTTGAACCTGAAACCATCCCTTGATGAAAGCCTGCATTTTAGAGATAGGCACGGATGGATGAAAAAAGCGGATGCCCTCGGGCGAAAAGCGCGAGGGAACGGCGCTTTCCACCTCCCGGGAGAGGGATTCAAGCAATTGCGGGCGGGTGCACAAAAGGGTATTGGTCCGGATGGATATGGGGGGAACGGCGTTGATCGAATCGCAAAGCCGTGCGGTCTCTTCAATGCCGAAGCGGGCCAGCCATCGCCTGATCAGCCATGTTGGAAAAGATTTGGTTACGGCCAAGGCCGTTTCAGGGTCTTTTTCCGTGTCCGGGAATGCAATGCCGCCGTGTTTTCCGGCGGCTGTCCGCAAAACCGCATTGACAAACCGAACCACCCAGGGAGGAGCAATCCGTTTGGTCATTTCAACGGTTGTATGGACGGCTGCCGGGTTTGGCACTCTGTCGAGAAAACTCATTTGAAAGAGGCCGATCCGAATCGCATTGAGTACGGCGGGTTCGATCCTTTCCATGCGGATGCGGGAGCACTCGGCGATCATCCAGTCCAGTCGGCTGCGCCATCTTAAAACACCGTAAACCAGTGCATAAAGAAGCGCCATGTCTTTCTTCGAAAACAAAGCACCGTCGCCGATCGTTCTGCTGAGAATATCGTCGAGGGTTTGGCGGCCGGCGTCCACTGCATTGAGAACCTGCAGCGCGGTTTTTCTTGGATCAGAAGATTGCATAAGACCAAAAAATGCTCACAACCTGCCGGGTATGCTCCGCTTTTTCGTCAACCTGCCCTTTGCCCCCCAGCCTGATCCAGGGATTTGAAACAGCTTCTGACCTGGTGGTCGTCATCTGAGCACAGTGCCGACGGGAAGGCGATATCCCCGCAAAAAATCTTCCGTCTTGAGGCGCTTTCCGGATGGACCCTGAATTTCGACAACCGATATCACGCCGTCTCCGGCGGCGATGCGCAGTTCATCGGCAAAACCTCTGATCACCGTGCCCGGCGGAGCTTTTTCGTCGATGGAAAGAGCCTTCGCCCGTAGAATCTTCAATTGCTTCTTTTCGTGAAACGTAAAGGCTTGGGGCCAGGGTGTCATCCCGCGGATAAAGGCCTCGATTTTTGGAGCCGGCAGCCTCCAGTCGATCCGCCCATCCTCTTTCCGCAGCATCGGAGCATAGGTCGCACGGCTGTGATCCTGGGGGATGGGCGTTATCCGTCCCCTTTCCAGCCCCTTCAATGTCTGAATCAGAATGTCTGCACCGATTTTGGCCAGCCGATCATGGAGAGTCGCCGACGTGTCGTCGGGCAGTATGGATACCCTTGTGGACATCAGGATATCTCCCGTATCCAGTCCTTCATCCATCCGGATGGAAGTGATTCCGGTTTCCTTCTCGCCGTTGATGAGGGCCCATTGTATGGGGGCAGGCCCGCGGTACTTCGGCAGCAGGGAGGCATGGATGTTAACGGCACCAATCCGCGGCGAACATAGAAAAGGATTTGGAAGAATCTGGCCGAAGGCCACAACGACCAGTGCGTCCGGTTTCAAACGGTGTATTCTATCGAAAATCTCGTGGCTTTTAATCGAAGATGGTTGCAGTATTTCAATTCCGAGGCGACCGGCCGCGATTTTGACGGGTGGAATGGAAACTTTGCGGCCCCTTCCCTTGGGGCGATCGGGCTGTGTGACTGCCAGAAGGATATGGTAGCCGCTGTGTACAAGCGCCTCCAGAGAGGGAACCGAAAATTCCGGAGTTCCCATAAATACGATGGTCATCTGTTGGTTCACTTTTCCCGAAGCTTCTTTTTGATGTGACGTCTGTAAATCTCCCTTTTTAACGCACTGATGCGGTCGATAAACAATTTACCCTGGAGATGATCGATTTCATGCTGCAGCACGATGGCCAGAAGCCCTTCGGCTTCTATCCTCACAGGTTTTCCGTTCCGGTCTATTCCTTCCACCAGAATCTTGGCCGCGCGTTTGACGTTTGAACGAAAATCCGGCACGCTCAGGCAGCCTTCGTCTTCAGAAAGCATCTCCCCGCTGCTGGAAATAATTCTGGGGTTTATCAGCACATTCAGCGATCGTTTCTCGGATCTGGGAGATATGTCATAAACGAGGATGCTTCTATCGAAACCGACCTGGATAGCCGCCAGCCCGACACCCGGTGCGGCATACATCGTAGCGGCCATATCGTCGATGATCCGATTGGTTTGTTCGTTGATATTTTCTACGGGTTTTACGGATTTTGTAAGAAAAGGGTTCGGATATGTCAGGATATCGAGTATTGCCATACAACTTACTCCGATCAACGGGGATTACAGGATCCACTGAACCAAATCGAACATACACCCTTTTTCCCTGGAGGCTGTTTCAAAACCGCGTCTGAGGCCCGATGGCTGCGTTGCAGGTTTCCTCAAAATGCTCACAACCTGCCGGGTATGCTCCGCTTTTTCGTCAATCTGCACCTTGTCCTCCAACCGGATCCAAGGTTTTGAAACGGCTGCTAAGTCTTTCCATGATCCGGTGACCCTTGTCCATAGGATACATGCCATATGTTTACCCCCATGATGATCGCCGATACGATTCCGACGGCAATGACAGGAAACATAAGGATCGCATGGGTCGCCAGCGTATAGCCAAAGGCGTCTTTCGCCGGCACGCCAAACAGCGCCAATGCGAAAACGCCGCCTGCTTCCCAGAGCCCCCAAAAGCCGGGAACCGACGGCAGGGCGACGAAAAAGCAGACGATCGCCAGAACAGCCGATATTTCCAAAAACGAAAGCGCAATCCCCGGACACCCGAAGGTCATGATGTAAAGAGCCAGGGCCTGAAGGCCCCAGATCGCCAGAGAAAGCCCGAAGCAGGTGATTATTTTCTTGGGATATTTTGCCAGGGAAAACCCCTCGGCAATATTTTCGATCATTTGCACGGCAGGGGCGAAAACCTTTTCGACCAATTTCCTTCTATATATTTCTCCGATAAAAAAAAATCGCATCGGCATCCTGAGCGTCGATCTTTTGACTGCGTTGCGAAATGTGTCGTTATTGAGCAGAACCATGACGGCTATCATCGTCAGGGACAAAGTGATCATACCGGTGCCTGCGGCATCGATATCCTGCCTGTCGATCCGGTGCTCTCCAAACGCGATGCTGAAGGCCGGATCGATTCGGACAAACATCATGACGAGGGCAAATATTCCCAGAATCAAAATAATATCGAAGACCCTTTCCGCAGCTACCGTAGCAAGGCCCCTGGAAAAGGGAACCCGGTCGCTTTTTTTCAACAAGATCGGTCTGGCGATTTCTCCGACCCGGCCCGGAAGAACGCAATTTATCATGAAGCCGATCATCAAGGGATGAAACAAGCGCCAGAAGCCGATCCGGTTCGTCGAGGCCAAGATGACCTGCCATCGTAAAACCCGCAAAAAAAAATTCGACAGACCGACAAGCAAAGATGGGATAATCCATATATAGTCAATCGATTCCATATATTCGATGAGATCTTTTATTGGAACATTCTTAATGGCGAAATAAAACGTCGCCGTTGAGACGACGATCCCGAAAATGAAAGAGAGTGCAGCCTTTTTTTTCATGTATTCCGATCGGATAGAATCGAACGGGCCTTTTCAGCATCCCTTTGAATTTGTTCGGAAAGCAGTGTAACGCTGCAAAATTTTTCTTCGTCCCTCAACCGTTCAATAAAATTCACACGGATCTTTTCTCCATAAATACTGTCTCTGAAATCAAAAATGTGAACCTCCACGGTAAACACGTGGTCATCGAAGGTGGGACTGTAACCAATATTTGCGACCCCTTTAAATTTTTTTCCCAGGCATTCGATCGTTACCGCGTAAACGCCGGTTTTCGGGCAGAGTTCGTCCTGCAGTCGGATATTGGCCGTCGGGAACCCGAGCAGCTTTGCTCCCCGATCCCGTCCTTTGGTGACGATCCCCCTGATCTGATAGAAGCGACCCAATAGCCGGCTTGCTTCGGTGAGTCTTCCATCGGCCACAAGCTCTCTGATCCGGGTGCTGCTGATCCTGCCGGCTCCATTGTCCCTCTCTATCCAGTCGATGATGACCACATCGAAACCAAGCGGTCCGGCCAACTCCTTAAGGAGATCTACATTCCCCTCCCTGTTCTTCCCGAAGGTATAATCTTGTCCTACGACCACGGCTTTCATGCCGATGCGCTTGACCAGAAGCTCCTCGATAAATTTTCTGGCGGTCATTGAAGCAAATTTGTGATCAAAGGGTACGCAGACAAGTACGTCGACTCCCGTGTTGGAGATGAGTTCGATTTTCTGCTCGTAAAGGGTGATCAGGGGCGGATGTCCGTTTTGTTTCAGCACTCGAATGGGATGGGGTTCAAAAGTCATTGCGATGGATGTGCCGCCGAGAGATCCGGCTTTTTCAATGACCTTGCGAAAAAGCTTCTGATGCCCAATATGCACACCGTCGAAATTGCCGATGGTAATAACCGCATTCGGGAACGGTTTTTTAATTTTATCAATTTGATCGATCAGTTCCATTTATTTCCATCCAATCCCTTTTAAAAACTTGACAATAAAATAAAGTTTAATATATTAAATATTTTTTAGATAAAAGCAACCCTTTTAAACATCTGTATCGCCGAAGTGGCGGAATTGGTAGACGCGCTAGGTTCAGGGTCTAGTGGAAGAATTTCCGTGGGAGTTCGAGTCTCCCCTTCGGCACCATAGAAGAGAAAGAGCCGTAATCTTAAGTGGTTACGGCTCTTTATTGTCTGACAGGGTGTGCCTGGGGTGTGGGTAGGTTCATGGAAAAGCCCAAAAAGGGGCAGATCGATCCCCTCATCCAAACCCACTCCCCGGTGGGGGAGCGGGGAGGGTGAGGGGGCGTGCTCCTGAAGAAATTGAGAAGTTACCGAAGAAAGGCCCAAGGACGGCGTATATCGTTAATGGTCCTTCAAAACATGAAACAGGCGGTGCCGGAGATTGCCAGGGCGACACGTAAGGAAGCCGTTTTCGGGAGATGACGGCACATAAATATTCGGGCTTCCCTACTACAGTCGATCAATACCGTTTTCCACTTTTTCGGCCTCCGCCTCCCCCGCCTGGACCGCCTCGACCGGGACCGCCCCGACCAGGACCACGGGAAAAGCCTGAACCATCGCGCCGACCGAATCCACCGTCGCGTTCCGTTTTCGCCCTTGCTTCATTCACGGTGATTTTCTTTCCGCTGAGTTCTCCGCCGTTAAATTGTTCGATGGCCTGACGGGCGGCATCCTCGGTTTCCATTTCTACAAACCCGAATCCTTTGCTCTGATTGGAGTACCTGTCCCTGATGATCGTTACCGATACCACGTTGCCGACCGAAGAAAAATTGTGATTAAGATCTTGTTCTGTGACTTCGCTCGATAAATTTCCGACGTACAGCCTCTTGTTCATGGATTGATCCTTTCCTGATTGGAGTTCAACCGGACCCCTCTGGGTTGGTGATTTCGCGCGAGGCTAAAACGCCGACGGGTGCGAGTCCGGAAGTACATGGAAGTGGGGCACCCCACCAGGTTGGTATAGCGGGTGCCCGGTTCAAAAGGTAGGTTTACAGTGCCTTCACATTTTCTGCGGAAGGGCCTTTGGGTCCGTTGTGAATATCAAAGCTAACAGACTGACCCTCTGCAAGGGTTCTAAAACCACTGTCTTGAATGGCGCTGAAGTGTACGAATACATCCCTGCCGTCTTCGGCTTCGATGAAGCCGTAGCCTTTGCGCTCATTGAACCATTTGACTTTGCCTTGCGTCATCGCTTTTCATCCTCCTTTCTTAAATTTATCAAAGGGAGGACTACGACGGCGTAAATAACCGCTGCGCCTCGCGGCGGATGTGGCGGTTTCGATCTGCACTTCAAAATGTTTTCATCCAGCCTTTGGTGCATCATGTCCCTAAAGGGATTTTTTGATGTATTCTATTTTCTATAGTCCCATAAAGTATTCGGGTCAAGCAGAATTATTTCCGCCTGCCTGTCTATAGTAAATTCATAAGCATTCACAGGTTCAGCGTTCACCGGTAGGGCTATTTTGCGGGATTCGGGTTTTCTGTGAACTCTGAATCTCTGAGCCCCTGAGCGTTTGGGTAAATTCAAACGACATCCACTTTGCGTGTCCGAAGGAAAAACGACAGAACAAGGCAGATGACGATGCCGATCAGACAGGCTGAAAAAGCGATTTTGAATCCGGACAGGGCGTACAGATCGCCCGTTCGTTCGGTCCGATCCAGAATAGCGCCTGTGAGAACCTGAAAAGCTGCAACACCCAAAAAAGGCGCCGGATTCAATATGCCGGAGGTCAGGCCCATCATTTCCGCTGGCGTGATTTCCCGCACAATTCCCCAGAGTGTGCTGATGAAACCGCCGGTCGCAACTCCCATGACCATCATATTCAGGGAAAGGCCGACTATTCCCAGCTCACTGTAAAAAAAAATAATTCCAATCCAGCTGAGGGTATATGCGGACAAGATTGCGATCAGCGTATTTCCCTTGTTCAGCGAAAACCGGTCGGCGATCCATCCGAGCAGGGGAGCGCCGATGATCACGCCTGCCGGAATCAACATGTTCAATTTGCTGGCGAAGATGCGTTCGATTCCGAAAACCGTCATCAGAAACGGCGTTGCCCACAATCCCTGCAGGGTCACCAGTGTTCCATAAGTACCGAAAAAAATTATTGAAATGGTCCAAAACTGCCGTGATCCGAGAATCCGGGAGGCTTTTGCCCTGGAATCCGGCGGTATCCCGGAAGACCCGGGTGTTTCGGGAGAAACGGGTTCTCGCAGAGATGCGCCATTTCGGGTGAACAACCACACGATACCGGCCAGCCCCAGCGTTATTGCCCCGATCAGAAAAAAGGTGGCCCGCCATCCCCAGGAGTCTGCCGCCCAGGCCAGCGGCGTGGTAGCAATTACAGCGCCGAAATTGCCCACGGACATGAGCAGGCCGATCATGGTGGAAAATTCTTTTGTTTTAAACCAGAGCGAGATCGCTTTGATCGCCGGAACGTAAACACCGCCAACTCCGAATCCGATCAGCGCGCGTCCGACCGATGCCCAGCCGATATTCGGCGCCATGCCGAAAATAAAACATCCTGCTGCGGCCAGCAGGGACCAGAAGCTGATCACCTTCAGGGGGTTTATCCGGTCCGCAAGGTGGCCGACAAGCGGTTGTTCGACGGCATACAGGTAGAAATACATGGACGACATGAAGCCCAGCGCCGTCGCGTTGGTATGAAAGGCATCCAGAAGGTCCGAAGCGATGACCGAGGTGGAAACCCGGTGAAAATAAACAAAGAAATACACCACACAGATAACAAAAAAAACCGTCCGACGGTGTGGTTCGGGATATGGTACGACCTCTTTCAAATTTTACCCTTTCGGCACGCATGGACGTACCACACCCTTTGATTCAGTTTTTTTCGACGGACAATGACCGCGTGCCGGCGGCTGCCGTTCGAATCCAGAAAAAGGGGGGGAGTCGATGAATAAATACCGGCAGTGCTTACTGCAATGGTGTCTGCCCGGCCGTTAATTCTATTGGGCCGGATTTCAAAAAACCGTCGATCACCACTTTCCCACTTTTCCTGCCTGGAAGTTCGCCAGTGCCGGGTAAGAGCAAGTAATAATCCCCACGATGATAATAAAATAACCGGTAATTTTTCCTATGCCTGCCGGTTTTCCGAGCGCTAATGTCAGAAAGAATAAGAAAAAGCAAATGGACCAGCATAACCACAGGAATGCGAACTGGGGGACCTTCGGCAATTTTGAACCCAGCAGATTCATCCATCCGAGGAATAAAAGAAAAAGACATATGGACATTGGTAAACAATACCAGCCTAAAGCCGAAAAGTTGCCCTTTGATTCCGCCGGGAACACGCTTAAGACGAGACTCCAGCCGTCGAACGCAATCAACAGGTAAGCGAGGGAAAAGGTAAGACAGGTCGCAGCGACAGTATTGGAGACGGTTTCCCCGAATCCGCTATACATGTCTTTTCCGGCAATATACAGTGCCATAACGGTAATCAGCGTGCCGCCCAAAAAGTTGAAAGCCGCAACCCCCGCCACATTCGATACGATGCCCAACAGAAATAAACCATTGACAAATAACAGCCCTCCCACCAGATACAAAATAATGTATACCATAGCTCTCCTCCTTAAGGTTATAACAGTTTCATGGAATCCTGAAAATTGCAAAACCTCGGAACCGCACTTCAAAAACGGTATGCACTCCCCCCCGAGACTGCACCTTCGCATCCTTATTCTATCCCATAGAAAACTCCTTTCGTCATGAGGTTAAAAAGGTACGGCACCGATAGAAAGCCGACGTTTAGAAAGTGGTGGATTGAGCTATAGCCTTCGCTATTCCGCATCGTGTAAACCGAATGATACCTTCTCTGGTATTCGATTTAAAATTTTAGTTTGAAAAGTTGCAACGGTGTTTGAAGGCACTGAAGCGGATTTCTCCGATTCACTATAAAGCATGCAGCTTGGAAAGTCGCTTTTGTAAAGATACAAATCGCTTTTCAATGGCTCTATTTTACAGATGGAGATGGTTGTGAATTCTCTTTCGAGTGAGCCGCCGGGGGCAGGCAGGCAATCCCCCTTAATTTTAGCCTTTTTAGCAGAGAAGAAACATGCCGTCAATATCAATCTTGCACGTCAATTTTTCTGAATGTAATGTGGCAAAGGATTGTGTGGAACAGGCCGGTGAAGGGAGCCCGCCGTTGTCAGTCGGAATGGAAATGTGTTAAAGAAAATACACTGTCAAATTTAACATGGTGTTTAAATTGAACAGTTGACGCACGGCTGACCGAAGACGCTTTATGCTCGCCATGGCCGCTACGGACGGGGCATTTCGGGTTCCGTGCCTGATACGGGGGAATCCAGGGCTTTTGTGGATTATTGGGTTGATACGAATAATGCCGTTATGTGTGGAATGAATCCCTTATTTTCTGGCCCGATTTTTGAATGGTTTTTAAAAGCAACCGAAAAAGAAATTCAGGAATCAACCAGTTCAACAACAAGGAGGAATCTATGCCGGAACAGAACAGAAAGCTTTTGTTTGTCATTTCCAAGGGATTTGAGAAAGCCGGAGGTGCCACCCGATCCGTGCAGTTTGCCGCCATCGCCGCAGAAACCGGCCATCAGGTAGAGGTTTTTCTCATCGACGATGCGATCCACTGGGCCCAGCTCGGCATGGCCGAGGGGATTCGTTCGTCTACCGGCGAACACATGAAAGACCTTATCGATAAGCTGGTAAGCACCAAAACCATCATTCACGTGTGTAAGGCGTGCGCCGATAAAAGGCTGGTTTCTCCGGATGAACTCGTGGAAGGCGCCAGGATTTCAGGGGCGGGAGTCCTCGTAGAAATGATGGCCGATCCCAACTATAAGGTCTTTACTTTTTAACTGTTATAAAAAACCCGGGTATTTTTTCGCTCAGCCATGGCGTTTGAGCGACCCCCTCATCCAAACCCTCTCCTGAGGGGCGTGGTGAGGGGGAAGTGATCCTGGAAATATTGAGAAGTTGCAGGTCCACCTTTTTATCCTGCAGGGGCCGGCGAAACATGACAGGCTGCGCCCGGAACCGTTGTTCCACCATATGTGCGACGGGCCGGATCAGCATCTTCAAGGGCGAGGGCTGCCGTGTTTTTTTCATAAAAAGAATGCGGCTCGTATGTCCAGCCGGCTGCCAGCCGGTTTTCTTCCCTTTTTAATTTGCATAACAGGTATCTTCCTGCCAACGGCGCAATGATTTTCGTTTTCCATCCGAATGAATGATAGATGTCCTGAAGGAGTGAATCCAACGAGTTAGATATATGCCGGTTGTCGCGATACCACTTCCTCATTGCCCATACGGCGCCTGCGAAGTCGCTTCGGAGCTGCCTCGCTTCATTTGCGAAGCGATTTCTGATTCGGCGGTCCGGGGTATCCTTGTATTTTTTCCAGCCGGCCAATACCGTTTTGATCAATCGGGCGAGGCTGGGGCCGTTGACTTCGAAATCCCGTTGAAATGCCTCGAGAAGGAACCGCTCTTCCTGCCCGTTATGAATATATCGATGTCGGTAGTTGAAACGAAACTGGCCATGGGCGTCTGCGGGTGAAAATTCTGATTCGGGAAGAATCGTCCCCGCCCTCTTATGCTCTTCATACAGCGGTGTGCCCGGATTGGGAGTATACAGCATGAACTGGTGAAAATCCGTCCCGTGACTGATCGCATAATCGATGATCCGGTCCATGTTTTCAGGGGTATGGTTTTCCATGCCGATAATCGATGATCCCAACACCCGGATGCCGTGGGACTGCAGCAGATTCACCAGTGACGGCGTATCGACATCATGGAGTTTCCGGTACTGACTGCCCTCGCCCTCCATGCCCATCCATACCCAGCTGATTCCAAGCCCGACGAGCTGTTCGATGGAATAGGACTGGAGCACCCGGGCCGAACTGAAAACGCTCATGGTCCAGCTTTTCCCATTTTGCTCCATTAATTCCAGCAACCTCAAGGCTCTTTTCCGGTGGAGAAGAAAATTTTCGTCCAGCACGAAAAACGATTTCACCCGGAGCTTTTTTTCAAGTTGAACCATCACCGCATACAGTTCGTCTCCGGTTTCGTAAAAATTGATGAACTTGCCTTTGCCGCCGAACAGCGCCGAAGTGGAGCAAAAATTACACCCCACGGGGCAGCCGGTAGACGGGATCAGGATGGCGGCCGTGTCTCCGGGTTTTTCGCTGAGGGTAAGGCCCATGATTCGGGATCCGAAGGCGGAATATGCCATCGGGTGTCTTATCGGTGCATCTGTTTTCTGCCCAAGATACGATCGAAACCATGTAACACCGTCTCCTTTGACAATATGATCCGCATCGATGCGTCGATGGATATCTCCCAGATTGGCGATATGTCCGCCGACCACAATCGTCGCTTTTGGCAGGCGCTCCCGGACAAGTTCACACATTTTTTTTACTTTCGCCACATTCGGGATAATCGAACTGATTCCCACGATATCATAGACATGTTGATCCAGTTCATGGACAAAGCGGTCGAGGGCAGGAAAATCGAGGAGAGTGCAGGGTGCGTCGATATTGGATTGAAGCAGCATCAACCCAAAGGATCTATGAAACATGCGAAGCGAAAAACCGCCCTGGACCCGCGTAACCTGATTGTGATAAAGCTCCATCGGGTTTATTTTTCGACTTCCGAATTCATCGTCTTGTGCATAGGGCCCGAACACGCTCGACAGCAGGACCCTGGCGCTCGTGCCGAGCGGATGAGCAGGTGATGTAGGCATATATTTTCTCCTAGGATGCATGATGGGTTGATTTTTAATGAAAACTGATGGAAGGTTTTATTTGGGGGATTTTATTAGAATTGATTCGGGAAATGCAATATCATCACGTGATTTTACAAATTTTTTACAAACCAAACGGCTGGTTATAGAAAACAGCCGAATTTTGTAACAGTTGAGAGTTTTTTTAAAGAATTATTACCGAGTTTTCAATTCGCAGGCACCATGATCCGTTCGAGCTGGTTTTTCCACCCGATTTTTATTTTTATATTTTCACTCCTTGCGCTGGGAGTATCCCTTTTCCTCTATATCTACTGGTACATCGAAGCCAGTGCCGGACTCAAAGCGGTTGTGAAAAGATTCAATCTCGATTCCGGACAGGTCCTGGCTCCCCAAACCTGGATGGTGATTTTGGTTCTTTCCCTTCTCGTCGGAATCATCCTGACAGGTATTTTCACCATTTTTGTTTACAATCAAAAAATCTGGCAACTCTACCGCATGCAACACAACTTCATTAACAATTTTACTCACGAACTGAAAACCCCGGTTACGTCTTTGAAGCTATACCTGGAAACATTCTTAAAACACGAACTGTCGCGACAGGATCAAGTCAAGTATACCCGCACCATGATTCAGGATGTAGACAGGCTTATAGAAAATATTAATCGAATTTTAAACCTGGCAAAGATTGAAAGCAAAAGCTACCAGGAAGAGTTTGTTGCTGCGGACCTGGTTCAGGCGGTTGAACGGTTTTATAAAAACAATATCCATCTTTTCCGTGACTGTGAGATCATCATCCGTAATCCATCGGGAGAATCGTTTCCTTACCGTCTCAACCTGTCCTTATTCGAAATGCTTTTGATGAACCTGCTGGTCAATGCCATTACCTATAACGATTCCGGTGCACCCGCGGTCCACATTACATTTTTGAAGCGGCAAGACAAACTGCACATCCGTTTTGAAGACAACGGAATCGGCTTGGAACAATCAGAGCTTAAAAAGATTTTTAAGAAATTTTATCAGGTGGGACATGCGGACAACATGTCGGCACGAGGCAGTGGTTTGGGTCTTTATCTGGTGCAGCACATCGCACGCATTCATAAAGGAAAAGTCCTTGCGGAGAGCAAGGGCAAAGGTAAAGGGTCTGTTTTTACCTTATTCTTTCCTGCATAAAATATGGCGCAAGGATTCGGGATATTGAAAAATTCCGTCAAGAAGAGAATTCTGGTCGTCGAGGATGACGCCCATATCGGCGATGGGTTGAAATTGAATTTGTCCCTTCATGGGTATGAAGTGGATATCGCCGTAAACGGGCCGACGGCAATTCAAAAGTGGAAGACGTGGCTGCCGGATTTGATTGTTTTGGATATCATGCTGCCGGGTATTGACGGATTATCCGTCCTAAAGAGCATCCGCCTCGAGGATGAGCGAATGCCCATTTTAATCCTTTCCGCCAGGAGCGCATCCGAAGATAAAATCGAAGGGTTGACCTGCGGGGTGGATGACTATATGACGAAACCTTTTAACCTCGATGAGTTTTTGTTGAGGGTCGAACGGCTCTTGACCCGGGTTTCCTGGAGCAAAAACAATTCAACTATGGAAAACCTTTGTGCATCGGCGCAAACCTATTCGTTCGGAGGCAATCATATCGATTTCAAATCTTCCTTGGCCGGAGGCAGACATGGACAGTTCCGCCTGACCGAACAGGAGGTGAAGCTCTTGAAACTTTTTATCGCCAATCGGGGCAGGCCGCTTTCGAGAGAGAAGCTCTTGGAAATCGGGTGGGGATACTCCGGCAAAACAAGTACCCGAACGGTTGACAACTTCATGGTCCGGCTTAGAAAATATTTTGAGAAAAACCCCAAAAAGCCGATTTTCTTTAAAAGTCTCCGATCACTGGGATATATTTTTGAGCATGAAAAAGAGTAGCCGGGCTTTGATCGTCGCTTTCCGTGAAATAAATTGCAGATGCCGCAATTTTCTTTTCTGGGGTGCGGCCGGCTTAATTCCCGCATTGCTGTCGCTTATGGCTGTGCTGAACTTTCCGGATGAAGACCTCTTCTGGAACGAACTGCAGAACTTTGCGCATATACCGCTTTTCGGCGTGATCGCGCTGCTGGCGCTCTATCTTTGCAATGCGCTCAATCGGCCGGCTGCACCGCCGATATGGTGTTACGGAGCGGCATTTGTCACCACGATGACAATCGGATTTTTCTCCGAACTGCTCCAGATGCCCGGGCCGAGAGACGCCGATTTCGGCGATTTGATAAAGGACGCGGCAGGGGCGTCTTGTGCGCTGGCCTTTTATGCCACGTATGCCGGGCATCGCTTCGTACCGGTTCATCACCTTCGGCGGTTTTTGATCCGGGCGGCTGTCGTGGGTATTATTGCCTACTTCGTATGGCCGGTGGGACTGGAGGCGGCGACGAAAATCGCACATATGCGTGTTTTTCCTCTTATCTGCGATTTCGAGGGCTTTTTGAGAACACGCCTTATCGAGCATAACGAACATGCCGGATTCAATCGTGTCCGCGTGCCCGTAAAATGGCAGACAAACAAAAGCCGTTATGCAGGCTGTGTCACCTTCGAAGACGGCGCCTATCCAGGGTTCGCTTTCTGCAATATCCGGGCGGACTGGAAGGATTTTAATCGCCTTACTTTTATTGTGTTTTCGAAGGAAAAGCGGTCTGTTGAACTCCACTGCCGCATTCACGATACCCATCACAACAATGAGTACGCCGACCGGTTTAACATCACGCTGACAATCAAGCCGGGCGGCGATACAATCGAGATACCACTTGACCAGGTGGCCGGGGCGCCGGAGGGTCGAACCATGGATATGTCGGCGATCGACTGTATAGGGATTTTCATGGTAAAACCGCTACGCCCCGTTACGCTCTATTTTGATGATTTCAAGCTCGAGCGATAGCCAGTTATATTAGAAACTGTTTCAAAACCTTGGATCCGGTTGGAGGGCAAGGCGCAGGTTGACGAAAAAGCGGAGCATACACGGTAGGTTGGGAGCATTTTAAGAAAACCCGCAACGCAGCCATCGGGCCTCAAACGAGGTTTTGAAGCGGCTTTTAGAAAGAGTGTAGGCATGACACATACCCCCCTGCCCACCGTGCTGCTGTTTCACGACTGGGAGCCACAAAGTCACTACGACTGGCTGCTCGCCGACCCTGCGACATGGGCGCAGCCGGATGAACCCGTCACAACCTTTCGTGTAGCGATTCCCAGCCGTCAATGGGCCAAAGCGTGCGAATGGGACCTGACCCCCCTGCCGCCGCATTCCCGGTTGTACATGGCCTACGAGGGCCCCATCGACGGCAACCGCGGCAGCGTGCGGCGCGTGGATAAGGGAATGTTCGAGGTGGATCAATGGTCCTCGGAGCGTATCGTGATCGATGTGGCGCTGCGTGCATTCACCGGCCGCGTCGAACTGACGCGCCGTGAACCGCAACGCTGGCATGCCGTAGTGCGATGAGCAGGCATATATCACCCCTGCGAGCAGCAGTCCAGGATGGCTGCAGAGGCGAGACGGCAGGCCGAGATCGGCAGCGGTAAGACTATGGAGTGTGAAGGGTCAGCCGCTGGCGCATTCTGTAAATACACCATGCCAAACACACTGGTTGCAGAAAATCTCGGTTTTTTCGGTTACCTCGGGTCTTGCGCCGCCGCTCCCGCCGGCACCGAAGATCACAGCGCCGTTTTTGCGTTCGAATTCATGCGTTTCATATTCATCTTCAGGGTCCTTGACATAGAACACACGACATCCGCAAAAAGGACATTCCATCTGCTGCATATCCGTCTCCTAAAAACGTCTATTAGAAGCTGTTTCAAAACCCGCCAAAGCCGTCACCCCGGCGAAATCCGGTTTCCAAACATATTAAAGGATCTGGATTCCGGCTTGCGCTGGAATGACGGCAGCGGATTTAATAAAATTGACTCAAATGTAAATATTTACATGAAACGTGAAACGATATACTAGTCGACTTTGAAAAAGGCCTTGGGTTTTGCCCCGCAAACCGGACAACTTTCGGGTGGCTCTTTCTCGCAGGTATAGCCGCAGACGGAGCAGATGAAATAATCCACATCATCCAATTTTTCCAGATTGTCCAGGGCGTTGCGGTAAAGATCGGCATGGATTTTTTCCACCGCGTTGGCGTAGGTAAAGCTATATTCGGCAGCCTTATTGCCTTCCACCTTCGCTTCTTCGATCATCTGCGGATACATGCTTTTGTATTCGTGGGTTTCGCCCGCGATAGCATCCTTGAGGTTTTCAACCGTACTTTTGACTTTACCCAGGGTCTTCAGGTGTGAATGGGCATGCACGGTTTCAGCTTCCGCTGCGGCCCGGAACAGTTTGGCGACCTGGAGGTAACCGTCTTTTTCAGCCTTTTTCGCATAGGCAAGGTATTTCCGGTTGGCCTGTGATTCACCGGCGAACGCATCCATCAAATTTTTCTCGGTTTTACTCATTTATATCCCCTTTCTATCACATTGTTTTCTTGGGTATGCAGGTAACCCGTTTTTTTAATTTTCTCCCGATCTTATTAACCGTCTCATGATTTTCTATTATTCCGTCATTTTGGTCACGCATTCCTGACCTGGCCGTGCGGGATAAACTCCAGCCGGAATCGAAACGGTTTCTGGATGCCGGACCAAAGCCTGCCTTGGGTTTCATCCGGGGTCCGGCATGACAAGAGAACTTTATACTTCCAAATTAGTCAAAATTCATGCCATAACGATCAAAAATGTCGATTTTTTAATATGTATATGAAATCAATCCGTTAAAACGCTCATATTGCATCGAATGGATAGGCGGCGTTGCATCTCAAGAACGACATGGGACACATGTGTCTCATGAAACGGCTTCCATGCATTTTTCTTGATACGCCTGCGGTGTATTTGGTAAGAAAAATTCCCATATCGAACCGCTCCATCAAAAGGATCCGGATGAACGAATCTGTTGTCATGAAACCTCAAGCCGTAAAGAGCTTTCGAAAAAGCCTCCTCCGGTGGTATGAACGCCATCACCGAGCGCTTCCCTGGCGTGGCTTGCAGCATGATCCCTACGCCGTATGGGTGTCCGAAGTCATGCTCCAGCAGACCCGGGTTCAGAGCGTGGTGCCTTTTTTTGAAAGGTTTTTGAAAACCTTTCCGGACATAGTGCATCTGGCCCGGGCCGACCTGCAGGACGTGCTGCTTGCCTGGGAGGGGATGGGATATTATGCACGGGCACGCAACCTTCATCAGGCGGCAAAAATAGTCGTCTCCCGGTACGGCGGCAAACTGCCGGCTTCTTTCATCGACTTTTACAAGTTGCCCGGTGTGGGGGATTACATTTCGTCTGCGGTGATGAGCATCGCCTTTCAACAGCCCTATGCGGTGGTGGACGGCAATGTCAAACGGGTGCTTGCGCGGCTGTTTGAGCTGGATTGGCCGCTCAACTCGGCGGCTTCTCATAAGCGTTTCAAAGGCATGGCCGAGATCTTGCTGGATCCCGAGGTTCCGGGTATTTTCAATCAGGCGGTCATGGAATTGGGAGCCGTTGTCTGCGCGATCAAGCATCCCTTATGTCGCCTGTGTCCTGGGCGGACATGGTGCCGGGCGTTTTTATCGGACCGGACGGATGTATACCCCCGGCGTATCCAGCGCAACCCCCTTCCGGAGCACCGGATTGCGGTGGGAGTAGTGTTCAAAAACGGACGGGTTCTAATCACCCGTCGAAAACCCGAGGGATTGCTCGGCGGGTTGTGGGAGTTTCCCGGAGGAAAGGTACAAGCGGATGAGGACGCGGAAACGGCATGCATCCGGGAAATTAAAGAGGAAGTCAACCTGGTGGTTGCGGTGGAAAAGCCTTTTGCAAAGGTCAAGCACGCGTATACCCATTTTAAGATCGTGATGGATGTCTTCCTGTGCCGGATGGTTTCAGGGAGCGTCCATTTAAAGGGTCCGGTCGATTATCGCTGGGCAGGGCCGGATGACCTGCTACGATTCCCATTTCCCGGTGCCAATCGAAAATTTATTCCGCAGCTTCTTGGACAATGGTCCGCCTGACCAGCCCTGCGGTCGCCAATTCCTATTTTCCCAGGAGCCGATGACATTCGTCGATATATCCGGCTGCGCCGGGTGAGAAAGGAAATTTATTGAAAAACGAAAGGGCGGTTCTGTAGTCGCCTCTATTCATCCAGTTGATTCCCTGGCAGACGGTTAGCAGGTCGCTGTCCGGAAACCGATTCAGTCCCTCGGCAAGTATGGCCGTCGATTTTTCGAAGTCGCGGCGCATCTGGTAGATCATGCCCAGGCCCAGATAGGCGCGCCGGTTTGGAAAATAGCCCAGGGATCGGCGGTACAGGCTTTCGGCAATGACTTCTTTCCCCTTGATGGCTGCTATGGCGGCGTAATCTCCGTGGCTGAAGGTCATTGCGAGCCTGGAGAGAAAATCGGCATGCAGCCCGCGGAAATCCTCCCGATCGACAAGGTCGATCTGCTCGACAAACTTGGGAAGTTTTTCATAGAATCCGGCCCTAAGCCTCCGGCCGAAATCCAGAATCTGATCTTGGGAAAGATGCGGATCGGTTTGAAAGTACATAATATCCTCGATCCGCTCCAGCCAGATATCATCGGTGGCGTGATTCCTTTTTTTGAAATCCTGATAAAGAGCGGTTCCCGGAAATACATCAAGAATATAGAAAATCGCACCCAGTGGTTTGATCTGGTCCATAAGATCGATTGATTGCTCTATGGTTTTAAGGGTTTCCCCCGGACTACCATAGATGAAATAGGCCCTGGGCATGATGCCGTATGCCCGGGTGAGAGTAAACGCCTCTATCAGGCGCTCGGTTTTTATCGGTTTTCCAAAGAGTTTTCGAATCTTCTCGGAGCCGCTTTCCACCCCGAAGCTGATCTGGATGCAGCCTGCCTTTCGCATCCACGGAAGAATATCCTCGTTTATGTAATCGACATGAGAAATAGCCGCCCAGGTGATACCGAGCTTTTTTTCGATGATTTTATTGCAGATGTCGATGGTTCGGCGGCTGTCGATCGTAAAGGTGTCATCTGAAAAATAAAAAAAAGACACCCCCTTTCGAGCCAGCCGTTCAAGCTGACGGACAAAATACGCCGGTGAATGAAACCGGACGGCCTTTCCCCAGAAACGGGGAGAGCCGCAAAAGGTGCAATTTTTCGGGCATCCCCGCGTTGACGATACGTGCTGGAAAGTGAAAAACCTGGACGGATCCGGTAATCGATCCAGATCCCGGACGGCCTCCGCTTCGGCGGTTTTTACGGGTCCCCCCTGCTTTCTGTAGGCGATGCCGTGTATTGCCTCCGGTTCAACGCCGTCGCCTTTTTCGATCGCTTGTATCAGATGAAAAAAGCCGGTTTCCCCTTCACCGAGGATGACATAGTCGATCTCTTTGAAATGCGTCAGCAGGTGGTGCCACAGGGTGGTCGCGCCGACACCCCCAAAAACGATCTTTACCTGGGGGTTGAGCCCTTTGGCGATGCGGGCGATTTCAATCGCACCCCATCGGTTGGCATGCAAAACGGAAAAGCCGATCACGTCCGGCTTTTTATCCATGAGGACGGCGGAGATGCTATCGGGTGTCCGGCGGAGATCGTGCCAGTTCATGATTTCGGTATCATAGCCGTTTTCCTTCAGCATGGCGGCGACATAGTACAGTCCGATAGGCACGGCTTTGACGTCTTCACTGTCGATTCGATCTTCCAGACAGTACGGGTAGACAAACAGTATCTTCATGTTAGCATCAATCCGATGGCGCTGGGCGGGCGACCGCCAGGCAGACGTGGCCATGAAAGAAACGGCGAACCGGATTCGCCTCGATACCGGAACATTCCAGAAAATGCAGAAGGCCTCCCTCTTTGATGAATCGCTGTCCGTTTCGAAAATGTTCGGCACCTGCAAGTCGCTCCACAAAGGCCAAAAGGACCCCCGAGCCGCCTGCGGACGGCATTGGAACAAAATCCGCGAATACGAGCAGGGCATCGCGTTTTGCCACACGGATCGCCTCGCGGGCGCTGAGGTTTCGAATGGAATCCTTCATCTCATGAAGCGCCATCTGGAATACCACGGCATCGAAAACCTTTTCTCCGAACGGCAGGCGGGACGCATCGCTTCGTATCGGCGCCAGCCATCCGTCCCCCGCGATACAACGCTTTTTTCGGGCCATCCGGATCATTCCACGGGATCTGTCCAGAGCCAGCACATGGAATCCGGAGGCGGCCAGAATGCGGGATTGGGTGCCGGTGCCGCATGCCACTTCGAGAATCAATGCCCCACCTCCGGGCCCGAACCTTTCCCGAAGCAGATCCAATGTCCGGCGCCTGATGGGGGCCAGAAAGGGTTCGATCATCAGGTCATAAACCGATGAGGTTATGCCATAGGGATCTTTGCTCATCCCACACCATCGGCTGAAAGTTGCTAAAGGCGCTGCTTTGGGCATGTTCTTGTAGCAGATACGGCAACGGGCCGTCAACCCGGGCGGGTTGCAGAATTCTGCCGGCAGGCGAGAGCGATAATGTAGGCGCCGGCCGCCGAGACCGCAAGAGTTGAGATGCCGAAGGAAACGGCGATCTGTGCGGCTGCGACGGATGCAAGAACCGATGCGCATCCATTGGAAGTCCAGGCATAGGCTCTTTCGGCGGGCGTCGACAGCAGACACCGCATGCCGAGGGGAAACGGAAATCCGATCGCAACGCCTGCCGGCAGCATGAGCAACGTGGCGAAGATGAAGCGCATGACGGTCGGAGCGCTCAGAAGCCGATGAAGCACGGGTTCCATGCCGACAACCGACAGGCCCATCAGGGCGACAATGCCGATCAGTGCCGGGCGAATCGCCGCGCTTCCCAGATTTCGGCTTGCCATCCCGCCGGCTCCTGAGAAAACGAGAAACGCGGAAAGAACGACCGTGAGGCTGATGATCGGATCACCGAAAAGAAGCGTGAAGGCCTTCAGATAGTAAAGTTCGACAAACATAAAGCCAGCGCCGATGGAGAAAAAATAGACGACCTGGGAAAAGGACGGCCTGGATTCGCGCCTGTAGGTTGCAGCGAGGGGCAAAATGAGAAGAAGTAAAGTGATCAGAAGGGTTTCGACGAAAACGACCCCGACAACCACTTCACCCGACAGGAGCATTCCGTAGAGCCGTTTTCCCGTGATTTGGTATAGGTCTTTGATTCTTGTCCATTTGAGATACCTGCCGAAAAAAGGGCGATCGTCCTCGAGCGGTTTGACATCCAGAAGATACCTGTTGAAAAAGACGTCCTGCGTTCCGGATCCATAGCCGGCAGCCAGGTTGCGGATTTTGATGAAATGAAAGGGCTCGTCGAATACATTAAAGCGATTGGCCTCGTTCGTCGTCATATCGTGGAGAAAAACAAGATCGAAATTCAGTTCTTTGGCGAACTCTTTTACCCGGGTCGTGTCCACAGGGGCCGAGGAGACCACGAGGGTAAACGTGTCCCAACTGCGCAGCAGCGCGAGATGCCTTTCGGGCTGAAACAGCCCACCGGTTCTCAGTACCTCGTAGGCGGTGGCAAAGAGCCGGAGGGAATCTGCGGGTGGCAGATGCAGCCTGCGGGAGATGATGAGATGACTGCACCGGGCGAGATGGCCCATATACGCTGCAAAGGCTTCCTTTGTGAAAAGAAAATCCTGGGTGAGGGCATCGGCTCCGGCCATGGAAGCTCCCCAGCTATCGATGTGAATGACATCAAACTTTTCGTCCGTGCGGGCAAAAAAAGTCCGCGGGTGTTCGTTTACGATGTTAAAGAGGCAGGCCTGTCCCCGCATCATCTCGGCGATTTTCGGGTTTTGCTCCAAGATGGTGATGTGCCGCGCTCCGGACGATACGGCGCAGGGGACGGCGGAGCCGCCGCCGTTTTGCACGATCAGCACACGATCAGGGGTTCGGGCAAGAAAATATCCCAGGTAGGGCAGGGTGTATCGGGGAAAAGCGGTTTGCTTCGAAGAGGCGGCCTCGTAAAATGTCAACTGGCCGTCTCCGTCACGAAACAAGGCCCACTGCCGCGGCAGTCTGTCGGTGAACTTCAGGCTCAATCCGGGAACAAACCGGATATAAGGGCTTTCCACACGATCGATTCTACCCCTTATGGTATGAGTGGTCTCTGAAATGTGCGTGTCCGGAAGGCGGCATATCTGGCTCAATGCTTTATAGGGAGATGGCTCCACCGGTATCGGCTCGAGAATGTTCGAAGCCGTAAGAAAAAGCACGATGGCGGCACCGATGCTGATAACGAGCGGTACGGCTCGGACCGCAATCCTGCGGTGCGGAGAATTCCTTCGATATAAGGCTGCCTTGATCTCTGCGGGCAGAATCAGGATGGCAGGTCCAAATACGGAGGCCATCGCCAGTTTCCCTTCCCCGAAAAAAGGCAGGAGCAGAAACGGCACTGCTGCGCCGCAGGCCGAGCCGAGCATGGTGGCGAAATAGACAGTTCCGGTTTTTTCAGGCGTCGCGCTGTAGGATACCGAAATGAGCAGACCGGTGAAGAAAAAGGGCATCGATAAAAGAAGGTAGGCTGTAAGCAGATACAAACCCTGTATGGGTTCCAGAGGGAGTCTGAAGTAATCGAGCGGCAGACAGGGGAGCAAGATAAGGGCGGCTGTGCCTGAAAGCGCATACAGCCGTATCATCCATGCGGTCGCGTGATCGGTTGAAAACCGTTTGACCGGCGCTTTGTTGAAAGCGTCGAGAATGCTCAGAGCCGTGCCGCTGGCGGCAAATCCGAAAAGCGCGACGCTGATGACCATAAAGGACAGATGGTGCCACTGGCTGATGGAAAAAATTCTGGCGATAAGCACTTCGTAGGAAAGTGAAGCCAGGGAGAGCAGAAATATGGCGGATAGCTGCATAGGCTATGGCTTGTTTCGTTCGAGTGCATGGCCGGTCAGGGGAACAAAAAGCACGCCGGTGATCCCTTTAACCTTATAATCCGTACCTTTTTTGATGACGAGTACAAGGTTCTGGTAGCTGAAGGGGTTGCCCAGGGGCAGCACAAGCCTTCCACCGTCTTTCAATTGGCCGAGAAGGGGCGGCGGAATATGGTCTACCGCGGCCGTGATCATGATGCCGTCGAAAGGTGCTGTTTCCGTCCAGCCGAAATAGCCATCGCCGTGACGGACCTGGACACGACCGAATCCCGTGGACACTAGAAGCTCCGCGGCCTTTTTATAAAGGGATTCCTTGATTTCGATCGTGTAGACCTCTCTGGCGATTCTGGACAAAACGGCCGCCTGATAGCCCGATCCGGTTCCGATCTCCAGGACGCGGTCATTCGGCCCGAGGCCGAGACTCTCTGTCATGAGTGCGACGATGTAAGGCTGGGAAATGGTCTGGCCTTCTCCGATCGGCAGGGGATGGTCGGTATAGGCTTGCCGAACCAGATCCTTCGGTACGAAAAAATGGCGAGGCACGTTGCTGACCGCATCGAGGACCACCGGATCTGAAATGCCCCGAAGCCGGATCTGGTTTTGCACCATCCGCTGCCTGGCTTCTTTGTCCCGTGGGGTGTCCTGGAGGATGTCTGCAAAGGTTGTTTCAGGGGACGGCAGCAAAAACAGAAACAAAAGAATCCATCGTTTCATTTCAGTGCCTTTTTAAAGGCGCCTATCGGTAATTTCCCTTCGGATTTGAAAGGGATCGTCGGCAGGGCCATGATTCCTTTGGCCAGGCGCAACCGGCCGGAAATCGAATAGCTCAAATTTTCCTCGTCTTTCAGGGCCGACAGCCCTTGAATCACATCGAACATGGAGCTGTAAACGGCCACCGGTATGACCACCGATCCGTAAGCGGGAATCTGCGCTTCGGCATTTACAACCCCGGAGGCGATATGTTTACCGAAAAGATTCAGATCGCATTCCATGCTTTTGACTGAAATGGAGGCATCGTTTGGGTTTATCACCCGCAACTGTACTTCGAACGCGGCTTCAAACAAAGTGATTTCCCGGACTGCGAGGTTGACGAGGGTGATATTCGGCGGCTGCAATTGCCGGCCGATTCCCGCACATCCGGCGGCCAGGATGAAAAGCGCAAGACAGGCAGAATGGATCGTTTTCAAGCGATGGGTGGGCATTGGAATTCCTCAACGAGTATAGGAGGGTCGTCAAAGCAACGGCCCTGTTTCAATTTTGGACGACAAGCGAATAGCGGCATAGGCTCAGTCGTCATCCAGCGTTTCAACTTCCGGAATGTAGGGCCTGATGGCGTCCAGTTCGTTGGGCCGAATGGGCCGCCATGCAACCTTATAAACCGGTGTGTGTCCTGCTGCGGTTCCTGGCTCAAATATGGCGACATCCATCCGCGCTGCACCTTGAAAATGGCTTTCGATCCACAGAATGCCCTTTGCTTGAAGAGCGAAATCTCTGCAAATCCTTGTGCCCAGACATTCTGCGCAGGATGTAAAAAATATCCCGCCGGTTTCAGGGCTGGCGACGACGATGATCGGTCTCAGGTGTCTCACCCCGGGCCTGCCCATGGACAGATCGATAATCCGCAGCCGCCAGGCATCACCGCCCGTCTTTTCTGCCGACCTGCGGTTCCTCGGTCCCCTGTGCAGGCGATATATGCCGTCGAAAATGATCACTTCGGCCCCTATTCATGGATACCAGTGCGAATGTTTTCTCTGGATACAAAGCGAATAATGCCGTGCGCGCCAGCATGAAAGATGCCCGACTATAACCGCCTCTATATAAAATGCAATTGCGAATATGGTCAATAAAAGAATCAAAACCGGGATGGATGAGGAAAAGGCGGGTGAGGATATAAGGGGTTGTGGTCGGGAAGACTGGATTTGAACCAGCGACCCCAGCGTCCCGAACGCTGTGCTCTACCAGGCTGAGCCACTTCCCGACGTTATTGTTTTTTTTGTATTCTACTCGAAACGGATTGTCAACAGCTTTCCCTCTCCCAAATCCGGTAAACCGCGCCTTGCCGCCGTTTGCGATAAAGATGCGGCGTTGACCGATGTCAGGAAAAAGGATTCTGTATGATGATCGTCTGATCCCGGCCAGGTCCCACCGACACGATCCAGACCGGGATGCCGGAAAGCTCTTCGATCCGCCGTATATAGCGCCGCGCATTTTGCGGAAGGTCTTCAAACATTCGAACGCCTGAAATATCTTCACTCCATCCCGGAAGGGATTCATAAGCCGGGCGGCAGGCGGCAAGCCGCTTCAGGCTCGCCGGAAACTCATGGATGTTTTTTCCGCCAGCCTCGTAGTGGGTGCAGATTTTTAACGTTTCAAGGCCGCCGAGCACATCCAGTTTGGTGATTGCGATGCCGGTAAGTCCGTTCAGGCGTCCTGAATTGCGAAGCAGTACCATGTCGATCCATCCGCAGCGGCGCCTTCGGCCGGTTGTTGCGCCGAATTCGGCTCCTTTGGCCTGTATGGCATCGCCGGTGCCATCAAGGAGCTCAGTCGGAAAAGGACCGCTTCCCACCCGTGTGGTATAGGCTTTGGCAATGCCGATGACATCGCTGATGTGTGTCGGGCCGACGCCGGCTCCGCAGCAGGCGTTTCCCGCAATGGTGTTGGAAGACGTTACAAAAGGATAAGTTCCGTGGTCGATATCGAGATGGGTGCCCTGTGCCCCTTCAAAAAGGATCTTTTTGCCCTGCCGAACCGCCCTTTCGATCTCAACGGAAATGTCCGCTACATAGGGTTCGAGCTGCTTGGCGTATCCTTTGTATTGCTCGATAATCTGTCCGGCATCGAGGGATTCGCCGCCGAGGTAATTTTTCAGATAGAAATTTTTTTCCTCCAGAATTTCGTGGAGTTTTTCGACAAAAACATCCGGGTCCATGAATTCGACGATGCGGATGCCCCTGCGAGACGCTTTGTCTTCGTATGACGGGCCGATTCCTCTTCCGGTGGTCCCGATCTTTTTCTCTCCTTTTTTGGTTTCACGAGCGAGATCGATCTGCTTGTGATACGGCATGATCAGGTGCGCTTTTTCGCTGATTCTGAGCTGTTGCGGACCGATGTTGATGCCCATGCTTTTCAGGACGGCGATTTCCTGAAGCAGCACTTCCGGATCGATGACCAGTCCGTTGCCGATTATACAGATTTTAGACTGCAGGATACCGGAAGGGACAAGGTGGCTGATGAATTGTCGGCCGTTGACCACCAGGGTGTGTCCGGCATTGTTGCCGCCCTGAAACCGAACCACGATATCCGCATAGGCGGCCAGAAGATCGACGACTTTACCTTTGCCTTCGTCTCCCCATTGCGTTCCGACGATAACAATTGCTGACACGTATTTTTCCTTTAAGGTTTAACCTTGATCGATTCTTTCGACCATCAATGCCGATCATTGCTTTTCCGCAAAAAAACGGACAGGCTGGTCTTACCGTCGAGCCCGGAAAAAATCCTGCATCAGGTTTTTGCATGCCGTTTCGCAGATACCGCCGGTGATGGTCGGTCGATGATTCAACCGGTTATCTGAAGCAAAATCATAGACAGATCCTGCCGCGCCCCACTTCGGGTCCGGGGCCCCGAATACGATGGCCTGCATCCGGGCGTGGATGATCGCGCCCATGCACATGATGCATGGTTCAATCGTAACATAGATGGTCGTATTTAACAATCTGTAGTTGCCGATTCTGCGGGCCGCTTCCCGAAGCGCCAGAATCTCGGCATGGGCGGTTGGATCCGAGAGGGCGATCACCTGGTTGTGCGCCGAAACCAGCACAATTCCGGATTCCAAAACGATGACGGCCCCTATGGGGATTTCGCCTTTTTGACGGGCTGTCAGCGCCTCTTGCAGGGCAAGGGCCATGAATTTTTCATGATCGAACTGCATTTTTTGCGGCACAATACGAAATTTTTTCGGTGGATCTGGTTACATGAAAGTGGCCATCGATTCCCACACAGGGCATATACCCGACAAAAAAGCGGATCGCAACAAATTCCATAGGTACAAACGGGCGGTTCTTCAACATGTAAATCCGCAACAAAAAAATATAAATTTTTTATGTCCATGGCAAAGACGGATGATAAAACCGCTGACATACCCTTTGGGTTCTGCTATAGAATGTCACAGGCACGGTAGGCCGCGTTGATGCCACGGGCGCACGTCGCGTAAATTGGGCTTTGCGCCGCCATGTTTTTCCCCTGTTTGCATAAACCGATTATAACTTTACGAAAGGAGTGTTTTATGGACATCGTCGAAGCCATCAAGGCCCGAAAGAGTATCCGAAAATTCAAATCCGATCCCGTTTCTAAAACTGTGCTCACAGAGATCCTGGCTACAGCCTGCCGGGCGCCTTCGGCCATGAACAGCCAGCCCTGGGAGTTTGTGGTTCTGGGCGGAGAGATTCTGGAAAAGGTCAAACAGGCCAATCTTGCCAAATTGGCTGCCGGCGAGATCCCAGGGTCGGAACATACCGTCGTCGGATGGCAGCGCGATTCGGCTTACTGGAATCGACAGGTCGGCCTCGCCAAGGAACTTTTCAGGTTGATGGATATCGGCCGGGAAGACAAGGAAAAACGGGCCCAATGGACGGCTCGCGGGTTTCGATATTTTGATGCGCCGGCCGCCATCGTCATCGTAAGCGATAAGTCGCTGGCCGAAGTTGCCCCCTTACTCGATTTGGGCGCCGTGATGCAGACGATCTGCCTGGCGGCGCTAAACTACGGCCTGGGAACCTGCATCGAAGATCAGGGAGTCATGTATCCTTCGGTATTAAGGGAAATTGCAGGCATTCCGGAGAGCAAACGGATTGTCATTTCGATCGCCGTCGGGTATCCGGACTGGGATTTTCCGGCCAATCGGATTGAAACCACCCGTGAACTCCTTGAAAACATCACCACCTGGCTCGGTTTTTAAGCTGCGGTTTCAAAATACCGAGCGATCTCCTCACCGCAACCCTCTCCCGCACACATGGGGGAGAGGGCAGGGTGAGGGGAAGCGATCCTGGAAATATTGAGAAGTTACATGCCGAACAATTACCAAAAGCGGATCTCAAGATAAGCCGGGTGTTGACAAGATACGTTTGGTGATTTAAAAAAGTCAAAATTGATACCCGCAACATCTCGCGCCCGTAGCTCAGCCCGGATAGAGCGCCGGACTACGAATCCGTAGGTCGCGTGTTCAAATCACGCCGGGCGCACCAGTAAAAACAAGGGGTTACAGCTTAGATTCTATCATGTCTGTAACCCCTTCTTGATTTTTGTCCCCACTCTGTCCCCACCTAAAAGGCCAAAGCGGTTCTTGACGGTCATGAGCCCGGAAGATCGCCGAACAGGTGGCGGATGAGAAAATCAAAGCCTTAAAAAAAAGTGTCGATAAATTGGAATCCATCTATAATGACCTGACAGTAGAGCAAATAAAAGAAAGAATGATGCTGAAGTAATTATTTCCTCAAGCCCCCGACTGCTCGGAAAAAAGGATTTCATATCGGTCCCTCATACGCTTAACTTTCTTGTTCACGCTATCTTTGTCACGTCTGAACATTCGCGCCACCTCCGCCTGGCTGAAACCAAATATACAGACAAGAAGGAAATATTTCTGATCCTCTGTAAACCTGTCCGGCTTCGTTGCCTTGACACCCTCCCGGCGAGCGTCCAGCGCCTCGATGATCCGCTCCAACTGTTCCACCGCCTGCTTGTACATGCAGACGATGGTATTCTCCTTGACTCCAAACCGTTCGGCCAACTCTTTGCATGGGGTCTTATGGAAAAACCTCTCTACGAAGATCACAGTCTTTCTTAGCCTCAATTCTTCGGTGTTCCAGGGCACCACATCCTTGTCGGAAAAATGGTCAAGCTGCTGGTCCTCAAGTTCTGAAAAATGCACTTCCTGACTTTTAGGATAACACACAATTTTATCCGCCTGGTGCCGCTCCATCACCCGATTATCGGCCCACAGGATGGCATTTACAGCATCACATGGCTTTTTACACTGGCCGCGCTTAGGGCATGTATCGCACGCATTATTTTTCATGGACACCTCCTATTTTTTTGCGGCCGGTGCTGCCGGCGACTGATAGTCATCCCCCCCTTCAACCGAGTTCATATTTTCAAGCTGTCTGATCTCATTCACGGATAGAAAACCGGCTTCACGGGCGATTTTATAGGCTTCGAATCGCTCTTTGGTGTTCGCCCTTAGAAAATTTTGTGTGAGGTGCTCAACGAAATATCGCTCCCTTTCGGATTCGGTTAACAGGCTTCTGCGGATCGACTGTTCAAACCGCTCCATCCAAGGGGTCAAGGTATGGGTCAAAAAGCTCCGGTTCTGCTCCGTGACGTTGCTGTAAGTCGATCTTTCGTAATCCATGACAAGGTTCAGGGGCACCCGGAAGACTCGGGCGATTTCAACCACGCTGAATTTCTGAGACTCGATAAGCTGGCTGTCTTGTGGTGAGACACCCACGTTCTGCCACTTCAGGTCATTGTCCAGCACGGCCACTTTGTGCTTATTGCCTGAGCCCTGATAGCCCTTCGTCCATGCTTCCCGAAGGTTCGCAGCGGCCTGGGCGCTCAAGGCGTTGGGTGTGCTTAAAATACCACCCGGTGAAGCATCATTTTTAAAATAGTTGGCGCTGTAATCTGATATTGCTTTTGCATGGCCGAATGAATCCCGGAGAAGTGCAAGGGGCGAATAACCCACGATCCCATCCGAGGATAGCCCACGGACATGCATGATATCCACCATGCGATATTTTTTCTCCTGAGAGTCATTCTGATATTTGTAAATGAGTTCCCGGCCGTCCACCTCCACCGCCACGCGGTCCGGGTGAAGCGGCCATAATGCCACCACCTCGCCGGCGTCACGTTCGATCAAACAGTAAGCATTACCTCTGAGGCATAGATGACCCATGAGGAGCTCCCTGAGCTCTAAGGAGGTCATGATCGGGTTCGGCTGATCATGGAGTAATGGATATAAGGAAAACCCTTGTGCACGCTGTCTGTCGCCGTTCTGAAGCCGTTCATATGTTATCAATGGCAAGCTTGAAATACTTTCGGCCAGTACCCGAATGCAGGCATAGACGGCCGGAATCCCAAGGGCCACGGTTTCGGTCACACTGATCCCCGAGGAGGTCGGTCGGTCCATGAAGGCGTCCAGGTTCGCCCATTTTCTACGTCTGAAAAAGTTTAATATTCCCATAGGTAGGTCCTTTCAAAAAAGGGGGACCGGAGTCCCCCTGTTGGTTGTTTCAGGTATGGTTATCGCGCTTCCAGGTTGACACACCATCCTAGGTCATCGCCATTTCGTGGGCTGATAACATCGCTCCACTGACCTTGACCGTCGAAGCGAACCAAGACGCGGTAGCTCATGAGGTCCTGAGTCCACCCGGGGATATTGCTTTTTTCAAGTCTGACCTCGCGCCGGATACCCAGGCAGTACTGCGAAAGATCCACGAAGACCAAATCATTGAGGTTTTCCAAAGTCGGAAGGTTCGAGGTGAACAGAACCGGGCGTCCGAAGATATTGAATCCGCCGGTCGCATCTCGGAAAAGATTCACCGGTCCGCCACCGGTCCCAACGGCCAACGAAGCCGTCAAAAGACTTGGTATCACGGTGTCGTTCGCAATCCAGACCGCTCGGGCTCTTCCGGCCGGATACATGCGAGCAAACATTTTGGCTAAATTTTCGAAAATAATGCCAGACTGACCGGCTTCTTTAGACACTGTGACCACGCCCGGAGAATTTACCACGCCCAAGGGCTGGCCTGCCCCGCTGCCATTAAGCAGATAATAGTCCATCCCCAGGCTCAAGCTGCGCCTCATGGCCACCTCAAGCTGTGCATCAAAACCCATGCCGTCCTCTACAAGCTCGGCCGAGGCGTCCACGAAGATGGCTCCCTTCTTGGCTGCCAACTCGATAAGGCGGAGTTTGCCGGTTTGTTTGTTGCCTGTCCCTTCTTCGGCCAAAAATTCCATTTCGAACCCCCCATAGTACTTACCGGCTGACTGGTCGGCCCCATCCCAACCGGGCACCTTTCGGGTCGCTGAAGTCATCGGCCACACGGTCGCACGCGGGCGGACGATCTCATTCGGAAGTGAGTCATCCAACCACTTGGCCGCCAGTGGCTCGGGGACGCTGAAACCGCCGGCGCTCGGGGTCCCCTCGACCATCGAAGCCCTGAACCGCTTGATCTCTTCCTCGTTGACTTCCAACTTCCGCCCCTGGTTAAACATCCCGGCGAAAGTCCGGTCATACGCGGGGCCACCCTCGACGGTGATCAACTGCCGGTCCTGCTTGTCCCTGATCTCCGGCTTGAAGTCTTCGCCCTTGCCCTTGTTTTTCTCCACCAGGTCGAACGCCTCAAGGCGAGAATCCATTGCCCTGATTTCTCCCTTTAACTCTTCCATCCGTTCGGCGTTCTCTCCGGTTTTTGCCAATTCTGCCAATTCATCCACTGCCGCTTTTTTGCTTTTTAAAACATCGTTTTTGTCCATTTTTCGATTTCCTTTCTCCTGTTTGAAATTTCGGCCAATCCCCACGGTGGGGTCGGCCGGCGCCGCCACGAGTGAACACTCATAGGGCTGCCATTGAGTTACAAGGTAACCGCTCTTTGTTTTTTGTCTGTTTTTGACGATGTACCCGATTGAAAGATTCCGAAGGATTCCGTCCTCGATATCCGCCCATATTGCATCCGCCGAACGACTGAACCGCAGCGTCCCCCGCAGCTTATCGCCAGCCACTTTCAGGCCTTCGACCACTCCCACAGGCAACATGCGGTCATTGTGAGAGCAAAGCAGGGGGAGGGGCTCCCGGCTGAGGTCAACGGCTCCGGCGTCATGTGAAAGAACTTCCTCGCCGTCATACCGCTTTACCGGGAAGGTGCTGCTGAGGGTCGCTTCCACCGTCCGGTGCTCTTTGCTTCGGATTTCTCCAATTTCGATCTGAAAATTTCTCTTTTCCATTTTTACTTTCCTTTCTCGGCAACAAAAAAGGGGCGAATGTAGATGATGTAGGCACCTACATTGCCCCTTAAATTGCTGTCTATCGGGTAGCTAATCCGATATTAGCCGAATTAATAAGTTATTTTTTTTATCTATAAAAAAGTAATGGTCGGCGTCACCTCCTTTTTTTGGTTCCTGATGGCGCCATCAAGCGCCATGATGGTCGCCACTACCATATCGATTTTTTCCTTTGATCGTTTTTTCGACGGCTTCAGGTTCCCGGCTGCATCTGATTCGCATATCACGTTTGAGAAGCACCACCGAAGTGCTGGGTTCGCGGGGAATCGGACTTGACGTTGTAAGATTAACTTTTCCAATTCCTTTGTCGGTGGGCTCATTGAAGCGAAACCCTGGCCAAATTCAATGACTGTCATTCCCCTAGTTTCGATCTCTTGAATGATTTTTGTCGATCCCCATCGATCAAAAAGGATCGCCTTAATGTCGAATTTTTTCGCCAGTTCATCAATACGCTTTAGGATGAAAGCGTAATCGACCACCTGGCCCGGAGTGGCCTCGATGTAACCCTGCCTGTGCCATAGGTCATAAGGCACCCGATCACGCTTAGATCGCTCTGTAATCGCTTCTGAGGGGCACCAGGCGTAAGGTAATACTGTGAATGGCTCATCCTCTTTAAGTGGGGCGAAGCATAGCGACAAGGCGCTGAGGTCCCGTGAAGCAGCGAGGTCCAGGCCTCCATAGCATTCCCGACCTGAAAGGTCCGAAAGGTCACCGTTTCTGCTGACACAAGCATCAAAGTCGGCTGAGGATATCCATCTGGCTGCTGAGTCCACCCGCTGATTCAAATAGAGGTTTCGAAACACGTTTTCTTTTGTCGGTATTTTTCGCGCAGTTTCGGCGAAGTTTCGCATCTCTTCCAGGCTTCGGAAGTCGCCCAAGGCCGGATTGCAGGCGAACCATACCGATTCATCCCAGGGGTCGGCATCTTCCGGGGCTGTGAATATCGTGCTGTGAAAAGTAGGGTCCGGGGGAAGGATGCCTTCCTCAATCTTCAGGCCGTAATCGACCAACTCGCTCATTACGTGATTCGGGTCGGGGGATTGGGTCGAAATTATGACGGCTAAGGGCTCCTTACGGGCTCCGGTCCCGGTAAGCAAGTTATCATAAAGCTCCCGATCCTTGGCTTGCGCGAGCTCGTCATAGATAATGAATGAGGGTGAAAGGCCATGTGCTTTCCTGGCGTCTGAGGACATGGCGTTGTATTCTGATCCGGTCACATAGTCCGTGATCCGCTTGTGGAATGATTGAACATGGCATCGGTTTTCAAATTCAGGGACGCGCAGAACGATCGCTTCCATCTCTCGATGGATAATACCCGCCTGCCCCCGATCCGCAGCGGCAGAATATACCTGACCCCTCTGTTCTGCTTCCGGTCCCAAGAGGTGACAAAGGGCGAGCGCAGCCGCAAGCTGTGACTTTCCATTTTTTCGCGGCATGGTGATGAGAGCGGTCCTGACGATCCGCCGGCTGCGGTGAGTTCGATAGATGGCTTCGATGATTTCCTTTTGCCAGGGTCGAAGTTTCAATTTCGTGCCGGCGAGCGTTCCACTGGTGATCGGCAGGCACTCACAGAATCGGATAACACGTTCTGCTCGGGAAAGGCCCTTCCGTTCCCATGGCGGAGTCTTACCGCGCCATGACTTTACGGGTTTGGCTGATTTTGACGCTGCGCTTTTTGGACCTCTCGCTCCCATAGTCGAATTAACTCACGTTTTTGCTACCGCGCCGGTTATCCGGCCAGGGTAGCCGATGATTTTTTTCAATAAGAATAAACACTTCCACCTCTCTTTTCCTTTTCCTTTGCGGTCTTGCGGTTATGACAGGCATGGCATAGCGACTGTGCGTTGTCCTCGCTGAATGACGCTCCACCATCCTTAATCTCCACCACATGGTCAACGATCACAGCCACCACCGTCCGGCCCTCGGCCTGGCACATCTCACACAACGGCCGCTTCGATATAAACCAATCCCTGAACCGTCGCCACGCAGGGGACAGGTAGAAGGGGTCAGCCTCCTTTATCGGTGCTGCCGGCTGGTGCTCCCGGCACCATGAGGACCCGGGCAGGGCAAACTTAGAACAGGGAAAGGACACGCAGTATTTTTTCGCTTTATTCGGCACCGATAGTCCCCAGCGTCATGCGTTCCCGAATCTCTTCGCTCGAAAGCCCTTCATATACAGAGGTGAACCGACGTTTGATTCTCTCATCGAAAACCTCTTCGGCTACCTTCCGGGTCAAGGATTCGATGTCCTCTTCCCTCCACATTTTTTTAGACATTCGCTAATCCTTTATGGTGTGCCCCTGGAGGGGTGCGGTCCCCCAGGGGCTTAATTCGCCCAGGCGGTCGTCCAATACAACCGCCTGAGAACACGCCTGGAGGGGTGCGGTCCCCCAGGGGCTTAATTCGCCACGATCCCGAAGAAGACCACGGCGAAAATCATTTAGATGGATGGTGCCATCCTTTGGTTTGAATAAATTTGCAGCCATTCACCACCTTGAAACAAATCTGTTTTCCGTTCGGGTTTTCGCTACCGCGCCAGTTCTTCGCTTTGATAATCTTGAGCGTTCCCGATTCCATTGACAAATAAAGGCGAGGCTTTTCCAGTGATCGAAAACCGCCTAAGCCGGTATCACACCCCTTGTTTTTCTGGAGCGCCACTATAGCGACGGCACCCTTGAGCTTATCGTGAATGGATGCAAGTTTGCCGCCGATCTCATAAAAATTGTCATGGATCTCCAGATAATCGATAATGTTTAATTTCCCAGGGCCGGGCTTGATAACATCCGAAAAATTTAAAGACCGCTCCCAGGCTTTGAATCGCCACATATCAATGGACATGTCATCGAACAGCATAAGACGTTTTTTGAGCTCGCCTGATCCCATCTCACTGTTGAAATAGTGAACGTCGAATTTAGCCTGGTTCGACCGGATGATGTTTAAAAGGAGTCCGGTTTTTCCAGCGTTTGGGCTCCCAGCAAGCAGAATGATATTACCCGGCATGATTTCGACAAGCTGGTGGATATTAAACGGCAACCAAAGGTCAAGCGATTCAGTTTCGGCCTGCATGAAGTCCATGGAGTCACAATCATGTTCAATACGGCGATAACATCCGTTTTTATTCCCATGACGTTCAATGATTCCCTTTTTATGGAGTCTGAGCAGTTCCAAGGTGACGGCCTTTTTTTCCTGTCTTGAAGTCACTTGAAGTCGGTTGAAGCATTCTGAAGTCAAAAAGAAGCCGCTTGAAGTCACTATGAAGTCACGAACCTCCTCCGCAATGCTGATTTCGGCTCTCTCGTTTCGCTTCAAAGCTGATTGGATTTTGGTTTCTGCTTCGGTTTCCGGGAAGGGAGGTTCACAGTTTTTAGAGAAGAAATACAGATAATTGCGAACGTTCTCCTCGGGCATACCACCCTTTAGAAGATGGTGAGCAAGTGAAAAAAGGGCTTCATCGCGTCTGCCCTCTTTGAAGTCACTTGAAGTCACTTGAAGTCGGTTGAAGTCGGGCTGATTCTCTCCCCCCCTATAACCCCCCTTTAAATGCATATTATCTATATTATAAGAGGGGCAGGCTTGCAGCGCAGCAAAAAGCGTTTCGGGCATCTCCGCTGGGGGCACCTCTGAAATTTTCAATCCCGGTAACCAGCTATATGACCCCCGGCCGTTTTTACTGGGAGGCACTATTATATACCCCCCAGAGGTGCGAATATCGGTATCGGTGAGGACTCGCGCACGATTCACCAAACCGGGGTGAAATTTAAAATGGGAGTGTTGACCACCTGAAGGTGTCTGACTGGTAGATGTGGCGAAATTTTCTGGAAGGTATTCGTTGACGGCATCGATCCCGGCTTGACTGTCACAATCCACGGACATCATGTTGGAGATTTCGCCGGTTATCACCCCGATGTTGGCTTTTGGGAACTGCCTCCACCATTCCTTCACCTGACTTTCGGTGACTCGTTCGGTCTGATACTTTGCCCACTCGATGAAGGGCTTTTTGTCATGTCTTACCGGAATCACGTTCATGCCGTTTTTCAAATACCAGAGCGCCGCTTTTAAAAGTTGGTTTTCCATTTCCGCACCTTTGACTTTTTTAACCCTCCAAGAGAGCGTGGACGGCATCGATCTTCCGGGAGAGGGCCGGGTCGAAAACGTCAGAAATTTTGTTCTCATACACGGAAAGTAGGCGAAGTAAAAAGACACGCTCAATGCTCTCGTCCAGTGACTGCCGGACGCCCCGAAGATCGGCCTCCAGAGATTTCACAAGCGCTTTCTTTTGCCGGATTACTTCGTGAAGGTGTTCGATTTCACTTTTCATCGGGCACCGCCATTCTGGACTCTAGCCAGTCCACGAAGTCGTCACGCAGATATCCGCACTTACGGCCGCACTTAACCCGGGGGGGCCCCAGGCCGGCGCTGTCAAGATTTTGGAGATATCCTTTTGAAATAAAGCCGCCCAGAAGCTCAGGGGCTTTACTTCGGGAGAACATGGCCGGAAGAGTTTCGCGGAGTTTTGAAAGGTCTGACTTGTTGTTCATAATGCCTCCATATTTGTTTATTGGAAGCATTATGAAAGCCGAATCGGTGGATGTAAACGAATTGAATTTTTAATAATTACGTAATAATTGAAAAAAATGGGAATTGCTTAGGCGGGATTACTTTTTAGTTTATCTTTAATGAGGTCTAATATTATCGCGCTTTCTCTAAGATCGTCGGCCGTTCCGTACACTGCAAGCTGCAATTTGACTTTTCCATCATGAAACTCGACAAGTTCGGCATCAACAACACTTTCAACTTCTTTCTGCCATTTCTCTAAATGCTCTTTATAATAGCGCCTAACTGTTGATTCGCTCGATTTGTACTTGTCGGCTATTTCTTGATAGACGGCGTATTCCTTATCAGACTGCCCTAATTTCTCGAAAGTCTCCATTGCCATTTTTCGGGCGTTTTGTCGGTCGGTATAATCGTTGAACTGGGACCCTGCGCCGGCGCCTCTCTTTCCCAAGCCAAGGGCTTTGGCAATCTCAAGGGGACGATCCTTGGCCGATGGCGGATTATTGGCTATTTTTACAATCTGGTGGGCTACATTATCCAGGTACTTCAATACTTCGTCTGGAACGTCCTCGCGCAGATTTCGGGCGTTTTGATAGGTTCGCCAAGCGTAAATGGGATTGTTAGTTTCAAGAAAAAGAGACAGCCATTTTTGAACAAGAAGTGTTGTGAACCTTGTGGGTCCCCTCTCGATTATCATTTCACTTCCGCCTTTTTGTTTTCGGTTTTATTTTGAAATACGCTCTCAATCGCGCCCACGGTCGCCTTGGCACTGTCCGGGGCGAGATGGGAATATCTCTCCGTCATGGCAAGGGTAGAATGGCCAAGGCGCTCCTTGACTTCATAAATTGACACACCACCTTGAACCAACCAAGAAGCATATGTATGTCTCAAAGTATGAAAGCACACTTTATCACGTCGGTCCGTTATCCCGTCATTGAAACCCAAATTTTTTATAACCTCCCCGAACCTTCCTGAAACCTGCTGCCGTTTGGAATTATTGCCCCAAACGGGCGGGAAAACCAGTTCGCTGCCCGATCCTGGCTCCTTACCTTCGAACATTTGCCGAATGTGAAGGGTCATGTGCGCATGGCGACTCTTGCCCTTTTTTGTATCCTTTATGGAGATCAAGCTATTTCCCAGATCAATATCGATCCATTGCAAGTTAAAGATTTCCGAAGCCCGGAGGCCGCAATGTAAAGAGAGTATGGCGGTCTCATAGAGTTCTTGGCTTTTTTTCTTTAGTGCTTCAAGTAGCCGGTCGGCTTCTGCTGGCGATAAAAACCGTGTTCGCTTATTGTTCGGCATCGGTATCTTGACTTTGTGGGCCGGATTATCGCCATTGAAAAGGTCATGACGATATGAAAAATTGAACACTTGGCGGACCACTGCCAGAGCATATTGAACCGTTCGATCTGATAGGCCGGCATCTTTAATGGTTTTTTTGATCCGCTCAAGGTGAATAGGGGCAATGTTTTTTAAGGGTAGGGCGCCGAGGGTGGGCTTGATCCATTTATCGAAGAGGTCTTTTTCCCGCCGGCATGACTTGGGGCTCTTGTCGGCATTCGCCAATGGGAAATAGTGTTTTGTAAAAACATCACTGAAAGGGATGGCTTCGGCCGCCGCTTGTGCTTCCGCTTCCGCCCTGGTCGCCTCGGCTTCGGCTGCTGCCTCACGTTTTTTTGATAAGCGGTCAAGCCCCTCGCCGGTCCTGGCTGCCTTTTTCAGTTCGGCAAGGGTAAGGGCTGCTTTTTCTTCGGTCCACCCCTCTGAGGACCACCCAAGGCCCTCTTCGATACGCTTTTTATCGGCCTGATATCTGATGGCGAAGTAGCGGTCAAACTTGACGCCATGTTTTCGTGTCGGATGTTTCCGATATCTGACGCCTTTAAATCCGGTTGATATCCATTCTGTCCCCACTTTTGTCCCCACTTTTTGAATGTTTGTTGTATGTTTTTCTTAAATCGGATATCTTATCCGTATTTCGCTGAGTGTGTGTCAGTCCCCACTCTGTCCCCACTTTTTGGCTGAAATTAGGCTCTTTTATGTGGGGGCTTGTGAAAGTTTATAGTGGGAATTTCTAATAAAGTCAAGGATAAAATGGTATTATATGAAAATATGTGAAAGGCAAAAAATCAGACTACGAATCCGTAGGTCGCGTGTTCAAATCACGCCGGGCGCACCAGGAGAATCAAGGGGTTAGCCGACATGGTTAATCCCTTTTTTATTCATCATCGAGCGGCTCATGGCAGTATCTTCGGCCCGGAATGGAACCAATTCCCAATGGAACTTATCGAGCACATTGGAATTTCCCTGTCGGACGATGGCAAGGATCTCCTGGCCGGGCGCGACATTGAAATTGGCGGTAAACTCACAAGCAGATCGGTCTATGGGGAAGTATTGCTTAAGCTGCTCAATATTTCTATATCCTACGAATCGGCCGCACATGCTATGGCCCTCTAAGTTTCTGGGTATTGTCAAACCCGGCAGAACATATATAATGGCTTTTCCAGAAAAAAGAAACACGGTCAGGCACAAAGTTTTCTTTTTAGATTCAATGAAAATATCCCGGTGGACATATTAATAATATCAATAGGTTGTGATTTCAGCTCATCTATGATATTGAGTACTTGAGTTTTCGATCTGTTCCTGATTTCGATCGCATGACCCAGAACTTTGGCAAGAAATTTCACTTCTGAGTTTATTTGGTCACTGGAGGCTATCTTTTGTAATTTTGAGGCTGCCGATATTTCATAATTCAAGTTATGTCAACTTGACAGGATTGAAAAAGTAAAGGTGCTTTCAATGTCTGAAAAACCTACCTATGAACAATTAGAGCTAAAAATTGAAGAGTTAGAAAGTGAAGTCATAGAGAGCAAAAAACTGGCATATTCTCTGCGGGAGAGCGAACAGAAATATCGCTTTCTGGCGGAAGGGGTATCGGACATCATCTGGACGCTGGACCTGAATCTAAAAACCACCTACGTGAGCCCCTCCATTACGAAAGTTCTCGGTTTCACTCCAGAAGAGAGAATGCATCAGGAAGCATCTGGATTGATGACACCGGAATCCTATACGAAAGCGGTGGATATTCTCACACAGGAACTGGAGAGGGAGCAGGCGGGGCTCGTCGATCCCGACAGTTCACGGGTGATAGAAATAGAATATTACCACAAAAATGATCACACCGTGTGGACAGAGAATGTTGTTCGATGGTTGCGGGATCATGAGGGCAACCTCATCGGCATTCATGGCGTATCGCGTGATATCACCGAGCGCAAGCAGGCTCAACAAGAGCTGCAAATACACCACGACATGCTTTCAGCCGTCTTCGAGAACGCGCCCTATACCATGCTTCTGGTAAATGAGGCGGAGAAGGTAATCAGAATCAACCGCACGGCCGAAAAATTAACCGGCCGGACCAAGGAACAGATGCTGAACCAGCCTTGCGGCAATGTCCTTTTTTGCCAAAACTCGCTGGATGGCAAAGGATGCGGACACAATCCCCCGTGTGCGGAATGCCCGGTCCGAACGCGGATTTTACACACCATGCAAACCGGCGAGCCGACCTTGGACCAGGAAGGCCAGATGACCTTCTTGATTAACGGCGAGCCAAGGATCCATCACCTCCTGATTTCCACCACCCGCTTGACGGACGTAAACGGGAAGCAGGTCTTAGTCACCCTGTCGGACATCACCGAGCGCAAGCGGGCGGAAGAAGCGACTCAACAGGAAAAGATTTTCTCCGATTCGCTCATCAACAGCCTGCCTGGTATTTTTTATCTTTTTGACGAGACAAGAAAATTTCTGCGCTGGAACGACAATTTTGAAAAGGTCAGCGGCTATTCGGGAAAGGAGATCACCAGCATTCACCCACCGGACTTGTTTGAAGGCGCAGACAGGGAGTTGATCGAGCAAAGCATTTTAGAAGTCTTCAGCAGCGGAAAATCGGATGCCGAGGCGTATTTCGTTTCCAAAAGCGGCGCGCGCACCCCCTATTATTTCACAGGACTGCGCATTCAGCTGAATGCACTTACCTACCTCATTGGCGTGGGCGTGGACATCACCGAGCGCAAGCGAGCGGAGGAAGCACTTCGTCAAAGTGAAGAGAATTACCACCAGCTGTTCGAGGCGGAATCCGACGCCATCTTTCTCATCGACAACGAAACCGGCAACATTTTGCAGGCCAACAGGGCTGCATGTAAGATGTATGGTTACAGTAGTGAAGAATTGTTGGCGATGAAAAATACGGATCTATCTGCTGAAGCAGAACAGACTCGGAAAATTACGAAGGAAACGCGACCTGTCGCCGACCATGTGATAACCATTCCATTGCGTTGGCACCGCAACAAAGATGGAAAGCGTTTTCCGGTGGAGATCACCGGGCGTTTCTTCGTGCGAGAAGGCCGTCCGGTGCATATCGCGGCGATTCGTGACATCACCGAGCGCAAGCAGGCGGAGGCCGAGCGCGAACGGCTGATGGCGGCCATCGAACAGGCCGGTGAGGTAATTATCATCACCGATCCCGAAGGAATTATCCAGTACGTCAATCCGGCCTTCGAAACGGTGACGGGGTATACCCGGGAAGACGCCCTCGGGCAAACCCCGCGCATCCTGAAAAGCGGCAAGCAGGACGAGGCTTTCTACCAAAAAATGTGGTCCACCCTCACCGGTGGCGATGTTTTCAAGGGCCGCATGATCAACAAACGCAAAAATGGCAAGTTGTATACCGAGGATGCCACGATTTCCCCGGTGTACGACGCTGCGGGCAAGATCGTCAATTATGTGGCCGTCAAACGGGACATCACCGAGCATCTCAGGCTGGAGGCGCAGTTGCGGCAGGCCCAGAAGATGGAGTCCGTGGGCCGGTTGGCCGGGGGTGTGGCCCACGACTTCAACAATATGCTCAGCGCGATAATCGGTAATGCGGAGCTGGCCTTGATCGATCTATCCCCGGAAAATCCGCAGCATGATTACCTGAAGGAAATCCTCGACGCGGCCCGGCGTTCCGCCGACATCACCCGGCAACTTCTGGCCTTTGCCCGCAGACAGACCATCCGCCCCGAAGTACTCGATCTGAACGAAACCGTGGAAGGCATGCTCAAGATGCTGCGGCGGCTCATCGGCGAAGACATCGATTTGTCCTGGCAGCCCGGCTTCGGGTTGTGGCCGGTGAAAATGGATCCTTCTCAGATCGATCAGATCCTGGCCAATCTTTTGGTCAACGCCCGGGACGCCATCAGCGGGGTGGGCGGGATCACCATCGAGACGGAAAATATCCGTTTTGACGAGGACTATTGCGCCGACCATGCCGGATTCGTTCCTGGCGATTTTGTGCGTTTGGCCGTGAGCGACGACGGCTGCGGCATGGACAAGGAGACATTGAACAACCTGTTCGAGCCGTTTTTCACCACCAAGGGCGTGGGTGAAGGCACCGGACTGGGACTTGCCACCGTGTACGGCATCGTCAAACAGAACGACGGGTTCATCAATGTCTATAGTGAGCCGGAACAGGGCACGACCTTTAAAATTTATCTGCCCCATCATGCGGGCGAAGCCGACCGGGTCAAACCGCACGACGTGGTGGACATCCCCATGGGCCGCGGCGAAACCGTGCTGATCGTCGAAGACGAGGCGTCCATCCTGAAGCTGGCCAAAAGGATTCTCAAAAGATTGGGCTACGCCGTGCTCGAAGCGACGACCCCGGGCCAGGCCGTGGCTCTGGCCGAACAACATGCGATTGATATCCACCTGCTCATCACCGATGTGGTCATGCCGGAGATGAACGGAAAGGACCTGGCCGATCGGCTGCAATCCCTTTATCCGAATCTCAGGGTCCTGTTCATGTCCGGTTATACGGCCAGCGCCATTGTCCATCGCGGCGTGCTGAACAAGGGTGTGAATTTTATCCAGAAGCCGTTTTCCATGAAGGATCTGGCAGCCAAGGTTCGCGAGGCCCTGGACAAAACGAAATAGACGACTCAAGGATTATTGCAAGTATGGTTGATTTCGCTGGTAATATCTTCGCGTGTGATCGGGAGTCCCATTGATGTGTTTTAAGGCGATTGCCCGGGCTCTTATGCTGATCCGCATAACAAACCGTCGTAAAACACAAAAATACTTCAACTGGTTGGTTTGTCTGATATACTTTTTTAATTGGTAGCGAACAAAAGGGGTTTTATACGGATAGCCTCGCGTCTTATACGGATGAATCCATTTAACATTGAACTTCACACATCAGGAGAATGTCAAATTCAAATGAGATGGCAACCTAAAAGATATGAACGCTGATTTAGTCATGCTGATAACTTATGTATCGTTGGCACTGGGCATTTCATTTCTCTGTTCCTTGGCGGAAGCGGTTCTGTTGAGCGTCACACCTTCCTATGTCGAGCACCTGAAAGAAAAACGACCCAAGCAGGCGGAGCTTTTAAAAAGACTGAAGCAGGATAAATTGGACCAATCGCTTGCAGCTATTTTAACTTTGAACACGATTGCACATACGGCTGGGGCCATCGGGGCTGGAGCCAAAGCTACAGTCGTATTTGGAAGCGCCTGGTTTGGCCTTTTTTCTGCAGTCATGACAATAATGATCCTTTTCTTTTCCGAGATTATTCCCAAAACGATAGGTGCCGTTTACTGGTCGACGCTCAGCGGACCTGCCACGCTTTTTGTTCACATTCTGATTATTATTCTTTATCCGATAGTGTGGATTTCAGAAAAGCTAACAAGGTTGATTGCGCACGGAAAGAACCTGCACGTGTTCAGTCGAGATGAGTTCATCGCCATGGCACGAGTTGGTGAAGAGACCGGGCAGATTCAAAGCAAAGAGTCCAGTATTATCCGAAATCTATTCCGATTCGAGTCGCTGAAAGTAACGGATATCATGACACCACGCACCGTAATTTCAGCACTCCCCGAGGATATGAAGATAATGGATGCTCTGAAACAAGTAACCCAAAACCCGTTCTCACGCCTACCGATCTATAGGACTAATCTTGACGATATAACCGGCTTTGTTCTTAAAGATGATGTTCTGATTTTCACGGCACAGAAGCGAGGTGATGAAAAGCTCAAATCTCTGAAGCGTAACATCCTTGCAGTTCCGACGTCAGTATCGTTGCCAGCTTTGTTGGAACGTGTTTTAAAGGATCGTCAGCACATCGCCATAGTCGTCAATGAATATGGAGGAACGAAAGGACTGGTGACACTCGAAGATCTGATTGAGACATTAATGGGCATGGAAATCATGGATGAAACAGACAATGTTGAAGACATGCGAGTTCTGGCGCGTAAGCAATGGGTAGAGCGCGCCAAGGCACTTGGCCTTGAAGCTGATATCTTGGAATAAAAACAGGCCGAACCTTTAAAATTCAGCGGATCCAAAGGACCGGACCGCTGATTGAATCGTTCAACGTTTTATCCGAAAAGTAGGTATTCACGGACCAATTTTCTTAATGATACCGGAATAATTGGAAACCCGCGTTTTTGTTAACCGGTGCACGATGATGCAGGTTGTGCGCAGGGAAAGTATATTAGGGACGGGTATTGATATATCGATATAAACCGTCCCGCCATCTGGAGTTTCTGCTCTTTTGGGATTTTTCGTCCCGCTTTACCGATTGGCTGGTTGTGGATTGGGAAATTCCTGTCCTTCCGGTTCCGAAACTGCCCAAGCCGGTTTACCAAGGAGCACCGGTTCGCATCGTCCCCAAAATTTTGTGACGCTCGATTCCGGGCTCAAGCTATGTGATGCACCCACAGCATCGACTCTTTATTTTCACGGCATATCAATACCAATATTGGCAAATCTGTTTATGTAAATCAATATATCAATACCCGTCCCCTATTTTTCCGGCTATCCCAGACACCCCCGACACACCATCTCCCCATCCACATTTTCCATCTTCGACTTCATCACCGGTTCACCGCACCGGGCGCACGGCACGGAGGTCTCCATTCGCGCTTTTCCTGGGAGTTCCATATGGGTTGCTTTGATGGTAAACAGTTCGTTTTCCGGCGTTTCCAGAATCCGGCAACTCCGTTTTTGATGAAGTTCCTGAAACCGCTCTTTCTCCGCGTCGGTCATCTCACCGGCGATCATCTTCTGGATCAGCGCCATGTGTTCTTCATCCGGGCGATCCCCCTTGCCTTTGATCGCCACGCGCACGCCCCGGCCGGTATTGCGGCTCAGCAGAGTCAACGCCATCTTACCGTAGTCTTTGAAAATAAAATTGCCCTTGCCGAAGGTGCAGCCGGTCAGCACCTGCACTGCATCGGCCGAGCAGGCGTCCGTCTCCACGATGGCGACGATCTCTTCGTCCTCAGAACGGTTTTCCTTCAGCCACGCCAGGGCCGCTTTGGCGGCTTTATAACCGATAGAGAGGCCGGGGCAGACATGGCCGTGAAATGCCACGCATTGCTTGAAATCCTCGCTGTTCATAATTTCCTGTGCGTTCATATCGTTTTTCTCCGCTGATATTTTCTTCAAAAATCAAGTTAAAAATGAAGGGATGCGCCCAATAGCTCCGTAGTTTTTCTTCATCTTTTAATATACCGGTTTTCCGACTAAAAAAAATAAATTTCATCGGCCTTTTGTTCGCGATCCATGTCTCCGAAGCGTTTTTTGCAGAGAATTTTCCCGATGGAATAGACATCGGCCAGGGCCGTGTCGATGTTGGTCATGTGCTGAGTGTCAGGTAAAGGTATTGAACGTTCAAACTCATCTCAGAAGATTATGAAAATTTTCCGGCTGTCTTGCAGAACTTTTTTGGGATACGAAAACCGCATTTTTTGTTTTTTCCCAGCATGCCCCTGTTCCACCAGGGTTCGCCCTATCTCTAAAACACTGCCGGGTTAAGTCGCAAGATTTGAGCCGTCAGTACTGCGGCAAAGGATATCCATACCCAGTAGGGAAGTAGAAGCAGCCCGGCCAAGGCCCAAATGCGCCAGAAGTTGATGACTGTAAGAAGCAGGATAAACCAAAGCACAACGATTTCCATTAAGGCCCATCCTCCCAATTGCCAGCTGAAGAACAACCAGGGCCAGAGACCATTGAGAAGCAGTTGAGCGATATAGAGAGGTAACGGACCCTTTGCAGCTCTCAGTCTGTCCTTTTGCCATATCAGCCATGCGGCGAATGCCATGAATACATAAAGCACGGTCCAGATCGGTCCGAATACCCGAGGCGAAGGTGCCCAGGTGGGCTTTGCGAGCGATTCATAGAAATCCGGGGCGTTGACCGAGGCAATGGCTCCAGCCACAGCAGCAAGAGCAGTCACTGCTGAAAACAACAGCAGGCTTGTCCAGCGGCGCCCCAAAAAGGAAATGGGTGATTGAGCCGGGTTCATCGCTTTGGTGTTTTCTGCTGAATCGCCGGCATCAACTCTGGATTTTCGTGGCAGATCAACCAATATATCCATAACCGTCCTCAAAGTGCATTTTTTGTAACTGGAGTCAGCGGATTTCCTCCACCTTGAGAAAAACATTTCGGCTGCTGATTTTTTTGCCGGAATTGCCATAGACAAGACCGGTTTCTTTACGATGGGCTTCGCTGAAAAGCCCGCCGATTTCGATCCATTCCCCTAGCGTGCCATTGATCTGGGTTTGTATATGCTGCATGCCCACGGCGCCGGGCGGGGCCGTGGAAAGCGATTCTTTCCGGGTGAAGATCTCGAGCGTAAACCGGGCTCCCGAAAGACGGGGTATGACGCTGATTCCGGTCAAAACATCCCGGTATTCGACGACCTCCACGTGCCTGCCGCCGCGATGGGTGGAAAGCGTTGTCTTTACGGGAACCGATTGGCCAATGAGGATGGAAGCTGGATTGCCTTCCTGGACCCGTACGCGCTGAACGTCGTTGCCGCTTACAGACGATTGGGTGTTGCGCGCGCCGATGCTGATGGAATTTTCAGGCGTACCCGCACCGTTTCCGGCGTCTTTAGCCGTGCCGATGCCGGCGGATACATCCACGGAACGCAGGGTGTCGATCGCATTTTCCCCCTGAACCACCGTGATCATGAGCTGGCGGGAGGCTATGTCAAGACGGCTGATTATCGCCTGAATCCTGGACAATTGGTCGGGGTTCGTGGTAAGAAAAAGCAGGTTCCCCTGGCCGCTGAGCGTGTCGTCCGAACCCAAAAAGGGTACTATGACGGGTATGATTTCATTGGCCATCCGGTATTTAAGCTCAATGACGGTCAACTGCTGGCTGTGTCCGGGCAAAGGGAGGCACAACATGAGGAATATAAGCGTTATCGCCGGCCGAAAGACCTTCATAAGTGCCGTGATGTTGCATTGAACGAACATGGTCGTAACAACCTTTCGTAGATTATCATGAAAAAAATAATTGTATCCTATGCGCTATTTCCGGTGCCGTCCATGCAGGCACCCCGAGTTGTTAAAACGGGATCATATCAACAGACGACTCCAAGCACAAGCCACGATGGAAACAGCAACTTTTCGGCCTTTTCATGGCACTGCTGGGAGGCGTTTTTACTGCAGCCAAGCCGACCTATCCAAAAAAGACGGAACCACAATTGTGGACCTGTTTTTGGTGAAATGACCGAAGCTCTTTCAAACGGTGAAAGGGTCGAAATCCGGGGCCTGTGCTCCTTTTATGTCAAGGGATACAAAGCGTATACCGGGCGGAATCCGAAGACCGGAAAGATAGTCAGGATCAAGCCCAAGAAACTGCCATTTTTTAAGGCTGGGAAGGAATTGAAGGATCAGGTGGATGGAAAATGTTAAGCATGAAGGAATAGACGCTAAACTTGAATATGATGATGCTTTAAAATGGAAGGGCTTTCATGAAAGCCATCCTCAAAATATCCTATGATTCACCCGGCAGTGATGGACAGCCGGGTGTCACCGTAAACGATGGGTTTCCATATGTTGCGGTCTACATGTATTTCACACACAACCATAAATATTCGATAACCCGCTCTCAAAAAACAAGTTTTTATCAATTCAATTCAATTGAAGGCTGGATCAGAACTGGGAAAGAAGGCGCAGGGGTATATGGAGCGCGGAGATCGAGTACCGGATTCGTTGATTATGGAGATCATGGAGGCAAAACTTCAAAAGCCTGACTTCCAGAAGGGTTTTCTCCTTGATGGTTTTCCACGGACAATCCCGCAGTCAGAAGACCTGAAGAAGCTTCCTGAGAAACTGGGAATGAAGCTTGATCTCTCTGCGAATCTTGAGGTTCCCAAGGATGTTATCCTGGACTGTCTGGCCACAAGGCAGACCTGCTCAAACCCCGATTGCCAGGAGATCTGCAACGTAAAGAGCAAGCCACCATCACCTGAGGGCAAGTGTCTCAGGTGTGGCTCTCCCGTTGTGCAGCGCGCGGACGAGACCGAGAAAGCTATTGCTAAAAGGCTCGACACATACCACGAGAAAACCGCCCCTCATTGACTTTTACAAGAAAGAGGGCCTTGATGAAATCAATCTCCTCACTTAGCATCCAGGAAATAGCAGACGAGATCATAAAGGCGGTTAAGAAGAAAGCCGTTTGAGGGCCTGAACCGCGAGGCGAGGGTCCTCAAAGACTGCTTTCCTCTAACGGGCCTAACGGATAGGCCACTCACCTCTTTCTTTCAGTACCTCTTTATAAACTTTGAGGGCTTCATTTACCTTCGGCATCCCTCCATATGGAACCAACTGAAAAAACACCTCGGTAAGCTTCTTGGGGTCACAACCCACGTTCAGGGCTGCATTCACGTGCAACCTCAGCTCCTCGGCGGCCCCCAAGGCAGCAAGCATGGCACAGGCAACCATCTGCCGATCGGGCAGGGTCAGCACCTGTCGCGAGTAGAGATTTCCTGTGATAAACATGGAAAGATCATTGGCCAGATCGCGGTCAAACTCCTTCCACATTACATAGGGAGGGTCCATCTTTATTCCTTTGCCAAAAAGCTTTGCCGCCGTCTCCTGCGTCTTTTTTCTCTTGTCCTCGTCCATATCCGGGCCTCCTTAAAATTCTCTCTCTTTTAAAGCGATTTTCTATCATTTCCAGCCCAGGATCGTCAATATGAGGTTTCCCGAATTGATTGAAGCAATCAGCCGTCAGCCAAAAGATGTGAAACGTGTGCGGTAAGCGGCGAAGGGTCGGGACTTTCCGCAAATATAGAATTACCGTTTGAGTTAATACTCATAAAAAACAAGTTCTTATCAATCTTTGCCCAATAAGTGTGCATCCGGGAAAGGATCTGGGCGATCTCATCTAAGCGGTTGTATACGCGTATGCCTTGTTTTGTGAGATCAAGGCTTGCCTGGCTTTCCAACGGTCTGTAATAGTTGGCGATGAGCACAGGGAGGTTAAATTCTTTTTCAAGACGGTTATATTCTTTCATTGCCTTCATCTCAAACTCGAAATAGAGCCTGTCCTCAATCTTGGTGTCTTCTTTCAGCATGCCTGGTCTGCCAAAACCGTGAAGCACAAGCGCATCTACTTCCCCGGACACCATGATCTCCTTGCCGATGGATGTCAGGGATTCAGAGAGAGAGGCAATGCCGGATGCGCCGATATCAACAGGGTTTTTTGTGGATGCACGTACAGGCATGCCGAGAGAACGTAGCCGGCTCTGTAATTGTGCGCTGAGTTCTGGCACGATCAATCCTTCTTCCTCCAGGCTATCGGTAAGCGCAACGCCCCAGGACCCGCCCATTGTAACAATTCCTACTCTTTTTCCTTTCATAGCAGGTCTTTCTGCAAGAGCATGTGTCAGAGGCAGAAGCAGTTCCATGGTGGGTGATATGATGGCGCCTGATTGATTGAGCAGGGCTTCGAACAATTCTTTTTTTCCGGCAAGCGCTCCTGTATGGCTGCTTGCTGCGCGGGAGCCTGCCAAGGTTCTGCCAGCCTTGTGTACGACAAGAGGCTTTTTTCTTGAAACAATGAATGCAGTTTTCATAAAGCGTTTTACGTCTCTGATGGTCTCGAGATACATGAGTATTGCTTTTACCTCAGGGTCTTTTCCCAGATGATCGAGAAAGTCAGTGACAGTAAGGTCGCACTCATTTCCTGTGTGGATGAACATTCCCACACCCATATTCTGCCATGAGCCGGATGCAAAGAGATCATAAAGAGCAAAACCGCCCTGCGATATGCCTGCAAGATTGGTCGGCAAGAGAAATTCGCCAGGAGATGCTGCTGCATTTAGCTTTGCATGCAGATTTACTATGCCGCTCACATTCGGGCCGAGAAGGCGCATGTTATATGAGCGGGCAAGTTTTGCAAGCGTTTCTTCTTTTTTACGTCCGCCATGAACTGCTTCTCCAAAGCCAGAGGTTATGATCACAATGCCTTTTACGCCTTGTTCGCCGCAGGCAATGAGCGAATCTTCTACAGACTCTTCCGGTATGGTAAAGATCGCAAGGTCGACAGGGTCTTTTATGTCGCGTATATCTTTATACGCAGGTATCCCGTACACCTCTTTTGCATTTTTGTTTATCGGATAGATCTTGCCAGGGAAATTCCAGGAGAGAATGCCTTCCATGATGAATGATCCCCAGGACCTTGGCCTTTGCGTTGCACCGATTACCGCAACAGATTTCGGCTTAAGAAAAGCATCAAAATCAGTCTTTGCTTCCACATTTCCTCCTCATTAAGACACGTGAATCAATACGGTAGTGGTCAAGTAGAAACGGACATTTTTTTCAGGCAGTTTGTTGGAGATTGAGCTGTTCAAACTCCATTGGGCTGAGGTACCCGAGGGTGGAATGGAGCCGATCCGCATTGTAAAACGTAATGTATTCCAGCGTTTCAGATCGAGCCATTTCTCGGGTGGAAAATCGGTAATAGGATAAATAGTCCGACTTGCGACTTCGAAAAAAAAACGTTCTGTCGGAGAGTTATCCCAGCGATCGCCTTTCCGGCACATGCCGGGCATCATCTTAAATCTTTTTAACTGGCGCTGATAGGTGTCGCAGGCATACTGAATTCCTCGATCTGAATGATGGATCAGACCAGGTGCCGGGCTGTACTTTTTTCACAATTTCTGGCAGGTCCTGCGCAAGCGCCGGGTGAAAAAAGGCTGAGAACAGGAAAAAAAGATAAAAACGCTACCGCTATCGGGCGGTTCATTTTATCGGGCTTTATGGTGTTTTGAGTCGGGTCCGGATTATTTTCAAAAAGTTGTTGGGTGGCTTTTTGGGCAATTAACAAAGCAAAAAACCTCCCCAACCGCAAAGACCCGAAGAGGCTTTATTCGTTTAAAGCCCTTTCATGGCAAGCATCCTTAAAAAGGGTTAAGGCTGATATTTCAAAAATGATTTATTTTTAGAGAAATAATACCGTCAGATCAACATATTTTTGGATCTTATGAAAAATTTCCAAAAACTCGGAAAGGATGACATGCATTCGGTGATATTTTATTTGCTGGTGAGAACATCCCAACCCTACCCGATTGTTAAGGCCGCCACCTAAAAAGCGGCATACCTCCCATCGAACTTTTCCGGAAAAAGCATGCTTTTGGCTACTTGACGGCATCAAGTTGGCTGGTATAAAACGACAGGCAAGGGCCAAAAGAGGAGACGACACAGGAGGGATATCAAGGCGCACCAGGGGGAGCAGAACCGACATTCATGGGACTTATTCTTACGGCATCTTTCGCGAGAACACGCGGCGGATTTTTCTGGTGCGCCTATAGCAAATTTCAGGGTGAAAATATTGGGCCGATACTGCCGCTGTGATCGAATTTTTTTGTTAAAATGGGGACAAAGGAAAACAAATTATAATGCAATGCATTATATAATAACAGCCTGAAAAGTTAACCTATTGGATATGAAGTTTGTTGTTTTATTTTAAATTATGACGCAAACATTTTTTAAAGGGGTCATTGATCCCTTTCAGTCCGGCTCTACTGGGTAAAGAGATGGAAACCATGACTCCGCATAATCTCATGGTGATGTTCCTGTCCCTTGGGATTTTACTCGGTGCGGCGCGGGTGTTGGGCGAGCTGGCCCAGCGGTTGCACCAACCTGCTGTGTTAGGTGAACTGCTCGCGGGCGTTCTGCTCGGTCCGACTGTTTTGGGAAGCCTGGCTCCTGAGATCAGCGCATTTCTTTTTCCTGCGCAGGGCCCCAACGCTGTTGCTCTGGATGCCATATCGGCGCTGGCGATTGTGCTGTTTCTGATGGTAGCGGGTATAGAGGCGGATTTGTCAACTATTTGGAAGCAGGGCAGGGTCGGTCTTAAAGTGGGCATCGCCAGCATGGTTATTCCTTTTCTTTTCGGCATGGCCCTGGCCTGGCTGGTGCCGCAGGCGTTTGGGCGGCAGCAAAACGCCGATCCGTTGATATTTTCCTTGTTTCTGGCGATCGCTATCTCAATTTCCGCCCTGCCCATCATTTCCAAAACGCTCATGGACATGGATCTCTACCGCAGCGATTTGGGGATGGTGGTCATCGGCGCAGCAATCTTCAACGACGTTGCCGGCTGGAGCATATTCGCCATCATTCTGGGCCTTATGGGCAGCGCATCCATCCAGGCGGGTAATATCATGTTGACGATTGTGCTGATTCTGGGCTTTGCCGGTGTGATGCTCACCGGCGGTTGCTGGCTGATTCACAGGGTCTTGCCGTTTGTGCAGGCTTACACCCGGTGGCCGGGCGGTGAACTGAGCTTCGCGCTGATCCTGGCCCTGCTCGGCGCGGCATTTACCGAATGGATCGGAATTCATGCGATTTTCGGCGCCTTTCTTGTGGGTGCTGCTGTCGGCGACTCCGCACATCTGCGCGAACGCACCCGGTTTACGATGGATCATTTTATTTCGTTCATTTTCGCCCCGGTGTTTTTCGCAAGCATCGGCCTTAAGGTGAATTTTTGGATCCATTTCGACCTTACGCTGGTACTGACCCTTTTGACGGTCGCCTGCTTGTGCAAAGTCACCGGGAGTGCGCTTGGTGCGCGTTGGGGAGGCGTGGCTCCCCGCGAGGCTTGGGCGGCAGGTTTTGCCATGATTTCCACCGGCGCAATGGGAATCATTATGGGGCTGCTGGCTCTGGAAGCCGGGATCATTCAGCAGCGGCTTTTTGTGGCCCTGGTCATCATGGCGATTGTTACATCGATGATAAGTGGTCCGATGATGCGGCTCTTCATCGGCCGTGAAAAAAAACGACGGCTGCTGGATATGTTGTCATCCAAACTGTTTCTGCGTGAACTCAAAGCCGACTCCCGTCGCGCAGTCGTCCAAGAGATGACAACAGCGTTGTGCGAAGCGGCGGCTTCGGACGTAAAAACCATAGAGGCGGCCGTGTGGACGCGTGAGGAAGCGCTCAGCACGGGCATCGGCAACGGGGTGGCAATGCCGCATGCCCGCATAGACGGGTTGCGGGAGCCGGTAGTCGTGGTAGGAATTTCCGATACGGGGATAGACTTCGATGCGCCGGACGACAAATTGGCCCATGTGATTTTCCTTGTTCTCACTCCGATCAAAGAGCCGGGCGCCATGCTTGAAATCTCCTGTGAAATCGCCGGGCTTTTTCGAGATCCGACCATGCTCGAACGCGCTCTTCGCACGAAGAGTTTCACGGACTTTCTGGCACTGATCAAGAGTTGTTGCTAACCAGTCCTTCCTTTTCGAAAAGGGTCAGGTTTTTCTTCAGGGTGTCTCCGTCCATCAGGTCCGTCATGGCCTGCCGGTAGTGATCGGCAGCCACGCCGGGAATCAGGGCGTGCTTGTCGATGGCGGCCAGCACGACGATATTCTGCATCCGGGCTTCTTTCAGGTGCGGGGAAAAGACCCTGATTTCCCTGGCCTCGTTGAGCCGGCATTGTCGGCTGATCGTTTCTTCGTCCACTTCTTCGGCGATATGGAGGCGCACTTCCAGTGGCTGCCAGACCGTGTTATAATAGATTAATGTGCCGCCGTGCTTCAGGTAGCCGTTTATTCCCCGAAGGGCCTCATGTCGCTCCAGTCCCACCACCAGGTCCGCCTCCCCTTGAGAGATCAGCGGTGTGTAAACGCCTTCTCCGAGTCTCAGATGCGATGTGACGACGCCGCCTCTCTGCGCCAGGCCGTGTGTGTCGACCCCGATGGTCTGATGGCCCGCATGGTCTGAGGCCCGCATAAGGATTTCACTCAGCATGCCGATGCCCTGACCGCCGACGCCGATCATATAGATGTTGAATGCTTTCATTGCACTTTATCTCCGACGATCTCCGGTTGTTTAATGGCTGCGGACGGGCATGTTTGCAGACAGGATCCGTCGCCGATACAAAGGTCCGGATTGATTTCCACTTTGCCGTCGCTTTTTCGCACAAATGTGGGACATGCAAATTTTTCGACACATATGTGGATCTGGTTGCACTTTTGCTGGTCGATATCGACTCTTCGCGGTTTGAAGGCGGGTTTTTTCCGCTGCTCGCGCGTAAATTTCAACATGCACGGATGCCTGGCGATCACGACGCTGAACCCATCGTCGGACAGCGCCTGCTTGACGAGCCGGGTCAACTCTGTTTGTTGGTAGGTGTCTGTTTCATAAATGTTTTGTATGCCCAGCCCGGTCAGGACCTGTCGAATCGGGATCTTATCCGTCGGCTCGTTAAAATTTTTTCCGGATGCGGCATGATCCTGGTGGCCGGTCATGGCGGTTGTACCGTTTTCCATGATGATCAGCGTCAGCTTGTGCCGGTTGAAAACCGCGTTGATGATACCCGGCAGACCTGCATGAAAAAATGTGGAATCTCCTAAAAACGCCACTACTTTCCTTGCGCCGTTGAATAGGGAAAGCCCGGCTCCGATACCGGTGGATGCACCCATGCACATGAGAAGCTCGCCCGTTTGATAGGGGGGAAGAAATCCCAGGGTATGGCAGCCGATGTCCGCCACGGTGATGTCCGTGCCTGTGAGGGCCTTTTTGATGGCGTGAAACGCGCTTCGATGACCGCAACCCGGGCACATTTGCGCGGGTCGTTCCGGCACAGGCGGCTTTCGGACTTTCGCGGACTTTTCCGGCAAAAGACCGGGCCATGTCTTATGAATGATTTCGTAAACCTTGTCCGGCGTATACTCGCCGATCCAGTCCTCCAGATCCATTTTTCCGATGATCTTTACTTTGATGTCTTCATCAAAAGCTATCGCTTTGATCTCTTTTTCGATCGGGTCGTCGAGTTCTTCGAGAATTTTGACTTCCTGGTGGATCTGAAGAAAATGTTTTATGCTTTCTTTCGGAATCGGGTGCACGACACCCAGTTTGAGGATGTCGGGCTTTTCAGCGGCAGACTTGAGCACGTCCATCAGCGACAGAAAAGGCAGTCCCATTGTGATGACCCCCTTTTTCCGGTTGCCGTTATCCACGATCCGGTTCAGATCCGACCGCTTCGCAAAATCCGAAACCGCGGTGAGCCGCTCCAGTGCGCGTCGTTTCATCGGAAGCACTTCGGCAGTTATCGGGATATAGGGGCCCCGGGCCGCATCGAACCGGGGCGTGGGGTCCAGCTCGACGGGTTCCCATCCGTCAAAAGCAACCCGCTGCTTTGCATGGCAAACATGGGTGGTCAGCCTGAGGATGACGGGCATATTTTTTTCTCTGGACAAGCCGACGGATTTTTTATAAAAATCATAGACTTCGCCGGGTGACGCGGGTTCGAGCATCGGGGTGTAACTTAGATGTGCGTAGTGTCGGTTGTCCTGCTCGTTTTGGGACGAGTTTGCACCTGGATCATCCCCCAGCACAATCACCATGCCGCCTGTGATGTTCATCAGGCTGAGCTGGACGAAGGTGTCGGAAGCGACGTTGAGTCCGACGCTTTTGAAAAAGACGGTAGATAGATGGCCGTTCAGTGCGGCGCCGTAGGCCACTTCGGTTGCGACTTTTTCGTTTGTCGAAAATTCAAAGTAAAACGGGCGCTGTGCTATCGGGATGCTTCTTATGGCTTCGGCGATTTCCGGCGTCGGCGATCCCGGATAAGAGGCCACGACTCTTGTGCCTGCTTCCACCATCGCCCTGACCAGAGCCGTATTTCCCATGACGATCTCTGAAAAGGGGGCTTTTGACAAAAGCATTTCTCCAAGCGATTTCATCGGTTTTTCCTATAGTTGCCGGTTGCCTGCACGGCCGTCGTCACACGGTTGGACCGCCTGCTGAAGCCTGGCATGCTCAGCGGTTTCAGATATGCGGCAATGATCCATCGGCTCTGCTTTTTTCATTGTTTTTCCGCAGCATTGCGGTGCATGTTCGGGTTTACGATTCTCGACGGTTGTGCCGCACAAGTCGCAGGTAAAAATATACTTTTTTTCCATCTCGGTTTCCTCCTGTGGCCTTCGTATTACGTGCTATTGTTTTATCTTCTTCGACAGTAATTCCGAAAATTCCCATGTCAAGCCTTCGCTGCGGCATCCGTAGTGACCGATGGACATCCCTGTCGGGATTGCAATTGCTCCCGTGCTTTTGATAGACATTTCATCTTCAGCCCGAAAGGGGATTTTGGTCCGCCACTTTAAGATTTTATCGATCCCGCACCTTTTCTTGCCGTCATCATTTACAAGGTCTGCTAAAAATGTTAGCATAATTTATTAGGTTCTATAAGCCATTTCAAAACCTCGTCTGAGGCCCGATGGCTGCGTTGCAGGTTTTCTTAAAATGCTCACATACTACCGTGTATGCGCCGCTTTTTCGTCAACCTGCGCCTTGCCCTCCAACCGGATCCAAGGTTTTGAAACGGCTTCTACGATACTTCACTCGGAATATCCGGTTCGCCGGGAGATGTGCATGCAACCTGAAACAGGCGTCATCGAAAGGAGACCGCCGGGCCGTGCGGGGCTGCGTTTTTACAGACCCACCGTAAGACACCGGCTGATGATCGTTTTTTCCTGTGTGACGACCCTTCCTTTCCTTATATTCGGCTTTATCTACACCAGGCTTGGCACATTCAACACCGCCCTATCCTGGGGGCTTGTTGCCCTGGCTCTGATTCTGGTGCTTCAGGGGTTCATCATCTTTAGAAAAATGACGGAGCATATCGAACGTCTGTCCTCGGCGATGACACAGGCTGATACGGGTAAAATGCAAAGGGTTCGGGATGCCGGAGAGGCAAGGGAGCTGGCCGTTATCGCAGAAACTTTCAGCCGTACCCTTACCAAACTGGAAGAGACCGCAAGGGAGCTCGGTGTAAAGGCTCTAAAGGCTGAAACGCTCAACGAGATCAGGGAAATCGTTTCAAAAACCATCCAGATGGAAGAGGTGGCCAGTCTTATTCTGGAAAGGGCCATGAGAGCCGTAAACGCTCAGGCCGGCTATCTCGCCGTAAAAGAGAATGCGCCCATGGTGCTGCAAATTGTGGCGGCATCGGGTGGTGCAGGGAACCTGCCGGAAAAAATAGAACTCGACCACGAAAAAAGCCTGGCGGGTCTCGCATTTTCCCGAAAACTCCCCGTTATTATCGAGGATATCGATCAGGACGAGCAATTGAAAAGACTCAATAAGCCGGACATCGGGCTATCCAGGCTTTTGCTTCTTTCGGTTGCCGGAAAAGACACTCCCATCGGGGTGCTTGTTCTCGGGAAAGACAAAAAGGAGGCCTGTTTCGATGAGGAAGACCTCCAGTTCCTTCAGACCCTCCTCCATCAGGTGGCTTATAGCTTTGAAAACGCGAGGCTCTATCAGAACTTGCAGCAGTCGAAAAGGGAGCTGGAGCTGGCCCTGGAGGCGCAAAAAAAGACGCACGATCAGCTTCTTGCCTCAGCAAGGATGGCGGCTTTTGGAGAGCTGTCCGTCAACATCGCCCATGAGCTCAACAATCCCTTGACGGTCATTCTGGGTTATGCGGATCTTCTTCTCAATTCTTCCGCCATCGATGAGCAAACCCGACCGCGCCTTGAAATGGTCCAGAGCCAGTCTTTAAGGGCCAGCAAAATTACCAAGAGCCTTCTTGACTTTGTCGGGTTTAAAAAGGGGGCCGCCGTACGTACGGACATCAACGGTTTGGTGGGAAAAGCGCTGCATCTGGTGAAGGGGAGAATGTCGGATTACGGCATTCGACTGGATCTCGATTTGGCGAAAAGATTGCCCGCCGTCATGGTGGAGCCCTCATCGATGGAACAGGTGTTTTTCAGCCTGATCAACAACGCCCTGAATGCCATGACAGGAGAGTATGGCCGCACGGCATGCGGTGATGGAAAAAGTTTGAAGGCCGATAAAAAAGATCTGACTCTCGGGATACGGACCGGGAAAAAAAACGGAAAGATCTATGTATTCTTCCAGAATAACGGGCCGGGTATTCCCCAGGAAAACCTTTCCAGGATCTTTGAACCCTTCTATTCTACACAGGAAAAAGACACCCAGGTAGTTCTCGGCCTGTGGGTAAGTCGCAGAATCGTCAGGGCCCATGGGGGGGAGATCCAGGTTACAAGCAGACCAGAGAAAGGCAGTACATTCGTCGTTATCCTGCCGGAATCCGCCTGATGACGCACGGGAATGCATCATGAAATCAAAAAAAATTCTTATCATAGATGACGAAGAGATGATCGTCGACCTGTGCGTTGCGCTTTTAAAAAATCGGGGCTACGCGGTCACCGGCGCATCAAGTGGTGAGGAGGCCCTGAGGATAGCCTCCTCCGAAACTTTTCACATGGTGGTTACGGATATGTCGATGCCGGGTATAGACGGTATCGAGACGTTTCTGGCGCTTCGGGAAAAACAGCCGGAAATCATCGGTGTTTTGATCACGGGCCATGGTACCATGGATACCGCCATTCAAGCCATGGAGCGTGGACTGAGCGGCTTTATAAGAAAGCCCTTTATGCCACTGGAATTGGTTCAGGTCGTCAAGGACGCTTTTCAACGGACGGCGCTTGCAGAGGAAAACACGCGATTAAAAACACTGATTCCGCTCTACGACCTCGGGGAAAAGTTTATCTCGTCCAGGTCCAGAGAAGAAATCCTGGAAAGCTTGGTGGAGACGATAGCCAAGCAGACAGGCGCCCAGAGACTGTCGGTCATGCTCTATGACGAAAATGAGGACTGCCTGCGGATTGTCGCCGCCAAGGGGATTAGGTCCGAAATCATAAAGAGGTTGAGGATCAAATCCGGGGAAAGAATTTCAGGCCTGGTATTCAAGGACGGCAAGCCATTGATTCTCAATGGAGGAGTTGACCAGAACCCCTGTTTCAAGGCCTTTTTGCTAGCCTCGGACATTGTGGCGGCCATATTGTATCCGCTGAAAGCAAGGGATCGAATGCTGGGGGTGGTGTGCATCAGCAAGGTAAAGCATGGGTCGCCTTTCAGCGAGGCGGATATAGAAATGGTGTCGATCCTTTGCCGCCACGGAGTTATGGCGCTGGAAAACTTGAAAGTTATGAATGAAAAGGCGGAAATAGTCAGAACGCGGACCCTTTTTGAACAATACGTGGCACCGGAGGTCGCTGAAATACTCTTGACCCGTGGAGAGAATCTTCTGGAGGTGGGTGAAATTAAGAACGTTACGGTCCTTTTTGCCGATATCCGCAGTTTTACGGCCCTGGTTCAGCAGCTGCCGCTGGTGACCGTCCGGTCCTTTTTGAATGATTTTTTCGGTTTTTTTTCCGAGGTCATTTTCAAATTCAAGGGAACGCTGAATAAATTCATGGGGGATGCGGTTCTTGCCTTTTTTGGAGCTCCCGTCCCGGTGAGAAGGCCGGAGAACGCGGCTGTGGAAGCAGCCATTTTGATGCATAAGTTGTTTCAGGAATTGAAAGAAATTCGGGCGGAAGAGCACAGTGTCTTGAGCCAGATCGGCCTTGGCATCGGCATCAGCTCGGGGGACATGTTTCTGGGAAATGTCGGCTCGAAAAGAAGATTGGATTATACGGTCATCGGAACGCCCGTCAATATCGCCCAGCGGCTGGCTTCGGAAGCGAATTCCGGGGAGATCCTGGTTACGGGATCCGTCCGGGCCGAGCTGAGTCCGCATTTTGCCGTCACCCTCAAGTCGTCCCGCCTTCTTAAAGGAATGCAGGCGCCGATATCGGTGTTTACCTTCAGATCAGAATCAGTGTGGAAGACATTTCAAAACCTCGTCTGAAGCCCGATGGCTGCGTTGCAGGTTTCCGCAAAATGCTCGTAACCTACCGTGTATGCTCCGTTTTTTCGTCAACCTGCGCCTTGCCCTCCAACCGGATCCAGGGTGAAACGGCTTCTAACCGGAGCTCAGGGATGCATCTACTGCTTTGTATGCTCCGCAATGACTTGGCCCCGGGAAGTAAAGGAAATTCCCTGCTGGGATCGGGTTCCTATCATAACGGATTCTATAAGGGGTATGTTCACTTTTTCCGTTGATTCCCATCGAACGACAAAATTTGCGCCCGATCCGCCTTTCTTGTCCGATTCCTGGACGACAAACCGCATCGAAGCCATGGGTTTGAGTCGAAACGGCGTTTCAACGTATCGCCTGATGATTTTGCCGTCCGAATCGTAATAGTCCGCCGAAAGAATGGTAATCGAATGATCGAAATCGGTATTACGGATGCTCAATGTAACGGCCAGGAGAAATTCAAACTCCCTGTCTCCGCAGTAGATGTGCGAATAGGCCGGTACGTAAACGTTTTGTCCTTTTGAAAACAGGTCGTTATCTCCCGCTTCCGCCAGGTGGCACCAAAAAAGGATACCCACGGCGATCCACAGAGGCAATAATCTATTTGCGCGGTGCATGAAATCCATTTTTTTCTCCCGATTGTTGTCTTTTCCGCCTGGTTTTTTAATTTCATAGCACGTGACCTGGTTTTTGACAATATATAGCGGTTTCTTTTTGAATCATTGCGCATTCGGTATTTCTTCCGTCCCGTTTTCGCTTGATAAAAGACCGCGCGGCCGTTTATAAGGCTTCCCATGGATATGACGGAGTTGAAAGTCGCCCCGGAGCAATTGCTCCGGGCCCTGACGACGCCCCAGGAGCGCACAGGCTTGCCGGCCTTTGCGGACAAAGCCATGTTCCGCGTCAAGCAGACAGGCAAAGACTCGGTGGGCACTGCATTATGAGCAAGGAAGTGGGATCGAAGGCAGCATTAGAAAGAGAGAATATGAGCCCGGGAGAAAACCGTACAGTGGACTCCAATCCGCTTTTCTTGTTTTTGGAATCGATTCGAACCGTTTTGATTCAGTCCGGCATTGTGGTTTTTCTTTTTTCTATCGCAGGCTATTTTATAAGCCCGACCATTATGGAATTTCTTCGGGTGCGCACCGGAGTGACCCTGGCTGCATTTGCAATACCGGAAACCTTTTTAGCCCTTTTGACCGCATCATTAGCAACCGGATTGATCGCCGGCGTACCGTTTGTTTTTTATCGGGTATTGCGGCAGCTCGGTATATTTTTTCCCTCTTTGTCGCGCCGAATGATGCTTGCTTTCTGGGTGGCATCCCTCTTTTTGTTTATCTGCGGTGCCGTCTTTTGCTTCTCCGTGACCTTGCCCTACGGGATTCGTTTCCTTTTGAGTTTTGAGGATCCGCGCGTCGAGGCCGTCATTTCGGTCAAGCGGTTTATTTCCTTCTGTTTCCTTTTCATTATAGGGTTCGGGATCATTTTCGAACTGCCGCTGGTCATGATTCTGATCGGAAGGTTAGGGGTAGTGGACGCAAAAACGCTTGCAACGTACAGGCGATATGCCATTTTGGTCATCACCGTTATTTCGGCCATCCTGACGCCGACCCCGGATATTTTCAACCTGGCTCTTATGGCCGTTCCCCTTTACCTGCTTTATGAAATCGGTCTCATCGCCATGCGGATCTCACGCAAGTACAAGTAGACCGGGGCTTTTTTGCCTTTGGCCCCTTTGGCAGCCAACAATCAAAATCCCCTCGTCAAACCCGGCCACCCCCTTAACCATGACTTGAACCGGAGACTGAACGACAGTTTTATAGGCCAGTTTTTTAGATCGTAGCAGTACAGGACATCCGGTGAGCCTGCACCGATATCCAGCAACAGGTATCTCCTTTTGATGCATGCCGGCTTATGATCGCCGGTCTGTCGGATAGGTTGGAGAGCCCTTTTTCCCTTCAAGCGCCTGACGGATCATGTCCCTTTCAGCTTGCAACCGGCGGATCCGGTCTTTCAGGCTTTCCTGCTGTTCCAGCGGAGCGGTTTCCATAAGATTTTCAAGCCGGTCCAGAGCCTGCTGAAGACGGTAAAGCTCTTTGGCTATCATACGGATCGACATAACGATCTTAACCCAGGCACGCCAATAAAATAGTAGAAGCCATTTCAAAACCTCGTCTGATGCCCGATGGTCCGCCGCGGCGGATTGCGGATTTCCTCAAAATGTTCACAACCTACCGTGTATGCTCCGCTTTTTCGTCAACCCCCGCCTTGCTCTCCAACCGGATCCAAAGGTTTTGAAACAGCTTCTAATATAAATAAATCAAATTGTTGTGAGTATCAAAGCCGGACGTTACGCGCTTGACTCGCCCTTTGGGTTCTTATATGAACACACCATGAGGGCATGTTTCAGGCCGAATTAATCGTAGAAGCCATTTCAAAACCTCGTCTGAGGCCCGATGGCTGCGTTGCAGGTTTTCTCAAAATGCTCACACACTACCGTGTATGCTCCGCTTTTTCGTCAACCTGCGCCTTGCCCTCCAACCGGATCCAAAGGTTTTACTACGGTTTCTAGTATAGCAGGTATGCCTTTCGAACTCAAGCCGTCATCGGAGACCGAGAAAACAGATTGCAGCACTTCGATGCACGGGTGCAGGCGCCATGGTAGATGCCCTGGAGGATTGCGGGCCAGATGTGATTTTGACAAAAGGGAGCCGCTATGGATGTCCATTCGGAAAGCCGGTTGATTCAGGAGGCCGTCGCCACGGCCGAGGCGTGGCAGGAGCGGGCCAATCAGCTGTTGACCGCAGAAGAAAAAGGAATTCAGGAGCAGTTGAAACGATTGCTCATCCATCCGATGGATAAGGTGGTACTGACAAAATTGATCGACCGGAGCTTTCGCTCCCGCGATAACGATCGGGTCGCCGATGCGGTAAACAGTTTGCTTCGGGAATATGGCGTGCCGGATTTTTTTTCCAGGGTTGAAAGATTGCTGATTCAGATGTTTTTGGGCCTGGGCCGTCACTTTCCCGCGCTGTCCGTACCAAAGATGATCGAAAGGATGCGGCAGAGCAGCAGCCGGGCCATCATCCCCGGGGAACCGGAACACCTGAGGGCTCATCTGCAGAAAAGAAATCGGCAGGGTGTCCGGATGAATATCAACTATCTGGGAGAAGCTGTTCTGGGGGAAACGGAGTGCAGACGGCGCCTCGCAATCTATCTGGATGCGCTGAAGGATCCTGATATCGAATGTATTTCCGTTAAAATCTCGACCATCTATTCCCAGATCAACCCCCTTGCCCTGGATCACACCCTGGCAATTTTAAAGCAGCGTCTTTCCATGCTTTACCGGGAAGCTATGACCAACCGGTTTGCACGTATGGACAGGACCCGGATTCCCAAATTCGTGAATCTGGATATGGAAGAATATCGCGATATGGAAATCACCTGTCGGGCGTTTGTCGAAACCCTATCCCTTGATGAGTTTAAAAACTATTCGGCCGGTATCGCCTTGCAGGCATACCTGCCCGATGCGCATCTGGTTCAGAAGGATTTAACGGAATGGGCTCGCTGCCGGGTCGCAAAGGGCGGCGCTCCCGTGAAACTGCGCATTGTCAAGGGCGCCAACATGGAGATGGAACAACTGGAGGCGGCCCTGCACGACTGGCCCCTGGCGACTTACGACACCAAACTGGAAGTCGACGCCAACTATAAACGGATGGTTACTTACGGCATGCAGCCTGAAAATATTCAGGCGGTGAACCTGGGCGTCGCTTCCCACAACCTGTTCGAGCTCGCCTATGCCTACCGATTGGCCAAACACCTCGGGGTCGGACAATACTTTTATTTCGAGATGCTCGAAGGGATGGCCGACCATGTTCGGCGGACACTCCATGAGTCGGCCGGAGAAGTCCTTCTTTACGCGCCTGTAGCCGGAAAAACCGATTTCATCAACGCCATTGGGTATTTGATCCGGCGTCTGGACGAAAATACGGCGCCGGAGAATTTTCTCCGATATGCCCCGGGCCTTGTCGTCGGTTCGCCGGAATGGCGGTTTTTAAAAAAAGAATTCATCGCATCCTGCGAGAACAGAGACCTTGTGCGCCTCGGTTCCAATCGAATCCAGGATCGCACCACCGAGACCTTTCCCCCGGGAAAAGGCTCCTGTTTTGAAAACGAATTTCACAACGAGCCGAATACGGACTGGTCCCTGGCGGCAAATCGCCGGTGGGCCGAAGAAATCCGCAAGCGATGGAAAAAAGGGGCAGGACATGAACCGATATCGATTCCACTCGTGGTTGCCGGCTCGGATATTTTCGAAAACCATGAAATCCGTGATATTTTAGATCCCGGCCGGTATCCGAATGCGGTTGCCGCCGCCCGCTACGCAATTGCGACACCAGAAGACGTCCACAGAGCCGTCGCCGCTGCAAAGGCCGATCCGGACGGATGGCGAAACAGAAGCTGGCATGATCGTCAACTATCGCTTTCGAATGCCGCCAGGGAGCTTCGACTTGCCAGAGGGGATCTAATCGGCGCGGCAGCGGCCGATACCGGCAAAGTATTTTCGGAGACCGATGTAGAAGTATCTGAAGCAATTGATTTCACTGAGTATTATCCTTTTTCCGTCAGAGCGTTTACCGAACGGAAGCATCTCCTGTGCCGCGGCAGAGGAGTGGGCGTCGTCATTTCTCCCTGGAACTTTCCTGTTGCCATTCCGTGCGGCGGAATCGTCGCCGCCCTTGCGTCCGGCAATACGGTTATTCTCAAGCCTTCGTCAGACTCGGTTCTGGCGACCTGGGAGATGTGCAGGTGCTTCTGGAAGGCCGGCATCTCGAAAAATATCCTGCAGTTTCTCCCCTGCGACGGAGGAACCCTGGGCGCTTGCCTGGTGGGCCACCCGGATGTGGATTTCATTATCCTTACCGGCGGAACCGAGACCAGCCTAAAAATCATAGGAAGCCGACCCGGGGTTTATCTATCTGCGGAAACGGGCGGAAAAAACGCAACCATTGTTACCGCCATGGCAGACCGGGATCAGGCGATAAAAAACGTCGTCTATTCGGCTTTCGGCAATGGCGGACAAAAATGCAGCGCCACATCGCTGCTCATTTTAGAAGGCGAGATTTACGACGACCCGCTTTTTAGAGAACAGCTCATCGATGCCACGGCTAGCCTTCCGGTCGGCTCTGCCTGGGATTTTGAAAACAAAATAGGTCCGTTGATCCGGCCTCCGGCCGGAAATTTAAAGCGCGCCATGACTTCCCTGGAACCGGAGGAATCCTGGGCGCTAAAGCCTGAAAATCTAAATGGAAATCCTCTTCTCTGGACTCCGGGAATCAAATGGAATGTACAGCCCGCAAGCTTTACCCACATGACCGAGCTTTTCGGACCGCTTCTCGGTGTCATGCGGGCCGAAAATCTGGATCATGCGGTCGACCTGGCAAATCAGACCGGATACGGTTTAACCTCCGGCCTGGAGAGCCTGGATAAACGGGAGCAACTCCGCTGGAAGCAGCGGATCAAGGCGGGAAACCTATACATCAACAGAGGGACCACGGGAGCCGTCACCCTGCGCCAGCCCTTCGGCGGCATGGGAAAATCCGCTTTGGGGCCGGGGCTCAAAGCCGGGGGACCGGATTACGTGGTACAATTTATGAGTTTCAAAGAGACCGCACCGCCGCCTGCAGGTGGGATCGAGAAGGAATCAGAACTCCTGCATCTGGTCCAGCGATGGCGTCTAAAGGTCGACTGGGGGCAGATGGTCGAATTTCGGTATGACGTCCGAAGGACCATTCGTGCCGTCAAGAGCTATCTTTTTCATATGGAGCAGAGGTTCTCGAAAGAGACCGACTACTTTCATCTCCGCGGCCAGGACAACGTCTTGAGGTATATTCCGGTTGAAACGGTGGTGATACGCGTTCACAATGACGACAGCCTGTTTGACATACTTGCCAGGATTGCGGCATCGCGGATTTGCGGATGCACGTCGATCGTAAGCATTCCGGCCGGATTACGAAACCGGAAGACCGCTTTTCTTTTCGGACCGGAATGCCGTTCCATCCGCCGGGGCATAGAGATTCTTTTTCAGCAGGATCATGAACTTATCGCCATGCTTTCGATGATAGATCGAATTCGGTACGCTGACCCCGAGCGGGTTCCGGAAAAGGTTCTGGCCGCAGCCGCATCGGCCGGATTTTTTATCGCCCGGTCACCGGTGGTTTCGGAAGGGCGTGTCGAACTGCTGCATTATTTCCGCCAGCAAAGCGTATGCGATAACTACCACCGCTATGGCAATCTGGGTGAGAGGTCATTGATTCTACAATCGGATTATCTCTAAAAGAGTTGATGGATTCTAATTGGTGAAGAATTCTACAAGCATATAAGGAGAATAAATCTCCTTCAGGACTTCATGGGGCAGAAAGGCGCTATAACCGATGGCAGGGCATCATCTCATTCTCGGAGAACTCTCCGATTTTTTGACCGGTGAGACGCTGGAAGATACCCTCGATGAACGATATCGACAGAATCTGAGTCGTCTGCTGGTACACGAAAAGGGGTATCGCAAAGAGGAGGTCACGCCCAGGTGCGATCTGATGGTCCAGGCCGGTGACAAGCGGGCCGTCATCAAGGTGGATTTCCAGATTACGTTGAACGGTAAGGTATGTATGATCATCAAATACGGCCCCGGCTCCATCGTCACCCGCCACCGTCCCGCGATTGCGGCCTCGCGACTGCTCAGGCCCTACCAGATACCGGTGATCGTCGTGACAAACGGCGAGGATGCAGACATCCTGGACGGTCGAAGTGCAAGCGTGATCGGTAAGGGGATCGCGGCGATGCCCTGTAAATCCGATCTGCTGAAAATGTTTCACACCTTCGGGTTCGAACTGATTTCTCCGAAGCGTGCCGGATTGGAATCAAGAATTATTTACGCCTATGAAGTGGATGGAAGCTGCCCCTGTGATGACACCATCTGCCGATTGTAACATCGGCAGGCCGCGCGCAGTGCTCTTTATCAAGAGGATCGATTGGCACCGATGGAGTTGCGATGAACCATTATGATTATTTTATGTCCGAAGCGCTGGTCCTGGCTCAGCGGGCTTTTACCGTCGGAGAGTTTCCGGTCGGCTGCGTGGTGGTGTATAATAATAAAATTGTCGCCGAAGGTTCCAGATCCGGAACCACAGAAAAGTTTCCGAATGAGATAGACCATGCCGAAATGACCGCTCTGCGGCGCCTGTCGATGCGACAAATAGAGGGGGATCCCGGGAAAATGGCCCTTTTTTGCACCCTCGAACCCTGCCTGATGTGTTTCGGAGCCATTTTACTCAGCGGGATAGGCACTCTTGTTTATGCTTATGAGGACGTGATGGGAGGCGGCACCCGCTGTGATTTGAAGGCGCTTTCTCCCTTGTACAGAGAGCGTACCATTACCATTGTGCCGAATATACTCCGCAAAAAAAGTCTTTCCCTGTTAAAAGCCTTTTTTTCAAACTCCCAAAACACCTACTGGCGGGAAAGTCTGCTGGCCCGATACACCCTGGCTCAGTAGTCCACCGAATTTATGGCCTTACGCATTTTTTTTCTTGCATTTTTTTCTTGCATCTCTTATAGGCACTTTATATAAAAAACAGCATTTTTTAACTGTAGACTAGGGATGGATTATTACATACAGGATAACGCTTAACACCGGAGGTGAGGGTATAGCTAAACAACCGACAACCCGAACGAATATCAACAAGGAGATCAAAGCCAAAGAAGTGAGGGTTATAGATCCTGACGGCAATCAGATCGGTGTCATTCCAATCAAATCGGCATTGGCGGCTGCATCCGATTTTGGCCTTGATCTGGTTGAAATATCTCCGAATGCGAATCCCCCTGTCTGCAAAATAATGGATTATGGCCGGTTCAAGTACGAGCAGACCAAAAAACAGCAGGAAGCCAAAAAAAAACAGAGCGCCTCTCAGGTCAAGGAAATAAAAATAAGACCCAAAACGAGTGACCACGACCTGCAGGTCAAAATCGGGCACATGAAAAGGTTTCTGGAAAAGCGCGACAAGGTGAAAATTTCCGTCATCTTCAGGGGACGCGAAATTACACTTGCCGAGCGGGGAAGGGATTTGCTGGAAAAAATCGCCGAGCAGATCTCGGAATTTTCGGTGATCGAACAGCATCCAAAATTTGAAGGCCGCATCATGATGATGGTTCTGGCGCCAAAATAAGTTCCCGCAGCGGATCGCAACCCTCCTCATGAAGACCCCCAGGGGTCTTGCAGCACATTGTCCAGATTATCAGGTGTTTTCTCGGTGGCGTGGGCTGGTGAAAATCGAGTGCTCACGCCATCTATTTTTTAACAGCAAACCGGCTGTCGGTCTTTGCAGAAAGACCGACGGGGTTCCGGTGTCGCAAAAATATACAGGAGAAAATGGAGCATGCCGAAAATCAAGACCAATCGATCCGCGGCAAAGCGTTTTAAAAAAACGGGGACCGGAAAATATTTCTATTCGAAATCCCATGGCAGTCATATCCTGACCAAAAAAAGCACCAAGCGGAAACGAAGCCTGAGGAAAATACGACTGATTGACCAGCATGATAGAAAAAGGGTGAGGCTTCTTCTTCCGAACGGGTAGAAAAGAGGATCATCAGGACCTGGAAAAGCATCAACCCAAAATTCAGGCGCAAGAGGGCAGCGCGCCGATAGCCCGGGGTCCGGCGTCGAAAACCCGGCAGAGGATCCCGATTAACTGTTTGTGACAGGAGTTCGTTATGCGTATCAAAAGAGGATATAAAGCAAGAAGGCGCAGAAAAAAAGTACTGAACTTGGCCAAGGGGTATCGTGGGGGACACAGCAAGCTGTTTCGCACGGCTGCCGATACCGTCGACAGGGCCCTTATGTACGCTTATCGGGACCGGAGGACGCGAAAACGCGATTTTAGAAGACTCTGGATCGCACGGATCAATGCCGCGGCGCATATGAACAATCTCAATTACAGTAAATTTATGAGCGGCTTGAGACGCGCCGATATTGCTCTTGATCGCAAGGTCCTGGCGGAGCTGGCGATTTCCGATCCTTCCGGTTTTGCCCAGATCAGCCACCTGGCGGTGCAGAATCAATGAGTCGTCTCAGCATCGAACAGATCAGGGATGAAGCCCTGAAAGAGCTCGATGCAGCACCGAATATCGAGCGAATCCAGCAGCTATCCATTCGATATCTAGGTAGAAAAGGCCTTATCACCGGGATTTTAAGAGAGCTATCTAAACTCCCCCCGGAGGAGCGGCCTGTTGCGGGAAAAGCGGCGAACGAAGTAAAACAATTCATCGAGGCGGCCTTTCAGCAGGCCGCTTCCCGGATGGAGCAACAGACGGAGGAAGCCGGTGAACCGATTGACGTTTCCTTGCCCGGTCGGCCGGTTCAGAGGGGATGTCTGCATCCCATCACCCAGGTGATGGATCAGATTTGCGATATTTTTATGCGGCTGGGCTTTGATATTGCTGAGGGTCCCGAAGTGGAAAGGGATTACTACAATTTTGAAGCCTTGAATATTCCCAAAAACCATCCTGCGCGGGATATGCAGGATACATTCTATATTTCCGAGGACATTGTTCTCAGGACGCACACCTCGCCTATCCAGGTTCGGGTCATGGAGCAGCAGCGTCCACCGGTGAGAGTCATTGCGCCGGGCAAAGTCTACCGGTGCGATTCCGATCTGACGCACACGCCGATGTTTCATCAGGTAGAGGGGCTTCTGGTCGATGAAAACATTTCCTTCGGCGATCTTAAAGGCATTTTGACCGCCTTTGTGCACCTGATGTTTGATGAAAAGACCCACCTCAGATTCCGTCCCAGCTTTTTTCCTTTCACCGAACCCAGCGCGGAAGTCGATATCCTTTGCGTCCAGTGCAGGGGCAAGGGGTGCCGGATATGCTCCAACACCGGATGGCTCGAAGTGCTCGGCTCAGGAATGGTGCATCCGGCGGTATTTGAAAATGTCGGATACGACACCGGCCGGTATACCGGGTTTGCATTCGGCATGGGCGTGGAGCGCATTGCCATGCTGAAATACAGAATCGATGATATACGCAAATTTTTCGAAAATGATTTCAGGTTTCTAAAGCAGTTTTAACCGTTCTGGATATTCGGCCTCTGTGGTGTTTTCGGCCGACGGCCATGATTTTCCAGCAGCGTTTGAAAGCGGCCCGAAGATGAAGGTAAGTTTGAGCTGGTTAAGCGATTATGTCGCCATTGAAAAAGACGTGGTTGATCTGGCGGATGCACTGACCATGGCGGGATTGGAAGTCGGTGCGATTTGCGATCGGTATGACTACCTGCGCACCGTTTTCGTCGGCCGCGTTGTAACGGTTAAACCCCATCCCAATACAGAAAAATTGAAGGTCTGCGAGGTGGACATCGGCGACCGGATCATCCCTGTGGTATGCGGGGCTCCCAATGTGGATCGAAACATGCTGGCTCCGCTGGCGCTACCCGGGACCCTGTTGACTGACGGGTCGAGCTTAAAGAGCGGGATAATTCGGGGTCAGCAGTCCGAAGGGATGCTCTGCAGCGAATCGGAGCTGGGACTGGGTCCGGAAGACGCAGGACTTATGAACCTCGATCCGTCCTTATGCATAGGCAAGCCGCTGGCAGAGGCGCTAGGACTGGCGGATGCGGTGCTGGAGCTGGAGTTGACGCCGAACCGGCCGGATTGCCTTAGCATGATCGGCGTGGCCCGTGAGGTCGCGGCAATTCAAAAAAACCGCATAAAGTATCCCGACATTGTTCTGCCGAAATCAATTTATCATATCACGGACAAAACCTCCGTGTCCATTGAAGCACCGGCGCATTGTCCGAGGTACGCGGCGAGACTCCTGATCGACCTGACCGTCGGCCCATCGCCGTTTTGGATGAAAGATCGGCTTTTGTCTATCGGGATACGGCCCATCAACAACATCGTCGATATCACCAATTTTGTCATGATGGAAACAGGTCAGCCTTTGCATGCCTTCGACTTTGACCGGTTGGCTGAAAACAGGATTGTCGTTCGAACGGCGCAGGACGGAGAAGTTTTTACGACGCTGGATCAAAAAGAGCGGGTGCTTTCACGTGATATGCTGTTGATTTGCGACGGAAAAAAACCGGTTGCCATCGCCGGGATCATGGGAGGATTGAACTCGGAGATCGGAAGTGAAACCCGGCGTGTGCTGATCGAAAGCGCCTGTTTCGATCCGGTGAGCATTCGAAAAACATCGAAGAAATTAGGGCTGGCCACGGAGGCGTCGCATCGCTTCGAGCGCGGGGTCGACCCGGAAACGACCGTAGCGGCGGCCGACAGGGCTGCGCAGCTGATGGCCGCAGTCGGCGGCAGATTGATCGACGGGGTCATCGACGAGCATCCGGGGAGGCGTTCCAGGACGCTGATCCGCCTGGGGTTGGGCGAAACCCGTCGAGTGCTTGGGGTCGGCTTGGATCAAAACACCATGAGCGCTCTGCTGCGTTCCATCGAATTCGAGGTTAAGGCCGACGGAGACGGAATACTCAGCGTTTTGCCGCCGTCGTTTCGATTGGATATCCGGCGGCCGGAAGATCTCATGGAGGAAGTGGCGAGACTCTCGGGGTACGACAATATTCCGACGACCTTTCCGTTAATCCGGGCGGATACGCGGCGGTTCTCAAGATCGATAGATCTTAGAAAGTGTATAAGAGCCTTTATGACGGGCTTTGGTTTCACCGAAACGATCAACTACAGTTTTATCCATGAACTGTCCTGCGATCGACTCGGTCTATCCAAGACCGATTTCAGGCGAAATACCATCCGTGTCCTGAACCCCCTGACCGAAGAACAGTCTGTGATGAGAACGAGCCTGATCCCCGGTTTGCTGGGAACCCTGCAGCGAAATATCACACAGCAGATCAAACACATTAAAATATTCGAGGTCGGAAAAGTTTTCATCGGCAAGGGAGATGATAACCTTCCGGAAGAAATAGAAATGCTGGCCGGCCTGTGGACCGGCACACGGCAAGCCCCCTGCTGGTGTTCCCATGGAGAAGACTGCGATTTTTACGATATCAAAGGTGTTGTCGAAGAGCTCCTGGAAAGGCTGAAGATCGGCGATCTCCGGTTCACCAGGCTGTCTGATGAGGACTGTACCTACACCAGACCCGGCCGCACCGCCCGTATTCTTTTCGGGGAAGAAATCCTCGGGCTGGTCGGCGAGGTGGCTTTCGATGTGAGAAGTCATTTTACTATCAAACAGCCTGTGTTTCTTTTTGAACTCAATCTTGAACTGCTTTCCGGGATTTCATCCGAGATCCGGTTTTACAGGCCGATTCCCAGATATCCATCCGCTTCAAGGGATCTGACCGTTATCGTCGACAAGGATCTGGAAACCGGTGCAATTATTGCGCATGCGCGTGATTTCGGAGAACATCTCGTGGAAGACATTCACCTTTTCGACGTTTTCGAAGGGGATCCGATCCCCCCGGGGAAAAAGAGCATCTCTTTGCGAATTACCTACCGCTCTTCCTCGGAAACACTTCTGGATGAAACCGTCAACGCGCTTCAGAAAAAGATTGCCATGAAGTTCGTGGAGACTTTCGGCGCCCTTCTTCCCGGATGATCATTCCCAACCGCCGATGCTGCCACACCGCACAGGCGGTACTGTACAACAACTCCAGTTGATCGCCAGACATACAGAAAGGCATGTATTCCCCGTTTTCAAGGACGTTCTGCTTCTCGACCGGAAGAAAGGACTAACCTGTTGGAAGCTGTTTCAAAACTTCGTCTGAGGCCCGATGGCTGCGTTGCGGGTTTCCTCAAAATGCTCCCGACCTACCGTGTATGCTCCGCTTTTTCGTCAACCTGCGTCTTGCCCTCCAACCGGATCCAAGGTTTCGAAACAGCTTCTATGACCTGCCGTGATTTTTTTTGTTCAATGATGGTTATCATGCTATAAAAGAAAATGCCAATGGACGAGCGATATTACCGGGGCGGATCGCTTGTCAGCAGGAATCCGCTGAAGATGATGAAAATAACCGTCAGGGAGATAAGACATGCAGATCAAGACAACCGATCTTCCGGGTATTGGAAGGCGATACTCCTTTAAAACCGTTCATGGGGAGCAATTGACCGTGATCCTCCACCACAACGGGAACCGGGAGATCTACCATTTCAGTCGGACGAATGAAGACGATCCGGATTTCGCCATTATCCTTACCGACGAAGAATCCCGGCAACTCGGCACCATCCTTCTGGGTGTGGATTATCAGCCTGTTTCGGATGATCGCGTGGAGCTGTTTCTAAAAAATGTCCGCCTGGAATGGATCCGGGTGGAGCCTGAGAGTTGCCTGGTCAACAAAAGGATCATCGACAGCCAGATCCGGACCCGAACCGGATCGACCATCATCGGTATCCAGCGGGGAGATACCATGATCGGCAGTCCCGACATCAATGAGATCATCCTGGCCGGTGACGTGCTCTTGGCCATCGGTAACCGCGAGCAGACCAAGAGCCTGGATAATATGTGCAAATTATGATATAATTAAAAATATCTTGCCGGCATCGGTCGACTGCATAAGGGATCAAAGGTACCCTGTGGAGAATATACCCTTTCTGCTGTTTGCTGGGCTGATTCTGTGTGGTTTCTTCATTGTCAGCTTCGCTTCTCAAAAATTCAGACTTCCCTCGGTGTTGATTTATATTGCGTTGGGTGCGGCGGTATCGACCTTTTTTCACGATGTCGAAGCCATTCACCGCGTCGCGGAAATCGGTATCGTGCTTCTTTTTTTCATCCTGGGATTGGAGTTTCCTCTGACCCGGATGATCGCCATTTCCAAAAAAATCTGGACCGCGGGATTGATGGATTTGGCGCTGAACCTCGGTGGAGCCCTTGCGATCGCCATGATTTTCGCTTTGGATTTTATTTCCGCGTTTATCATCGGTTCCGCGGCCTATGCGACCAGTTCATCCATTACGGCCAAAATGCTCGAAGAGAAAAAAAGGCTGGCCAACCCAGAGGCGGATTTCATTTTGGCTTTGTTGATATTTGAGGACCTGGCGGCTCCGGTTCTGGTTTCATTCATCGCCGGGGTGCACGGCGGTCAAGTGATTTCCGGCATGTTCATGATGGTGCTGCTGATCAAGATCATGATTCTGGTCACCGGCGCCGTTGTCATGGGACATTTCGGGTTCACGCGGCTGAACCAGTTTATATCCAAATATATCCAGCAGGATTTCATGCCGCTGATGGCCGTCGGTATCGCCCTGGCCTATGCGGGATTGGCCATTTCACTGGGTCTTTCAGAAATCTTAGGGGCATTTCTGGCCGGGGTTATGCTGTCGGAAACCGGCAGGTCTTCGGAACTCGAACACCTGATTCTGCCGATTCGGGACTTGACCCTGCCGTTTTTTTTCTTTTGGTTCGGCATCGGCCTTTATTTCAGAGAGGGTGTTCCATTTATTCCGATGATGCTGGTCCTGGTGGCTTGGGCTGTCGCCGGAAAAATCATATCCGTTTACACCGGCGGTCGCCTGTTCGGCCTGAGCCCCAAAATCTCATGCCGGGCGGGATTCTCCATGGTCCAGCGGGGCGAATTTTCCGCCATCATCGCCAGCATGGCCATTGCCCAGTTGCAAGTTTTCACCGGGATATACATCATGATTACGGCCTTTATCGGCGTCTATCTGTTCGGCCGGGCACCGGCCGTCGCCAACTGGTATCATAATCAGATCAATCGGCGCGACCAGCAGAAGGAGTCGCCTGCAACCATCGCCGGGGTGAACCGTTAGTCTTAGAACTTATCCGTAAATAATAATTGCTTTTCTATCAAGTTTACTTTATATTTTCCGCATGATAATCTTTTAATGCGGAGGATATATGACAAAGATTCAATCATGGGAAGTTTCCGATGCCTTTTGGG